>Ga0209805_1001845_pt1 | contig 12456 bp, 14 predicted proteins | sample GraSoiAngelo_148_FD_185905 | JGI IMG/M metagenome (GOLD analysis project Ga0209805, IMG submission 185905) | Grasslands soil microbial communities from the Angelo Coastal Reserve, California, USA - 14_1009_09_20cm (SPAdes) (version 2) | ecosystem: Environmental > Terrestrial > Soil > Grasslands ... | reverse complement strand
TCCTGCTGTCGAGCGACCTTCCGCTCGTCACCGAGTCGTCTGTGCGCGAGCTTCTCGACGCGGCGGCGCGGCACGATGGGCCGGGCGTGGTCGCCGTGCCTGCGATTGGGCGGGGCGGCACCAACGCGCTCTATCTCCGACCGCCTGACGCGATCGGTCTGCATTTCGGCGACGACTCGCTCGCCAAATTTCAGGAAGACGCCGAAGCTCGCCACGTCGAGTTCCTCATCCATCATTCCGACGCGATGGCGCTCGACCTGGACGAACCGTCCGACCTCGCCAGCCTCAGCCGCGCGGTGTGAAGCGCATCGAGCTGATCGGCGTCGAAGGGTTGCCCGAGGTGCGGCCCGGAGACGACCTTGGTCGCCTGATCGCCGATCACGCGAGCCTGCAATCGGGTGACGTCATCGTGGTCGCCCAGAAGGTGGTTTCGAAGTCGGAAGGGCGACTTGTCAAGCTGGAATCGGTGACCGCGGGCGATGAGGCCGTCAGGATCGCCGCCGGGTTGATCGCGAACCCGGACCCACGCATGGTGCAGGTCGTCCTCGACGAAAGCGTGCGTGTGCTGCGTTCGGAGCGCGTCTTGATCACGGAGACGCGTCATGGATACGTATGCGCCAACTCCGGCGTCGATCACTCGAATGTCGGCAGCGACACGCTCGCGCTGCTGCCGGTGGATCCGGACGCCAGCGCGCGGCGGCTGGGGTCGCGCCTGGCGGAGCTGGCCGGCGCGAAGGTCGGTGTGATCGTCTCCGACACGTTCGGCCGGCCGTGGAGGTTGGGCATCGTCAATGTGGCGCTTGGGGTCGCAGGCCTGCCGGTCCTCGTCGATCTTCGCGGCACTCTCGACGATGCGGGCCAACCGCTGCACGCGACCGTGCTTGCCGTCGCGGATGACATCGCTTCGAGCGCCGGGCTGGTGATGGGCAAGACCGAACGAACTCCCGCCGTCATCGTGCGCGGACTCGAGCTGGAAGGGACCGGCTCCGGCCGCGACCTCATCCGCCCAGCCGCCGAGGACCTGTTCCGCTGAAGATCACCGTCCTCGCAGGAGGTACCGGGGGCGCGGCGCTGGCGGCAGGGATCCAGGCCGTAGGGGCGAGCCACGAGCTCACAGTCATCGCCAACACCGCGGACGACGACGAGTTCTGGGGACTCCTGGTCTGTCCTGACATCGACGCGGTCATCTACCGCCTGGCCGGCGTCTTCAACGACGAGGCGGGATACGGCGTCAAGGGCGACACCTTCCGGGTCCTCGACACGCTCAACGAAATCGGCGAGGAGACGTGGTTTCGTATAGGCGACAAGGACTTCGCCACGCACCTCGTAAGAGCCGACATGCTGCGCCGCGGACGCACGCTGACCGAAACGTCCCTCGTGCTCGGTGCGCGCTTTGGCGTCAAGACGCGCGTGATTCCGATGACCGACGACTCGGTCCGTACGCGATTCACTACCGACGCAGGAGAGCTGTCCTTCCAGGAGTACTTCGTGCGCGAGCGTCTGAAGCCTCGGCTTCAGGGCATCGCCTTCGCCGGGATCGACTCGGCGCAACGCTCGCCAGAGGTCTGGGCCGCGTTGCGCGAGGCGGACCTCGTGATCATCGGACCATCCAATCCGCTGATCTCGATCGCCCCGATCCTGAGGCTCGTACGCAATGAGCTCCGGCCCGAACGAACACTCGCCGTCGCCCCGATCATCGGTGGCGTCGCGTTGAAAGGGCCGACTGTCGAGATGATGCGTGCGCTGGGCCATACGCCGGACTCGGTCGAGGTTGCGCGCATGTATCGCGATGTCGCGGGCACGTTCGCGATCGATGAGAGGGACCGCGACCTAACAAGCGCGATCGAGGAGCTCGGCTATCGGACCGTGGTGTGCGACACCGTGATGCGCGACGGAGGGCGCAAGCTCGCCAGCGCGATTTTAAGTTACGTGTGAGTTGGCGACCATGACCAGGACGCCGATCAAGACCATCACGAGGCCGACGACGAGCACGGCGTACTGAGCGATGGCGATGACCTTTCCGCTTGGGCGCTTGAGCGTCGGTTCGTCTGCCACCATGCCGGGCGCGTCGCCTGACGCGAGCGACCAATCCCCGGCGGCTGGCGCCCCCTTGTCCTTTTTCTTCTTTTTCCCTGGCTCGGCCTCAACCTGGGCATCCTTGCTAGTGCTGACCACCGACCAGCCACCGGCCGAGGTCGACGACGCGGCCGCCACCGGTGCGGCCGGGGTGACGGTTTCGGCCGGCGCAAGGGGTTCCGACGGCCTGGGAGCCGGCGTCCACGAAGGCTCGCTGGGGGGCATTGGGGTCGGCTCCGGAGCGGGGCGAAAGGGCGCAGCCGGCGCGGGCGTAAAGGGCTCCGGTGGCGCGGCCGGGTAGTCGAACGACGACGGTGCAGCTGGCGCCTGTGGGAGTGGGGCCTGCTCCCACGGCGGCGGTTCGGAAGCGTGCTGCGGCTTCGAGGCCGGCGCCGCGGGCGGCGGAGCGGCCGGGGGGGCCTGGTATGCCGTGACCTCGTAAGCCACGGTGGGCTGAACCTTCGCCTGTTCGAACGGCGGAGCCGCAGGAGCCGGCTCGGCCGGCTTGTCGGCGTGGCCGTGCGGCGCCATGGTCCGCTGCCGTGCCGCCCGCACCTTGTGCTCGATCTGAGATCGCCTCGCTGAATACATCGAGCGCTTGTCGACAGATTTGCGGCGCAGGACGAAAAACACGGCCGCGATGCCGACTATCGCCACGAACGGGCCCGCCAGGAGATAGACCATAGGCGCCGATTATCGGGGATCGGTCCATGTGTGACAATCGCGAATGGTGGCTCTTTTCGACCGCGTTCAGTCCGAGATGGTCGACGCGCGCATGCGAAGGGACGACGTGGCGCTGGGCACTTTGTCGCTGCTGAAGAGCGAGCTTGTGCGTGCCAGCAAGGAAGGTGGCGCCGGAGGAAAGATCGACGACGACCTCGTCGTTCGTGTCGCGCGCAAGGAGGTCAAGCGACGCGAGGAGGCGGTCGATGTGTATCGAAAGGCGGGCCGTGAAGACACCGCCCGGCGCGAAGAAGCCGAGATGAAGGTGCTGCGAGGCTTTTTGCCCGCGGTGATGAACGAGCAGGAAATCGAAGCCGAGGTACGCGCGGTCATCGACGAGGTCAAACCCGAAGGCCCCAAGGGATTCGGTCTGGTGATGAAGGCGGCCACGGCGCGTCTCGCGGGAAGAGCCGACGGGACTCAGATCGCCGCCGTAGCGCGCCGGCTGCTTGGCTCCTAAGACCAAGAAGTCCTGGATGTCGCCCCCGCCGCCGCGCGGGGCCCGGACCCGTGCCCGGTTGACCGTGGAGCGGCTGCGTGAGCTCTATCCGGCCGCGACCGAGCTTCTTCATGAGAACCCGTTTCAGCTCCTGATCGCGACGATCCTTTCAGCGCAGACGACCGACCGCTCGGTGAACTCGATCACACCCGAGCTGTTTCGGCGCTATCCAACCGCGGAGGACCTCGCGGGCGCAGACCCGGCCGCGATCGAAAAGTTGATCAAGCCGACGGGTTTCTTTCGGGCCAAGACGAAAAGGATCATCGCGGCGAGCCGCAAGCTCGTCGAGCTGTTCGGCGGCGTCGTGCCGAACACCATGGAGGATCTGATCAAGATCCCTGGGATCGGCCGCAAGACGGCGAACGTGATCCTTGGCGCGGGTTTCGGCGTGCCGGGGTTTGCGGTCGACACGCACGTCATCCGTTTGACCAACCGGATCGGGCTCGTCAAGACAAAGGACCCGGTGAAGATCGAGTACCAGGTCTGCTCGATGGTGCCCAAGGAGGAGTGGACGGGGCTGTCGTTGAGGCTGATATTGCACGGTCGGAGGGTCTGTGACGCCCGTCGGCCGCGGTGCGAGGAATGCGTCCTGAACGACTTCTGCCCTTCGTCGCTCACCCGCCCCAACCGGCGGCTGCGCGCCGGGCGGCCCATCGGCGAGGCGCCGGGTTCGGACATCAAGCTCGCGCGCTAGTCATCTCCGAACGTTTGTTCTATCATGGCTATATGGCTGCTGTGGAGCCTCGGCTCGCCGACGTCGACTACCTCGAGGTGCAGTGCAAGTCGGCGCTCAACCCGGTCAAGAACATGGGCTTCGCCTGGTCCCTCAACCCTTACACGGGCTGCGAGCATCGGTGTGCTTTCTGCTACGTCCGCGCCTTCGAGCTGCGCGCCGACCGGCCCTTCGACGACCGCTACGGCCGGACAGTTCGCGTCAAGCTCAACGTCGCCGCGATTCTCCGGAGCGAGCTGGCGCGGCGTTCGTGGCGCAAGGAGACCGTGGTCATCGGTGCCGCGACCGACCCCTACCAGCCCGCGGAAGGCCGCTACCGCCTGACGCGTCAGTGCCTCGAGGTTTTCACGGGCTTCGCCAACCCGGCGGCGATGATCACCCGCGGCCCGATGATCGTGCGCGACATCGACGTGCTTTCGTCGCTTGCGCGGCGCGCCGACCTCCACATCACGTTCAGCATCCCGACGGTCGACGACGAGATCTGGCGCAAGACGGAACCGGGTACGGCACATCCAAGGCAGCGTCTGCGCGCGATCCAGAAGCTCGTCGCCGCGGGCATCGACGTCGGCGTCGGCATGGCGCCCATCCTGCCCGGGCTGTCCGACCGGCCAGAGCAGCTGGAGGCGGTCGTCAAGGCGGCGCGGGCGGCCGGCGCAACCGGCCTCTGGGCGAACATGCTGCACCTGAAGGACGGGACGCGTGAGCACTTCATGTCAGTCCTCTCCCGGCACTGGCCAGAGCTCGTGCCTCGCTACGAGCACGCCTACCGAAACCGCGCCTACCTGCCACCGAGCTACGGCGAAAATACGATGCAAGAAGTGAAGAGGCTGCGCTCGCATCACGGCGTCTCCGACCGCCGCCGCGTGATCCTGAAACCGCCGCCCCAGCCGGAGCAGCTCGCCTTTCTCAACTAGGATTCGGGAGATGCGCGGCCCAATCGATGTGCTGGCCGGCAGGGTCGGCGGCTTCAAGAAGATGGAGATCGCGCGTCGCACTGTCCCGTGCTATAAGCACGTGATCGAGAAAGACGGCGAGAACCTGGCGGTGTGCCTGCTCGTCGATTCGGGCAAGCTCTATCGCTTCCCGTATGAGACAGCGAAGGGCATCCGCGGCCTCGAGATCAAAGCTCGTTATCTGCGCGGCGAGATGGAGCACCTCCGCCTGCGCGAGTTCCAGCCGGGGCTTTGCCGGTATGTCGAAAGAGCAGACCAAGCCGTCTGAGTCGCTCGTCCAGGAGCTGCTCAACGAGCGCCGCTCGCTGAAGGTCGCGGTCGAGCGCCTCAAGCTAGAGCTGGCGGACGCTCAATCGAGCTCGGGGGGACCCGACCCGCACCTGGGCGAGCTTCGCGAAGAGATCGAGCGCCTTCGCTACCAGCTGGCGTCCGCGCGCGCAGAGGCGAACCAGTTGCGCGACGAGCGCGACGAGCTGCGCGCGGGTATCGAAAAGGCCCTGCAGCAGCTGTCGGCGGACGGCAAATAGAAAAGAAAAGGCCCCGCTGAAAAGCGGGGCCTTGAGAAAGTCAGCGAGCTACTTGACGGCGTTCGCGAGTCCGTCGGTCAGCTGGTTGGTGAACTGGGCGATGCCAGGTGCGGCAATGTGCCCGCCCCGGTAGTTGAAGGCGCCGACCAGAAAAATGATCCAGTAGACGACGCCGACCAGGTAGATCAGGCCCCCGAGCGGCAGCAGGACGATGCTGACGATCGACGCGATCAGCCATAGGCCGCCCAGGACGACAACGGACTGCGCCGCGTTCCACTTCACGTCCGGGTCGTTCTTGCCGACAAACAAAAAGATGATTCCTGTGACCCACCAGAGAAGGTAGGCGAGGATGACGTTGGTCTTGCTGTTGCTGGCCGCGCTCCCTGGCTGACCTCCCATCGGCGCCGGTTCGCTGGGGGGCGGTGGGGGCATCTGCGACATGGATCAATCTCCTCCTGTTGGATGGCTGCTGCGGGGCAGATTATGGGTGGATTGCCCCGAAAACGCCATAGCTCAGGTGAGTTCGGATCGTGATCGTGGCCGCGAACTCACTCTGCTAGGCTCGCCAGGAGATGACCGACTCAGGTCAACCGCCAAACTCCCCACCCAGTACACCAGTTCCAGATTGGGCGCCGACACCTGACCCGAGCGATCTTCCAGCGCCCGCGCCGCCGAGCACATCCCCGCCATTCGCGGCCGACGTCGCCGCGACGATGCCGCTTATTCCGGTTCCACCGCCAACCACCCCTCCGCCGCCGGTCGCCGCGATCACCGCCCCGCCCCAGGTGCCGGGTGAGCACTACATCGGCAAGTACCGCGTGAAGGGCGAGCTCGGCCGCGGAGGCATGGGCGCCGTCTACCTGGCGGAGCAGCCGGGGCTCGGCCGCGAGGTGGCGATCAAGGAGCTCATCCAGTCGGCGGACCCAGTCGCCCTGAAGCGCTTCCTCCAGGAGGCCCAGGTCATGGCGCGGACCAGCCACCCCAACCTCGTCCAGGTCCACGACATCGAGCTGATGGGCGACATCAACTACCTGGTCCTCGAGCTCGTCCGTGGCCGCTCCTTACGCGACTGGATGAAGCAGGGGCCGATTCCGCCGCCTCAGGTCTTCGCGGTGATGCACGGAGTGCTCCAGGCGCTCGATTATGCCCACCGGCACTCCATCGTGCATCGCGACATGAAGCCCGAAAACGTGTTGATCTCTGAAGAGGGCCTGGTCAAGGTCGCCGACTTCGGGATCGCGCGCCTGATGGACGACACTGGCGTCGGCGGACCGGCCACCAAGACGGGCACCACGGTAGGCACCCCCCAGTACATGTCGCCAGAGCAGGTCGCGTCGAGCAGGGTCGACGGGCGCAGCGACCTCTACTCGGCCGGGATCATGTTTTACGAGCTCGTGGCCGGCCAGCCTCCTTTCACGGCGACCGATGCCGACGGCCCCTTCACGCTCATGGCCAAGCACGTCCAGGCTCCGCCGCAGCCTCCGTCGGTCTTCCGGCCGGGCCTGAACCCCGACCTGGAGGAGCTGATCCTCAAGTCCCTGTCCAAGCGGCCCGAGGATCGATTCCAGACGGGCAAAGAGTTCGACGAAGCGATCTCGCGGGTGGCGGACCAGATGTTCCCCGGTTGGCAGCGCAGCCTCGAGCCTGGAGTCGACCTGTCGCAGATGGTTCCCAGGCCCACGCCGAGCGTCCTGCCTTCGACCCCGATCGGTATGGCGATCGCCCAACCGGGCACGGCGGCGACGCCCCCCCATGTCGTCTACAACCCGGTGCCGCCCGTCAAGCCCACGGCGACGAGATCGCTGAGCTGCCTCAGCGTGATCGGCCTCTTCGCCATCGCCGGGGCCGTCTTCGGAGTTCTAGCCGTCCGTTAGTTCGGCGACTGGGCCCGGCGCGCCAGCTCTGCGCGGGCTTCATCGCCGACCAGGATGTCGCTCGATCCCGACTCGCCCGCCACGATCACCGTCTGCTGCGTGTACTGAGCGGTGTAGATGTGATGTGACCGGGTCGCCAACTCGGTTGGAAACTGCACCCATGACGAATCGGGCGTCTCCCGGATCGCGGTCAGCTGGTAGAGGCGGAAAGTCTCGGCCGACTTGCCTTTCAACTGGACGCCCGGTACAAGGTCGACCGCGATGTAGTCCTTGCACATCTCGTAGGTCTCCTGGCCGATCAGGACCTGGAAGGCGGGCGCATGAGCGCAAAAGCGGGCGGCCGTATTGACCGTGTCACCGAGAGCTGTGTACTGAAGCCGGCTGCGCGAACCCATGTTGCCGACGACGGCCGGGCCTGAGTTGATGCCGATGCCCCATCGAATCGGGGGCAGGCCCTTCGCGAGAAGCTTCTGCTGCAGCTCCGGGGCGCGGTTGACGAGGTCATAGGCGCAGCGCACCGCGAGCAGCGCGTGGTTCCCCTGCAGGCGAGGCGCGTTCCAGAACGCCATGATCTCGTCGCCCACGTACTTGTCGACGGTTCCGTCCCACGTGAAGATGGTTTCTGTCAGCTGATCGAGATACAGCTGCACGAGCTCGGTCACGTCGCGAGCGGCCATCGATTCCGACATCGAGGTGAACCCGCGGATGTCGACGAACATCAACGTGATGTCGCGACGTTCGCCGCCGCGCAGAATGTCCTCGACGCCGCCTTTCGTCTTGGCCAGCTGGGCCACAATCTCGGGCGTCAGGTACTGGCCGAACAGCGCGGTCACCTTACGCTTCTCGCGATCTTCGTAGAGCAGGCGATACGCCGTCACACCGGTGTACGTGAGGGCGATCACGAGCCACGGATGGAAGAGGTCGGGCACCCAGCCGTTGAAGACCGCGAGAGCCGACATGCCGACTGTGAAGAGAACCAGGGCGCCGACAGCGCCCACAAATCCCGAGAGCACGGTGACACGCGACACCCCGACCGCCGTCACGACGGCCAGGACCAGCATGATCACAAACAGAACAGCCGGCGCCTCCGGGACGGGAAATCTCGGCTGCAGCGGAATGAACATGTTCACGACGTTGGCGTGGAGCTCGACGCCCGCCATCGGGATGCCGTTTCCAGCCGGTGTCAGAAACTCGTCGTGCACGCCGGTGAGCCCATAAGCGCCGATCAGCACGACCTTGCCCTTCACCTGGTCGGCCGAGAAAGTGTCGTCGTAGACGTCGCCGAACGAGAGGTACTGGCCGTACTTCTGGAAGCCGCCAGGACCAACGACGTAGTTGATCATGGCCGAACCTGTCGCGTCGACCTGAAGCGGGTGCTGCCACGCGGTGCCGAAGTTCGCCTCGCCGCCTGACTCGCTCAGGTTGACGCTGGCCCAGTCGGGCCCCAGCTGCTGGATGCGGCTCGCCGCGAACCCGAATGTGTTGAGCCGCGCTGTCGTGCACGTGCCTGCCGTGTAGCAGGCGGGCTGGATGAACATGGGCATCCGCCGCACCACCCCGTCCGAGTCGGTCACCGGGTCGGTCGACGCGAGGACCACGTTCTTGTCAGGGGCCTGGCACGGGACGCTCGGGTTCGAGTTGGTGTCGGCGCACCAGAACTGTTTCAGCGGGATCTGGTCGAGGCCAGCGGGCGTTGTCTTCGGCGACGCCTGCTTGACGAACCCGCTGTCGGCGATGTCCAGCTCCGCGGCGTAAGAGAGGATGACCGGCACCTTGCTGGTCCGCAGGGTGTCCGCCAGGTCGCCATCAGTAGCCTTGTCGCGCGGGTCCGGGAGGCTTACGTCGAGCCCGATGACCGTCGCGCCGGCGGCCTCCAGGTTGCGAATCGCGAGCGCGTAACGGTCGCGCGAAACGGGATACTGGCCGATCTTGCCGATGCTGGAATCGTCGATTCCGACCACGACGATGTTCGGGTCGGGTCGGGACTCGCTGAACAGCCGGTCCTGGGGATGGACCGCGATGTTGACCTGGCAGCTAGCCATCTGCGCGTCGCAGGCCAGCTGCTGCGTGTAGAGGAAGTACATCAGGACCGACAGGCCGAGCGCCAGCATGACCGCCACGGCGGTGCGGTACGTGTACCAGTAGCGAATGCGGCGGCGCAACTGGGGCCGGATCATATCTCCGGTGACAGTCTTTTGCGGCATCGCCGGATGGGCCGACAAATCCCTGATCGATTCGAAGCTCTTCTACCCCCTGTCCGTCAAGAGCTCGATCGACCGCCTGCGCTTCTACGCGAGCCAGTTCCCGCTGGTGGAGGTCGACTCCACGTACTACGGAATCCCGAAGCCGGAGACCGTCGAAAGCTGGGCGGCCCAGACGCCGGCCGGCTTCACCTTCGACGTGAAGGCGTTCTCGCTGTTCACCAACCACCCCACCCGGCCGCTCTCGCTGCCGCCCGACATCCGGCAGGACCTGCCGGCAAATCTGCGCGAAAAGAAGACCCTGTACGTGGAGCACCTCCCGGAGGACGTCGTCGATGAGTGTTGGGATCGGTTCCGAGGCGCCCTGGAGCCGCTGCGCGCCGCCGGCAAGCTGGCCGCAGTCTTCTTTCAGTTCCCACCCTGGTTTCTGCCGTCGTCTCGTTCCCTCGCGTATGTCGAGCAGTGCCAGGAGCGCATGTTCGGCTTCGAGATCGCCGTCGAGTTCCGCAAGCCAGAGTGGCTCGACGCCAGGCATCGCGACGGGACGCTCGCCTTCCTCCGCACGCGCGACATCCCTTACGTCGCAGTGGACGTGCCCGAAGGCCATGCGACGAGCATGCCATCGGTTTTCGACGTGACCTCACCAAAACTGGCGGTCGTCCGCTTCCACGGTCGCAACCACGAGACCTGGGACCTTCGAGGCGTGCCGCCCAACGTCCGCTTTCGCTACGACTACAGCGAGGAGGAGCTTGGCCAGTGGGTGCCGCGGATCAAGGAGATGGAGCGGTCGGCCAGCCGGGTCCACGCCCTGATGAACAACAACTATTCGAACTATTCGGTCAAGAACGCTCAGCAGCTCGAGCGTCTGCTCGACGCCTGGCAGATGTAATCACTCGCCCAGACTGCGCCGCCTGACCTCGCCGGTCGCGTGGTCCATCAGCCCGCCAATGACCGGCTCCGCGAACTGCGCCAGGCGGATAGGAGCGACCATTGCGTCGCGCCGCGGAAAGCGTGCCGTGCGCACGATCAGGTTGGCCACCCACGATGCCGGGTACTGGGGGCCCACCACCCCGCCCATCCCTTCGAAGAACTCGGTCCCGCTGGTCACGTATGGGTACACAACGCAAACCTTCACCCCGCTGCCCGAGAGCTCGCCGCGAAGTGCGTGGGAAAAGCCCACCACCGCATGCTTGGTCGCCGCGTAGACGGCCGAATACGGCGTCGCCCGAAAGCCAGCGACCGAGGCGATGTTGATGATCACGCCGCGCCGCCGCTCCAGCATCCACGGCAGGGCTGCCTGAGTGGTGGTGACAATCCCTTTGAAGTTCGTCGCGACGAGCTCGTCAACCTTCTCCTCGGGCATCTGCTGGGCGCGACCCATCCAGCCGACGCCCGCGTTGTTGACAAGGACGTCGAGCCGCTCGAAGTCGCGCAGAGTCGCCGCGATGAACGCGCGGGCCTGGGCGCGCTGGCCGACGTCGAGCAGCCGGACGTTCGCCTCGGGCGACCCGGCCTGGCGGCACCTCTGGGCGACGGCGTTGAGCTTTTCGAGGCGGCGGGCGCCGAGCTCGAGCCTCGCCCCGCGGCGCGCGAACGCGAGCGCGGTCGCCTCTCCGATGCCGCTCGACGCGCCCGTGATGGCGACGACCGCTCCCTTGAGCCGCATGGGCGAAGCTTAGAATCGCGTCAGTCTCTCCATGAAGGCAGCCACATTTCAAGGCGTTGGCGACGTGAAGGTGATTGACGTGCCCAAGCCGTCCATCAAAGGCGCCGATGAGGTGTTGGTCAAGGTGACCCTGGGTGCGGTCTGCGGATCAGACCTGCACGCGTACCACGGCCGTATCCCGATGATTGCCGGCGAGCTCCTCGGTCACGAGTTTGTAGGTGTGGTCGAGGAGGTTGGCAGCGAAGTCAAGCGTTTCAAAGCTGGCGACCGGGTGGTCGCCAGCTTCTTCGTGGCATGTGGCCACTGTGCACTTTGCCGCAAGGGTGACTTCAACGAGTGCGCGAACCTCGCAACTTTCGGTTTTGGAGCAGTGCTTGGAGGGTTGGGAGGCGGTCAGTCTGAGTACGTCGTCGTGCCCATGGCGGATAGCTCGATGGAACTGATTCCCCAAGAGGTCACCGACGAACAGGCGGTGTTCGTCGGTGACATCCTCAGCACCGGCCTTTTCGCGGCTGAGCGCGCCGAAATCACGTACGGTGATTGCGTTGCCGTCATCGGCGCCGGGCCCGTCGGACTGATGGCGACAATGTGTGCCCAACTCTTTGGCCCCGCCAAGATATTCGTCGTCGACAAGGTCGATTCACGATTGGAGCTGGCGCAAGAGCTTGGGGGAATTCCGATAGACGCCTCAAAGGTCAACGCGATCGAGGCGATTCTCGCTCAAACCGCCGGCCTGGGAGCTGACTCGAGCATCGAAGCAGTCGGCGCCTCGGCCACTATCGACACCGCGATGCGGAGCGTGCGTGGCGGGGGCACAGTCTCGATGGTGGGCGTGCCTAGTGAGTTCACTGCAGACTTTCCTTACTACTTGTTCTGGGAAAAGGCGCTGACGTTTCGCTCCGGCCGGTGCAATGTCCCCAAGTACATGCGCCCTCTGCTCGACCTGATCGCAGCCGGAAGGCTACATCCCGAGAAGATTATCAGCCACCGGATGAAGCTCGACCAGGCCGAGGAGGCCTACCGGCTTTTCGATGCTCGCGAGGCGACCAAGATCGTTCTCACGCCATAGAGTCGAGGGCGAGCAGGTAGCCCTTCGCGCGCTCGGTCAGCGGGTAACGCTTCTCCAGCTCGTGAAATTCGACGCCATGGTCGCTGTGCACCAGGTGCGCCAGCTCATGCATCAGGAGGTAGTCGAGCACCCAGT
>Ga0209805_1001844_pt1 | contig 12460 bp, 7 predicted proteins | sample GraSoiAngelo_148_FD_185905 | JGI IMG/M metagenome (GOLD analysis project Ga0209805, IMG submission 185905) | Grasslands soil microbial communities from the Angelo Coastal Reserve, California, USA - 14_1009_09_20cm (SPAdes) (version 2) | ecosystem: Environmental > Terrestrial > Soil > Grasslands ... | reverse complement strand
CCCCCGCCCTCACCTCGAACTCTCCTTCCAACCCCCCCACCGAGCTCCCCCCCACGTACACCCGGAACTTCCCGGGCTCGACGACGAACTTCATGCGCTGATCGTACAGCCCGAGCTCTTTGGGCGTCAGCGCGAACTCCACGGTGCGCGATTCGCCGGGCTTCAAGGACACCCGCCGGAAGCCCGCGAGCGCACGCACCGGTCGGGTGACGGTCCCTACCCCGTCGTGGACGTACAGCTGCGCCACCTCGGCGCCTTCCCGCGCCCCCGTGTTCGTGACGGTGGCGGAGACCTTGAGCGTCCCGCCTGGCGTGATGGTGGGAGCGCTCAGCTTGAGTTCCTTGTACTCGAACGACGTGTAGCTCAGCCCATGACCAAACGGAAACAGTGGGCTCGATGGCAGGTCGGTGTACTTGGACGTGTACTTGTCCGTGCCCGCCGGTCGGCCCGTGTTCTTGTGGTTGTAGTAGATCGGAATCTGCCCGACGGCCCGGGGGAAGGTCACAGGGAGCTTGCCGCTGGGACTCACGTCGCCGAACAGGACGCCGGCGAGGGCGGGCCCGGTCTCGACCCCCAGGAACCACGCCTCGACGATCGCGGGCACGTGGTCCGCCGCCCACTGCACGGTGAGGGGTCGGCCATTCATTAATATGAGCACCACGGGAGTGCCGGTCGCCTGGACGGCCTCGAGCAATTGCTGCTGGACGCCCGGGAGCGCGAGGCTCGAGCGGCTCGCGGCCTCGCCGCTCATGTCTCCCGCCTCCCCCAGGACGAGCAGCGCGACCTCGGCTTGGCGAGCCAGCGCGACGGCCTCGGCAAAGCCGGCGGTCGTCGAGTCGAGGATGCCGCACCCCTTGGCGTAGCGGACCTCCGTGCCGGCTCCCGCCCGGGCCTTGATGCCTTCGAGCGGGGTGACCGCATCGTGCGGGTCGCCGCGGCCCGCCCACGGGCCGAGCGCCGCCACGTGATCGTCCGCGAGCGGGCCGATCACCGCCAGCGTGTGCCGCGTGGGCCCGAGCGGGAGCAGATTGCCGTCGTTCTTGAGCAGCACGATCGCTTCTTGTGCTACGGTCCGTGCGAGCTGGCGCTGCTCGGGCGCGAGCAGCACGCTCCGCTCGCGCTCGACGCTCGATCCGCGGTATGGGTCATCGAACAGGCCCAGGGCGCGCTTCCCCGCGAGCACGCGTCGTACCGCGGCGTCCACGGTCGCGATCGGGATACGGCCCGCGCGGACCAAGGCGGGGAGATCCTCGAGGTAGATGCGGCTCACCATGTCCATGTCGACGCCGGCTTCGAGTGCGACCTTCCCCGCGTCGGCGCGCGAGCCGGCGACGCCGTGGTTCCGCAGCTCTTCGACGCCGGTCCAGTCGCTCACCACGAACCCGGGGAACTTCCACTCGTCGCGCAGCAGCGTGGTCACAAGCCAGCGGTTGGCGTGGCTCGGGACGCCGCCGATCTCGTTGAAGGAGGTCATGATGCTGCCGGCGCCCGCGTCGACTGCGGCGTGGTACGGCGGCAGGTAGATCTCCCGCAGGGTGCGCTCGGACACGTCCACGGTGTTGTAGTCCCGGCCCCCTTCGGCACCGCCGTATGCGGCGAAGTGCTTGACGGTGGCCATGACGGCGTCGGGCGCGCGCAGGTCCTTTCCCTGAAACCCTCGGACGCGGGCCGCAGCCAAGGCCGATCCCAGGTACGGATCCTCGCCCGCGCCCTCGGCGATGCGGCCCCACCGCGGGTCGCGCGCGATGTCGACCATAGGCGCGAACGTCCAGTTCACACCGGCGGCAGCGGCTTCGCGCGCCGCTGCGCGCGCCGTGCTTTCCGCCGCCGCGGGGTCCCACGTCGCCGCTTCGGCGAGCGGGATCGGGAAGATCGTGCGATAGCCGTGGATCACATCCAGGCCCAAGAGGAGGGGGATATGGAGCCGCGACTCGGTCACCGCGATCCGCTGCGCGTCACGCGTCGCCTGCGCGCCAGCCAGGTTCAGGAACCCCCCGATCAGGCCCTTGCGCAGCTGTTCGAGCTGCGCGGGGCTGGGCTGGTTGTCTACGGAGGGCAGGTTCAACTGGCCGAGCTTTTCCTCCAGGGTCATGCGGGCGACGAGCGAGTCGATCAGTCGCCCGGGAGCGGCGCGCTGCGCGGCAGCGGGGCCGGGGGCGATGAGGCCCAGGGCGACGAGCGCCGTGAAACAGCCGTCATGGATGCGCATCGGGATCCCGTTGATCAGAGGTAGAAAGTGAAACGCGGTGGAGAGAATCTACGCGGGCTCACGCGGACTTGACAAACTGCACGAGGTGCGTGATAACGAGGGCAAACGCGCTTACAGGAGACGCGCTCATGAGCCGCAGTCCATCGTTCGCGCAGCTCGGCCGGGGGCTGTTCCTCAGTTTCGTCCTCGTCACCTTCGCCGCCCCGGCGGCCTTCTCGCAGACCAGCACGGGCAGCATTCGCGGGTATGTGAAGGACGCCAGCGGCGCCCCGCTCGGCGGCGCGGCGATCGAAGCGCGGAACGAGCAGAGCGGTGTGTCGCGGACTACAAACAGCCAACCCGACGGCTCGTACGCCTTGCCCGGCCTGGTCCCCGGGGCCTACAACCTGACCACGCGCCACATCGGGCACACGGCTCAGGGACGTCGCGTGGCGGTCCAGATCGGCGCTTCGCTGCTCGTTGACTTCGCCCTACAGGCCGGGGCGGTCGAGGTGGCGGGTGTGACTGTCCAGGCTGCTGCGCCGACGGTCGAGACCCGGACATCAGAGATCGCCACCAACGTGTCGGCGCAGCAGATCCAGAACCTGCCCACGCCGAGCCGCAACTTTCTCGACCTTGCAGCGCTGGCACCCGGCGTTACAGTGAGCCCCGACTTCGTGAACCTCGGCGCCAACAACATCACGGCGAGAACGTTTACATCCGGCGCCCAAGGACCGGCCGAAGTCAACGTCTTCGTCGACGGCGCGAGTCTCAAGAACGATCTCACCGGCAATGGCGCGAGCGGCGTGGCGGGTCAGGATGCCAGCCGCGGCAACCCTTTCCCGCGCAATGCGATTCAGGAGTACCGCGTCATCACACAGAATTTCAAGGCAGAATACCAGAACGCCTCGAGCGCAATCATCACGGCCACGACGAAGTCGGGCGGAAGCGTCTGGTCCGGTGACGTCTTCGTCACGTATGAGAACAAAGACCTCGTGGCGCTCGACTCGATCACGATCGCAAAAATGGCGAAGGACACGAACGTCAAGAAGCCGGACTACACCCGCTACCTGCTCGGTGGGAGCGTGGGAGGACCGCTGATTCGAGACAAGCTGTTCTTCTTCGGGTCGTACGAGGGGAATTATCAGAACCGCGCGAACATCGTGAACATCACGCCGCCCCCCACCGGCACGTTCGATTCGCTGGACGCGGTCGGGCTGAAAAACTTCAACGGCAACATCACGTCGCCGTTCCGGGAAACGCTGCTGTTCGGAAAGCTCACGTATAACAAGGGCAGTCATTCCACGGCCGAGCTGAGCGTGAGCAACCGGCACGAAACCGATGTCCGCGATTTCGGCGGCGGGATTGCCTTCCAGTCCGCGATTAACTATCGGAACAACATGCTCACCAGCGTCCTCAAGTACAATTACTTCTCCGGCGCGTGGCTCGACGAAGCGAGCGTCACTTACACAAATTTCAAGCGCAACCCGTCGCCCAATCTTGCACACCGGACCTTCGGCGCGTCCCCCTCCAAGAACAACAACAACTTCGGCGGCGCCGATATCGGGAGCAATCTGAGCGACCAGGACTTCACGCAGAAGGGCATCGGACTTCGCAACAACGTGACGTACACCGGCTTCCACGGCGGCGGCGATCACGTGATCAAGGCCGGCGCGACCGCAAACTTCCTGACCTTCGACATCAACAAGGCCAACAACGACACCCCTCAGTTCTTTTACGATGACACTGTCAATGCAGGTCAATCGAATTGCGGCTGCGCCGGCCCCCTGGCTTACAACTATCGCGTGCCCTACCAGGTGCAGTTCGCGACCGGCGATCCGCTCGTGAACGCTCACAACGCCCAGATCGGCGCGTTCCTGCAGGACGATTGGAGCCCCAGCTCCCGGCTCACGCTGAACCTGGGAATCCGCTGGGACTTCGAGACGCACATGTTCAACTACGATTACGTCACGCCTGACACAGTGCGTAATGTCTTCCGCCAGTACAACAACGACCCAACGTTCTTGCCGGCTCCCATCGATACGGCCGAGTATTTCACAGACGGGACGCAACGGCACAAGTTCTATGGTGCCTACCAGCCGCGACTCGGTTTCTCCTACGCGCTTGACAACGAGAACAAGACTACTCTGTTCGGCGGCTGGGGCCTCTACTACGATCGCTCGTTCTTCGATGTGTCCGTGGACGAGAAGCTCAAGCTCAGGCGGCCCTTGTGGACCGTGTACTTCGCGGATCCCGATTCGGCTGTCAGACCAGGCCAGGTGAGGTGGGATGGTCGCTACCTGACCAATCCTGCCGCGCTCGATTCGCTCGTGACCACCGGCCAGACCGGGGGGAAGGAAGTCTGGCTGATCGGCAACCATACGAAAGCGCCGCATTCGGGTCAGTGGAATGTCGGCGTGCGTCACGCCTTCGGCGACGTCTCCGTCTCCGCCGCATACGTGGGCGTCCGCGGCTACGACGGGTTTGTGCTCTACTGGGCCAACATCACCTGGAAAAACTTCGGGACCCCCACCAGCCAGTGCTGCACGTTCCTCGGCAATCAGCACGGCTTTTCCAACATCATCGTCTCGTCGAACGCCGTGAAAACGTGGTACGATGCCCTCCAGGTCCAGATCGTTCGGCCCTATAAGAGGGTGGGGAACTGGGGCTGGGGCGGCGGACTGACGTTCACCAGCGGACAGCGCTCCGTCCAGGGGAACGACAACGCGGACGATGAGCTGGCGTTCCCCCAGCCGCAGTTCATCGTCAAACACCCGACGAACGACGAGAAGAGCCGAGTCGTGGCGAACTGGATCGTGGACCTCCCGTTTGCGTACGGCATCCAGTTCAGCGGCCTCATGACGCTCGGCAGTGGGCCGCGCTACGACGTCGGTGGCCGATTCTCGCCCAACAGCTGGGTGCCCGGCGGCTTCAGCCCGCCGCAATATCCGTTCATCATTCCCGGCGCATGGGCGTATCGCGACGTCGACCTCACGTTGACGAAGGACTTTCCGCAGTTCGGGAGAGGCACTCTCAGCGTGAGGGTGGACGTGTTCAACGTGTTCAACTTCCAAAACTTTACATATGGCGGTACCCCAACACCGACGGGCTTGTTGAGCGATGGTCGTCGGGTGCAAATCGGGACGGATTTCAGCTTCTGATCATTCACCCGTTGCGGGCCGCCGTGCATCAGCACGGCGGCCCGCGTACAACGATGCGTTATTGTCCAACATGACGCACAGCACTGCCGCGAGCCTACGGACGCACTCCCCGAGGCTCGCTGCTTCTCTGGCGGCGTCGCTCCTCGTGGCGTGCCTCTCGAACCACCCCGCTAGCCCTCCCCCACCCGACTCGGCCCGCGCCGCCGCCTTCCTCGACACGCTCGAAGAGCGCACCTTTCATTACTTCTGGGACCTGACCAACCCCCAGAACGGGCTCACCCCCGACCGCGCGCCGAGCCCGTCGTTCTCGAGCATCGCGGCGGTCGGCTTCGCGCTCACGGCGTACCCGATCGGCGTGGAGCGCGGCTACATCACGCGCGCCCAGGCCGCCGCCCGCACCGTTACGACCCTGCGCTTCTTCTGGACCGCGCCCCAGGACTCGAGCATCTCGGGCGCGACCGGCTACCACGGCTTCTTCTACCACTTCCTCGACATGAGCACGGGGCTGCGCTTTCAGAACGTGGAGCTGTCGACCATCGACACCTCGCTCCTGCTCGCAGGGGTGCTGTTTTGTCGGTCGTACTACGAGGGCGCCGACTCGACCGAATCCCTCATCCGGGCGCTCGCCGACTCGATCTACTACCGGGTGGACTGGAACTGGGCGCGGGCCCGGCCCCCCGCCGTCAGCATGGGGTGGCACCCGGAGGGCGGCTTCATCCCCGCCGATTGGATCGGCTACAACGAGGGGATGATCCTCTACGTCCTGGCGCTCGGCTCGCCCACCCACGCCGTCGACTCCACCGCCTGGGCGGCGTGGGTGGGAGGCTATCAGTGGGGCACGTTTCATGGGCAGGATTACGTGCAGTTCGGGCCCCTGTTCGGGCACGAGTACTCGCACGTGTGGATCGACTTCCGCGGCATTCAGGATGCCTACATGCGCGGCCGCGGCATCGACTATTTCGAGAATTCGCGCCGCGCCACCTACGCACAGCGCGCCTACGCCGCTGCCAACCCCGGCGTGTGGAACGGCTATTGGAATCAGATCTGGGGGCTCACGGCCTCCGACGGCCCGGCGAACACGACCCTCGTCCTGCACGGGCGCACCCGCCAGTTCCACACCTACTGGGCGCGCGGCGTGTCGGCGCTCGAGACGAACGACGACGGCACGCTCGCGCCCACCGCCGCCGGCGGCGCGGTGCCGTTCGCACCCCAGATCGCTATCCCGTCGCTCATCACGATGCGGGAGACGTACGGATCACATCTCTTTTCGACGTACGGGTTCCGCGACGCCTTCAACCCGACGTTCACTCCCCAGGTGCCCGTGGAGCGGGGTGAGGTAGATCCCGTGTTCGGCTGGTTCGACGTCGACTATCTCGGGATCGACCAGGGGCCGATCCTCGCGATGATCGAGAACTATCGCAGCGAGCTGGTGTGGCGCATCATGCGGCGCAACCCCTACATCGTGCGGGGGCTCAAGCAGGCGGGGTTCAGCGGGGGCTGGCTCGGCGCGACGCCCCCGGCGCGTTGATCGAGCGCCGGCGGCGGCGCGCTACGGCCCCTCCGCCGGGAGCGGGACCGGTTCGTTCACCACAAAGCGCAGCCCCAGGAGCTTCAGCTCTTTCTCGAGCGCGCGGTTGACGGCGCGCTGCCGGCTGGGGCTGTCGCTCACGATCAGGATATGGCTGACGCGCGTCTCCACGACGATGCGGCTCGCCCACATCCGCGCGGCGCGCCGCGCGGCTACATGCGCCTTGCCGAGCAGCGCCTTGATCTTATGGAACCGCGCGTCGGGCTGCAGCGGCTCGAGCTTATACGCATACACCCAGCGGGGCTCGGCCGACGGGCGTGGCTGTGGTTTCGTCAGGTGCTTCCCCCTCGACTTCCCGGGAAAAAGAACGCGAGATGCGCCGATCGATCGGCGAATCCCGCGTGGCCCACGTCTTGTCGCTCAACCCAGGCGTTGGCTGGGTGGCCGCTGTCTGTGTGCTACCCGAGCGGTCATAGCTGTGCCATTCCGCACGTATGCGCAAGGTACCAGCGGGTACGAGGGATTGCTACTGACAGCCTGGCAGGCCTAGGGCGCGCTTGCGGGCCGGCGGTTCCGGTCCCATCCTAATAGGGGAACTCCTCTCCACCCGTGCACACACCAATCTCGGTCGTGTTGATCGAGGACAACCGCCTGCTGCGCGACGCGATCGCCCAGTTGCTCGCGTCGCAGCCGGACGTCGCGCTCGTCGGCGCCGCGGCGAGCAGCGAGGCGGCGCTGCGGGACTCGCACGCCACGAAGGCCCAGGTCGTGCTGCTGGACCTAGGTCTCAAGAATGACGACAGCGTGCGTCTGGTCCGGGAGCTCAAGCGAATGGCACCGGACGTGCGGGTCATCGCGATGGATCTCTTCCCGGTGCACGAGGATGTCGTCGAGCTAGTGAAAGCCGGGGTCTCGGGCTTCATCCTGAAGGACGCCACGCCCGCGGACTTCATGAACACGATCCGCGCCGTCGCGGGCGGCAGCCACGTGCTGCCGCCGCCCTTGACCGATTCGCTGTTCTCGCAGATCGCTCGACAGGCCGCCAGCCGCGGCACCCAGGCCGTGATCGCCGCCCTGCGCCTGACGCAACGCGAACGGCAGGTGATCGATCTGATCGGCGAGGGGTTGAGCAACAAGGAGATCGCGCAGCGGTTGCACATCGCGACGCACACCGTTAAGAGCCATGTGCACAACATCCTCGAGAAATTGGCGCTGCACACCCGCTTGCAGATCGCCGCCTTCGCGCGCGCGGAAGGCGCCGACTAGCGCCTGAGAGCTAGGTCGTTAGATTGATGCGTCGCCCACGCCTCACCCGCCCGGTCTATGGCTTTCCGCGACCGGGAGTGGTGCATTGGATGCACCGCAGCATTTCGTCCCGCGCCCAGGAGATGGTGCATCATCCGCAACCGTCAGGTGTGTGCGTAAGCTGCGCATCGGCATCGTCGACCTCGTAACCAAAGGGCCGACGCGCGCGCTGTACGCGCGGGTGATGCACGCCAATCTGGCGAGCATCATGCCTCAGGTCGTCGGCGTGTGGTGCGAGGCCGAAGGCCACCAGGTCACCTTCGTCTGCTACACCGGCTTCGAGGACCTCGTCGCCGAGCTCCCCGCCGACGTCGACCTCGTCTTCATCGGTGCGTTCACCGAAGCGGGATTGCTCGCCTACGCGCTCAGCAATCTGTTCCGCTCGCGCGGGGCGATCACCGTGCTGGGCGGCCCGCACGCGCGCTGCTACCCCGAAGACGCCCGCCGCTATTTCGATTACGTGCTCGGGTTCACGGACCGGACGGTCATCCGAGACGTCCTCCAAGATTGCGCCCGGCACCGGCCACTCGGCGTGCACCGCGCGGCGCCGCGCCAGCCGGTGGCACTCCCCGGGGTGCGCGAGCGCTGGAAGTTCATCGAGCCGACGCTGCGCAAAGCGCCGTTCTTCAAGATCGTGCCGATGCTCGGCAGCCTCGGCTGCCCGTACACCTGCAGCTTCTGCATCGACTCGGTGGTGCCGTATCAGCCGCTCGACATGCAGGTGCTGCAGGACGACCTCAAGTTCCTGAGACAGCAGCTGCGCCGGCCGCGCGTCGGCTGGCACGACCCCAACTTTGGGGTCCGGTTCGATGAGGTGCTGGATGCCATCGAAGCGGCGGCTCCCCCGGGTTCGATCGATTTCGTGGCGGAGAGCAGCCTCTCCCTCCTCTCCGAGCCACATGTCCAGCGGCTGCGACGTAACGGCTTCAAGGCCATCTTGCCGGGCATCGAGTCGTGGTACTCGCTCGGCAACAAATCGAAGACCGGGAAGGTTGAAGGTCTCGCCAAGGTCGAGCAGGTCTCCGATCACGTCAACATGATTCTGCGGCACATCCCCTACGTGCAGACCAACTTTGTCCTCGGCCTGGACTCGGACCAGGGCCCCGAGCCGTTCGAGCTGACCAAGCGGTTCGTCGATCGGACGCCGGGCGCGTTCCCCGGCTATTCGCTGTTATCGGCCTTCGGACGGGCGGCGCCGCTCAATCTGGAATACCAGCGCACCGGTCGCGTGCTGCCGTTCCCGTTCCATTTCCTGGACAACAACCACGCGATGAACGTCAAGCCGAAGAACTACGAGTGGCGGGACTTCTACGACCACGTCATCGGGCTCACCCGGTACACGTTCTCCGGCCGCGCCATCGTGCGGCGCTTCCGCGCGACGCGCGCCGCCATTCCGCGCTGGATGAACGTGGTACGCGCCGTGTCGTCGGAGGGGTTCGGACGGATCCGCTACCACACGGAGCTGCGGCAGCGGCTCGACACCGATCAGCACCTGCGGCGGTATTTCGACCAGGAAACGACGGAGATCCCGGAGTTCTACGTGGAGCGCGTCCGGCAGGACTTGGGCCCGCTGTGGCAGTGGCTTCCGGAGGGAGCGCTGTACCACGACCACCACGCCTATCTCAAGTCGGAAGAGCCCCAGCCGCTCGAGCCCGTCAGCGTCAGCTGAGCCGACCCTCCCTGCCGCTCAGGTCGCGGCGAGGAACCACTCTTCCCAGGCGACCCGGAAAATGCCGTTGCAGCGCGCGCAGCGCAGCACTTGCGGGTTTCCGGCGAGCGCGGCCCGGTTGCGGCAGCTGGGACACACCGCGTACTTCTCGGCCCAGGTCTCCGGCAGCCGCCTGGCGTCGCGCGGTCGGGGCACGATGCTCCACGCTTTGGGTGGCGCAGTCCGCAGCTTCACGGAGCCCCGCGGCAGCGCGACTTGCTTGCGGTTCACGTCGACCACGGCGTCGCTCGATGTCAGCTCGGCCACGCGATACCACGCCCCACGGCGCACGCCGTAGTTCGCGTCCTCAGCCAGGCGAGCCCATTGCAATTCGGACATCTGCGCGCTCTTGGTCATAACCTGACCCCCACAATAACGGTCGCGACGGGATCCCGGGAGTGTGGCACCAACGCATCAAAGGCGGGAGGGCGGCGTCACCGCGCTCGGCAGGACCGGGGCCTCGGGCTCGGGGGTGAAGTCCTCACCGGGGTTGATGAACAGGTCCTGCTCGAAGCGGTACTGCTTGTCGTACAACTGACGGTAGCGCCCGTGCTTGGCGAGCAGCTCGGCGTGCGTGCCGCGCTCCACGATCTCGCCCCCTTCCATCACGAGGATCTGGTCGGCGCTGCGGATCGTCGAGAGCCGATGAGCGATCACGAATGTCGTGCGGCCGCGCCGCAGGGTGCGGAGGCCGTCTTGGATGGCCGCCTCACTCTCTGAGTCGAGGCTCGACGTGGCCTCGTCGAGGATCAGGATCCGGGGATCGGCGAGGATCGCCCGGGCGATCGAGACCCGCTGGCGCTCGCCGCCGGACAGCTTCACCCCCCGCTCGCCCACGACCGTGTCGTAGCCCTGGTCGAACCGGCGCACGAACTCGTCGCAATGCGCGATGCGCGCAGCGGCTTCGATTTCCTGCCGCGTCGCGTGGGGCCGGGCGAACGCGATGTTATCGGCGATCGTGCCGTCGAACAGGAAATTGTCCTGCAGCACCACGCCGAGTTGGCGACGGTACTCGGCCAGCCGCACGGTCGCCAGGTCGCGCCCGTCCACCACGATCTGGCCGGCGTGCGGGCGGCTGAACGCCAGCACGAGACCGATCAGCGTGCTCTTCCCCGCCCCGGACGATCCGACCAGCGCTGTCGTGGAGCCCGGCGACGCATGGAACGACACCCGCTTCAGCACGTCCTTTCCCGACACGTAGGCGAAGCTCACGTCCTCGAACACGACGTCGCCGCGCACGTCACCCACCGGGGCGCGCACGCCATCTTCCGAGTCCTCGGTCACGAGCTTGCGGATCTCCCGGATACGGTCGAGCCCGGCGAACGCCTCGGTGATCTGCGTGCCGATAGAGGCGATGTTAATGAGCGGCATCGCGACGAGCCCCACGAAGATGCCGTACATGAACAGATCGCCCAGTGTCATCGCGCCGGCGAGCACCGAACGCCCGCCCTCGAGAATCATCAGGATTCCGATTGCACCGACGATGATCGTGGCGAATGAGCCCAGGCCGGAGATGCCGGTCATGGTTGCGGCGATGTTGCGAAACAGCGTGTTGGCGCCGCGCGTGAACACCAGCCGCTCGCTCCGCTCGGCGTGGTATGCCTTGACGATCCGGATCCCTCCCAGGGTCTCGGCGAGGCGCCCCGTCACCTCCGCGTTGATCTTGCCGCGCTCCCGGAACAGCGGCCGCAGCCTGGTGAAGGCGAGCGCCATCCCGGCGCCGAAGCAGGCCAGAATCAGGATCGCGATCGCGGTGAGCCGCCAGTTAAGCACGAACAGCACCACCAGCGCGACCGCGCCCGTGAGCACACCCCCGACCAGTTGTACCAGTCCCGTTCCGACGAGATTGCGGATGCCCTCGGCGTCGGACATGATCCGCGAAATGAGGATGCCGCTCTTGGTCGAATCGAAGTAGCTCACCGGCAGCCGCAGCACGTACGCCTGCACGGTGCGCCGCATGTCCGTGATGGCCCGCTGCGCCGCAACGCCGAGGATCTGCGACAGGCCAAATCCGGTGACGGCCTGCACCAGCGTCGCCACGCCCGTTGCGAGCGCGAGTGGCAGCAGCAACTCCGGGCGGTGCTGGCCGATCACGCGATCGATGACCCACTTGGGCGACGCCGGCAGCACGAACCCGGCCACTCGGTTCACCAGCAGCAGCACGAAGCCCAGCGACAGGCGTTTGCGGTGCGCGTAGATCAGCGCCCGGGCCTCCTGCCAGGCGCCTGGCGTGATGGCGGCCTTTTTCGGGCGGCTCGCGTCGTCGGCCATAGGCGTGGGAATCTAAACTCGCCCCCGCCCCCACGCTGCCGTCAGCCGCGGCTAGAGCCCGCCCAGGAACTGGAGGAGCGCGTACCGCTCGCCGGCCGACAACCTCAGGAACCGGCCGCGGGCCCGCGCCGCTTCGCCGCCGTGCGCCAGGATCGCCTGCTCGATCGACCCCGCGCGGCCGTCGTGCAGGAACGCCGTCTTGAACCGCAGCCCCATGAGGGGCTCGGTGCGGAACTCCGTGGGTTCGGCCCGGCCGAGGCAGATGTCCGCTAGGTCGGGGCCCAGGTCGTGCAGCAACA
>Ga0209805_1001840_pt1 | contig 12469 bp, 8 predicted proteins | sample GraSoiAngelo_148_FD_185905 | JGI IMG/M metagenome (GOLD analysis project Ga0209805, IMG submission 185905) | Grasslands soil microbial communities from the Angelo Coastal Reserve, California, USA - 14_1009_09_20cm (SPAdes) (version 2) | ecosystem: Environmental > Terrestrial > Soil > Grasslands ... | reverse complement strand
CGGGCGCGGTGAACCGGCTCCTCGCCTCGTTCATTCGCTGAGGGACGTCCGGCGTTCGTCCCGCCTCGACACGGTCTTTGATCATACACCGAAGGGCCTTGGTTGGCGAGCACCCAACCTCTTGAAAAGCTCAGGCGAGGAGGCCTAGCGTGCTCCGGCCAAAGGAGGGATTCATGCAACCCACGTTACCGTCGCGCAGGGAATTCCTGAAGCAAGGTTCCGGGGTCATCATCGGGGCCCTGGTATTTTCGTCCGGCCCCATCGCCCTCCTCGCGCCGAGCAAGGTCTGGGCGCTGGAGCTGGGGGCACTGGACGAAGCGACCGGAAAGGCGCTGCTCAAGTTTTCCCGCCACCTCTATCCGCACGACACGATGGAGGACGCCGTCTACGCGATGGTCGTGAAGGCCCTGGACAAGGACGCCGCGGACGGGAGCGTGAAGAAGCTTCTCGTCGAGGGAGTCGCCTCCCTCGACCGCGCCGCGGGCGGCGACTGGATCGCGAAGAGTCCCGATCGCCAGCTGGTCGCGGTCAAGGCGCTCGAGGGGACCCCGTTCTTCGCCAAGGTCCGCGGCACTTGCGTCGTGGCGCTCTACGACAATCCGCTGGCGTACGCCCACTTCGGCTACGAGGGCAGCTCCTGGGACAAGGGCGGCTACCTCCACCGCGGCTTCAACGACCTCAACTGGTTGCCCGATCCGCCAACCGACGCCAGCCCACGCCTCTCGCGCGCGGGCGCCTGATCGAGGAGATCCGACATGGCAACCCATGAAACGAGCGACGAGTCCGTGGTGGTCGTCATCGGTAGCGGGGCCGGGGGCGGCACCCTGGCCAACGAGCTCTGCCAGAAAGGCGTCCCGGTGGTGCTGCTCGAGGCGGGCAAGCGCCAATCCACCGCCACCTACGTGAACGACGAGTGGGCGTCGTTCGGGCAGCTCGCCTGGACGGACAAGCGCACCACCTCGGGTACCTGGCGAGTGGCGCGCGATTTCCCGAACCTCCCGGCCTGGACCTGCAAGACCGTCGGCGGCACCACCACCCACTGGGCGGGCGCGTCGCTGCGATTCCAGCGCAACGAGTTCAGGGCACTCACCACCTACGGGCGGATCGAAGGCGCGAACCTGCTCGACTGGCCGCTCAACTACGAGGAGCTGGCGCCCTATTACGACAAGGCCGAGGACAAGCTGGGAGTGACCCGCACGCACGACATCGCGGGTTTGCCGGGAAACAACAACTTCAAGGTCTTCTACAGCGGCGCCAAGAAGGTCGGCTACCGGAACGTGCACACGGGGCGGATGGCCATCAACAGCAAGCCGCGGAAGGGCCGCCTCGGATGCATGCAGATCGGATTCTGCTTCCAGGGCTGCAAATCCGGCGCGAAGTGGTCGACCCTGTACGCCGACATCCCCGAAGCGGAGGCCACCGGACGTCTCGACCTGCGCCCCGAGTCCTTCGTGACGCGCATCGAGCACGACGACGCGGGCAAGGTTTCCGGCGTGGTCTACTTCGACAAGGACGGCAAGGAGCAGCGCCAGAAGGCGCGCGTGGTGTGCGTCGCCTGCAACTCCATCGAGACGGCGCGGCTGCTCCTCAACTCGCAGTCGCCGCAGCACCCGAACGGGCTCGCCAACTCGTCCGGCCAGGTCGGGCGGAACTACCAGCGGCACATGACCGGCTCGGTCTACGGCATCTTCGACAAGCCGGTGCACATGTGGCGCGGGACGACCATGGCGGGCATCGTGACCGACGAGTCCGCCAACAATCCGAAGCGCGGGTTCACCGGCGGCTACGAGATGGAGACGCTCTCGCTCGGCCTCCCGTTCATGGCTGCGTTCCTCAATCCAGGGGCGTGGGGACGCGAGTTCACCTCGGCGATGGATGGGTACGCGAACATGGCCGGCATGTGGCTGGTCGGTGAGGACATGCCGCAGGAGACCAACCGCGTCACGTTGCACCCGACGGAGAAGGATCGGTTCGGAATGCCGATCCCCAACGTGCATTTCGACGATCACCCCAATGACGTCGCCATGCGCGCCCACGCGTATCGGCAGGGCAAGTCGATCTACGAGGCAGCGGGAGCGAAGCGGACGATCCTCACTCCGCCATATCCGTCGACGCACAACCTGGGGACGGCGCGCATGGCGGCCAAGGCGCGCGACGGGGTCTGCAACAAGTGGGGTCAGACCTTCGACGTCGCGAACCTGTTCGTCTCGGACGGCTCGGTGTTCACCACCGGCGGGTCGGAGAACCCGACGCTGACCATCGTCACGCTCGCGATCCGCCAGGCGGACTACATCACCGACCAGTTGTCCAAGCAGACTCTGTAGCGGAAGGGGCCGGGGACTACATCGCGTCCCCCGGCTCTGCTCTCTGCGCATGGTAGGCTGGTGTGGATGCCGGACTTTCGCAGCCGCGCATTTCTGCTGGAGCACGTCCGCGCGACGATGGCCTTCTACCATCCGCGCGCCGTAGACCGGAACGGCGGTTTCTTCCACTTCTTCCGCGATGACGGGAGCGTCTACGACGCCGTCACGCGACATCTGGTGTCCAGCGCGCGATTCGTCTTCGACTACGCGATGGCCGCCCGCCACTTCGGCTCTGACGATTACCGGAAGGCGGCTCGTCACGGGATCGCGTTCCTGCGCGAGCGACAGAGGAATTCGCAGACGGGCGGCTACGCCTGGCTGCTCCGCGACAACGCAGCGGTCGACGCGACGAACCACTGCTACGGCCTCGCCTTCGTGTTGCTCGCCTATGCGCACGCGTCGATGGCCGGAATCGACGAGGCGCGGCCCTGGATCGCGGAAACCTTCCAGCTGATGGAGGACCACTTCTGGTCCGATCGCTACGGACTGTACGCGGACGAAGCCAGCGCGGACTGGAGCCGTCTCTCGCCGTACCGGGGGCAGAACGCAAACATGCACGGCTGCGAGGCGATGCTCGCCGCCTTCGACGCGACCGGCGAGCCCCGTTACCTCGAGCGGGCAGAGATCCTGGCCCGCAACATCACCCTGCGCCAGGCAGACCTGGGGCAGGGTCTGATCTGGGAGCATTACCACTCCGATTGGTCGGTGGATTGGGACTACAACAAGGACGACCGGACCAACATCTTCCGGCCGTGGGGCTTTCAGCCCGGGCATCTCACCGAGTGGGCCAAGCTGCTGCTGATCCTCGATCGGCACCGCGCCCGGTTGCGAACCGGCGGCGACTGGCTGGTGCCCCGCGCGCTTCAGCTGTTCGACGCCGCGGTGGCCAAGGCGTGGGACACCGGGTCCGGCGGGCTGTACTACGGCTTTGCTCCGGATGGCTCCATCTGCGACAGCGACAAGTATTTCTGGGTGCAGGCGGAATCACTCGCAGCCGCGGCGCTCCTCGCCGTTCGCACCGGACTGGAGAAGTACTGGGGCTGGTACGATCGAATCTGGGCTTACAGCTGGCAGTGGTTCGTCGATCACCAGTACGGCGCCTGGTATCGCATCCTCACCCGCGACAACCGCAAGTACAGCGACGAGAAGAGCCCCGCGGGCAAGACCGACTACCACACCATGGGCGCCTGCTACGAAGTGCTCAACGTGATTCCGGAATGATGGCGACGTCCGTCAGCCTTTGGCCGACGCTGCCCAGAGGTTGATGCCGCTTTCGGTTGCGTGACGGTCGATCTCGCTCAGCTCGTCGGCGGAAAAATCGAGCTTGTCGAGCGCGCCGACGTTTTGCTCGAGCTGGGCCACGCTGCTCGCCCCGACGAGCGTCGAGGTGATCCGCGGATCGCGCAAGGTCCAGGCGAGCGCCATCTGTGCCAGCGTCTGGCGGCGCCGGATGGCGATCTGCTGCAGGGCGCGCACCTTCGACAGCACCTGTTCCGTGATCAGATCGGCCGAAAACGATCCGGGGCGACTGGCTCGCGATCCGGCCGGCACGCCCGCGAGGTATCGATCGGTAAGCAGGCCTTGTGCGAGCGGGGAGAAGACGATGGAGCCGATGCCTTCGTCGCCCAGCACCTGGAGGAGGTCGGGCTCGATCCACCGGTTCAGCATCGAATACGAGGGCTGGTGGATGAGGAGTGGCGTTCCCAGGTCGCGGAGGATGGCGACCGCCTCTTTCGTTCGCCGGGCCGAGTAGGAGGAGATGCCGACGTAGAGCGCTTTACCCTGGCGCACGGCGGTATCGAGCGCGCCCATCGTCTCTTCCAGCGGGGTCTCGGGATCGAAGCGGTGCGAATAGAAGATGTCGACGTACTCGAGGCCCATCCGCTTCAGGCTCTGGTCGAGGCTCGCCAGCAGGTACTTTCGCGAGCTCCAGATGCCGTAAGGTCCCGGCCACATGTCGTAGCCAGCCTTGGTCGAGATCACCAGCTGGTCGCGGCGCCCGGCCAGATCCGAGCTGAGGATGCGGCCGAAGTTCTCTTCGGCCGAGCCGTACGGCGGACCGTAGTTGTTCGCCAGGTCGAAGTGGGTGATCCCGAGATCGAAGGCCCGGCGGACGATCGCCCGCTGCGTCTCCATGGGGCGGTCGCCGCCAAAATTCTGCCAGAGCCCAAGCGAGATCGCCGGCAATTTGAGGCCGCTGCGGCCGGTGCGCCGGAACGGCATGCGGGCATAACGCTCTCCGTCCTGCATCATGATCATTGCGTGCCTCCTCATGCGGCCCATGGAATGCCCTTGCTGCGGCATCCGCGCAACCCTCCCTGCGCCGGTAGTCCCTTGGCGCAGGAGTCCCCATACGATTGTTCAGGTCGCGACCACCTGCTCGTTACTTCGTCAAGACGTGGCCTTCCCGGTCGTGGACGGGCGGCAAATGGCGGGAAATCCGCGCCACGTTCCAGGTCATCACTTCCGCCGTCCACTGCGAGTCCACCGCGTTGAATTGCGGGTCGAAGTCGCGCAGATCCAGAGCGAGATTGGTCACGTAGACGAATTCGCCGAAGAATACCGGGCTGGCCGGAAAGAGCAGCCCGCGCGGCGACCCGTCGGGCGCGATTCCGTCGAAGTCGCCCAGCTTGGCGATGCCCTTCCCGCTGGGATCGACCACCACGATCTCGTCCGCCTGGTTGGCGACGACCCACAAGTTGTCGTCCGCGTCGATGATCAGGCCGTCTGCGCCGTTGATGCTGTTGACGAAGACCGTCGGGGTGCCCGGCACGCCCTTGGCGACCGGGATCTGCACCACCGTGTCGTTCGCCGTGTTGGCGACGAACAGCACGCCGGCGCTGTTGAAGGCGAGCCCGTTCGCGCCGAAGGGAGGAACGCCGTTCGGCAGCAAGAGCGGGCTCGTCACCCACGCCGTCGCCACCCCGCCACCAGGCCCGGTCCTCCAGATGATCCCCTGGAACGAGTCCGAGATGTAGACGTTGCCGGCCTTGTCGAAGGTGAGCGCGTTCAGCCCCGAGCCGGCGGCGGACGCGGGTACCGCAAACGTCGAGGATGCTCCCGTCTGGAGATCATGGATGCGAAGTACCTGCTTGCCGCCGAAATCGATCACCAGCAGCTCGTGCGTAGTCGGGTGGAAATCGAGGCCGAGGAGCGCCGGGCTCGAGTCCAGCTTGAGGATGCGCAGCAGCCGTCCCGAGCGATCGAACACCGCGATCCGCCCCGTCCCCGAAGTCGCCTTGTAATCGAAGTCGGCTACGTAGAACTCCCCGGTGCGCCGATCCACCGTGATGCCTTCAGGGTTGCGCAGCGGATGCGGCAGGTCGGCGAACTCGACGGCGCGGGTGCGGTTCCACGCCTCGGCGGCCGGCGGCAGGGCAATGAGCGACAGGGCTGCGAGCAAGAAGGATCGAAGGGTCATGGCGAGTCTCCTACGGCGTCAGGAAGGCGGGGGCTTCGACGGCTGAGGCGCCGCGCCCATGCTCACGGCCGAATATTCGTAGAGCGTGCGGGCGTTCTCGAACTGAGTGGCAGAGCGGAATACGAGCCGGTATCCAGCGCGATCGAACTGCAGGTGTTGTTGTAGCAAAGCCCCGAGGCCCTCATCCCGTTCCAGGGCGTCTGCCAGCGCTCGCTGTTGAGACAGAACGATGGGCTTCTGCCCCGGCATCTGGAGAACCAGGACGTTGAGGATCTGGATCGCGCCAGGACCCACCGCGAGCGGCGCCGCTTCGGTGACGGCCTGCCGCGCTTCCAGCCTGATCATGCGCGCCTTCGCCTCGGGAATGCTGGCCTCGACCGCCTGGCTCACCCAGTCCAGCAGGCGCTCGCGCACGGTCGCGACATCGGCGCTCGCCAGGGCCTGGATGTCGCCCTCGCGCCGCACGGCCGCGGCGAGCGAGGAGATCTCCTTCAGGTAGACGTTCTTCTGGGATTCCGGAATGTAATACATGAGAACGAGGTGGACCTTCTTTCCATCCGGCGCGCCGTAATCGATTCCCGCCGGACTCCACCCGACCGCGCAGACCAGCTCCCCGTTCCCCGCCGCACGCACGTGCGGACAGGCAACCCCGTTCCCGATGGCGGTATTCATCGTCCGCTCGCGCGTCATCATCGCCTCGTACAACTCGCCCACGCTCGGCATGTCCGGCACAGCCTCGATCAGGTTTGCGAGGTACTCGAGCGACTTCTCCTTGTTCGTGTCGGGCACCTCGACGAGACGGCCCTCGCGCAGCGCCGTGAGAAGCGCCTTCATCAGTCGGCTCCGTAGCGCCGGATGAAGCGCGTCTTCACGAAGTGGGTGAGGACGGAGTAGGCGATCGCCGTCGCCAGCATCCAGGGCCAGAATGCCGCGGGCAAAGGCACCAGCCCCAGGTATCCCGCAAGGGGCGAATACGGAAGGGCGCAGGCGACGCCGATGACGATGAGCGTGGTCAAGGTGAGCGGCCAGCTGGCGCGGCTCTGGAAGAAGGGGACGCGATTGGTGCGGATGATGTGCACGATCAGCGTCTGCGTGAGGAGCGACTCCACGAACCAGCCGGTGTGGAACAGGCTCTCGTAGTGCGTCCTCAGCGACGGATCGGACGTGGTCCTGAAGGCGATGCAGCCGAAGAAATAGAGCATCAGGAAGAAGGTCGTGTAGTCGAAGATGGAGCTCATCGGTCCAATCCAGATCATGAACTTCTTGATGCTGGCGATGTTCCACTTGCGCGGCTTCTGGAGGTACTCGTCGTCGATGCGATCGGTCGGAATACCCACCTGCGAGAAGTCGTAGAGCAGGTTGTTCACCAGCACCTGGATGGGCGCCATGGGCAGGAACGGGAGGAAGTAACTGCCGCCCACCACGCTGAACATGTTCCCGAAGTTCGAGCTCGCGCCCATCCTGATGTACTTGGTGATGTTGCCGAAGACGCGCCGTCCCTCGAGGATGCCGTCCTCCAGCACCAGCAGGCTCTTCTCGAGCAGGATGATGTCGGCGGATTCCTTTGCGACGTCCACGGCAGTGTCGACGGAGATCCCGACGTCGGCGGTCTTCATCGCCGGCGCGTCGTTGATGCCATCGCCCATGAAGCCGACCACGTGTCCGCCCCGCTGCAGCGCGCGGATGATGTCCTCCTTCTGGGAGGGCGTGAGGCGGGCGAAGACGTTCGCCTTGCGCGTCAGGTCGGTGAGTTGGGCATCGCTGAGACCGCGCAGTCGATCGCCCGTGACCAGCTGTTCGATGGCGAGTCCGACGTCGCGGCAGACCTTCTGCGTGACGAGGGCATTGTCGCCGGTGAGGATCTTGGTCGCCACGCCGCTCTTGCGCAGCGCCTCCAGCGCGGCCGTGGCGGTTTCCTTGGGTGGATCGAAGAACGCCAGGTATCCGAGCAGCACCAGATCGCTCTCGTCCGCCGCGGAGAAGATCTCCTTGGTGCGCGGGAACTCGCGATATGCGATGGCCACCACCCGGTACCCGTCGCGGCTCAGCGCCTCGTACTCCTCGAGGAGGTCCTGCTTGAGCATGTTGATCAGCGGATTGATGTCCTCGTCCACCTGGTAGCGGCTGCAGACCTGGAAGATCTCCTCGACCGCTCCCTTGCAGATGAGGACGTGGTCGCCTTCGTAATCGATGACGACCGACATCCGGCGGCGCTGGAAGTCGAAGGGGATCTCGTCGACCTTGCGGGCGCAGCGCTCCACGTCGAGGTCGCTGTGGGCGAGGATTGCGCGGTCGAGGAGGTTGCGCAGGCCCGTCTGGTAATACGAGTTCATGTATGCGTACCGCAGCACGTCTTCCGAAAGGCGGTTGGTCACGTCGACGTACCGTTCGAGGACGACGCGGTCCTGCGTGAGCGTTCCCGTCTTGTCGGTGCAGAGCACGTCCATGGCGCCGAAGTTCTGGATCGAGTTCAGCCGCTTCACGATCACCTGCTTGCGACTCATGGACATCGCGCCCTTGGACAGGTTCACCGTCACGATCATCGGCAGCATCTCGGGCGTGAGACCCACGGCCACCGACAGGCCGAAGAGGAGTGCCTCTCCCCAGTCGTGCTTGGTGAGCCCGACGATGACGAAGACCACCGAGACCATCACCACCATGAAGCGGATCATCAGCCAGGTGAAGCTCTCGATGCCGCGGTCGAAGCTGGTGGGCACCCGCTGGCCGGCGAGGCGCGCGGAGATGGCCCCGAAACAGGTGCGGGCGCCGGTGTTCACCACCACGGCCCGGGCGGTTCCCGAGAGCACGTTGGAGCCCTGGAAACACGTGTTCGCGAGGTCGATCGCGTTCTTCCCGGCGGTTTCGACCGGCGCGGCCGTCTTTTCGATGGGCATCGACTCGCCGGTGAGCGCGGCCTGGCTGACGTAGAAGTCCTTTGCCGCGACGAGACGGATGTCGGCAGGGATGATGTCGCCCACGGCGAGCACCGCGATGTCGCCGGGGACCACATCCCGCAGCGGAAGCTCGATCTCCTTGCCGCCGCGGACCACGGTGCAGGTGGCCTTGATCATCGAGAGCAACTTCTCGACGGCGTCGTTCGACCGGCGCTCCTGCACGTAGCCCAGCGCCACGCTGAGCACGACCATGGCCACCACGACCGAGGCGGCGCGCAAGTCGCCCATCCAGAGCGACACCAGCGCGATCACCAGCAGCTGGATGACCAACGGGTTCTTCGAGCGCTGCAGGATCTCGCCGAAGAATCCGACCCGGCGGGCATGCTCGACCTCGTTGGGACCGAACCGGGCAAGGCGCTCCTCGATCTGCGCGAAGGAGAGACCCTTGTCGGTGGTGCCGAGCCGGGCGATCACCGCCTCGGGTGGGAGCGCACCCACCTCGAGGAGCTCACGCTCGGCCTGCAGCGCCGTGGCGGTATCCGGCGGGCGCGGGCGCCTGGTGATCGCGGCCGGTATCGATCTCGGCTGCGCTGCGTTGAGGTTTTCGGCCACGGTGCCTTCCTTCAAAACTACAATTCTCAGATGCCGGCCGCCTGCATCCGCTGCCGGAAATCGCGAGTGATCCGCCAATGCGTCGAGGTCCGCAATGGACCTTGGCCGTGCACTGCGCGTCGAGCATCTCGAGCGACGCCTCCGAAGCGCGAGGGCCCGGGGCGACCTTCACCGCTGCCGCTTCCACTCTGCTGCGACCGGAGCGGGCAGCCAATCCAGGCGGCTGAGGAATCCGGCGGGACCGCGATCGCAGGAAGAAGGAGAAGTCCGACGAGGCAGCCCAGCAGGAATGGACGCATCGCCCGCTTCTTGCCGGGCGCGCGCCGTTCAGTCGGAGTCCTCGGTTCGCACATCGGACGCAATGTACGCGGGCCCGCCCGGATCCGGGATGGCTGTTCCCGCAAGCGCTCACTTCCGGCGCTGCGACGATTCGCAAGTCCGCGAGAACACGCGAGCCGCGGGCAATGAGCGGTGGCACGGCACTTGATTCACGCATCGTCGGAGGAAGGCCGATGCACAGTCTCTGGCAAGACGTGCGCTACGGGCTGAGGACCTTCCGCGCCCGGCCAGGGTTCACAGCGGTGGTGGTGATCACTCTCGCGCTCGGCATCGGCGCGAACACGGCGATCTTCAGCGCATTCAACGCCCTGCTCCTGCGCCCGCTGCCAGTCGCGGACGTCGACCGCCTCGTCTTCGGGATGGCGCTGCGCGAAGGTTTCGATCCGTTCGGCACTTCCTTCCTCGACTACGCTCTCTACCGCGACGAGGCCCGGTCGCTCGCCTCGTCCGGACTGGCGACGCAGCGGCAGTTCCATCTGATGCGTGAGGGTGAACCGGAGCGCGTGGTGGCCGCGGCGGTGACGGCATCCTACCTGACGACGCTCGGCGTGAAGCCCGTCGCGGGCCGCCTGTTCACGGCCGATGAAGACCGGCCGGGCGGTCCGGCAGTGGCTCTCGTCGGCCATGCGCTCTGGCAGCGACTCTTCGCGAACGACCCGGCACCGATCGGCCGCGCGATCGATCTCGACGGGACCCCGTACACCATCGTCGGCCTGCTCCCGCCAGCATTCGACGCGCCGTTCTCGTCAGAGCTGTGGGTCCCGATGCAGGTCAGCATCGAAGCGCTGCCTTTCGATCAGCGCGCAGCCACGGCGCACGAGTTCGTCGCTCGCCTGAAGCCGGCCGTGAGTCTTCAGCAAGCGGATGCCGAGCTGAAGCAGCTCGCGCGGCGGCTGGAGCAGGAGCATCCGCAGATCCGGCGTGGCTGGTCCTTCGGCCTGGTCCCCTTGCGGCGGCAGTATCTGGCCGATCTGGACGGAAGGGCTGAACGGCTCCTCCTCGCGCTCGGTGTCGCAGTCGGCTTCCTGCTGCTGATCTGCTGCGCCAACGTCGCCAGCCTGCTGCTGGCCCGGGGAGTATCGCGCGAGACCGAAATCGCCATCCGGCGGTCGCTCGGCGCAGGGCGCCCGCGCATCGTCCAGCAGCTTCTGACGGAGAGCCTGCTGCTGGCCTTCGCCGGCGGCGGAGCCGGAGTGCTGCTGGCGTTCTGGCTGCTGCCGGCCATCGGCGCGCTCACCCCGATCCAGGCGGCGGCGCTCGGGCCGTGGTTGACGGACTTCCGCATCGACGGGCGCGTTCTCTTCTTCTCGCTCGGCATCACGCTGTCGACCGGCACCCTTTTCGGACTCGCTCCGGCGCTGAAGGCGGCGGGTTCGAATGGACTGATCTCCACCATCAAGCGGGCGGAGCATCACGCCGGAGCGGGAAAGGAGCGAAAGCGCTCGCTGTCGGCGCTGGTCGTGGGCGAGATGGCGCTGGCCGCGACGCTTCTCGTCGGGGGCGGCCTGGTGGCGCAGTCGTTCCATCGGCTGCAGAGCATCGACCTGGGCTTTCATCCCGACGGCCTGCTGACGATGGAGCTGCCGCTCTCCCCTGCACGATATCCCGCGCTGCACCACCAGGTGGATTTCATCGATCAGGTCTTGCAGCGCGTGAGGGCCTTGCCGGGTGTGCTGGCCGCGGGCATCACGACCAACGTCCCGATGCAGCGCGGGACGACGATGGATTCGATCTTCGAGGTCGAGGGGCGTGCACCGCTCCGTCCATCAGAGGTGCCGATCTCCGCGCACCGCCTGGTCAGTCCCGGATACGCCGAAGCCTTGGGAGTCACGCTCCTCGAAGGTCGCTTGCTCGACGCCGACGACCACGGCCGCGCGCTCCCGGTCGTGGTGGTCAGCGAGGAGCTGGTCCGGCAGTCCTGGCCTGGCGAAGATCCGATCGGCAAACGGTTGCGCCGCGTCCGGGCGGGCCAGCGCGGTCCGTGGATGACCGTGGTCGGCGTGGTCAAGGACGTGAAGGAGGATCGCTTCAACTTCCGCGTCGCCCGGCCGGTCTGGTACGTGCCCTATGCGCAGCAGCCGTTTCCTCCCCCTCCCCTGCCGCTGAATCTGGTGGTCCGCACGAATGGGAACTGGGGGGACGTGGCCGCTTCCGTCCGCGCGGCGGTGCGGGCGGTGGATGGTTCCCAACCGATCGCGAACGTGATGCCGTTGCGGCAGCAACTGACGGATGTGCTGATCGGCGAACGCTTCAGCGCAGTCCTGATGGGCGCGCTGGCGGCGATGGGCCTCTTGCTGGCGGCCCTCGGCCTCTACGGCGTGATCGCGTATTCGGTCGGCCAGCGCACCGGGGAGATCGGGCTGCGCATGGCGCTGGGCGCGTGCCCGCGCGACATCTTGGGCCTCGTCATCGGCGAGGGGGCCTGGATGGTCGGGGCCGGCCTCGCTCTCGGCGCCGCGGGCGGGTGGGCGCTGACACGGCTCCTGGAGGCCAACCTGTACGGCATCAGCTCCGCCGATCCGGCGACGTTCGTCTACGTCGCCGTCGTGCTCTGCTCGGTCGCGCTTCTCGCCTGCTTCGTTCCGGCCCGCCGCGCCTCGCGCATCGAACCGATGGCAGCGCTGCGCTGCGAGTGAGCGTTCACCCGGCGATCCGTGAAACGGCTTTCTAGGCGATCGCGAGCGCCACCGCCACCCGCTTGCCCTTCCTGATGGTCTGGTCGAGGAAGACGCGGTCTACTCCGCAAGCAGCGCCCGCGCTCACATGCAAGATTCCAGACGAGCTTGAGGAGGCGTCAGAGCGAGTTGAGGAAATCGAGCAGGAACGCGCGCGATACGGGA
>Ga0209805_1001838_pt1 | contig 12474 bp, 13 predicted proteins | sample GraSoiAngelo_148_FD_185905 | JGI IMG/M metagenome (GOLD analysis project Ga0209805, IMG submission 185905) | Grasslands soil microbial communities from the Angelo Coastal Reserve, California, USA - 14_1009_09_20cm (SPAdes) (version 2) | ecosystem: Environmental > Terrestrial > Soil > Grasslands ... | reverse complement strand
GTCCAGGTCCAGTGTCGAGAGACCGAGATGGGAGAACCCTTTGTTGGACATGCCGTGCTCTCCTGTCTGTGTGTTGCGAGCCCGTCGCCCGTGACGTGGACAGGATAACAGGAGACGCCCGCGTCCGGACTGTAGCTCGAAATCGAGCGGTAGCTTATGCTACGGGCGGCGTCACTCTCATAAAAGGAGATCCTGCATGATCGAGCCTGCACATGATCTCGAGGCGCACCTCGGCCGGCGGGGCCCCAGCCCCGCGACGGCCTGCGGCGCGCACGACACCGCCGTCACCCGGCGCGGATTTCTGAAGACCGGAGCGCTCGTCGCCGCCGCGCCGCTCCTGGCCGACGTGCCCTTCGCCTCCGCCCAGAGCCCGGCGCGCAACGTCACCAAGGTGCACGACATCCAGACCTCGGCCGACGTCGCCAAGGCCGAGCAGGAAGGCGAAGTCGTCTACTACGGCCACGACAGCGAGCAGGGCATCGCCATCCTGCTCGAGGCCTTCCGCAAGGACTTCCCGAAGATCAAGACCAGCTATGTGCGGCTGCAGACCGGCGCCCTCTACGCGAAGATCACCGCGGAGCGGTCGGCCGGGCGCTTCGGCGTCGACGTGCTTCAGCTCTCGGACATCTCGCCGGCGATCGACTTCCAGAAGAAGGGCGGCTGGGAGCAGTACATGTCGCCCGAGTACGCCGCGTACAAGCCCGAGTATCAGTCGACTCCGGCCGGGTACTTCGGCGTGCCGGGAGTCGGATTCTCCGGGATCTCCTACAACCGCGCCAAGGTGAAGCCGGAGCAGGCGCCGAAGACCTGGAAGGACATCAACAACCCGGCTTTCAAGGACGGGATCAGCGCCAAGCTCGCCACCTCGGGCATGCAGCACGCCCAGTGGTACATCCTCCGCAAGATGTACGGCAACGACTTCTGGCAGGAGTTCGCCAAACAGCGGCCGAAGGGTTTCGACGCGCGCGCGCAGCTCTTCGACCGGCTCGCCAAGGGCGAGGACCGGATCTGCGCGCTCGCCGAATATGCGGGCTACACGCTCTACCAGGAGAAGGGCGCGGAGATCGAGTTCGTGGCGCCGCCCGAAGGCATGCCGGCGATCGCGATCTACATCGGCGTCGTCAACAAGGCGCCGCATCCAGAAGCGGCCAAGCTCTTCGTGGACTGGGCGCTCTCCAGGCGCGGCCAGCTCGTCTACCAGAATCAGAAGATCCTCCTCTACGGATCACTGCGCCCCGACGCCGGGCCGATGCCGACGGGCAAGCGGCTGGCGGACTTCAAGCTGCTCTTCCCGACGGACTGGAACGACTACGTGACGAGCCATCCCGTGTTCGTGAAGGAATGGAACTCGATCATGGGCTTGTGAGCCTATCCCCGCGCCTCGTCAGCGTGCTCGTCGGCGGCGTCGCCGCCGTGCTCGTCCTCTATCCGATCGCCTATCTCGTCCAGGCCTCGCTGAGCGTCGGCGATCCGCAGGCCCGCCCGCCGGAGGCGTACGGGCTCGACAACTTCCTGGGCCTCGGCCGCTACGCGCATATCTTCGGCAACACCTTGCTCGTCGCGGCGCTGGCGACGGTGCTCGCGGTGATCGTCGGGTTCACGATGGGATGGATCCTCTCGCGGACCAACGTGCCCGGCCGCGCCGCGTTCGAGCAGCTCATGGCGATGCCGTACTACGTGACGCCGCTCATGGGTGCCCTGGCGTGGGCGCTCATCGCCTCGCCGAGCAGCGGGTTCATCAATCAGGTCTGGCGGGCGCTCGGGGGCGACGGACACGTGGTCGACATCAACACGCCCTGGGGCATCGCGTGGGTGATGGCGCTGTTCGAGGGCGCCGTGGCCTTCGTGATGATCGGCGCCGTGATGAAGTCGATGGACCCGGCGATGGAGGAAGCCTCACAGGTCCTCGGCGCCGGCCGCGTCCGCACGATGCTGCGTATCACCTTGCCGCTCGTGCTCCCCGGGGTGCTCGGTGCGGCCGTGTTCGTCTTCGCCGAGATGCTCGGCTCGTTCTCCGCCGCTTTGGTGCTGGGACTCCCCAATCGCTTCTACGTCGTGACCACCGCCATGTACCAGCTCGTGTCGCAGTATCCCCCGCGCTTCCCGACCGCGGCGGCCATGGGCGTCTCGCTCTTCGCGGTCATGTTCACGATGGTGTGGATCTACCGGCGCATCGTGAGCTCCGGCACCTACGTCACGATCACCGGCAAGGCGTTCCGGCCGCGTGTCATGGACGTCGGCCGGCTGCGCTGGCCGTTCCTGGGCGTGTGCGTGGCGTATCTCATCGTCGCCGTGATCCTGCCCGTGCTGACGATCACCTACGCGTCCTTCCAGCACCTCACGACCGCGTTCCCGCGCGCCGCCAATTTCACCCTGGCCAACTACAGGACCGCGCTGTCCCTCGATGCCGTGGGCTCGGCGCTCGGCAACAGCCTGCTCCTCGGCCTCGCCACCGCGAGCATCGGCGTGCTGTTAATGGGCTTTCTCTCGTGGCTCATCTATCGCTCACGGCTGCCCGGCGCCGGCGCCATCGAGTATCTGTTGATGTTCCCCCAGGCGGTGCCCCGTCTCGTCTTCGCTTTCGGGATGCTCTGGGCCTGGCTGATCTTCCCGATCCCGATTTACGGCACGCTCTGGCTCCTGCTGATCGCGTACCTCACGGTGTTCCTACCGCTGGGCCTCCGGACGATCTCGGGCGTGATCCTCCAGATCGATCGCTCGCTCGAGGAATCCGCCCAGATGTGCGGCGCGACGTGGGGCTATCGGCTGCGCACGGTCACGATGCCGCTCCTCAAGCCCGGACTGATCGCGGCGTGGCTGCTCCTGTTCATCGCCAGCGTGCGCGAGCTGGGCGCCTCCATCTTGCTGATGGGCCCCAAGGCCAAGGTCATCACGCCGGCCATCGTCGAGTCGTGGTTCTCGGCCAGCACCGAGCTCACCGCGGCGATGGCGCTGTTGCAGACCCTGGCGGTGGTCGCGGCGCTGGTGCTCCTGTTCGCGGTCGCGCGCCGCGCGGTCCAGCACGCAGGAGAGTGAGGATGGCCCGCGCGTCGATCGAGGTGCGGGACCTGGTCGTTCGCTACGGCAGCGTGATCGCGGTGCGGGGCGTGACGTTCACCGTGGGCGCCGGCGAGCACCTCACCCTGCTCGGCCCGTCCGGGTGCGGCAAGACGACCACCTTGCGGGCGATCGCCGGGCTCGAGAAGCCCACGTCCGGCGAGATCGGGATCGGCGGTGCCCCGGTATTCTCGTCCTCGCTCTCGGTGAACATCCCGGCGGAGCGTCGCGGGCTCTCGATGGTCTTCCAGTCCTACGCGATCTGGCCGCACATGAGCGTCTTCGACAACGTGGCCTACGGCCTCCGCGTGCGCAAGCGTCCGGAGGCGGAGGTGGCGTCGCGCGTGCGCGAAGCCCTCGAGCTGGTCCAGCTCGGCGAGCTCGGCGCCCGGGGCGCGTCGAAGCTGTCCGGAGGCCAGCAGCAGCGCGTCGCGCTCGCCCGCGCGTTCGTGTTCTCGCCGTCGGTGCTCCTCTTCGACGAGCCCCTGTCGAACCTCGACGCGAAGCTGCGCGCCGAGATGCGCGTGGAGCTGAAGGAGCTCCAGCGCCGGCTCGACATCACGTCCGTCTACGTCACCCACGATCTGGAAGAAGCGCTCGCGATCTCCGACCGGATCGTCGTGATGCGCGACGGCGTGATCGAGCAAGTCGGCACGCCGGGCGAGATCTACGACCGGCCGCGGAACACCTTCGTCGCCGATTTCGTCGGCTCGGCGAATCTGATCCGGGGCCGGCGCCGTCCGGATCTCGAGCACAATGGGCTCGTGGTCATCCAGACATCCGGTGGCGCGCTCGTCCACGGCACCGCGTCCGGCCAGCCGAGCGGCGGCGAGGCTCTGATGGCCGTTCGTACCGTCCGGCTGCGGCTCGACCGCGCTCGCCCGGCCACATCGCTGAACGCCTGGCCGGCCCGGATCCGCCAGCGAGTGTTCCAAGGCGACTTCACCCAGTACCACGTCGACTGGGACGGCCGGACACTCATCGTGCGCCTGGCCACATCGGATCCGATGGCCGAGGGCGACGAGGTGTTCGTCAGCGCTGACCCGCGGCATTGCGTCCTGCGAGGAGTGAGCCGGCCGCCGCGGTACTATCTTCCGTGTCCATGAGACCGAGCCGACCGCTCTCCCTGGCGCATCTGACCGTCCTCGACACGACCCCACCCGAGCTGGTGACCGTGGCGGCCGCCGCCGGGTTCCGGACCATCGGCATCAGGCTCACGGCCACGCCGAGCGTGGGCCTTCCGCCCTACGACGCGCTCCACGAGGGGCCGTTGCTTCGGGAGACCCTCCAGCGCCTGACCGACACCGGGGTGTCCGTGCTCGACACCGAGTTTTTGCGCTTCGAGCCCGAGCACCCCGCGGGCATCCCCGAAGGCTTCCTCGAGGTCTCGGCGCGCCTCGGCGCGAAGAACGTGCTCGTGATGAGCGCGGAGCCCGACGAGTCGCGGACGATCGAGCGGTTCTGTGAGCTCTGCGATCGCGCAGCCCGGTACAACCTGCATGTGTGCCTGGAGTTCGCGATCTACACAGGCGTGAGAACACTCGCCCACGCCGCGAGCATCCTGGCGAAGGCGCAACGCTCCAACGCGTCGATCCTGATCGACGCTTTGCACTTTAGCCGCTCGGGTGGCGTGCCCGCCCACGTGCAGCAGGTCGATCCGGCGCTGCTCCGCTACGCGCAAATCTGCGACGCCTCCGCCGACATGCCGGGTCCGACCGACACCCCGGCGCTGATCCGCGAGGCTCGGACCGGACGGCTTCTCCCGGGCGAAGGCGTTCTGCCGCTCGCGGAGCTGGTCGCGGCCCTTCCCGCCGGCGCCCCGCTGGCGATCGAGGCACCGTGCTGGGCCACCGCCGATCTTCCCGCGCCCGAGCGCGCCAAACGCGCGTTCCGCGCGCTCTCAGCCCTGACAGGAGCGTGACATGAAATTCGGGATCCATATCGGCGCCATGGGCGGGCCGCTCGCCGAGATGCGCAAGCTGTGGAAGTTCGCCGACGCGAAAGGGTTCGACTGGTTCTCCGTCTCCGATCATTTCCAAGAGTCGCCGCCACGCGGCGGCGACATGGACTGCTACGAGGCGATCGCGACCTTGACGGCGGCCGCGATGGACACGACGCACGTCCGCCTCGGCAGCGGCGTCTACTGCGTCGCGTACCGTAACCCCGGGCTCCTGGCCAAATCGCTCACCACGATTGACCACCTGTCGAACGGGCGCGTCGATTGCGGGCTCGGCGCCGGCTGGCACGACATCGAGGCCAAGGCCTTCGGCTACGCGTTCCCATCGATCGGGCCGCGCGAGGACATGCTGGAAGAGTACGCGCAGATCCTGAGATTGCTCCTCGACCCCGAGCAGAAGCGCGCCAATTTCCAGGGCAAGCACTTCCAGGTGTCCAATGCCCCCAACTATCCCAAGCCGCTCCAGCCCCGCATTCCGATCTGGATCGGCGGGCGCGGCGAGAAGCGCACGCTCCGCGCGGCGGCGAAGTACGCCGACGGCTGGAACGGCGCCTACATCGGCCCGGACGACTGGAAGCACAAGGGCCAGGTGCTCGACCGCTGGTGCGAGACCGAAGGGCGCGATCCCAAGACGATCATGCGCGCCGTCAACCTCGGCTTCTACCTCGGGGCCGACGCGAAGGGCATCGCCCGCGCTGACGAGCTGTGGCGCAGCCATTTCGGCGGCAGCCCCGCGCGCGCCGAGCGCACCGGCTATCTCAAAGGCTCCGTGAAGGACGCGCGCGAGATGGTCGACCAGTTCCGAGCGCTCGGCTGCACCCGGCTCAGCATCGCGCTGCGCGAGGGGCCGTACGATTGGGACGCGCTCGAGGCGTTCGCGGCCGAGATCGTGCGCGCGCGTTGATCGCGCGTCGGCGTGGGCATCGCGGTAACCTAACATCAAAGGAGGGACTCGATGCTGAATCCCGGAGACAAGGCGCCGGACTTCGTCGGGCGCGACCACAACGGCAACACCGTGAAGCTCTCCGACTTCAAGGGTAAGTCGATCGTGCTCTGGTTCTTCCCCAAGGCCGACACACCTGGCTGAACCGCCGAGGGTTGCGGGTTCCGCGACCTGAAGGCTGACTACGACCGGAAGGGCGCCGTGATCCTGGGGGTGTCGTTCGACACGCCCGCCGACAACAAGAAGTTCGCCGAGAAGTTTCACTTCAACTTCCCGCTGATCTGCGACACCGACCGGACGATCGGCACCGCCTACGGCGCCAACGTCGATCCGGCGAAGGGCGCTCAGCGCGTCGGTGTCGTCATCGACCGTGAGGGCAAGATCAAGGAGTGGCACGAGCGAGTCGACGCTCGCGCCTGGCCGGCCGAGGTCGTCAAGACGCTCTAGCAGGCGGCCGAGAAAGGCCCATCTGCTGCTTCGTTGGGCCCTCGCAGCTGGACCTTTTCTCTGCCGCCTGAAACACCGTTCGCGGGGCATCGCCGCTGTAAAGCCGACGGGCCGATCCTGGCACCTACTGGTGAGGAGGGGCGATGGACCTGGAACGAACGGTTCGGGCCGCAGCCGGAGGCGATCTCGACGCCTTCGCCGAGATCATCAGCCGCTTCCAGCACATGGCCTTCGGCTACGCGCTCTCGTTCGTTCGCGACCTCGGCCAGGCCGAAGACGTCGTCCAGGAAGCGTTCGTCGCGGCCTGGTACGCCCTGCCGAGCCTGACCGACCCGGCCGCGTTCGCCGGCTGGCTCCGTGGGATCGTGAGGCACCGAGCTCACCGGGTGCTGCGACGCAAGCATCTCGAAGCGTTGCCGCTGAGCTCGGCCGACACCGTGGCCGCCGACGAGCCGGCGCCGGACCGCCGGGTCGAGCGGCGCCAGCAAGCGCGTGCCGTGCTGGCCGCGATCGGCGACCTGGCGAGACCCCTCCGCGAAGTCGTCACGCTCTACTACGTGCACGACTGCTCCCACCAGGACATCGCGACGTTCCTGGGGGTGCCGGTCACGACCGTGAACAACCGGCTGCACGCGGCGCGCGCGCAGCTCAAGCGGAGGATCTTGACCATGGTGAAGGACACGCTCGAGACGCATCAGCTGCCCGATGATTTCGCGGCCCGCATCGGACGCATCGTCCGAGCGCGCGAGGGCCTTGTCGAGGCCCGCTTCGACCCGCTCTCCCTGCCCGACTTCCTCACGGAGATCGTCGTGAGCGACGACGCGCGGCAGCGCGCGGTGACCCTGCAGGTCGTGCAGCGGCTGCCCGACGGCGTCGTCCGCTGCGTGGCCACCTCACCCGCCGACACGCTCGAGCCGGGCATGACGGTGATGAGCGCCGGCCGTCAGGTGCAGACGCCGGTGAGCCAGGAGCTGTTCGACCGAAGCGTCCGGCTGCTCACCGGACCGCCGGCGCCATCCGGAGCTCCGGCCGAGCTACTCGAGACCGGGATCAAGGTGATCGACGTCATGTGCCCGCTCGTGCGCGGCGGCACCGTGGCCATCGCCGGCGAGCTTCGCGCGGGCACGACGGTCGTCATGGAAGAGCTGGTGCGCCGGCTCAGCGGCGGATCCGCCGGCGTGTCGCTGTTCACCCTGGCGCCGTGGACGCCGGTGTCGATCGCGGACACCTTGAGGCAGGACGGGTTCAGCGAGGGCACGATGGGCCCGGTCCAGACGTTCTATTTTCGCTCGGAGGAAGGTGCCTGGACTCCGGAGCGGCTGGCCGGTCTCGCGGGTGTCGACGCGGTCATCCGGCTCTCGGCCGCGCTCGGCGGGCAGGGCATCTACCCGACCGTCGATCCCCTCACCTCTCGCTCCCGGCTGCTCGAGGCCGAGAACGTCGACCGCGCGCACGTGGAGCTGGCGGCGAGAATTCGCGAGGCGCTCGCCGCGCTGCTGGCTCCCGGAGGCGACCCGCCGGCGAGCCGGCAGCGGACGCGCTGACGCTCGAGCGCGCCGGAAAGCTCCTGCGCTTCTTCGCGCAGCCGTTCTACGTGGCCGAGCCGTACACGAAGCGCCCCGGCGTCACCGTCGGCCTCGCCGTGTCGCTCCGGGTCTGCCGCGAGATCCTCGACGGCGTCCACGACAGCGTCCCCGCGAAGGCGTTCTATTTCACCGGCGGGCTCGAGGCGGTGCTGGCGAGCGCGGGTGTGCCCTAGTCACATCTTGCCCTGATGCCGCCGAGACGGCACAATCGCGGCATCGATGGCGCGGCACTGGCTCGGGATCGATATCGGCGGGACCTTCACCGACTTCGCCCTCTTCGACACGCAGAGGGGCGAGCTGCTCGGTTTGAAAGTCGCGTCGACCCCGCACGAGTTTGCCGAGGCCGTCCGCGTCGGGCTCGCGCGCCTGGCCGACGAGCACGCCGTCGACCCGCGCGAGATCGGCACCGTCGTCCACGGCACGACGATCGCGGTGAACACGCTCATCCAGCGGACGGGCGCGCGTCTGGGCCTTCTCGTCACCGAGGGATTTCGCGACGTCCTCGACCTTCAGCGGTTGCGGCTGACGAACCCGTTCGATCTTCGCCGCTCGACGAGGCCGGCGTGCGCGAGGCCACGCGGCAGCTCGCCCGAGCCGGCCCGGGCATCGAGGGCCTGGTGATCTCGCTGCTACATTCGTATCGCGATCCCGCGCACGAGCGGCAGGCGCGGGCGATCGCCGAATCGGCTGTCCCCGACTTGCCGGTGACCGCGTCGTCCGACGTCTGGCCGCAGGCCCGCGAGTACGAGCGGACGGCCCTGGCGGTGCTCGACGCCTACGTGCAGTCGAAGGTGCGGCGCTACCTCGAGGGCTTCGAGCAGGCCCTCACCTCGCGCGGAGCCCCGGCCACGCCGCTCGTCACGAAGTCGAACGGCGGCATCATGCCGGTCGCGGCCGCGCGCAGCCAGACCGCGGCGACGCTCCTCTCCGGGCCTGCGTCCGGGGTCATCGGCGCCGCGTACGTCGCGGGCCGCGCAGGCCTACCGAACGTGATCACGCTCGACGTCGGGGGCACCAGCGCTGACATGGCGGTCGTCGAGAACGGGCGTCCGCGCGTGAGCACGAGCGAGCATATCGGCGGCGTGCCGGTCATGATGCCGGTGGTCGGCGTGAGCGCGATCGGCGCCGGCGGCGGCTCCGTCGCGTGGGTGGACGACGTCGGTCTGCCGAAGGTCGGCCCGCAGAGCACCGGCGCCGAGCCCGGCCCGGCCTGTTACGGTCGCGGCGGCAAGAACGCCACGCTCACCGACGCGTTCCTCGTCTCCGGCTTCCTCGATCCCGATCGCTTCCTCGGCGGCCGGATGCGCCTGGACCGATCGCTCGCCGAGGCCGCGATCGCGCGCTTCGCGGGACGGCTCGGCATGACGCCCGACGAGGCGGCCGAGAGCGTGGTGCGCGTGGCCGTCTCGAACATGTACGCGGAGTTCACCAAGATCCTCTCGCGTGCCGCCGTCGATCCGCGAGATTTCGCGCTGGTCGCCTTCGGCGGCGCCGGGCCCGTGGTCGGCGCGCTCGTCGCCCGCGAGGTCGGCATCCCCACGGTGTTCGTCCCGCGCTCGCCGGGGACGCTCTGCGCCCTGGGCGCGCTCAGTGCCGACATCGTCAACGACGCGGTCCGCACGGTGCACACGCGCGTGGAGCCGGCGCTCGTCGAGGCCGCCGCCCTGCGCCGGCAATACGACGTGCTCCGCGCCGAGCTGGCCGACTGGCTCCAGCGCTTCGGCGCCGGCGCAGGGCCCGCTGCGTTTCGCCACGCCGCCGACATGCGCTACGTCGGCCAGTCGTACGAGATCGACGTGCCCGTCGAGCTCGACTGGCTGGCGCCCGGCGGCGGCGCCTCCCTGCTCACCGCCTTCCATCAGGCTCACGAGCGCGCCTTCGGCCACGCCGATCGCGAGGCGCCCGCGGAGATCGTGAACCTCCGCATGCAGCTCCGCGCCGAGCGCCCACGCGTGCCGCTCGCGGAGCTACACGCCGGGTCGACCACGCCCGCGGCACGCACGACGCGGCGGATCTGGCTGGACGGCCGCCCGACCGAGGCGCGCGTCTTCGACCGCGCGGCGCTCGGACGCGGGGCCCGGCTGGAGGGGCCGGCGATCGTCGAGCAGCCCGACACGACCGTGCTCGTGCCTGGCGCTCACGTCGGCGAGGTCGATCGATTCGGGAACTTGCTCCTCCGGAGGGAAGGCTGATGCGTCTGGACGCGCTGACCGTGGAGATTCTGCGGAACTACCTGCAGGGCGCCGTCGAGGAGATGGCCTACGTCGTGGAGCGCACGGCGTACACCACCTTCGTGAAGGAGACGGCCGACTTCACCTGCGGCTTGCTCAATCCGTCCGGCGAATTCTTTGCCTACCCGGTCGAGCTCGGCGTGGCGAGCTTCGGCGGCATCAGCTACGCGGAGACCATCGAGGCGGTCGGCCCGCTCGAGCCCGGCGACGTCGTGATCACCAACGACCCGTACGGCTCCGCGGCGGCGGCCACGCACCTGCCCGACATTCATCTGGTCAAGCCGATCTTCTGGGAAGACCGCCTGGTCGCCTACGGCGCGGGCTTCCTGCACAGCTCGGATGTCGTCGGAGATCTTCCAGGAAGGCCTGCGGCTACCGCCCAAGAAGCTCTTCAAGCGCGGCGAGGTCAATCGCGACCTGCTCGACGTGATCCTCGCCAACTGTCGCATCCCCGAGCAGAACTGGGGCGATCTGCAGGCCTTGGTCGCCGGGCTCACCACCGGCGAGCGCCGGATGCACGAGCTGATCCGCCGCTTCGGCCCCGACACGGTCGACAAGGCGATGGACGACCTGATCGACTACGCGACGCGCAAGGTCGAAGCGCTCATTCGCCAGATGCCGGCCGGACGCTACGAGTTCTCGGACTACATCGAGGACGACGTGGTGTCGAAGATCCCGATCCGGCTGAAGGTGGCGCTGACGATCGCCGACGGCGAGATCCACCTGGACTTCACCGGCAGCGACATCCAGGTGAGCTCGGCGCTCAACGTGCCCACGGCCGGGAAGGTTCACCCGTTCATGTCCGTCGCGCTCGTCAACTACTTCGCGACGCGCGACCGGACGATCCCGCTCAACGCGGGCGTGCTGCGCCGCGTGCGCATGACGCTGCCCGAAGGCTCGGTCGTGAATCCGAAGTTCCCGGCGGCGTGCGGCGTGCGCTATGCGACCGTGCTCCGAATCTACGACGCGGTGCTCGGCGCGCTCGCCCGGGCGGTGCCCGAGGATATTCCGGCGGCCAGCGGCGGTCAAGGCTGCATGGTGGCGCTCTCGCTGCCGGATCCGGAGGCCGGGCGCCGTCACGTCACCGTGATCGAGCCGATGATCGGCGGCGGCGGCGGCCGGCCGGCGCGCGACGGCGTCGACGGCTGCGACGCCTCGCTGGGATTTCTCAAGACGACGCCGGCCGAGACGCTCGAGGCCGAGGTGCCGATCGTCGTCCGACGGTTCCATCTGATCCCGGATTCCGGCGGCCCCGGCCGGTTCCGCGGCGGCTTCGGCGTGCGCCTGGACTTCCAGGTGTTCCAGCCCGAGGGCCTGGTGACCGCGCGCGGGATGGAGCGCCTGCGCTTCGCGCCCTGGGGCGTGGCCGGCGGCACCGCCGGCGCGACCGGCAGCGTGACGCTGAACCCGGACACCGCCGCCGAGAAGCCACTGCCGAAGATCGACGTGCTCGCGCTCGAGCCCGGCGATGTGCTCAGCGTCCGGACGCCGGGCGGCGGTGGTCACGGCGATCGCTTCACGCGCCCGCCGTCCCACGTGCTCGCCGACGTATTGTCCGGCCTCGTCTCGCGCGAGCGCGCGCGCGAGGCCTATGGCGTTGTCCTCGACGGCGATCGGGTCGACGAATCGGCAACGACGTCGCGACGTGCTACTCAGCTCGAGGCCGCACCGCCACGCGCGGCCACGGGGGCCGTGTTCGATTTCGGGGCGGCGCGCCGTGAGTACGAGCGCCGCTGGCCGCCTGCGCTTCAGGACGCGTTCATCGCATTGCTGATGAGCCTGCCGGCGCCCTATCGCGCGTATGTCCGCCGCACGCTCCACGGTCGCGTCGAGGCGCTCGCCGCCGAGCGTCCGGTGACACCGGACGATCTCGATCGACTCTTGAAGGACCTGCGCGCCTCGGTCGCGCTCAAGTGATCGCGCGTCTCGAACACGGGAGAACGCCATGAGCACCGTCGACTGGAGCTACCACCGCCAGGGCTGAACGACCTGCGCCAAGACGCAAGGGTTCCTTGCGAAGCACAAGGTCGAGATCGCCGCACAGACCGATGCCAAGAAAGCCACGATCAAGGGCGACGCCGCCCGCGGCGCCCTGAAGGACGTGGACGAGCTCTACATCGCCAAGGGCAAGAAGATCGTGCACCTCGACCTCAAGCGGGAGAAGCCGCCGCGCGCCGAGCTCCTCGGTCTCCCTCTGGGCCCCACCGGCAATCTGCGGGCGCCGACGCTCCGGAAGGGACGCAGGTGATCGTC
>Ga0209805_1001829_pt1 | contig 12514 bp, 14 predicted proteins | sample GraSoiAngelo_148_FD_185905 | JGI IMG/M metagenome (GOLD analysis project Ga0209805, IMG submission 185905) | Grasslands soil microbial communities from the Angelo Coastal Reserve, California, USA - 14_1009_09_20cm (SPAdes) (version 2) | ecosystem: Environmental > Terrestrial > Soil > Grasslands ... | reverse complement strand
ACGCAGGCCAACTACACAGCGACGGTCTTCAACCTCCAGCACGCCCACCATGGCCCGAGCGGCGGCGGCGCAGCTCCCAACTATCAGTGCCCGCCTGGCGCGCAGGGCTGCCCCGACTACGTCATCGCAGCACTCGACCCCTTCAGCTATCACCGCCTCTTCGATGCGATGGAGGCGGCAGGGTGGTACCCGCACGTGCTGGGCGCCGGCCTCGACAAGTTCAACGTGCAGCGGTCATACGACAAAGAGATCCATGGCGCGCACTCGCTGGTCCCGTTCCTTTCGCCTTACGACCACCAGAGCAACCCGACTGTGCGTCAGTACCTGGGCGCGGTCGAGCACTTCTACCCCGGGCAGTTCCAGGCGCTCGACATCTACACGCAGCATGCATGGACGGCGGCCATGGTGTTCGTGGCGGCAGCGAAAGCCGCGGGGAGCAACCTGACCCAGGCGACGCTGATACAGCAGCTCAATGCCCTGCACGGGTTCAACACCGGCTGGTCGGTGCCGCTCTCGTATGGACCTGGAGCTCACGACCCCAATCATTGCTTCACCTACACCGTCGATAAGAGCCCACAAGGCTCGTGGTCGACCACCAGCAGCTGGATATGCAGCTAGTCGCGTGAGCATGACGTGAGCGCGTTCTTCGCTTACACGATCATCGGTCTGAGCCTTGGCGGGATCTTCGCGCTCGCCGCGCTGGGCATCGTCCTGATCTACCGGGTGACAGGAGTCCTGAACTTCGCCCACGGGGCGATGGGCATGTTCTCGACCTTCGTCGCCTGGCAGATCTTCTACGGCTGGCCGCATCCTGGAATGGCCCCCTGGGCGGTGACGGCGGAGGCGATAACGGTAGGACTCCTCTTCGCGATGTTCCTGGGGCTCGTGCTCGAGTTTGCAGTTTTCCGGTGGGTGCGCAACCGCCCCCAGATCGTCAAGGCGGTGATCACGATCGGTGTCCTGCTGACGCTTCAGTCGACCGCGTCTTTGATTTGGAAGAACAACCAGTACCACCTTCCGATCTACATCGCGCCGCAGGACTGGACGCGCCAGGTCGCCGGCGTTCCGATCGGCGCCAACTACGTGGTCATCGTGGCGGTCGCGCTGGGGCTTGCGTTCGGTCTCGCCGCCTTCCTGCGCTATACGGCTTTCGGGCGCGCGATGAGGGCTGTGTCCGACAACCCGACGTCGGCTTCGCTGTGGGGTGTGAAGGTGGACACCGTCGGGGCCGTCAGCTGGATGTTGGGAAGCCTCGTCGCTGCTGTCGCAGGGATCCTGATCACGCCGTTCATCAACTTCGACACGACGAGTCTCACGCTTCTGATCGTCGACTCCCTCGCGGCGGCTCTCATCGGCGGGTTGGTATCGCTCCCGCTCACCGTGTTGGGCGGGTTCATGCTCGGCCTCCTAGAGACCTATCCCACGATGTGGATACAGTCGCTCGGGTTCCCACGCCTGATCGCCCTGCTGGTGATCCTGACCGTGCTCATCGTCCGTTCGCCGCGCGGTCTGCCCGGGGTGGCGAAATGATGCCCGGCCACATCGTCCGCTTTGCGATCGCGATAGTCGCCTTCGCGATCCTTGCCCGCTTGCCCGTCGGCCTGGACCAGGCTTTCCAGTTCGACGCCGCGCTGGCCCTGATCTGGGGCTTCGGCATCCTTTCCCTTGTCCTTCTGACCGGCTACGCGGGCCAGGTCTCGCTGTGTCAGGCCACCTTCGCGGGCGTCGCGGCCTACGGGGCCGGGATGACCGTCTCGAGCATGCACGGCGGATACCTGCTAGGGATCGTCATCGGCGTCGTGTTCGCCACGGTCCTCGGCGTGATCGTCGGGCTGCCGGCGCTGCGCCTGCACGGGATCACTCTGGCGATAGTGACCCTGGGCATCGCGTTGGTGTTCGACCGCTACGTCTTCCAGGACCACATCTTCGACTGGTTCACCGGTGGCACTGGCGGATGGCAGGTCACAAGCGCCGACCTGCTCGGCATCAAGGTCGACTCCTCGCAGCACCTGCTCGCGGCGTACGACGTCCTGCTCGCGCTGTTCTGTCTCGTGTCGGTGCTGATGGTCAACCTGCATCAGTCGGGCGCCGGTCGCAGGCTGCGCGCCATCCGTGACTCCGAGGTCGCGGCCTCGACGATGGGAGTCAACCTCACCAGGTACAAGCTGCTCGCTTTCGCGATGTCAGCGGGCATTGCGGGACTTGGCGGATCGTTCTATCCGCTGGTCGCCGGCTCGGTAAGCCCGCAGCCGTTCTGGGTCTTCACCTCCCTGCAGCTCGCCGCGATCGGGGTCTTGATGGGCGTTCGCTACGTGCCGGCGGCGGCACTCGGAGGCCTGTTCATGGCCGTCGTGCCCGACGTGCTCACGCGATACGGGCACGGCACCTTCATGAACCGCTTCAACTACGACATCTCATACGACTGGTTCCAGATCGCCGTTGGAGTGCTGCTCATCCTGCAGCTCATCCTTCTGCCCGACGGAGTGTGGGGCGACATCCGCGCCAAGCTCGTCCATGCTCGGAGCGCTGCGCCGCGCAAGCCGGCACGGGAGGCGCCGGCATGACGATGCTGCGGGTCCGCGACGTGGGCATGCGATTTGGCGGTCTGGTCGCGCTGCAAGGCGTCTCGCTCGACCTGAATCGCGGCGAGATCCTTGGCCTCATCGGGCCGAACGGCGCCGGCAAGACCACGCTGTTCAACTGCATCTCAGGCTTGCTGAACCCGACCGAGGGCGGCATCTTCTTCGAGGGCCGCTCACTGCGTTTTGCTCCCCCCCACGAGCGTGCCCGCCGTGGCATCGCCAGAACCTTCCAGAACCTCCAGCTCTGGGATTCGATGACGGTGCTCGAGAACCTCGAGCTTCCGATCGATGCGATGGGCAACCGCAACACCCTCAGCGATGCGCTCGGACTGCCCTTCTCGCACTTCGCCGAGCGGTCAGCAGCGGAGCGCGCACGGGCGATCCTTCACGTGCTCGAACTGGATCCCTTCGTCAACCGGCTGGCGGGTGACCTGCCTGCTGGAATCCAGCGGCGCGTGGAGCTGGGGCGTGCGATCGCCATGCGTCCAAAGCTCGTGCTGCTGGACGAGCCTGCCGCTGGCCTCGACGCCGGTGAGACCGAGCATCTGGCCGAGCTGCTCCGCACGGTGCGCGAGCGCTTCCACGTCTCGATGCTGCTGGTCGATCACGACATGAGCCTCGTGATGAAGGTATGCGACTACATCTATGTGCTGGACTTCGGCAAGGTGCTTGCTCGCGGAAAGCCGGCCGAGGTGCGCAATGACTCGAAGGTCATCGCCGCCTACCTGGGCGAGGCCAGCGCGGAATTGTCTGAGCCTGAGCCCGACGCAGTCGAGGAGCCGAAGATCATCGTCCGCTCGAGCGGCCCGGCGCACGACGGCGAGCGCGCCGAGCCCACCCCTGCCGTGCCCGCCACCTCGAGCGATACCGAATCGCACGTGCTGGCTGCGCGAGGCGAGCCCCTGCTCGAGGTCAGCGGCCTCGCTGCCGGCTATGGCCGACTCGAGGTGATCCGCGACATCGCCCTCAACGTGCATGCCGGCGAGGTGGTCGCGTGCATAGGCGCCAACGGCGCCGGCAAGACGACTACCCTGCGCGCAATCTCAGGCGTGATCCACCCTCGGTCTGGGCACGTGAAATTCGCCGGCCGCAACATCACCGGTTCGCGACCGGAAGCGATCGCGCGTATGGGCCTCGCGCACATCCCAGAGGGGCGTGGACTCTTCCCGCGCCTGAGCGTTGAGGACACGCTCAGGTTGGCGCTCGACGCGACGGGGTCGAAGGCTCGAATCGAGGCTGCGTACGACGTCTTTCCACGTCTTCAGCAGCGGCGCCGTCAGGCTGTGGGGACGCTGTCTGGGGGTGAGCAGCAGATGGTCGCGATGGCTCGCGCGATTCTTGCGCAGCCGCGCCTGCTAATGCTCGATGAGATGTCGCAGGGCCTCGCGCCGACCATCGTGCAACAGCTGTTCCAGATGATCCACGTCTTCCGTGACCAGGGAATCGCCGTGCTGCTCGTGGAGCAGTTCGTTCAATCCGCCCTGCAGGTTGCCGACCGTGCCTACATCTTCGAGCACGGCACCATCGCCCACGAGGCATCGGCGGCCGACCTGCGGCGGGACCGCAGCCTCATCTCCGGCTCCTACCTCGGCTCCGCGTCCGCAGGTGAGGAGACGGCGATCGAGGTCGCAGCCAACGGAAACGGGCACGTCGTCCATCCGGAGCTCATGGAGACCGTATCCATGCGGATGCCGGCGGAGATCAAGCGCGCGCTCGAGGAGCGCGCGGAGCGCGAGGGTCGTCCAGCGGGCGCGATCGCACTCGAGCTCCTCGAGGAGGTCAAGCGATGAGATTCCGGCTATCGCGGAAAGGCGCCGCGACCATCCTGCTCGCGGCCATATGTGCGACACCGATCACTGCGCTAGCGCAGGTGCCGACCAGCATCGGCAGCTACGTGAGCTACGGATACGGAACGGGCGTGCACACGATTGGCGGAAGCTCTGCCTTTCCAAACTTCCAGAACGGAGCCGTCAACAACCACTACCCGCTGGCGCAGGTCGAGCAAGACGCATCGCCTGCCTCCGCCGCGCGTGCGACCTTCTCCGACAGCGGTCCCTTGGCCGCCACTGCTGGCTCGCAGTACAACCAGGGCTGCAGCGCGGGCAATCCACCGCCTCCGCCGAGCGCCTGCCAGAACCCCAACAACTCGGTCCCATATGCAAACTCCGGCTATCCGGGCGGGCCGGACAGCTCACATGTCGACACGTGCGGCAACAAGAGCAGCGACTGCCCTTCAGCTCGCGCTGACAGCAACGCAGCCGAGCTCGGAGCCAATGCCTTCGGGTACTACGCCGGCGGCGGAACGCAGCCTTTCGCCGGGGCGACCGGTGAGAGCCATACGATCGTGAGCCCTGATGGCACTCTGACGGTGACCACGCATTCGGAGGTTGACAACTTTGTGCTCGGCCCCGTGAAAGTTTCAAAGGTGGTCGTCGACACTGTCGCCACAGCGACCAACAGCAACGCGACCGCCAATGCGTTCGTGGTCGTCGGTCAGGTCATGGCAAACGGCCAGCCGGTCTCGATCTCGGACCAGGGCGTGACGATCGCGGGGAAGTCGGCGTCATGTCCCGCAGCGCCAACGCCTGGAGGCGGGACCACCCTGCCCGGTGGAACCAGCGTGCCGGGCGGGCCGACGCTTCCCACCCCGCCGTCGCTACCGACCCCGCCGAAGCTGACCGCTTATCACGAGGCCTGCGGGGCCGGCGCGGACGCGACCTACTTCAAGATCTTCACGGTCACCCCGACCAGGACCGTCACCGGCACGCATGGCGTCGCCAGCGCCAGCGGCCTGCACATCCTCGTCACACATCCGACTCCGGGACCTGGCGTTCCTCAGCAGCAAACCGAGTACGTGCTCGGCGAGGGCTACGCGGACGCGGGCACAGGCACCGGCGGCGGCGCGCCGCCGGGATTCGGACTTGGCTCGTTTGGCTTCGGTGGCGGGGACTTCGGATTCAACGGACCTCCAGGTGACAACGGGCTGGGCGCGAACACGGCGGCGAATGTCGCCCACGCGATCTTCTCCAACCGCTGGTGGCCGCTGGTCCTCCTGTTCCTGACCCTCGAGGCGCTCGTGCTTGGATCCGCGGCGGCCTGGGTCTGGGCCCGCAACGCACCGGCGGAAGAGGTCGCTGACGAGGTGCTCTCGCCTTGATCGCCCGCCGCCCGCTCGCGGCCTGGACGGCGACAAAGCGCAAGAACGGGCGCGCCTATTGCGAGCTGGACCGGTGGAGCTTCGATCCTCGCTACACGGACGGCCGCTGTCCGATCTGCGGTTGGGCGCCTCCCGGGGCGCAGTCGGCTCCTCGTTGGCTCCTCATGGCGCGCAAGTTCGAGTGGGAGCTGTTGGGGCTGGTCGTGCTGATGGTGGTGCTGGTGGTGCTGGCGGTGCTCGTCGCGCATGCTGCCGGCTACCGGCTGCCTGGTTTCAACTCACACGTAGCGGCAGGCGCTCCCCAGGTCGCCTCACCCGCGCGCACCCAGACACCGTCGCCGAGTGCGAAGCACACCCCGACGCCTGGGGCCAAGACCAGCACGCCCGCCAAATCGAGCCCGTCGCCAAAGCACTGAGTTGAGCGCGCTCCCGGCTAGCAGCTGATCGAAGCGCCGCGGATTGGGAGGGTAAGGCTCATCGAGGAGTAGCTGATCGCGGACGCGTAGTTGTCGAGGCGCAGGTACGGCGCGTCGTTTTGGGTCACCTCAATCCGCAGCTTGTGTCCGGCCGCGAACGTCCACGCCCCTCCGATCAGCGAGTAAGTGGCCGCCGATGTGGCGCGAGATGGTCCGTTCCACCGGTATATCCCGCGCGTGATCAGCGTCATGCCGCCGTCGGGGGCGACGTCCCACAGCCGGGAGTTGAGCTCGGCGTCCGTGCCGCTGATGACGTTCGCTGTCAACTTCAGCGCGGGCTCGCCAACCATCGTGAAGCCTGTGCAGACTGGGAAGGTCCATGAGCTCATCGCGCCGTTGGCGGCGGGTGCCCCTGCCAGCTTGATGCAGCCTCCATGGCGGCCATTGGCGATGTAGAACGCCAGCGGATCGGTCGCCCCGCCGGCCGCTTCATCGGCTGGAGCCGAGGCAGTCGCGTGCCCGGTCTCGTTCGACTGGAAGACGATTCGGCCCGGCGCGATACCGCCCAGGGCTACGCTCCCGAACACGGCCCCGGGCTGGTCGTCGCAGGTCACGACCTGCTCGGAGTAGATCCAGCGCGGAGTGCGGCCAAAGCCCGGGCGCATGTACCGGTCGATGAAGGCCACGGCCTGCCCGTTTATCACCCGCCATTCGGAGAACTTCATGTTGTTGGCGTGCGGGTGGCCGAGGTCGGATGCGTAGAGGAATGCAGGCCACGCGATGTTCGCAGCCCTGAGCTTCTGGATCATCGATGCGCCCGCGACTTGTGGAAACAGGTCGTCGGTCCAGCCCTGGATGTCGAACACGGGGGTCTCGGTCCCGGCCGCGACGTCACTCGAAATCAACCCGTCCTGGTAGTACGGCGAGCGGAAGTGCGCGATCTGGTTGATGATTCCGGGCGCGTAGGTCCCCTGCGCCGGATTCTCGCCGGCGCTGATCTCGTTGTACCAGGTGGTCAGGTCGGCGGTCGCGTCTTGTCCCGGCGCCGCATACCGGGCGCTCGATGCCCCACTCGCGTAGAGGTAATCCACGTACGACTTCTTCTCGATCCCGTAAGGGGACAGTCGATCCGCATTCGGCGACAGGATCCCGTCCGACGCACGACCGTTCGGGGTGAGGGCGTCGACGAGGTCGGTCCAGGGGTACTTGGGCACCGCCGCGGCGATCCGCATGGGAACGCCGCCGGGCGACGCCCAAGGTGAAAGGCCGCCATCGGTGGCCATCACACGATTGGCGAGCAGCGCCAACAGCCACGACTGTCCGCCACCGTAAGAACCACCGGTGACGGCTATCGCCGGCTTGGCCACCCCGGCATCCACAAGCAGGCCCGAAAGGAACTGCGTGTCGTGCACCTCATAGCGCATGTCGGCGAGGTGAGTCCACCCGGTGGCGCAGGCGGTGGTCGCGGCGTTGGGGCTGTCCGGGCCACATGAGCCGTGGAATCCACGCGCGGTGTAGTTCAGGACCGCGTATCCACGATGAGCAAACGCGACGTTGTTGTAGTTGCACGCGTCCGCTGACCCGTTGTCGCAGAAGTCAGTGCTCTCCCAGTCGGACTTGGAGCTGCCCCAGCCGTGCATCATCACCAGCAGCGGAAAGCCTCCTGCCGGCGTGGCCGTGGCTGGCAGCGTGAGGTCGACATCGAGGGGGACACCGTCGAAAGTGGGCACGTAGCCGGAGCAGAAGCGGTAGGCGAAGTTGTCGGCCGTGTCGGTCTTGCCCTGGCAGGTCGTGAGCAGAGGCAAGGTGGAGGCGGTCGCGCTGATCGGGATCACCGCAAGCCCGGCGACCAAGAAGACGGCTGCTGCCGACGAGACGATCTGCCGGGCCGCGCTCATGTCCCTGACTAGGTAGAGCGCGCCGGGCGGCGAAAGTACCCGGGCGTACTAGTGGCGGAGCCTGACTTCCACGCCGTCTCCGGAGGGCCTGACCTCGACGTCGCCGGCCTTGAGGCGGAGGCCGCCGCTTTCACGGGTGGCTACCACCTGCCCGTCGTAGACCAGCTCTGCGAATCGATCGCGATTGGCTCCTCCCATCCGGACGACCACCCCACGCGGGCTGCGCCACACTCCCTGGCCGGCGGGCTTGAAGCCGTCCGTGACCAGCTCCCCTACCTCGCTCGGCACCTCAGGTGTGGAAGGGACGACATGGAGCACAGGCCGTCTTTCGGCCGATTTCGCCGCCGCAGCGGAGCCTTGCCTCGTGGGGCGTTCACGCCCACGCGCCTGCTCGAGCGAGAGCCTCAGCAGCTCAGAACCCTCCTCTTGCTCAAAGAAGGCGGATGAGATCCGGCTCTGGTCGCGCGAGCGGCGGATGCAGTTCGCGCAGTCGGCCACCGACTCGGCGCCCGCGTAGGCGCCCTCACCGAGGACCTGGCCGCAAAGCGTCGTCACGGGACCGCTCTTCGGAATTCGAGGCGTCAGATGGATGCGGCCGCCCGACTTTCTGCGCACCGACTCGAGCCGGACCATGGCTACGAACGTAGCGGGTTCCGCATCATCGAGTAGCCATCCGCGCAACATCGTTCCCGATGCATGCCGCCTAAAAGCAAGCGCTGGTCACAGGAGGTGACACAGAGGAGCAACGCGATGGACCTGGAGAGGTCCGTTTTCAGCAAGCAAAGCCCTCAGGCGATAGCACAATCGCTCAAGCGCTCCGCCGAGCGAAGCAAGCGACGGAAGTCGGATCCTTACCGGGCGGCCATGTCGATGTTGACCTTCTATATCAATCGGGCGGGCAGGACGCTCCCGAAGGGGCGCAAGGACCGCCTCGAGCGTGCCAAGGGCGAGCTGCGGGAGCTCTACGGCAAGCGTCGCGCGCGCTCGCGTTAACAACTCTTAACGGGTTAATCTCGGGAGAGAGCCGAATACGCGCCCTAGATTGACCTCCCGTGAGCACCGAGCCCAGCCCGCCGGGACAACCGCCGATGATGTCGCCCGACGGCAAGTATTTCTGGGACGGCCAGAAATGGGTCGCCGTGGCCAGCGCATCAGATGCGGGCCATCGATCGGTCTTTCCCTCGTGGAACGAGATCCACGTGACGGTCGCCGACCAGCCGGTGCGACAGCCCAGCTCCGACGTCCCGCTGTGGGAGCGCGCCCCAAAAAGCAAGATGAGCTACGGCATCTACGTGGCCGGCGGCTTCCTAGCCCTGCTCGTGCTGTTCGGCCTCATCAGCGCCTGGGGCCCGCTGATCGTTTCCTACTTCGTCGCCGCCCCCGAGCCGCCTCGCGCGGTGACACCTTCACCGACGCCACCGCCCTTGACGGTTCGCTCCGACTATGCGCGGGCGGACGGATTCTTGACCTATCAGGTGACACCCGCCATGGCCAAGGTGTGGCCTGCCATCCAGCTCTTCAATGAGACATGCGTGAACCTCACGTCGACCTGCCAGAACGCGGCCACCGCCGCGCTAGCCCAGGTCAAAGGCGTCGAGTCGATGATCGACCACGCTCAGATTCCAACCTGTATCGCCTCCCAGGTCGCCAAGGTGAGGGGCGAGTTGACGGGCATGGACGCGGCCATCACCCTCGCGGTGAAGGCATTCGCCGACAACAAGAAGACGGAGCTCTCGACCGCCGTATCCCGCTACCGGGCGGCCAGCAAGACGCTTAATGCCGACATCGCCGCCATCTCGAAGGCGGCGACGGCGCGCTGCGACACTTTGGCGACGGGTCCATAACAAGGGCAGCCGTCTCCGTCCGGGTGCAGCCCGAGGACGATCGATGGAAATGCGAGGTCACTGTCGTAGTCGGGGACTCGACCACCGAGTACACCGTGTCTGTGTCTGCTGCGGATCTCGAGCGGTGGGGCGATGGCAGCTCGAGCGCTGACGTGCAGCAGCTGGTCACGCGCAGCTTCAAGTTCCTGCTCGAGCGAGAGCCCGCCGACGCGATACTCAAGACATTCCAGCTCTCATTGATTCCGAGCTACTTTCCGGAGTTCGACCGCGTCATCCGTAAGCGCTGAACCCTGCGTTCTTAGACTGAGCTTGTCGTGGCCGACTACTTCCTCGTCGAGCACGTGCGCGGCCCGGCCTGGGACCCGGCCCGCGGGCGGCGCGATCAGGCCGGGTGGGATGAGCATGCAAGGTTCATGGACGAGCTGGCCGACGAGGGCATCGTCGTTCTAGGCGGGCCGGTCGGAGACGTGAACGGCGAGGCGAGCATGCTCGTCTGCAAAGTGAAGAGCGAATCCGACATCCGGACGCGCCTGGCGAGGGATCCATGGGCCGGGACCATCCTGACCATTGGCAGCGTGCAGCCTTGGACGATCTGGCTGCGGGCGAAGGCGGGCGTCTGACTGTTCAGAGCCGCGTGGTAAGGGCCTTCTTGTAGCGCTCCGCCGAACGGTGCACCGCCGCCTTTGCGTCCGAGGCCACGTTGCGATCCCACCACGCGCCGTAAATACGGTCGAACGCGAAAGGCTGGACCGCGGCGACGATGCGATCGATCTCTGAGGCGGGCAGAGGGATGTAGTTGGGATAGCTGTACATGAAGCTAATCCAGCGCCGATCCTGGGCGACCTGGAGCAGGTCCCCGGTGAGCAGCGCCCCACGCCCCTCCGCTCCGCCAGGCCAGTGCAGCACGGTGCCACCGTCGAAATGGCCGCCCGCGCGGATCAAGGACATCCCGTCCCAAAGCCGCTTGATCTCGCCGGACCACAGCTCGATCACCGCGTCCGGTCGCATCACCCACTGGCGGTCGGCGGCATGAATGTAGATAGGAACATCGAATGCCTTCGCCCATTCGACCATGCACGAGTAGTAGTGGGGGTGCGAGATGGCGATGGCCCTCAGGCCGCCCAGCTTCCGCACCGCGTCGACGGTTGCGCCATCGATGAGGGTGATGCAGTCCCACAGCAGGTTGCCCTCCGCCGACCGCACCAGCAAGGCGCGCTGCCCGATCGCAAAAGCCGGCTTGGTCCCGATTCCGGTCAGGCCCAGATCGTCGTGGATTTCATTTTTATGACCGGCTCGGAGCTCGTCGAGCGTGGTCCAGCGCTGGCCGGTCCATCCTATGTACTGCCGCTCGTCCTCGCAGATGGCGCAGCTGCCGGGCGGTTCATCGCTCGGTTCGTGCTGGACGCCGCAGGTGGCGCAAATGTAGGCGACCATCACGCGAAACGTAGCGCTATGGCGTGTCGAGCTCCACGGCCTGGCGGATGTAGTAGCGAAGTGCTGCCCGGTCGAGGTCCTTCAAGGTCCGCATGCGGATGTTTTTTGAATGGCGCGACGCGGATTTGAGAAGTCCGTACTTGTCCTCGAACTGAATGCCCTCTCGAAATCCGAGAGTGATGCCTGACTTGCTCGGCGTCATCCACGCGACTGGCTTTTTGAGCCGGTACATTAGGAGGCCGTAGCTGATCAGCTCGTCGGCCTGTGGCGCGTGCCGCCGCATCAGCGCTCGGAGCTCGGCGACCAGCTCGCGGAGCTCGGGCTGGACCTTCTTCTGCACGAACTCATCGACCGTCATCGTGAAACCTCCCTTCAGTACTGTATTCGTGAATGGGGCGGGTGGTCGTCTTCATGAGCCTGACGCTCGACGGAGTGATGCAGTCACCCGGGCGGCCGGACGAGGACACGCGGGGCGCCTTCGAGCAAGGCGGCTGGGGCGTCCGGTATGCGGACTCGGTGAGCGCCAGCATGGTCGGGAGGTCTGCGGGCACGACCGAGGGCCTTCTGCTTGGTCGCAAGACCTACGAGGACTTCTTCCAAGTCTGGCCCAACCGAGCTGACAATCCCTTCACCGAGGCCCTGAACAAAGCTCAGAAATATGTTGTTTCGACGACCCTGAGCGAGCCCCTGCCCTGGGTTAACTCGACGCTGCTCAAGGGCGGCGCGGCCGAGTCCGTGGCCGGGCTGAAGCAACGGCTCGAAAAGGACCTGATGGTGCTGGGCAGCGGCAAGCTGGTGCGATCCCTCATGAGCGTTGGCCTGATCGATGAATACATTCTTCTAATACATCCGCTTGTGCTGGGTTCGGGACAGCGCATGTTCGAGGCGGGCATCAGTACGTCGCTGCGTCTGCTCGAAGTCAAGCCGACCACGACCGGGGTCTTGATCGCCACCTACCGGCCGGAGGTCTCGAGAGATTGATGCTGTGCTGGTGATGAGCTCGGCCGGAGGTTTCCGGTTCCTGGCGGCCGACGGTCCCTTCTCGGATGGCGTGGCGGCGGAGCCCGGCCATCGGATAGTGCGCGTCCACGCTCCCCACGCCACGCCGCTGACGGATGGGTTCAGGCTCGTCGAGGCAACACTCGCCGCCTTGGGCCGGCCGATGGCTGCGCTGTGTGCGATG
>Ga0209805_1001827_pt1 | contig 12529 bp, 10 predicted proteins | sample GraSoiAngelo_148_FD_185905 | JGI IMG/M metagenome (GOLD analysis project Ga0209805, IMG submission 185905) | Grasslands soil microbial communities from the Angelo Coastal Reserve, California, USA - 14_1009_09_20cm (SPAdes) (version 2) | ecosystem: Environmental > Terrestrial > Soil > Grasslands ... | reverse complement strand
GGCGGCGCTGCGCTCAGGAGGCATCCTCTTCGCCCACTGCCCGAACGTCAGCCAGGTCCAGCGCTTTTTCGACTGCCTGCGCGAGCTCCGCGGCTTCGGGATGCTGGAGGCATTCGAGCTCCTGCAGCGGGGCTGGACCGTGCGCGGACGCAGCATGCGGCCGTCGCACCGGATGGTCGCCCACACCGGCTTCCTGTGCTTCGCCCGGCGCCTGGCCGAAGACGACCTTTTCGAACCCGAGGGTGAGGGGTTCAGGTAAAGAGCTCCGCGCTGCTGAGTCAGACCCGCGTTTGTCGGCACTGGCGGGTTTCGCTGCGGACGCAAACCCGCGTTTGCCGGCAGCGGCGGGTTTCGCGGTGTCCAAAACTTTCTGGCACCACCCGGCGTTCCTAATGCATGGGGCGCCGCGTCTTACGAATCGTCCTTCTCTTCGTTTCAGCAGCGGTCACAGTAGCGATCTTCGCCGTCGCCCCCATCTACTTCCGTCCGGTACTCGCTGCCGCGGTCGACGCGGTCCAGGGTCCCGAGGCCCACTCCTGCGGCGGAGGCTAGGGCCGAACTAGGATTCCCGTGTGAGCGGGGGAAGGGTGCCGATCCAGGTCGCGGTCACCGGCGCGGCAGGGCAGATAGGCTACGCACTCCTTTTTCGCATCGCGTCGGGCCAGATGTTCGGCGCCGACCAGCCGATCGTCCTGCGCATGCTCGAGATCGAGCCGGCCATGAAGTCCCTCGAAGGCGTCGCCATGGAGCTGGACGACTGCGCGTTTCCAATGCTCGCGGGCATGGAGCTCACGAGCAAGGCGGAGGAGGCCTTCGAAGGTGCGAACTGGGCCCTGCTCGTCGGCTCGGTGCCGCGCAAGGCAGGCATGGAGCGCGGCGACCTGCTGTCGGTCAACGGAGGGATCTTCGGACCGCAAGGCAAGGCGATCGCGAAGAGCGCCGCCAGCGACGTGCGTGTCCTCGTCGTTGGCAACCCTTGCAACACGAACTGCTACATCGCGCGCCTGAACGCACCCGACGTCCCGGCCGAGCGCTGGTTCGCCATGACGCGCCTGGACGAGAACCGCGCCCGCACCCAGCTCGCCAAGAAGGCGAAGGCTCCGGTCGCGGCAATCTCCAACGTGGCGATCTGGGGCAACCACTCCGCGACCCAGTACCCGGACGCGGCCAACGCCCGCATCGCCGGCCTGCCGGTCTTCGAGGTCATCTCCGACCACGGCTGGCTCAAGGGCAAGTTCATCGAAACCGTCCAGAAGCGCGGTGCGGCAGTGATCGAAGCTCGAGGGGCATCGTCCGCCGGGTCGGCGGCCAGCGCTGTGATCGACTCGGTGCAGAGCATCCGCGCCCCAACCCCGTGGGGCGACTGGCATTCTTTGGCCGTCGTCAGCCATGGCGAGTACAACGTGCCCGAGGGGCTGCAGTTCGGCTACCCGGTGCGGTCGGACGGCGAGCACTGGGAGGTCGTGCCCGACCTCAAACACGACAACGATGCGTGGGACCGCATCAAGAAGACGACCGAAGAGCTCCTGCAAGAGCGCGAGCTGGTGAAGGGGCTGGTTCCGGCCGAGGCCTCGTGAAAGAAAAGCTGCTGCGCGCAATCGACGAGGCGCGCGAACGAGAGGCGGAGCTCGAGGCGTTCGTCGTCGACGAGCCCGCCAACCCCGACGGCCGCTGGAACGCCAAGGATCACCTCGCGCACACGTCCTGGTGGCGCTGGCGCAGCGCACGGACGCTGGACGCGACTCGCACCGGCGGCGAGCTTCCGCCGCCCGTCCCGGACGACGATGGCGTGCAGAACGCGATCATCTACGCCGAGGTCAAGGATCTCTCCGCGGCGGCCGTCAAGGCGGACGCCGCCGAGTCCTGGACTGCGCTCCGGAAGGCGGTCGAGGCGTCATCGGTGGAGGACCTCGCGAAACCGCATCCCCGGCAGCCGGAGTCCCAGGTGTGGGAGGCGGTGCCCGGCGCGGTCGGTCACGCCGGGACCCACGTATGGTCGTGGCACCTGGACCTCGGCGACGAGAACCGGGCAATGACAGTCGCAAGGTGGGCGTCCGACGTGGAAGGCAGCTTCTTCACCAAACCGGAGCAGCTTGCGGAGTCGCGCTACAACCTTGCGTGCGTCTACGCCCGCCTGGGCAATGCGGACGAAGCGCTGCCGCTCCTCCGCCAGAGCTTCGAGGCGAAACCGGAGCTGATGGCCTGGGCGCGAAAAGATCGGGACCTGGATCCGATTCGGGAGGAACTCGCTCCTATCCTCTTGTAAGTGAGCGTCACCCTCGACCGCCACTCGTTCCCCTTCACGGCGATCGTGGGCCAGGACTCGATGAAGCTGGCCCTGATCCTGAACGCGATCGTGCCGACGATCGGCGGCGTGCTCATCCGGGGCGAAAAGGGGACCGGCAAGTCGACCGCGGTGCGGGCGCTCGCGAGGCTGCTGCCGGAGCACGACGTGGTCGAAGGCTGCCACTTCGGGTGCGATCCGGCGGACCGCGAGGCGCTGTGCGACGACTGCCGCGCCAAGCTGATGGCGACTGGCACCCTGCCGCACCACAAGCGGCGGATGCGCGTGGTCGAGCTGCCCATCAACGCCTCTGAAGACCGCGTCGTGGGCACCATCGATATCGAGGCCGCCCTGCGCACTGGATCCCGGCGCTTCGAACCCGGCGTGCTCGCCGAGGCGAACCGCAACATCCTTTATGTAGACGAGGTCAACCTGCTCGACGACCACCTGGTAGACGTGCTGCTGGACGCGGCGGCGATGGGAGTCAACGTCATCGAACGCGAAGGCGTTTCGTTCAGCCACCCGTCGCGCTTCATCCTCGTGGGCACCATGAACCCGGAAGAGGGTGAGCTGCGGCCGCAGCTGTTGGACCGCTTCGGTCTCTGCGTCGACGTCGAAGGAATCCGCGACCCTGACGAGCGCGTCCTCATCGCCGAGCGGGACGCGGCCTTCAAGAAGGGCGACCACGAGTTCGCCAATGAGTTCGCGGCCGCCGACTCCAATCTCTCCCGCGCCCTGGGCGAGGCGATCGCGCGCGTGAAGGATGTTCAGCTGAGCGCAGGCCACGCGCGGCTCATCTCTTCGATCTGCGTCGAGGCGGAAGTTCTCGGCCATCGCGCCGACGTCGTGATCGACCACGCGGCACGCGCCCTCGCCGCGTACCGCCGGCACGGATCGCCGAATCGCGAGGACATCTACGACGCCGCCTCGCTCGCCCTGTCGCACCGCGCCCGTCAGCCTCTGCGCCGCGACCAGGGCGAGACGACGTCGCCCGAGCACGGCGAGGAGCAGGAAGGTACGCAGCAGCCCGAGTCGGACGCGGGCGATCCGCAGGCGTCGGAAAGTGAGGCGACGTCGGATGCCTCGGCCGAGCAGAGTGCCAGCGCGTCCGACACCGGCCAGCAGTCGGCGGGCGCCGACACGGGTGTGACGACCGGCGGCGCGAGCGGACACGAGTCGGCCCCCGACGCCCTGCAGACCTTCAACTTGAAGCGCATCGACCTCCCGCGACAGCGGCGGGTGCGCAAGCAGGGCGGCAAGCGGGCGGCGAGCCAGACGCCCGACCGCCGCGGCCGCTACGTCCGCGCCGAGCCGAAAGAGAAGGTGAGCGACCTCGCGATCGACGCCACCGTCCGCGCCGCCGCGCCGCTGCAGCGGGAGCGGGGTCGAAGGCACGGTGAGCGGCTGATGCTCGAGAAGCAGGACCTGCGCCAGAAGGTTCGCGAGCGAAAGATCGGCAACCTCATCGTGTTCGTGGTCGACGCCTCGGCCTCGATGGACGCGGAGCAGCGGATGGCGGCGACCAAAGGCGCGATCCTCTCGCTCCTCCAGGACGCCTATGTCCGGCGCGACCGCGTGGCCGTCGTCATCTTCAAGAACCGCACCGCCGAGGTGGTGATGCGCCCGACCTCCAGCGTCTCGCTTGCCCGGCGGCGGCTGGAGAGGCTGTCGGTGGGAGGGACGACGCCGCTGACCCATGGCCTGATGGCCGGCTACAAGGTCGTCAAGACCGAGCTTTTGCGCGACCCGACCATCCGGCCGCTGCTCGTTCTCATCAGCGATGGCCGGGGCAACATCTCCATGTTCAAGGAAGAGCCGCTCGTGGAGGCGCAGAAGGTCGCGGCCCTGATCGACGCCGAGAACATCGACGCGCTCGTCATCGACTCGGCCCGTGACTACAGCCACCTGCCGTCGGTGCAGCACCTGGCGCGAGTTGCGCCGATGTACCAGACCTACGCGATCAATGCTTGTGCCGACCTCGCGGAGCGCATGGGAGCGCACTATTACGGGCTCTATGACCTTTCCCGAGATGAGATCGCGACAGCGGTCGAGAGGGAGCTGGGCCGCGGCCGGTAGCGGGCGGCTGTTCGTGGTGCTGGCGCTGGTCGCGGGCGGGTGCTCGTCGGCCCCGACCGCTTCAGCCACGCCGACGCCCTCCAGCTCACCCGTGGTCGCCAGCTCCTCGCCCGCGCCAAGCAGCGTGAACGGCGAGACCCCCGTCCCGCAGCAGATCCTCGCGCCGGCGCCCGATCTGCCGGTCGCCAACCTGTGCTCGGCGCAGCTGACGACCACGGCCGACGGCAACGCCTCGCCTCTCCTTTGTTCCAGCGGCGCGGTCAACGTGCAGGCGTGGAGGTTCTACGCCTCTGTCAGCGCGAGCGTCCTCGGCATCGGCCTCAATCCAACCCAGGGCCAGGTCGAGAGCGCGATGTGCGATGACATAGCGCACAACCACGCCAGCAGGCCGGAGGAGGCGAACGGCTACAAGCTGGCGGCGACGTACTACGGCTGGAGCTTCAACCTCGACCCCGCGAACGTCACTTGTTCGTGAGCTCGTGACCTCGCGCCGGTCGTCGGTAACATCTGCGTAGGCATGGCCATCGACCGCTACTCCTACCCCTTCACGGCGATCGTCGGACAGGACGAGATGAAGCTCGCCCTGGTCCTCAACGCGATCAATCCGACCATCGGAGGGGTGCTGATTCGGGGTGAGAAAGGCACGGGCAAGTCGACCGCGGTGCGGGCCCTGGCTCGCCTGCTGCCCGACCAGCAGGTCGTCGAGGGCTGCCACTTCGGATGCCACCCGGACGACCCCGAGGACTGGTGCCTCGACTGCCGCGAGCGCGCCGCTGCCGGGGCGCTGCCCGTGACCACCCGGCGCATGCGCGTCGTCGAGCTGCCGATCAACGCGTCGGAGGATCGGGTTGTCGGGACGATCGACCTCGAGGCCGCGCTGAAGGAAGGCTCGCGGCGGTTCGAGCCGGGCGTGCTGGCCGAGGCCAACCGCAACATCCTCTACGTCGACGAGGTGAACCTGCTCGATGACCACATCGTGGACGTGCTGCTGGACGCGGCCGCGATGGGCATCAACACCGTGGAGCGCGAGGGTGTCTCGGTCTCGCACCCATCGCGCTTCATCCTCGTCGGCACGATGAACCCCGAGGAGGGGGAGCTGCGACCGCAGCTGCTCGACCGTTTCGGGCTTTGCGTCGACGTCGAGGGCATCCGCGACCTCGATCAGCGCGTTGCCATCGTCGAGAAGCGCGCTCTGTGGGAGGACGACCCGAACCAGTTCTCACAGCTGCACGCGGAGTCGGAGCAGGCGGCGAAGTCACAGATCGCCGAGGCGATCGCAACCTTCCCGGAGGTCATGCTGCCGCGCGAGATCCTGCGGCTCATCGCCCAGATCTCGATCGCCCTCGAGGTCGACGGGCATCGATCCGACCTGGTGTGCGCCCGCGCCGCGCAGGCGAAGGCCGCGTACGACAGGTCGGACGAGGTGGGCGTGACCCACGTCGGCGACGTGGCGGAGATGGTGTTCGCGCACCGCGTGCACTCGGTGCCGTTCGGCAAGGGAGGCCCAAACCTGGGCGAGGTCATCTCGCGCATGGTCGGCCAGGTCTGAAAATGCGGTCGGATTCCGCCTCGTTGTATCCACCGAGGCGCAATCGAGTCACGGATTACGCCTCGCTGTATCCACCGATATGTTTGGGCGACCACCGCTGAACACCAAGGAAACGGTCGACGCATTCAACGAAGCTTTCGGCCGCCACGACGTCGACGCGGTGATGGCGTTGATGACCGACGACTGCGTCTTCGAGAACACGCTGCCGCCGCCGGACGGCGAGCGCCATGTGGGCCAGACCGACATGCGACGTTTCTGGCAGACGTTCTTCGACGGCACACCGCAGGCTCGCTTCGAAACCGAGGAGATGGTCGTGGCCGGAGACCGGGCGGTGGTGCGCTGGCGGTTCGACTGGGGGAGCGGCCACGTGCGCGGCATCGACCTGTTCAAGGTCCGCGACGGCAAGGTCGCCGAAAAGCTCAGCTACGTAAAGGGCTAAGAAGTGTCTTCCCCATTCATGGGGAAGTACCCGCCGCAGGCGGGGGATTGGGCCGTGTCGAGTTTGCTAAAGCGTTACCTTCCGACCCGTCGACTCGTCTAACTGATATGCGACGCCTGGCTGTCGCCTGCTCCGCGCTTGCCATCCTTCTTGCAGCCTGCGGCGAGACCCCGCCCGACCGGGTGGTGCAGCACCTGTCGATGAAGCTGTCCGATTCGTCGACCAACTTCGGGATTTCGCTCGTCGATCGTCTCCTGGCTGAGCCTGGGGCGGGGAACGTCTTCGTCTCGCCCCTGAGTGCGTCGCTCATGTTGAGCATGGCGGCATCCGCGGCGAGCGGGGACACGCAGGCGGCGATGCTCAAGACACTTGGACTCGACCCGAGCGTGGATCCAAGCGGAGAAGCGCGGCAGACGATCGAACGCCTGGCCCAAAGCGATGACAGTGCGCAGCTCGAGCTAGCTCAGGCGGTGTGGGTGAAGCAAGGGTTGCCGCTGTCGCAGAGCTACGTGGCCAAGCTGCGCAACGACTATCGCGCGCAGATGGCCAACCTCGATTTCCGGTCCTCCGCTGCGCCCGGCGTCGTGAACCGCTGGGTCGACGGCGCGACCCATCACAAGATCACTGACCTCGTGGACAGCTTCGATCCCAGCGTGGTCGGTTACCTCGTCAACGCGACGTACTTCCACGCGCTCTGGCGGATCGAGTTCGACTCCCGCGATCCCGGTCAGTTCCACACGTTTGCCGGTACGACAGTGAGCGTGCCGATGATGCGGCGCCACGAAAACGTCACTGAGGTCTCCACATCAGACTATGTAGCGGCACTGCTTCCATATAGAGGAGGGCGCTTCAGCGCTGTTGTGGTCCTGCCTCGCCAGACGCTCTCAGCGGCCGATTTCTCGAAGTTCTTGACTTCCGCGACCTGGAGGCAGGTGCTCGGTTACATGCACGGAGCGACTGGATCTTCGCTGGGAGCACCATGCAAGTACTGGGACACGGGCGTGCCCAACGTCTGGACCCACTGCGACGGGAGTCTTGAGATACCCAAGTTCAAGCTCGACCACATGAAAGATCTGACGCAAACGCTCATCGCGATGGGAATGCCGATGCAAGCGGCTCTGCCGGAGTTCTGTGGCGAATGTGCCCTTTCGCAGGTCGTGCAGAAGATCTACCTGGAGGTGGATGAGAAAGGAACCACCGCCGCGGCGGCCACCGGTGGGGCCGTCGTGACAGCTCTCGTCACGCCGATCGTGGTCGACCGGCCGTTTGCGTTCGCGCTCATCGACAACGCAACAGACGCACCTCTGTTCCTGGGCGCAATAGGAAACCTCTGACCAACCGCGGGAGCATGCACTCGCGTGCCGTTTCAACCCTATGGGACCGCGGGAGCAAGCACTCGCGGGCTTAGCGTCTCTGAGAACCGCTACCCCGCCTCTAGACTCATTCGTCGTGGCTGCGTCAGAACAACCCTCCCTTCAGCCCCGCCGCGCGGCCGACCTGCTCGGACGCGTGGAGAAGAACATCCACCGCGTCATCGTCGGCAAGGACCGCGTCGTGCGCCTGGCCCTCGCCGGCCTGGTCGCCGGTGGCCACGTCTTGCTCCAGGACCTGCCCGGCACCGGCAAGACGATGCTCGCCCGAGCGCTAGCCACGTCGGTCGGCGGCACCTTTCGCCGCATCCAGTGCACACCCGACCTGCTGCCCTCCGATATCACGGGCTCGAGCATCTTCAACCAGAAGGACCTGACCTTCCAGTTCGTCCCCGGACCGATCTTCGCCAACATCGTCCTCGCCGACGAGGTGAATCGCGCGACGCCCCGCACCCAGTCCGCGCTGCTCGAGGCGATGGGCGAGGGGCAGGTCACCGTCGAAGGGACGACACGCAGCCTGGACAAGCCGTTCTTTGTCGTGGCCACGCAGAACCCCACCGAGTTCCACGGCACGTACCCGCTGCCTGAGTCGCAGCTCGACCGCTTCGTCCTTGCGGCCGAGATGGGTCCGCCGACGGACGCCGAGGCGCTCGAGGTGCTGGCGCGGCGCGAGCATGGCGACCCGATCGCCGAGCTGACCGCGGTGATCGACGTCACAGAGGTGATCGAGCTCCAGGAGGCGTGCCTCCGCGTGGTCGCCGCCCCCGCGATCCGCACTTACCTGGTGGCGCTTCTCCAGGCGATCCGCGCGCGCGAAGACGTCCTGCTCCCGGCGAGCATGCGCTCCGGCGTCTATCTCCAGCGCGCGGCGCAGGCTTGGGCGCTCTTCGAAGGACGCGACTTCGTGCTGCCCGACGACATCAAGCTGCTCGCGACTCCGGTCCTCGCCCACCGGCTGGGCATGCGCGGGCGCGGCAAGGCGGCCGAGATGCTGACCGAGGTCGTCTCCTCGCTGCCCATTCCCCCGCTCCGCCAGCACTAGAGGGGTAGAAGCTGAGGCCGACCTGGCGCGTCTACGGGGCCGCCGCGCTGGGCCTGGTCCTCTTCTGGTACGGGGCGACCTCCGAGGTGCCGTGGCTTTTCCTGCTCGCGTGGTGGGTCCTCGCACTGATCGTGGCCGCCGCGGCATACGCGGCGTGGAACCGCACCGGAATCTCACTCCGCCTCGCCGTGCGCAACGCCATGCCCGCAGCTGGCTCACCCGCTGAAGAACTGCCCGAGCAGCTCCTGCGGGCGGGCCCGCTTCCGGCCCCGGTCTTCGAAGGCGACGGCGTCGAGCTCGAGGTCACGCTCCGGTCCGGCCGCGGCGCCCGCGGGCCGGCATGGGCGATCGGCCAGGTCGGCGACAAGCAGATCTGGGCCGGCACCGGCCTCGTGCCGAGGACCGGTTGGTCGCAGGCGAGGCCGCTGCCCTCGCTGCGCCGCGGGCCAATTGCAGCGCGCGACTGGAGAATGCACACGAGCGACCCGCTCGGCTTCTTCCTCGGACTGCGCAGGACTTCCGACTCGGAGATCGCGCTGATCCTGCCGCGGTTCGCCTCGCTCGGCGACCGCCGCCAGGTGCGCGAGCTCGAGGCGAGCATGGCGGCGCCGCGAGCCGGATCGGGCAACGAGCTGTTCGGCATCCGCGAGTACAGGCCGGGCGATTCGCTGCGCCGGATCCACTGGCGTTCGAGCGCCCGGCACGGCGAGCTGGTCGTGCGCGAGTACGAGCCTCCCGGGCTGCAGACGCTGGCCATCCTGCTCGACCCGTCTCCGACTACGACGGATATCGCCGACCAGGTCGCGCGCATCGCCGCCTCCGAAGCCTGGGACTGCGTCCGTGAGGGAGGGCGCGTCGTGATCTGGGCGCCGGGCTGTGAGCCGGTCCAGTCGCGGGACCTGTGGGCGCTTCTCCAGTGGCTGGCGAGATATCCATTCAGCCCCTCCGGCGGTAATCTCCCCATGAACGGGGAGGAGGCTCTCGTGATCACTGCGACGGCCGACCGCGAGCTGCTGGAAACCGCCGAGGGTTTCCGGTCGCGCCGGGCCTGGGTCATCGGCGATGCCCAGCTCGACCTCGACGCCGAGGTGCGGAGGGTGGGCACCACGTGGCCGCTGTGATCCGCCGGCGGCTTCGGCTGCCCGCCTCGCCGATCGAAAACTCGCTCGAGGGCCGGGCGCTCGTCCTCTCCGGTTTTGCGGTGGCGGCCCTGGCGATCGTCCTCTACGGCCAGGACTACGTCGTGCCGGTGCTGGGCGTGGTCGCGGCCGGGATCGGCCACGTCGTCAGCTACCGCGAGCGAAATCACAGGCGCGGCTTCTGGCGCCAGGCCTTTCTCGCCGCGCTGATCTTCGGCGCTCTCTTCTACGTGATCGCCGACTCATCGCTCGCCCTGTTCGGTGGCGTGCTGCCGCAGGCCAACTTCGCAATCCTGCTGGTCGCGATCACGAGCTTCGACCTCAAGACCCGCCGCAACTGCTACTCGAGCTTCTGGATCAGCCTCGCGATCCTCTATCTGGCGGCGGTCTACGCCTGGGACTACGCCTTCGTTGTGCTGGCGGCGCTGTGGATGCTGTGTCTCGCGGGTTTCTGGCTCGCGTCGCACGTGCGTCGCCTGAACGCGGAGCTGCGGGCGCCGGCCAGACCACTGACCGTGTTGCTCGTCGCGTCGCTGGTGGCGGGACTCGCCCTGTTCGTCGTCGTGCCGCAGCCTTCGGGCGTCCCCATCTCGCCGCTCGTGATCTCGCTGCCGAACTTCACGAGCTTCCGGGGCGACATGGAGAGCGCGGCCCTTCCGCTGGTCCAGGTGACTGGCGATTCGGCCGGCGCGACGAGCAGCATCGACCTCCACTACCGCGGCCGGCTCGGCGACGCGCCGGTGATGTACGTCCGCACCGGGGCTCCCGCGTACTGGCGCGGTCTCGTATTCGACACCTACAGGAACGGTGTCTGGACGGCGTCGAACCACTCGTACCGCGAGCTGCCTCCGTACGTGCCGCCGCGCCTTCTGCCACCCGCGCCGCCTGACAACCTCGGCACCTTCGTCCAGACGTTTCGCGTTCTGCGCCCGCTGCCAGGCGTGATCAACGCCGCCTACCCCGTGCAGAGCCTGTACGCGCCGGTCGCCGGGCTGCGGGAGGATACCTACGGCGCCTTCCACACGCCCGACCAGCTGCGGCCCGGGCAGACCTACTCGGTCGTCTCTTACCTCCCGAACTACACGCCCGAGATCCTGCGCGCGGATGAAAACGTCGACGACGCGCCCAGCGGCAACAACGCTTACCTGGACGCGGGGCTTCTCTCGCAAAGGGCCAAACATCTGGCGGCGGGGCTCCTCACGACGAACACCTTCGACACCGTGATGGCGGTCACGACGTATCTCCAGCACAACTATCGCTACACGCTCGACCTGCCACCGGTGCCGTCGGGCCGCGACCCGGTCGATTGGTTCCTGTTCGACGTCAAGACCGGCTACTGCGAGCAGTTCGCCACCGCCGAGACGCTGATGCTGCGCAGTCTCGGCATCCCTGCTCGGCTCGCCACCGGCTACGCGACCGGTGACTACGACCCGATCCTCAACCAGGCCGTCGTTCGCGAGCGCGACGCGCACGCATGGGTCGAGGTGTGGTTTCCCGGTCATGGCTGGGTCGCGGTCGACCCTACGCCCGGTGTTTCGCCCCTCGCCGCGACGCGCTTTCCCAGTCACTGGGCGGCGGGAGGCATCGCGCGCCTGCTTCCACATCTGACAATTGGCGCCCCGGCCGCGGCGCTGGGATCACTCGGCGCCCTCGCCGCACTGCCCGCGGCGATCGCGGTCGCCGTGGTCGTCGTGCTCCTTTACTCGTGGCTTCGACGGCGGAGATGGTCGAGACGGCTCAGGCCGCAACCTGGCGAATCCGAGCTGCTGCGACTCTATGAGCGCCTCCAGCGGCGCATGGCGCGGCGGCGCGCTCCGCCCGAGACGCCCCTCGAATATCAGCACGCGATGGTGTCGGAGGTGCTGGTCGATGTGACGCAGGCGGTCAACGAAGGCGTGTACGCGGGGCGCTGGCCGGACCCGAAACAGGTGCGCGATCTGGCGGAGCGGATATCCTGACGCGTCGTGCCTGAAACATCGACGACGACCACCGGCGCGGAAAAAGTCCGCTGGAAACTCAGCGATCTCTTCGCTTCGCCGGACGACCCGCAGATCGAGGCCACGCTTGCGCGTGAGCTCGAGCACGCGAAGGCTTTCGAGGCGCAGTACAGGGGCAAGGTCGCGACGCTCGAACCGAAACCGTTCGCGGCGATGATGCTCGAGCTGGCCGAGTACGAGGAGTCGGCGGTCAAACCCGAGGTCTACGCGTACATGCTCCACAGCCAGGACACGCAGGACCACGCCGCGGGCCGCCTCCTGGCGCGCGTGCGCGAGGCGAGCGCGGAGCGTGGACGCCATATGGTCTTCTTCTCCCTCGAGCTCGCGGACGTCAGCGACGAGCAAGCGGGAAAGCTCTTCGCGGATCCCGAGTCCGCGGTCTACCGGCACACGGTCGAGGAGGCGCGCAAGTTCCGCCCGCACCAGCTGTCCGAGCCGGAGGAGCGCGTGCTCACCGACTTCAGCCCGGTCGGCAACGGCGCATGGACGCGCCTGTTCGAGGAGCTGTGCGCGCGGATCACGGTCGAGGTCGACGGGCAGGAGCTGGCGCTCGACCAGGCGCTGACCCTCATCCGCGAGCCGAACCGCGATGTCCGGCGCAAGGCCAGCGCCGCGGTGACGGAAGCGCTGCAG
>Ga0209805_1001824_pt1 | contig 12540 bp, 12 predicted proteins | sample GraSoiAngelo_148_FD_185905 | JGI IMG/M metagenome (GOLD analysis project Ga0209805, IMG submission 185905) | Grasslands soil microbial communities from the Angelo Coastal Reserve, California, USA - 14_1009_09_20cm (SPAdes) (version 2) | ecosystem: Environmental > Terrestrial > Soil > Grasslands ... | reverse complement strand
GTCACGATCGCCGTCCACCCGTCGCAAACGCTGTCGCTGTCCGTCCGGTGCGCGGAGGGGCTTGCCGACCTGGTGTTCACCAACGTGCTCGACAACGCCGTGAAGTTCTCACCGCCCGGGGGTCAGGTCGTCATCGATACCGCGGCCGAAGGCGCGGCGGTCGTTGTCGCCGTCTCCGACGCAGGCCCCGGTATCCCGGCCGACGAGATCTCCCGGGTCTTCGAGCGCTTCTATCGTGGTCGCGTCGCGAGGGCCACCGACAGCCGCGGCTTCGGTCTGGGGCTGGCCATTTCCCGTGCCGTCGTCGAGAACCACGGCGGCCAAATGTCCGTGGAGAGCGCCGTGGGCCGCGGCGCGACCTTTCGCATTCGTTTCCCCGTTGCATCCTGATCGCGGCGTAGCGCACGTTCCCCGCGGACGCGCCGCGCGGCGATCAACGCCGCCGTCAGGATTCCGAAGTCTCTCGGCGACTCGGTAGACGGCGGCCGGCAGCGCGACGAGTGTCGGGAGGAGAATCGAGAGCAGCCCGCCCACGACGATTGTGGCGAGGGAGCGCCGTCGGTGCAATCGGAGGGAGGATTCAGCCGCCTTCAGCGAATCTTCAGGCGCGACACGGTACATCTGGTGGGTGCCGCGCCTCCGCCTCTTCGTGCTTGCCGTGACCCTCGCGATGACCATACCCGAGTTCATCGAAGTTCAGCAGCTCGCGCCCGCCGATCTCCGGACGCGATTCAGGCTCTCGCCATCCTGCGATCCGTCCGTAACGGCGTTAACGACCGACCCGGCGGCGAACCGCGTAACGGTCGCCATCGATTGTCGAGCTAATCCGACTACGACGTCTCCGCCGGGGGGGCCGTCCGGCGAGCGCCCACGGCCCAAGTAGGGGCCCGCTCCGAGCAGGAGCCGGCGGAATGGAAACAATCCTGGTCGTGGATGATGACGCCCAAGTCCTCGCTATCGTTGGCAAGATGCTGGAAGGGTACCGGATTCTGAACGCGCTCAATGCCGAAGAGTCAGTGCGCGTCGCGACCGACCACGTCGGGCCGATTCATTTGTTGCTGACTGATGCCGGGGCGAGCGGTCGCGAGCTGGCGCAGTAGCTCAGCCTTCAGCGGCCCGAGATGAAAGTGCTGTACATGATGGCCTTTGCGCTCGATTCAGAAGCAACGCACCACCAGGCGCACATCCCCGATTACGCCAAGGTCGACGAGATCCCGTTCGACTTTGAGCGACGGATCATGTCGGTAGTCGTCCGCACCCCCCGAGGAAAAAGATCGGATCATCAGCAAGGGGGCTCCCGACGCGATCTTCCCGCGCTGCAAAAACTTCGAGCTCGATGGTGAGCTCTCGCCGATGGAGCACGTCCGCATCGCCGAGCTCCGTCACGAGTACGAGCAGCTAGGAACCCCAGCCGTCGGGGTGCGTCGACGTTCTGCCGCTACAACACATCACGTCCGAACATCACGTCCGACGGGGAGCTCCACGCCGTTGCTGACCGGATGGGCATGTCTTCGAGCATACCCGGCCTGAGGCGTCCAAAACCCGCGTCGTAAGGATGCGGCCCCGCCTAGTCGTTCTCGTTTCGCCGCGCGTTGGGGCGCGGTGTATGCTCGATTCATGCTCCGACGCCCGCTGTCGGTGCTTTGTGCTTCGATTCTGATTGCTGGCTGTGCCACGACGAATCTTTCGTTTCCGAACGCGACGCCCGGCAAGCCGCTCACGGTGCCGGCGTGGGAGCTGCGCCCGACCGGCCCGGGCCCGTTTCCGGCCGTCGTCTTGCTGCACGGGTGTGCCGGCATCTCGGAGTCGAACCACGAATGGTCGCGCTGGTTTCGTGATCAAGGCTACGTCGCGCTGGTCGTCGACAGCTGGACCCCGCGGCGAATCGGCCCGTCATGTTCTCCGGACTTGCCGGACGTCCCCAACACCGAGCGCTTCGACGACGCGATCGGCGCGCTGCGCTTCCTGCAGGCCAAGCCCTATGTCGATCGGGCACGAGTGGGCGTGGTCGGCTGGTCGAACGGAGGTGTGTTCGCTCTCGCCGTGGTCAACGGACCGAGCCTCGAGCGCGCCCGGCGGCGCGGTGTCGTCCTCCCCGAGCCCGGGTTTCGCGCGTCGATCGGCTTTTACCCCGGGGGTTGCTACTCACTCGTCCAGGAGCTGGTGGTGCGGCCCCTCCTGGTGATGATCGGCGACGCGGACGATTGGACCGATCCGGGCCCGTGCGTCGAGATGGTCGAGGCCATGCGGCGGCGGGGCGCGGACGCGAGGATCGTCCTCTACCCGCGCGCGTATCACTACTTCGACGTGCTCGGCCAGAAACGGACGTATCTGGCCGAGGTCGCCAACCACAACAAGCCGAACGAGTGCTGCGGCGCCACCGTCGCCTTTGACGAGGGCGCGTTCGCGGACTCGCGCCGCCGGGTTGCCGAGTTCTTCGGCTATCATCTGAGAGGTCAGTAGTCCTCGATCATGGACTGCTCCGTCGAGCTCGTGCGCCATCTCCTGCAGAGTGTCGTGTACATCCACACGACCGTCGCGCGTGACCATCCCTCGACGCGGATCCTCGGCAACGAGCGGCTGGGCAGCGGCGTGGTGGTCGACGCCTCCGGTCTCATCCTGACCGTGAACTACGTCGTGATGGGCGGCCAGACGATCTCCGTGGGATTCCAGAAAGGCCGGCGCGCGAAGGCCGAGCTCGTCGCGCAGGATTTCGAGATCGGCCTGGCGCTGATCAAGGTGAACCGGCAGGGGCTCGTCGCGGCCGACGTCGGCACGAGCGACGTCGTCGAGCGGTGCGACGAGGTGGTGCTACTGGGCGCGACGGGTTCGAGGCCCGACGAGCGGCGCGCCACCGGCGGGCTCGTCACCTACATCGGCGAGTTCGAGGCGTACTGGGAGTATCTGCTCGACCGCAGCATCATCTCCAACGCGCCGAACCCGGGCTACGGCGGGGGCGGGCTCTTCACGATGACGGGCCGCCTTGCCGGCACCGTGTCCCTGAGCCTCAACGAGATCGCGCGCAGCTCGCTGGCGATTCCAACCGACTTCTATCACACTCATCGCGACGAGATGGTCCGCTACGGGCGGGTTGTCAGCCGGCCGCGCCGCGCCTGGCTCGGCATCTTCGCTCATGTGGTCGAGGAGGGCGTGGTGGTCGCGGGCATAGTCCCCGATGGGCCGGGCGACCGCGGCGGGCTCCAGGAGGGCGACGTGATCGTGTCGCTCAACGCCGAGGAAGTCGGAAGCCGCCGTGATCTCTACGTGAGTCTCTGGCGTCACGAGCCGGGCGAGGCGCTGACCCTCGAGGTGATGCGGGACAACAAGATGCGTCGGTTCGAGGTGAAGGGGGGCGACCGCGCCCACTTCTTCCGCCAGTTGTGACCGTCTCCCCGCGAGGGGCTGTCTCGCGTTTCATCGCCGCCGACGGCTTCTTCATGAGCGCCGGCCTCGCCTTCTTCTTCCTGGTAAGCCTGATCCCGCTGGTGCTGCTCGGCGTCTCGATGGTCGGATTCGTGCTGTCCGGCGAGGAGGCGGCGCGCCACGTGGTCGGTCAGCTCGCCCAGCAGTTCCCCGTCTACCAGGCGCAGATCACCCGGGTCCTGCTCCGGATCGTCGAGACGCGCGCCGCGTCGGGGCTCCTGGGCACCGGCGCGCTGGTGATCTTCTCGACGCCGCTGCTCAGCGCGTCGCGCCTCATCCTGCATCGTCTGCTGGGCGTGAAGAGTGACGGAGGCTTCCTGCGCAATCTGGTGCGCGACAGCTGGATGGCGCTCCTGCTCAGCCTGCTTCTGTTCACGGTCAGCACGATGACCTGGCTCTACCACGGCTTCCGCGTGCTCGCCATGAACGCGCTGCCGGTTCCGCCGCGCTGGTTCGCCCTGGCGGCGCTCCCGCTGAGCCTCACGCTCTCGACCGTGATGTTCTACTGCGCTTACCGGTACGTGCCGCGCCGGCAGGTGAGGGTGGTGCCGGCGCTGGCGGGCGCGATTCTCGCCAGCGTGCTCTGGGAGATCGCCAAGCAGCTCTTTCGCCTGTACATCCAGAGGGTCAGCCTCTACAACGAGATCTACGGCCCCCTGGCCGTGCTCATCGCCTTCGCGATGTTCGTCTACTACTCGGCGGTCGTGTTCGTCTTCTCAGGCGCGTTCGTCGCCGCCCTCGACTCGCGGCGGCATTGACGGCCGCTCGCTTCGACAGACGCCTCGGCGGTCAGGACGACTATGCTATCGTCGTCGGGCTTCTGACTCCGAAGTGGAGGGCACGCTCATGATGCTCAAGGGAAAGATCGCGGTGGTGACGGGGGCCGGGCGCGGCATCGGGCGGGAGATCGCCCTGTTGATGGCTCGGCATGGCGCGCAGGTCGTGGTCAACGACTACGGCGGCTCGGCGGCCGGGAGCGGAGCCGAGAGCGCGCCCGCCGACGAGGTGGTGAGCGAGATCACGAAGGCCGGTGGCAAGGCCACCGCCAACTACGATTCGGTCGCGTCGATGGCCGGCGGCCAGGCGATCATCAAGAAGGCGGTCGACACCTTCGGGCGCGTCGACATCGTCGTCAACAACGCCGGGATCCTCCGCGATCGCATGATCTTCAACATGACCGAGGAGGAGTGGGACGCCGTCATCAACACCCACCTCAAGGGCAGCTTCGCGGTGACCCGCGCGGCGGCGCCGCTGATGCGTGAGCAGAAGTGGGGACGGATCATCAACATGACGTCGACCTCGGGCCTGATCGGCAACGTCGGCCAGGCGAACTATGCCGCCGCGAAGCTCGGCATCTTCGGCCTCACGAAGGCGACGGCGCTCGACATGGGGCGCTACAACGTGACCGCGAACTGCATCTCGCCGTTCGCCTGGACGCGGATGATCGGCACGATCCCAACCGAGACCGAAACGCAGAAGGCGCGGGTGGAGAAGATCAAGAAGCTGTCGCCGGCCCACATCGCCCCGGTCGCCGTCTTCCTGGCGAGCGACGCGGCGCGCGACGTCACCGGTCAGGTCTTCGGTGTGCGCGGCAAGGAGATCATGCTGTTCGGCCACGAGCGCCCGATCATGCGCGTGCACAACTCCGAGGGCTGGACGCCCGAGAGCTTCGCCGAGATCTTCCCGGGAACCCTCCAGCACCACCTGGTGCCGCACGTCACCTCCGGGCAGTACTTCAACTACGACCCACTCGTCTGAGCGCAGTGCGAGCCGCAGCACGTCGCGGGGCTGGGGCCCCGCCGTGCGAGGCGAGCCTATGAGTAAATCAGGAGATCCATCATGATCGACATGACGCTCGAGATGGCCGAGACCGCGATGAAGACGGCGCAAGCCAAAGCGCGCGCGCTACGGGCGCCGATGACCATCACGGTGGTCGACGAGGCCGGCCGCCTCGTGCTGACCGCCCGCGGCGACGGGACCGGGTTCTTCAGCCCCGAGACCTCGCGGGCCAAGGCGATGGCGGCCGCCTCGTTCAAGAAGCGCACCGCCGAGCTGGCCGACCTCGTCGCCAAGGGCGGCTTCTGGTCCATCGTGCCGACGATCCTCCAGGGGCAGATCCTGCCGACGCTCGGCGGCTCGCCGATCATGCGCGGCGGGCGGTGCATCGGCGCCATCGGCTGCGGCGGGGGGACCGGGGAGCAGGATCAGGAGTGCGCTGACGCGGGCGCTGTCGCGCTCGCCGGCTAGATCAGGAGAGCCAGTAGCGGCGGGCGTAGATCAGCGTCAACACTGTGCCGACGGTGATGACGATCCCGCGCATCAGCTCGGGGGGAAGGACGCGGGCGAGGCGTCCGCCGAGGAAGCCGCCGATGACGGCGCCGGCCATCACGACCAGCGTTGGGGGCCAGGCCACGATGCCCTGGAGTACGAACACGACGACCGCGACGAAGCTCGTCAGCCCCGACAGGAGGTTCTTGATCACGTTGGCCGTGCGGAACTCGTCGGCGCGGCTGACGGACAGGATCGCGAGAATCATCACGCTCATTCCCGCGCCGAAGTAGCCGCCGTAGACCGCGACCGGAGCGAACAGGAGGCTGTTCCAGCCGGTCGACGGCGTGGCGCCGCCGGCGGCCCGCGACAGCATCCAGAGCCTGATCCGGCCGGACATCGCGAAGAGGAGCGTCGCGAATCCGATCAGCAACGGCACGACGGCGGTGAATGCTTTCTCCGGCGTCGCGAGCAGGAGCGCCGCGCCGGCAACGCTTCCGGCGACGGACACCAGCGCCAGGCTCGCGAAGGATCGGTCCCAGCGCGGTATCCGCTCGAGGTCGGCGAGCCCGGCGGCGAGGTTCCCGGGCGTCAGCGCCACGGTGTTCGACGCGTTGGCGACGATGGCCGGCAGGCCCGCCGCGAGCAGCGCGGGGAACGTGATCAGCGAGGCGCCGCCGACCATCGCGGTGACGACGCCGCCCGCGAGCCCGGCGGCGAAGAGCAGGAGGCCGGATTGGCCGTCCACGCCGTCTACGCTGCTTTCCCGCGTCGCCGCAACGCCACGAGCCCGATGACGCCGACGGCGGTCACCACGATTCCCGAAATCTCCGGGGCACCGGGGCCGTAGTCGAGCTCGATCGTGCGGGCGCCCGTGCCGCCATCGAGTCGTACTTCCAGATCGCCGAAGCTTCCCCGTCGCGTCTCGAGCGCCGCACCCTGGACCCGCGCGCGCCAGAGGGGATAGTACGCGGTGCGCGTCGAGACCCAGGCGTCGCGGTCGGCCGCCAGCGTGAGCGTCCAGCGGCCCGCGCCGACCGCGCGCGGCAGCTCCACCGCCTGCCCCCGCACGTAGATCAGGAACGGCGCCGGGGAGGCGCGCCTGGCGAAGGCGGGGTTCTCGTCGAGAGCCCTCAGGTGGGCGGCGTCCTCGTCGATCGCCACGACAGCACTGATGCCGAGCCTGTCGGCGTAGCGGTTGAAGGTCTCGGGATCGAGCGTGTCCAGGGCGCGGCCGAAGAGCGAGACTCCGTCGAGCTGCTCGACCAGGCGAGTGATCGGCCCCGGCCCCGCGTCGCCGCGATAGGTGAGCGCGGCCATCGGCGAGGGATGCGTGAAGGTTCCGTTGACGATCGCGCGTCCGGTGAACACCGGTGCCAGCGCCGTGACGTGAGTGTGCGGCCGATACCACGCCCGGCTTGCCTGACTTCCGTAGACGAGCGGCACCGACGACCTCACGAACAGGACCCGTCCCGAAGGCGCCTCGCGCAACGCGGCCCAGAGATCGGCGAGTCTCAGACCGCGCTCGATCGACGGGAGCGACGGCCAGTCGGCCGCCCGCGGCCAGAGCGTGAGGGTACGCGGCTGGCTCGGCCAGAACAGGGCGACCGCGGCGAGCACGCCCGCGAGCCCCGTCACGAGCTCGCGGCGAGGCAAGAGGGCCCTGGACCAGCCGAGGCCAGCCGCCATGATGAACGCGATCCACGCGCCGTCGACGACACGATTGGCGGGGAGCCAGCGCAGACCGAGCGGCTCGAGCGCGAACCGGTCGACGAGCACGACGAGCACCATCGCCCACGGAAAGAGCGCGACGACACGCCCGCTCGGGCCGACGCCACGGGCTCGCGCGAGCCCGACCAGCGCCAGAAGCGCCAGTGCGGCGCCGAAGACGCCGATGGCGGGCGCCTCGCCCCACGCGAGGGCCCGCGTGTTCTCGAGGCGGAACAGCAGCGGCAAGGTCCAGAACGCGGTCAGCGCGGCCGCAAGCGCCAGGTCGAGCAGCCCGGTGGCCAGGCGCGCGCGCCACGGCGGTCGCGCCACGGCGCCGACGACGATCAAGGTCACCGCGGCCGGCAGCGCGGCCGGGTGCGTGAGGACGATCGCCGCCACGATGAGCGCCGCGCCGCGCGACGGCCGGCCGCCTTCCTCGATCCAGGGCACGAGCACCAGGACCAGGAGCGGGATCAACGCCCAGGACAGGCGCGCCCCGAGCATCCCGATGTGCGCGCCGCCCTCGACCCCGCTGCTGAGTCCGTCGGAGAGCGTGAGCGCGACGAACGCACCGGGCAGCGCGAGCCAGCCGCTCCGGAGAACCCGCGTGAGCGCCAGGAAGGTCGTCAACCCAGGCGCCAGGTACGCGATCCATACGATCATCTGGTACGCGCCCGCGACCGGGATCGCGTTGACGGAAGCGCGCTGAATGAGCGCGCCCAGGTATGCGAAGCCGGGCGGGTAAAACTGAAGCTCCGGGTAGCCGCCCCACCAGTCCGGATTCCATGCCCACGGCGCCGGCCCGTGCGCGATCACGTGCCACAGGCGATAGAGCTGACCGGGGTGATCGTCGAAGGCCGGCGGTGAGAAACCGAACGCCGCGATGCCGAACGCGAGCCCGTAAAGCGCCAGCAACGCCAGGGGAAAAAGCGAGTCGCGAGCCACCGGTCCGGATCATACTTCAATTGACAGGACGCGAAGTTGAGTGTTAAGTGATGCAAATGTCTTGCTGTCGGTGCAGCAAAAACTCGGGGCTCAATTCCCCTACCGATGGAGACTTGAAATGGAAAAGCTGAACGGCCTGCGATGTCGCGAGTGCGGCCGCCAGTATCAGGCGGCGCCCATCCACGTGTGCGAGTTCTGTTTCGGCCCCCTCGAGGTCGACTATCGGTATGACGCGCTGAAGGGCGTGGTCACCCGCGAGTCGATCGCGGCCGGGCCGCCGAGCATGTGGCGATACAAGGAGCTCCTGCCGATCGAGGGCGACGTCGCGGTCGGCCACCACGTGGGCTTCACGCCACTGATTCGCGCGCAGAACCTCGCCGACGAGCTCGGGTGCCGCGAGATCTGGGTGAAGAACGACTCGGTCTGCCACCCGACGTGGTCGTTCAAGGACCGCGTCGTGTCGGTCGCGGTCACGAAGGCGCGCGAGTTCGGCTTCGACACCGTCGCCTGCGCCTCGACCGGAAATCTGGCGAACTCCGTCGCGGCGCATGCCGCCGAGGGCCGGCTCAAGTCGTACATCTTCATCCCGGCCGACCTCGAGCAGGGCAAGGTGATCGGGACGCTCGTCTACAGCCCCACGCTCGTCGCCGTGCACGGCACGTACGACGAGGTGAACCGGCTGTGCTCCGAAATAGCGGACAAGTACCGGTGGGCCTTTGTGAACGTCAATTTTCGACCTTACTACTCTGAAGGGTCGAAAAGTTACGGATTCGAAATCGTCGAGCAGCTGGGCTGGCGGACCCCGGCGCACATCGTCGTGCCGTGCGCGGGCGGGTCACTGATCACCAAGATCTGGAAGGCGATCAAAGAGCTGAAGATTCTGGGCCTGATCGACGGCAAGAGCGGGGCGAAGATGCACGCGGCGCAGGCGCTCGGCTGCGGGCCGATCGTCACGATGATCAAGAACGATACCGACGTGCTGGTGCCGGTGCGTCCGAGCACGATTGCGAAGTCGCTCGCGATCGGCAATCCGGCCGACGGCTACTATGCCTACAAGGCCACCAAGGAGTCGGGTGGCTCGGGCGAGCACGCCACCGACGACGAGATCATCGAGGGGATGCTGCTCCTGGCACGGACCGAGGGCATCTTCACCGAGACTGCCGGCGGGGTGACCGTCGCCGCCGCCAAGAAGCTGATCGAGCGGGGCGTCATCCCGCGTGACGAGTCGATCGTGCTCTGCATCACGGGCAACGGCCTGAAGACGCCGGACGCGCTGCAGGACCGCCTGGATGCCCACGTGAAGATCAAGCCGTCGCTGTCGGCCTTCGACCGCGCGCTGGCCGATCTCAAGTCACACACGTCGTAGGAGGAAACGCGAATGCCGGTGCTCGTACGGATTCCCACGCCACTGCGCACCCTCACGAAGGGCAGCGCCGAGATCCAGGCCAAGGGCGAGACGGTCGACAGCCTCATCGGAGACCTCGAGCGGCAGTACCCGGGCCTGAAGGACCGCCTGCTCGACGAGGCCGGAGAGCTGCGCCGCTTCATCAACATCTACGTCAACCAGGAGGACATCCGGTTCCTCCAGGCCAAGAAGACGGCGCTGAAGGACGGCGACGAGGTCTCGATCGTTCCCGCGATCGCTGGAGGGTAGTCTCGCTCGGTGCTCACGATGGCCCGCATGCGTGTCCGCCTCACGTTCCCGACGGCGCTCATCCAGGAGCCGATCGTCTACCGGCTCGTCAAGGACTTCGACATCGTGATCAACATCCGGCGCGCCGACGTCAAGGCCGATCACGGCTGGATGGCGCTCGAGCTGGAAGCCGACGAGCGCGTACTCGAGCGCGGGGTGAAGTGGCTCAAGGACAAGGGTGTCCAGGTCGATCCGATCGAGCGTGACGTGATCGTCCTTTAATGACGGCGCGGCCCCGCAGTGCAGGAAGCGACTTCGAGGGGCGCCCCGGCTTTGCCGGGGCGTCTCCGAGCGCGGGGGGCTTGGGGGGCCCGTCGCGGCCCCCCATCTAACCAGTGGAGATCTCCCGGCGCGTTCAGGGGTTCACCGAGTCGGTCATCCGCGAGATGACACGCGTCGTCGACCAGCTCGGCGGGGTGAACCTGGCGCAGGGCATGCCGAACTTTCCGCCGCCGCCCGAGCTCATCGAGGCGGCCCACCGGGCGATCGACGGCGACTTCCACCAGTACGCGATCACGTGGGGCACGCCCCGCCTGCGGCAGGCTATCGCCGAGAAATACCGCCGGCTCTACCGGATGGAGGTCGAGCCCGATCGCCACGTGACGATCTGCTGCGGCTCGACCGAGACGATGCTGTCGACCTTGCTGGCCGTGCTGAACCCCGGCGACGAGGTCATCATCTTCGAGCCGTTCTACGAGAATTACGGGCCGGGGTGCATCATCTCGGGCGCTCAGCCGAGCTTCGTGCCGCTCGAGCCGCCCGACTTCACGTTCGATCCGGATCGGCTGCGCCGGGCGGTGACGCCGCGCACGCGCGCCATCATCTGCAACAGCCCGAACAACCCGACCGGCAAGGTCTTCTCGCGGCAGGAGCTGCAGTTCATCGCCGATCTCTGCCTGGAGCACGATCTCTTGGCGATCACCGACGAGATCTACGAGCACATCGTCTACGACGGCCTCGGTCACACGCCGATCGCGACCCTGCCGGGCATGGCCGATCGGACGATCACGATCTCCGGCATCTCGAAGTCCTATTCGGTGACGGGCTGGCGGGTCGGCTACGCGATCGCGCCGCCCGAGCTGGCGATCGGGATCCGGCGCGCCCACGACTTCGTCACGGTCGGCGCGCCGCATCCGTTGCAGGAGGCCGCCGTCACCGCGCTCGAGTTGCCCGACGCCTACTACGTCCGGCTACGCGAGGCCTACCAGGCGCGCCGCGATCTCCTGTGGGGCTACATCGAGAAGGCGGGCTTCGTGGCGTGGAAGCCTCGGGGCGCCTACTACATCCTGACGGACGTCGCGCACTTCATGAAGCGCTACGACGTCCCCGACGATACGGCGTTCGCGATGTGGCTCATCAAGAACGTCGGCGTCGCGACGGTGCCCGGCTCGTCCTTCTACGCCCACCCCGAGCTCGGCCGCACGAAGATCCGGTTCTGCTTCCCGAAGACCGACGACATGCTTCGGGACGCGGGAGAGCGCCTCCTCAAGCTTCGCCCGTGACCTCGCGCGACGCCGTGCGCGCCATATGGGAAGCGGCGCTGGCGGCCGGCGACGTGACGCCGCTCGTCCGACGCCATCTCCACCTCGATCGCCGACACGCCCGGATCTTCCTCCTGGGCGCCGGCAAGGCGAGCGGGGCGATGGCGGCCGCGGCGGAAGAAGTCGCGGGTGACCGCGTGGCCGGGGGCTTCGTCGTCGTCAAGGACGGCTACGGCGGCCACCTGCGGCGCGTCGAGATCGCCGAGGCGGGCCATCCCGTGCCCGACGCGAGAGGGCTCGCGGCCTCCGCGCGGCTCCTCGAGGTCGCGCGGAGCGCCGGAGAAGGCGACCTCGTCCTGTTCCTGGTCTCCGGCGGCGGCTCCGCCTTGACGCTGGCGCCCGCGCCGCCGATCACCCTGGCCGAGAAGCAGGAGGTCACGCGGCTCCTCCTCGCCTCCGGCGCGGCCATCGGCGAGCTCAACGCGGTCCGCAAACATCTGTCGGCCTTCAAGGGGGGGCAGCTCGCCCGCGCCGCGGCGCCGGCGGCGGTGCTCACGCTTGCCCTGTCGGACGTGATCGGTGATCCGCTCGACGTGATCGCCTCGGGGCCGACGGCGCCCGATCCGACCACCTTCGCCGACGCGCTCGAGGTGCTGGCGCGGAGAGGACTCTCGAGCCGCGTGCCGCCGTCGGTCGCGCGGCGGCTCGAGGCCGGGCGTGCGGGCGAGATCCAGGAGACGCCGAAGCCCGGAGATCCGCTCTTCGAGCGTGTCGCCAACGTGGTCATCGGCAACAACGCGCTCGTCACCGATGCGGCGGCGGCGACGGCCAGGCGTCTGGGCTATCGCACCGATCTCGCGACGCGCGAGCTGCAGGGCGAGGCCCGCGACGTCGCGCGCGAGTTCATCGCGCGCGCGCGACGACTCCCGCCGCCGGCCTGCCTCATCGCGGGCGGCGAGACCACCGTGACGGTCCGGGGGCCGGGGAAGGGCGGCCGTTGTCAGGAGTTCGCCCTGGCCG
>Ga0209805_1001819_pt1 | contig 12565 bp, 10 predicted proteins | sample GraSoiAngelo_148_FD_185905 | JGI IMG/M metagenome (GOLD analysis project Ga0209805, IMG submission 185905) | Grasslands soil microbial communities from the Angelo Coastal Reserve, California, USA - 14_1009_09_20cm (SPAdes) (version 2) | ecosystem: Environmental > Terrestrial > Soil > Grasslands ... | reverse complement strand
ACCGTGCAGCCGCGCACCGAGCGCGCGCCGTGCACGGCGGTGAGCGTCGCGCCTGTCAGGACGCGCAGGCCCGCGGCGCCTGCGATCGGCGCGGCTCCCTCGCGGCGGTCGACGACGGCGAGGATCTCAACGCCCGCGGCAGCGAGCGATGCGGCCTGCCGGTAGGCATAGTCGCAGTTCGCAGCGATCACCGCGCGCCGCCCGCACGCGACCCCAAAGGCCTGCGCGTACTTGTGGGCCGCGGACGCGAGCATCACCCCGGGACGGTCGTTATCCGGGAACAGCAGCGGACGCTCGAGGGCGCCGGTGGCGGTGATCACCGCGCGGGCGCGGATCTTCCACAGCCGCTCGCGCAACACACACCCGGGCAGATCGGCGGCGCCCTCGGCACTGACGCTCTCGGCGGCGCACACCAGGTTGTGGTCGTAGATGCCGAACGCGCTGGTGCGCAGCTGGATGCGAACGCCTACCTGTCGCGCGCTCGCCGCGAGGTGCGCAGCTGGATGCGAACGCCTACCTGTCGCGCGCTCGCCGCGAGCGCGGCCACTTCCGGATCGGCTCCCCAGGAGAGCGCGCCCCCCACCTGCGCACCGCTCGCGAGCAGCAGGGTGCGCGCACCCGCGCCCGCCGCCGCCGCCGCGGCGGCAAGTCCCGCCACACCCGCGCCGATGACGAGCACGTCGGTGTCCGCCGCGACCTCCTCGTAGTGATCGGCGTCGGGCGCGGTGGGGGCCCTCCCCAGGCCCGCCATGCGCCGGATCGCCGGCTCGAACCAGTGCCAGCTCGGCCACTTGAAGGTCTTGTAGTAGAACCCCGCGGGCAGCAGCGCCGCACACGCCCCCGTGAGTGCGCCGACGTCGAACCCAACGCCCGGCCAGCAGTTCACGCTCTCGGCGGCGAGTCCCTCGGCGAGCGGCAGGAGCGTCGTGCGCACATTCGGCGTGCGGCGCGCCCCCTGGCCGATATCCACCAGCGCGCTCGGCTCCTCGACGCCGCACGACCAGACGCCGCGCGGGCGGTGGAGCTTGAAGCTGCGGCCCACCAGGCGCACGCCGTTCGCGAGCAGTGCCGAGGCCAGGGTATCGCCCCTGAAGCCCGACAGCCGCCGCCCGTTGAACGTGAAGGACAAGGGGTGCGATCGATCGATCCAGGTACCCGCAGGCTGCGGCAGGCGTCGGCTTGCCATGGCGCGCCGCCCCTTCAGGAATGAGCCGGCGGCGGGTCGGTCATGGCGTACACCGACAACACCTCGTGTGTCACGGTGTGGCGCGCGACGTTGAACCACTGTCCGCAGCCGTACGCATGCCGCCAGCGCTCCAGGTGCACCCCCCTGGGATTGTCACGGAAGAAGAGGTATTCGCCCCAGGTCGCATCGGTGACAGAGAGGTCGGGCCGGATGAGGTGGGTGGTGCCGCCGCAGACGAACTCGCTCTCGTCGCGCAGTCCGCACCACGGGCATTTGAGCTGCATCATGGCGGTGAGGCTGCGGCGAGCATCAGTGCGCGATCCCTGCGGCAGCGGCTTCGTCGATCAGGCGCCCGGTGATGAAGCGCTCGAGCTGGAAGGGCTCGGCGAGCTCGTGATTGCGCCCGGTCGCCAGCACGTGCGCGAGCGTCCACCCTCCGGCGGGGATCGCCTTGAATCCCCCGGTTCCCCAGCCGCAGTTGATGTACAGCCCCGGGACCGGAGTAGGCCCGATGATGGGGCTGGAGTCGTGCACCACATCGACGATCCCGGCCCACTGCCGCAGCAGCCGCAGGCGGCTGAAGGAGGGAAACAGCGCCAGCGTCGCAGCGATGACGCCCTGCAGCACCGCAAAGCTGCCGCGCTGCGCGTACGAGGGAAACAGATCCAGGCCCGCCCCGATCACCATCTCGCCCTTGTCCGACTGGCTCACGTACGCGCCGGTGCCCGGAGAGCTCACCACCGTGTCGAGCGCCGGCTTCAGGGGCTCGGTCACCATCGCCTGCAGGGCGTAGCTCACGACCGGCAGGCGAAAGCCGGCGAGCTTCGCGAGCACCGAGCTGTGGCCGGCGGCGGCGATGCCGATGCGCTCGGCCCGTATGCGGCCGCGGCTGGTCTCGACGCCGACGACCCGTCCGCCGGCGCCGCTGAGGAAGCCGCTGACCTCGCAGTTCTGGATGATGTCCACGCCCAGGGCATCGGCGGCGCGCGCGTAGCCCCAGGCGACCGCGTCGTGCCGCGCCGTGCCGGCTCGGCGCTGCGTGAAGCCGCCCAGCACCGGGAAGCGGGCGTCGGGGGACATGTCCAGGAGCGGTGCGCGCGCGGCCACCTCATCGCGCGTGAGGATCTGCGCGTCGATGCCGTTCATGCGCATGGCGTTGGCCCAGCGCGCCATCGAGTCCAGGTCGTGGCGACTGTGCGCGAGCATCACGATTCCGCGCTGGCTCAGCATGATGTTGAAATTCAGCTCGCGCGACAGACCCTCGTAGCACTTGAGCGCGAAGTCGTACAGCCGCGCGCTCTCGGGGAACAGGTAGTTGGAGCGCACGATGGTGGTGTTGCGCCCGGTGTTGCCGCCGCCGATCCAGCCGCGCTCGAGGAGCGCGACGTTGCGAACGCCGTGGTTCTTCGCCAGATAATAGGCGGCGGCCAGCCCGTGACCTCCGCCACCGACGATCACGACGTCGTAGGTGGGCTTCGGCTCGGGCGAGCGCCAGGCCGGAACCCAGTTGCGGTGCGCCGAGAGCGCCCCGCGCAGCAGCGCCAGGGCCGAATACTTCACGCCGGCTTCAGGCCTTGTCCTGGTAGTCGGTCTGGATCCTGCGAATCTTCTTGTCGGTGCCGAAGAACGCGTGCTTGGACATGTCAACGCTGTAGCGGCTGGCCGGCGGGTGCCTGCCGAGGCTCTCGGCGAGCGCGCGGATGTGGTGCGGACCCGCGCCACAGCACACGCCCAGATAGTGCACGCCGAGCGCCAGCGCCTCGCGTCCGAAGTCGGAGATCTCCTGCCGCGTGCACACGAAGGGATCGAGCCCGACGGGGAACGCACGCACGTTGCCGCAGCAGGGGTCCGTGAGGGACATGAACGAGGGCTGGCTGGGAGTGGTGCGATACGGCACCGGGAGCGCGGCCACGTGACACTTCACCGCCGCGCGGATCTGTCTGATCAGCGGCATCATGGTCGCCGGGCCGCGGTGGCAGTTGAGGCCGACCACATCCGCCCCCGCCCCTTCCAGGCGCCGGCAGGCTTCGGCCGGGGTGAGGCCGTCCCGCGTCAGCTCCTCGCGGTGCATGGCGAAGGTGACCACCGCCGGCACCTTCGAGTGCTTGCGGATCGCCTCCAGCGCCATGAGCGCCTCACCGGCCCACCCCAGGGTCTCGGCGACGAAGTAGTCGACGCCCGCCTCGACCACCGGCCCACCCCAGGGTCTCGGCGACGAAGTAGTCGACGCCCGCCTCGACCGCCCAGCCCACCTGCTCGTCAAAGATCCGCTCCACCTCCTTGATCGAGCGCTTGTCGGCCGGATCGTAGATGTTGGTGTTGCACAGGTCCCCGGCGAACAGCGTTCCGGTTCTGCGCGCCACCGACTTGGCGATCTTGAGCGCCGCCCGGTTCATCGGCACCAGATCCTTCTCGCGCCCGATGACCCGCAGCTTCTCGCGATGCACATAGTAGGTGAGCGCCTGGGTCACGTCCGAGCCGGCGTGCACGAAGTCCAGGTGCAGCTGCTCCACCACCTCGGGGTGATCGAACAGCACCTCGGGCACGAAGGCGCCCGCCTGCAGGTAGCCGCGCCGCTCGAGCTCGAACACGTACCCTTCCGCGCAGATCACCGCCCCGCGGCTCAGTCGGGCGATGAGATCGCGCTCCTGCCCGCGAGCCTTGCCGCGGGGCGCAGCGCGCGCGGGCTTTCGGGACGATTTGGCGGTGGCAGCCATGCGATGTCTCCAGCTTGTGGGGTCTTGTTTGCGCGACCCTCGGGCGCGCTATTCTAAAGCCCATGAGCACGAACGCACCCCCCTCCTCCGTTGGCGCAGCGCGGTGTGCCGCGCCCGAGCCCCTGCGGCAGCACGTGGCCTCGCTCCTGGCGGCCTGCAAACCCGGTTTCGCCCTCCCGGGTGCGTTCTTCACCGATGAGCGGCTGTATGCGGCCGAGCTCGAATACCTCTTCGGCCGTCACTGGCTGTTCGTGGCCTGCGAGGCCGAAATTCCCGAGGGCGGCGACTACCGCACTTTCCAGATCGGTCCCTGGCCGATTTTCATTCTGCGGCGCGACGACGGCTCGATCGCCGCTTTCCACAACACCTGCCGGCATCGCGGCTCGCGCATCCTGCAGCAGGATTCCGGCATTGCCGGGGCGACGCTGCAGTGCCCGTACCATCGCTGGACCTACGACCTCGAGGGCCGGGTCATCGGCTGCGGCGCCACCGGCGAGGCCCCGGCGGCGCAGCGGCGCCTGAAGCCGGTGCACGTGAGGACACTCGCCGGTCTCATATTCGTGTGCCTGGCGGATGAGCCGCCGGCGGATTTCGACGACATGCGAGAGCGCATGACGCCGTATCTCGCACCCCACGCTCTGGCGCGGGCCAAGGTCGCGAAGCAGGTCGACGTCATCGAGCACGGCAACTGGAAGCTCACCATCGAGAATAACCGCGAATGCTTCCATTGCGCCGGGCATCCGGAGCTCTTGTGCTCGCTGTTCGATTTTTTCGGCGAGCTCGACGTGGAGCGCATGTCCGCGCAGGAGCGCGCGACCTACGCGCGCTACCAGAGTTGCGCCGGGCATCCGGAGCTCTTGTGCTCGCTGTTCGATTTTTTCGGCGAGCTCGACGTGGAGCGCATGTCCGCGCAGGAGCGCGCGACCTACGCGCGCTACCAGAGGGCCCGGCCGGTGCAGGAAGCGATCTGGGCGCGCGCGGGGCTGCCGTGGCAGGAGATCGAGCAGCTGCACGGCCGGCCGACCGCTTTTCGCACCGAGCGGCTGGTGCTGGACGGCGCCGGTGAGTCGATGACCCCGGATACCCGCGTCGCCTCACGCCGCCTGTTGGGGGATCTCAAGGAGTCGCGCCTGGGGACACTGCACTTTCACACCCAGCCGAACGCCTGGTTCCATTTCCTCTCCGACCATGCGCTCACCTTCGCCACGCTGCCGCTCGAGCGCGGACGCACGCTGGTGCGCAGCACCTGGCTGGTGCACGCCGACGCGCAGGAAGGTCGCGACTACGATCTGGAGAAGCTCACCAGCGTATGGAACGCCACCAACGCCCAGGACGCAGCGTTCGTCGAGGAAACGCAGCGCGGCGCCTCCAGCCCCGCCTACGAGCCCGGCCCGATTGCCGCCAGCGAATACATGGTGAAGCTGTTCCACGTCTGGTACGAAGAGCGCCTGCGCGCCGAATTACGGCTGTAGAGAGCGCCTACGCCAATGGCTTGCCGGCCATGTCCAGGTGCAGCTCCTTGCCGCGGTAGGGGTGGCGCGCGATGAGCTCCTCGTTGAGCTCGACGCCGAGCCCGGGCTCGGTCGGCGGGATCACGTACCCCGCCTCCCAGCGGATGGGTTTGACGAGCACCTCGGCATGAAACCCCTGCCAGCGCTCGATACCCTCGAGGATCAGGAAGTTCGGGCTGCAGGTGGCGAGCTGGATATTGGCGGCGCCCACGACCGGCCCGCAATACAGGTGGGGCGCGAGCTGCACATGGTGCACCTCGGCGAGCGCCGCGATCTTCTTCGCCTCGAGGATCCCCCCGACGCGCCCCAGGTTCATCTGCAGGATGGCCGCGGCCCCTGCGCCGAGCACCCGCGCGAAATCGTACTTGGTGGCGAGGCGCTCGCCGGTGGCGATCGGGATGCTGGTGGCGCGCGCCACGCGCGCCATTTCCTCGGGCGCATCCGGCGGCACCGGTTCCTCGAACCACAGAGGATCGTAGGGCTCGAGGCGCCGCGCGAGGCGAATCGCACCCGCGGCGGTCATCTGCCCGTGCGTGCCGAACAGCAGGTCGGCATCCGAGCCCACGGCGGCGCGCAGCTGGCGCATGAAGCGCTCGCACAGATCGAGCGCCGCGAGCGACAGCTGCCGGCCGTCGAAGGCCGAGTAGGGTCCGGCCGGATCAAACTTCAAGGCGGTGAAGCCCTGCGCGAGGTACTCGACGGCGCGCTCGGCGGCGAGATCCGGGTCCTGGTACACGTCGCTCCGGTCCCCGGGACGCGCGTAGATATAGGTGTAGGTGCGCAGCCGCTCGTGCACCCGGCCCCCGAGCAGGTTGTAGACGGGCTGGTTCGCTTCCTTGCCGATGATGTCCCAGCAGGCCATCTCCAGGGCGCTCAGCACCGCCATCAGCGACAGGTCCGGATGCTGGGTGTAGCCGGCCGAGTACACGCGCCGCCACATCCTCTCGATGTGGTGCGGGTCCTCGCCCGCGAGGTAGCGCTCGAAGACATCGCTGAGCATGCGCGTCACCACCTCGGGATGAAACGGCACGCAGTAGGCTTCGCCCACCCCATGCACGTTGCCGTCCGTGGTGAGCTTCACGAACACGAAGTAGCGCCCGCCGACGCCGGGGGCCGGGTTGCCGGCGATGAAAGTCCTGATGTCAGTCAGTCTCATCGCCCGGTGCTTTAGCACAGATGAGCGAGTATGACTACGTCATCGTAGGCGCCGGCTCCGCCGGGTGCGTGCTCGCCAACCGCCTGAGCGCGGGCGGCGAGCATCGCGTGCTGCTGCTCGAGGCCGGCGGCAACGACCGCTCGATGTGGGTCCGGGTGCCGATCGGCTACGGCCGCACCTTCAACGATCCCCGTTTCAACTGGATGTACCAGGCGCAGCCGGATCCCGCGCTCGACAACCGCCGCGCCTTCTGGCCGCGCGGTAAGGTACTGGGCGGGTCGAGCTCCATCAACGCCATGGTGTACGTGCGCGGGCAGCCGGCGGACTTCGACGACTGGCGCGCGGCGGGCAATCCCGGCTGGTCCTGGAGCGAGCTGCTCCCCTACTTCAGGAAGCTCGAGGATCACGCGTGGGGCGCTTCCGAATTCCACGGCGCCGGAGGTCCGGTGCACGTGAGCGACGTGTCGGCGAGCGTGCACCCCTTGTGTACGAGCTTCCTCGAGGCGTGCGCCAGCGTCGGCATCGCACCCACCCGCGACTTCAACGGTGCGCAGGCCGAAGGCGCGGGCCTGTGGCACGTCACCATCAAGGATGGCGTGCGCGTCTCGAGCGCCAATGCGTACCTGCGGCCGGTGTGGCGGCGCGCCAATCTCGAGGTGCGCCTGCGCTCGCACGCCACGCGGGTGTTGTTTTCGGGCTCGCGCGCGGTAGGGGTGGAGTACCTGCGCGCCGGTCAGCGGCAGCAGGCGCGCGCGCGCCTGGAGGTGCTGCTGGCGGCCGGTGCGGTCAACTCGCCGCAACTGCTCGAGCTCTCGGGCGTCGGCGACGCGCAGCTGCTGCGGCAGTTCAATATTCCGGTCATCGCCGACTCGAGCGCCGTCGGGCGCGGCCTGCAGGACCACCTCGCGGTGTCGTATTTCTACCGCTCGCGGGTGCCGACCCTGAACGATCAGCTGGCGCCCTTTCTCGGCAAAGTCAAAGCGGCGCTCACCTACGCGCTCGGGCGGCGCGGCCCGCTCGCCATGAGCGTCAATCAGGCCGGCGCCTTCCTGCGCAGCCGCGCGGAGCTGACGCGCCCGAACCTGCACATCTACTTCAACCCGGCCAGTTACAGCACCACCACCATCGGCGCCAACCGGCGCCTGCTGAACCCCGACCCGTTTCCGGGGTTCCTGATGTCCTTCAACACCTGCCGGCCCACCAGCCGCGGCAGCGTGCATATTCGCTCTAGCGATCCGCTCGACAGTCCCGCCATCGTCCCGAATTCCCTCGCCACCGAAGCGGACCTGCGGGACGTGTACGACGGGGCGCGGATCCTGCGGCGCCTCGCCGCCGCCCCGGCGCTCGCGCAAGTGACCGAGAGCGAGCGCGAGCCCGGTGCGCGGGTGCAGTCCGATGCGGAGGTGCTCGCGGACTTTCGCCGCCGCGCCGGCTCGGTGTTCCACGCCTGCGGGACCTGCGCCATGGGCTCGGATCCGCGCACCTCGGTGGTCGATCCGCGGCTGCGGGTGCGCGGGGTCAGCGGCCTGCGCGTGGTGGACGCCGCCATTTTCCCGAACATAAGCTCAGGCAATATCAACGCCCCGACCCTCATGACGGCGGAAAAGGCCGCGGATCTCGTTCTCGAAGACAGCTCCGCCGCGGTAGCGTAACCTGAGTCTGTGAGCATGCAGAGCCAGACCCCGTGAGCGAGCTACAGTCGGCCGTGGCATCCGACACCGCGGCGCTGGGCGTTGCGCCGCTGCAGTCCGCCTCCCTCATGGAGCGCTGGTACGTGCTCATCATGATGTGTCTGGTCTACACCCTCAGCATCGCCGACCGCTACGTGGTGTCGACGGTGCTGGAGCCGATCCGGCTCGAGCTGCATCTCACCGACAAGGGTGTCGCCTGGCTCACGGGTGCGGCATTCGGACTGTTCTACATCGTGTTGGGGTTCCCGCTGTCCTGGCTCATCGACCGCAAGAACCGCCGCAACATCGTCGCGCTCTGCCTGGTGCTGTGGTCGATGATGACTGCCGTGTGCGGGCTCGCGCGGACCCCGCTGTCCTGGCTCATCGACCGCAAGAACCGCCGCAACATCGTCGCGCTCTGCCTGGTGCTGTGGTCGATGATGACTGCCGTGTGCGGGCTCGCGCGGACCTCGTGGGAGTTTTTCTTCGCCCGTGTCGGAGTCACCGTCGGAGAAGCCGGCGGCACGCCGGGTGCAAATTCGCTGCTCTCCGACTACTTTCCCGCCACGCGGCGCGCCATGGCGCTCACGGTGTTCTCCCTCGGCGCGCCGATCGGCGCCTGGGTGGGCTACAACGTCGCCGGCGCCATCGCCGATCACTACGGCTGGCGCGCGGTGTTCTTCGCGCTCGGGGTCCCGGGCGTGCTGGCCGGGTTCGCGGTGTGGCTCACGGTGCGCGAGCCGCGGCGCGGATGTCTCGATGCCGGCGACGACGGCGAGGCGCCATCGGTGCTCGAGACGATGCGCTTCCTGTGGCAGCAGCGCTCCGCGGTGCATGTGATGATGGGCAGTGCGGTGTGCGCGCTGTGGGGCTGGGGGCTCATGTTCTGGACACCGGCCTTCCTGCAGCGCACCTACCACATGAGCGTCGGCGAGGCGAGCGTCGTGACACAGAACATGCACCTGTGGGGGGGAGGTCTCGCGACCGTCGTGACCGGCGTCCTGATGGCCCGCAGCGGCATGACCGATGCGCGTCGCATCGTGTGGCTGCTCGCCGGCGGTATCGGCCTCGCAACTCTCGCCTCGGGGGTGGTGTACTACACCCGCGACCTCGCGCTTGCCAAGGCGATGTTGTGGATCTTCATCCCCGCGATCTACTTCTATATCGGTCCCGGCTTCGGGCTGCTCAACAATCTGGCGCAGTGCCGCATGCGGGCGATGTTCTGCGCCATGGTGCTGTTTCTGGCGAATCTCGGCAATCTGGTCATCGCACCTCCGCTGATCGGCTCCCTGAGCGACTGGTTCGCGCCCAATCACGTCTCCAATGCCGAGTCGCTGAGGCTGGCGATGCTGTGCCTGGTGCCCACCGGATTGTGGGCCACCGCGCACCTGTTTCTCGCTGCGCGCGACATCCTCAAGGACCAGGAGCGCGCGCGGAGCTTTCCGCTCTAGCGATGCCCCGCACACCCTGCGCGCCGGCGGCCGCCGGTGCGGCTGTCAGGCGATCAGCGCCCTGCCACGCCATGCAAAACGTAATATGTTATCTGTAGCCGGTCGGAGACGTCGGAGATGCCTGACGGGCGACTCCGCTGTCAGCCGACTCAGGGAAGGGGCTTTGTCGGTCTTGGCGCGCGCAACTGCGTCGCTATGCTTCCGGCAATGGAAGCTATAACAACGGTCTGGCTCGTAAAGCCGGAAGCTCCGCGGGGCGCTGAGAGCATTGACATCATGCGTCGGGCGATCGAAGAAGATGGCGCTCGACCCGGCAGCCTGATCGGTGAATGCCTCGAGGTCGCTCGGGCGCGCGGGCTCAGCGAGGAAGAGACCTACGTATTTCTCGCTTATCAGGCGCTCTTGCGGCTGGAAGAAGCGCAGCAGCGACACATATACCTGAGCGATATCAGGCGCTCTTGCGGCTGGAAGAAGCGCAGCAGCGACACATATACCTGAGCGACATCGCCCCGTTCGTCGAACGCGCCGCCTCGCAGCCAGCTGCCCCGGCGCGCAAGGCGCCGAGCATCACGGCACGGTTCGGGACGCACGTGAAGCGGCTCGCGCACGGTGCGGTTGAGCAGGCTTTGCATATCGAGCGGGCGGTAGCCGAGCACGTGCGAATCGCCCCTGCGCAGGAGTCGAGACTGAAGGCACCGGCCCGCGCGGCCGGGGGCGTGCACCCCACGGCGGCGCGTTAAGGGGCGTCTTTACCCCTTTGCCGGCCGCTGCCGCCGGCGGGTCGCGAGCCGTGGCCGGACCCTCACCTGTGCGACGTCAAGGTGACCCGCCCGACCTGGGCGCCTGGCCAACCTCGGACATTCGCTTTCAGTAAATCGGCCGGGCTATGTGCCGAACACCGGCGCGCGCGAGCCGCACGGCGGCCCCGGTGTCAGACCGAAACCTCCTGCGCGCCAGCCCGCACGGCGACCCCGGTGTCAGGCCCCCCCGTATCGCTGCCGGAGCCTTCGGCGCTCGGGTTGTTCGGCTTCGGCCCGATATCACGTACGCTCGCCGCTCCCGCTGTGATTTGAAAGGCAGAGAACTATGCAACTCGGGCTGCCCCGCATACTCAGCGTCAACGCGGGATTCATGGACACTGCGGCTTATCTCGCACTGAAGGGTCTTTTCACAGCCCACGTCACCGGCAATTTCGTCACCCTGGGCGCCGCGCTCGTCTTGGGAACCTCAGGCGCGCTTGCCAAAGTTCTCGCCCTGCCGGTCTTCTGCATCGTCGTGCTCCTCGCGAGATTTTCCTCGCATGGCCTCCGCGTCCGCTCTCGTCCCATACTGAGCACTTTGCTGCTGGCGCAGCTCCTGCTGTCGATTCTCGGTGCGCTGCTCGCCACCTCGTTTGGGCCATTCGACAATGCAGACGGGTATGTGGCGCTGCTGACCGGCATGATCCTGGTCGCCACCATGGCGATTCAAAACACCGCTCATCGGGCTCATCTGGCAAGCGCGCCGCCGTCGACGATCATGACGGGTACTACCACCCAGATCATGATGGACCTCGGGGACCTGATGCAGGGGTTGGCGCCCGAGAGGGCAAACGCCACCAGGGCGCGGCTCACGCAGATGATGGTGAGCGTTCTGGCCTTCGCGCTGGGCTGCACGCTCGGTGCACTCCTTTACGCGTGGCTCAGCGTCCTGTGTCTGTGGGTACCCCCGGCTCTGCTCATCGGTGCGCTCCTGATGCGCAAGGCGCTCGCCGAGGCTGACATGCAGCGATGATCCGCGGCCGCTCGCTACATGGCGCCGCGCACCCTAGCCGCCGTTACATCAACTCAACCGAACAAAGCAAAGAACTCCACAGGAATCAGCGCGCTTCTCGCACCCAGGAACGGGAGCCTTGGAACACTGAAGCGACGCAGCCCGCTGACAATAATTGATCAGTGTGTCTGCCCCGGGGGACGTGCTTTCTAACAGACACGCAGGATCTCTCGAATCGGGAGCTATTCTCCGGACACGCGCATCGGCGAGTGAGAGCGGGTGGGTGTGATGGACACTAAAGCAGAAGGTCTCCGGAGCTGGAGTCGCCAGTCTCATCACATAACGCGTAGGCTCTCTGTGTTGGGCGTGGCGTGGGCGAGCGCGCTGGCCGTTCAGATCGCGACGCCCGCGGTCGCCGGCCCTCGCGAGCAGGCCCAACGCATCTACGAACGCATAGCCGGCGTGCCGCCGTCGGCCGCAGTCCTCGACCAGATGGCCGCCAAGACTGCGGCCGGAGACCTGGCCGGGGCGGCTGCCATCGCCACCGACGCACCCACGTTCTACAGCGTCACCCTCAAGAACCTCGTCACTCCGTGGACCAACCGGGACCAGACCGTGTTCGCTCCACTGAATGACTACACGGCCACCGTAATCGGCATGGTTCGCGATGACGTGCCATTCAATACAGTCCTCTCTGCGGACATTCTCTATACGAGCAACGCCAGCGGCCTGCCAGCGCCTTCCGCGGGCAACAATGATCACTATGCGATGGCGGAGGCGAACGGTGTCGACCTGAAGGCGACGCTGGTCGCGACTACGCAGTCCACCGTTTACGGCCTCCCGGTCGAAGCGGCCTCGGGAATCTGGACGACGCGGGGCGGCTCCTCGGCTTTCTTCATCATGGGCACGAACCGCGCCCAGTTCCGCTTCACGATGATCAATCACCTCTGCCACGACATGGAGACGGTGATGGACAACACGCGCCCCACCGACCGCATCCGGCAGGATGTCGCGCGTACGCCGGGGGGCGACAGCCGCATCTTTCTGAACAACTGCGTGGGCTGCCACAGCGGATTGGATCCGATGGCCCAGGCCTTCGCGTATTACAACTACGACACGACC
>Ga0209805_1001817_pt1 | contig 12572 bp, 10 predicted proteins | sample GraSoiAngelo_148_FD_185905 | JGI IMG/M metagenome (GOLD analysis project Ga0209805, IMG submission 185905) | Grasslands soil microbial communities from the Angelo Coastal Reserve, California, USA - 14_1009_09_20cm (SPAdes) (version 2) | ecosystem: Environmental > Terrestrial > Soil > Grasslands ... | reverse complement strand
CTCCCGCTCGCGTTTGCGGGTGGTCCGCATTGGAACTACTGGTACGGCACCGACGGCCCACCGCCACCGGTGACCTGGCGCCTCCGCGACGGCGGGCATGGCCTGGCTGGATTTGCGGCGCGTTGGGATGCGGACCCCGGGGTGGCGGCCGGCCGTACCCTGGCGACAAGTGGGAGCGCAGCCCTGCCCGGCCCGGGAGCCCACACCCTTCACCTTCGTGTCTTCGATCGGGCTGGCACCAGCGCCGACATCACCTACCTATATCTATATGATGTGCAGCCGCCGACCTCGGCGCTCCGGGTCGCTCCTGGGTCCTTGACCGCGCTGGGGGTGCACTGGTCGGGCACCGATGACTTATCCGGTCTCAAGGACATGGCGATCGAGGTCGCGGCCGGGTCAGGGGCGTTTCGGCCCTGGTTCTCGAGGACGTCGGATCAGCCGTCTGCCGGCGGAAGCGGGGGCGCCGTCCGCTTCCTCGGCGATCCCGGCGCCAGCTACCAGCTGCGGCTCACGGTCAGAGACGCGGCTCGAAATCCGGCACCCCCCCTCGTCGTGACGGCAACAATCCCGGCCCGTGCCGCCTTGCCGGCCACTGTCGCGGACCAGGCGGTGCTCGGCGCACTGCCGGCCCAGCCGAATGGGGCGGCGACCACCATGGGCGTCCGCCAGGAGCACCCATCCGCAGAGGGTGCGCTGCTACTCGGCACCGATGCCTCGCTCCATGGATTGGGCGGAAGTGGATCGACACCCAACGCTGCGCCGACGTCAGTGGCACCCGCTGTCGACGTCGCCACTCTCTCCTCCGGGCCGCTTCGCCTGCTGGCCGACGGGACCACCTGGAACAGCGCCGGAGCGGCGGGGCCACGCTTCTCCGTCAAGGCACCCGTGCGGTTGCTGGGCGCGAGCGACGGGAGCCTGATCGCGGTCGATGCGGGAGGTGCCATCGCCCTTGCAGCCTCCCCCCTCGCGGGGGCGGGTCAGGCTGGGGGCTTCGTCTCGCTGTCCACCGGCGCGTCGCTGGTCGACGCGGCGTTGTTCCCCGGGTCACACGCGGGGCTCGCGCTCGACAGTACCGGCGTGGTGCACGCCTTCGGTGTCGCCGGCGCCGCGCTGGCAGCCATCACCTCCGGGTGGACGCTACCGGGCCAACCCCTGGCCATCGCCGTCGGCGGCAGCCCGCAGGCGCCGGCCGGCATCGTGACGGATGCCAGCGGTGACTGGCAGACGTTCGGGAGCATGCTGCTGTTGTCGGATGCCACCTTCAGCGGGCCGGTTTTTGATTCGACGACGGGTTTGCCCCTGCGGTAAGCCCTTTCCCGGCCCGCCTTGGATGCCGCTAGCCGGTCGCGCGGAGCGGCGTGGTTGCCGGCTCCGAAAATAGCCCGCGGACGGCCGCAGCCGCGTAATCGACATCGTCGGCGCTGACGCCTCGATGGGTGACCATGCGCCATCGGTAGGGTGATGCCTGGTCGAGCAAGACACCGGCGGGACGGCAACGGTCGATGAACTGACGTGCGGTGAGCGGCGGACGGCACTCGCCAAAGACCATGTTCGTCTCGACGGTTGAGCGGTCGACGTCGATTCCGGGCAGCCCCTGCAGGGCCTCGGCCAGGCGCCTGGCGTTGACATGGTCCTCCGCCAGGCGGTCGACCATTTCGTTGAGCGCGCACAGGCCCGCCGCCGCGAGAACGCCAGCCTGGCGCATGCCGCCGCCGACCATTTTGCGCATCCGGCGTGCGCGCTCGATGAAATCGGCCCGCCCGGCCAGCATGGAGCCGACCGGCGCACTCAATCCCTTCGAGAGGCAGAACATCACCGAATCGACCGGACCGGTGAGCTCGCGGACGTCGATCCTCTGCGCGACGGCGGCATTGAAGATCCGGGCCCCGTCCAGGTGGACCTTCAAGCCGGCCCGGTGGGCCACGAGGCAGAGCGCTTCGGTCTGGCTCGGGCTCAGACAGGTCCCGCCCTTGCGATTGTGGGTGTTCTCGAGGCAGAGCACGGCGCTACGTGGCTCATGGATATCCGGTTCTCGAATGGCCCTTAAAACCTGCTCCGGTTGGAGCCGGCCGCTCTCGCTGTCGAGCGGGCGCAGCTGCAGCCCGCCGACCACGGCAGCTCCGGCTACCTCGTTCTGGAAGATGTGGCTGTCGACCTCGACGATCACTTCGTCGCCTGGCTGGGCGTGGCTGAGCAGGGCGCAAAGATTACCCATCGTCCCACTGGGAACGAACAGCGATGCCTCCATTCCAACCATCTCGGCGGCCCGTTCCTGCAGGCGATGGATGGTCGGGTCTTCGTCCCAGACGTCGTCGCCGACCTCCGCGATGGCCATCGCCTTGCGCATCGACTCGGTCGGCAGCGTGAAGGTATCGCTCCGCAGCTCGACAGTGCGCGCCATCAACAGAGTTTACCGGCCGAGCTGGGCGTAGATCAGCGGACGAGCGTTGATCACCTCGCTGATGGTGAGGTCGGATTTGCGCTGGATGTCGACCTGCACCCGGGTCTGGAGGCTGCTCGCCGACAGGTCGGCCGCGGGCTCCAGCTGCTCGGGGTCGCCGATCACCGACAGGACCAGCGGCGCGCTGACGGCCTGTCCGCCGATCAGCAAAGTGTTGCCGCGGCTCACAATCGATGTGCTGCTGATCATGCGGCGGCCATTGAGGGAGAACGCCTCGCCTCCCGCAGCCCGAAGGCTGTTGAGCAGGTCTTGCAGCTCAAAGTCCATCAGCGACCCCAGGATCCGGATCTGCAGCCCAGGGCCATGGACCGGGGTTGCCCCGTTGACCTCGCGCAGCGTTTGAAGCTCCTTTGAGATCGCCTGCGCGTCGGCGCCCCCGGCGGTCAGCGCCTGGCGCAGCTGGGTTTCCTGCTGGGAGAGCGCTGCAGCTTGCTGGATGAGCTGATTGTTGGCCCGGTTCAGGTCGTTGATCAACAGCGCGACACTCGTGTTGTCCTGGGACGCCAGCGTGCGGGCCACGGCGGCCTGCGACCGGAGTTGGAGCACCACGAGGAAGCCAAGGGCCAGGCCAATCAGGCTCGCGACGATGAGGCGCTGAAAACGCGCGATCCGGTCAGCCGAGTGGTTGGGCATTCTTCACCAGGAAGGTCGCATCGTAGGCCGGAACACTCAGGCGGGTACTGCGCAGCCAGCTCAAGCCGAGCCCGTAGATGCGGCTACGGCTTTTGAGCTCGGCGAGCTGATCGGGATCGCCCAGGCCGTTGGCCAGGGTCGAGGGGTCCCCCAGCGCCGTCACCGTGTACGGTCCAGTCAGCCGGTTGGCGTTGTTGATGAGGATGTTGACGCCGGCATAGTGGAAGGAGGTGGTGGGCACGATTCGCTGGCCGTTCACGGCGACGGCCTCAGCCCCGTTCGCCCAAAGGAGGCTGATGATGTCCTGCAGATCCTGGTAGTGGACCGTCCAGCCGAGCGAGCGGTCGGCCGGGTCGTTGGGGTCAACGCCATCGTGCAGCAGAATCGTCAAACCCGGACCGTGCAGGGCCAACAGCCCGGCGATGGCTCGCTGTTCATCCAGCAGCGCCTTGACCTGCTGGACAGCGCTCGAGCGGCGGGCGCTCTCGTCTTCCCCCGCCTTGACCTGGGCCTGCAGCGCCTGAACCCGCGCCTTCAGCGCCCGATTCTGGTCGGAGAGCTGGTTGACGCTCTGGCGCAAAGCTTCATCCCGGGCGAGGCGGTTCGAGGACGCCAGCGGCTGGCTTCGAAACTGGGTCGCGGCGAGCCCGGTGACGAGGAATGTCGCAAGCGAGACGCTTGCCAGGACCGTCATCCGCGGCGTCACGGTGCCGTGTAGTGTAATGGGTGCGCGGCGCCGGGTCAGCGTGCGTCGCCGGCGTAAACGAGTAGGAGGATCCATGGCTCAGAAGGTAGAGGCGACGCCGATGAGGGGCTTTGCCGAGGCAGTACCGGACCATTCGAATCCGTGGAAGATCGCCCAGCGACAGTTCGATATCGCCGCCGAGGTGCTTGGGCTCGATCCGAATATGGCCCGGGTCCTCCGCGAGTGTAAGCGCGAATTGACAGTCACCTTCCCGGTGCTGATGGACGACCACACCGTCCAGATGTTTACCGGTTTTCGGGTGCATCACAACGTCGACCGCGGCCCCGCGAAGGGCGGCATTCGCTACCACCCGGGCGTGAACATCGATGAGGTCAAGGCCCTCGCCATGTGGATGACCTGGAAGTGCGCGGTTGTCGGGATTCCGTACGGCGGGGCGAAGGGTGGCGTGATCGTCGATCCGAAGCGTCTCAGCCGTAACGAGCTCGAGAACCTGACCCGCCGCTATACCAGCGAGATCAGCATTCTGATCGGACCCGATCGCGACATTCCCGCCCCCGATGTCAACACGAATGCCCAGATCATGGCCTGGATGATGGATACCATCAGCATGCATGCCGGCCATTCCGTGCCGGCGGTGGTGACCGGCAAGCCGCTTGGCATCGGCGGCTCCGAAGGTCGCCCGGAAGCGACCGGCCGGGGCTGCCAGCTGACCACGCTGGCGGCGCTGAGGCATCTGAAGATCCGCCCCGAGGACGCGACCGTCGCCGTCCAGGGCGTCGGTAATGTTGGCTACACCACCGCCAAACTGCTCGCCCAGTCCGGCTGCAAGGTGATCGCGGTCAGCGACTCGAACGGAGCCTGCTACAACGAAGGCGGCATCGAGCTCGACGAGGTTGTCCGCGAGAAAGAGCTGAACGGCCGGCTGCGACAGAAGGTCTGCCAGTTCATCTCCAACGAAGAGTTACTCGAGCTGCCGGTGACCGTGCTCGTGCCGGCGGCGCTGGAAAACCAGATCCACGAGGGCAATGCCAATCGGATCAAGGCCAGGATCGTCTGCGAAGGAGCCAATGGGCCGACTACCCCCGAGGCCGACGAGATTCTCTATGACAAGGGTGTTTTCGTCATCCCCGATATCCTCGCCAACGCCGGTGGCGTGACCGTGTCGTATTTCGAGTGGGTCCAGGACCTCCAGGAGTTCTTCTGGGATGAGCATGACATCAACGAGCGGCTGGAGCGCATCATGCTGCGGGCGTTCGACAACGTACTCAGGGTCAGCGAGGAAAAGAAGGTGATGATGCGGACCGCGGCCTACGTGCTGGCGGTCGATAAGGTGGCGCAAGCCACGACCATCCGCGGCATCTACCCCTAGGACTGTTTCAGATCGACCACGGCGCCGGTGGTCACGCGCACCAGCTCCTGCGGCGCAATGGAAAACACGTGGCGCGGCGTGCCGGCGGCCGCCCATACCACGTCGTACTGCATCAGGTCACGGTCTATGAAGGTCTGGATGGAGTTCGGGAAACCGGTCGGCGGCACTCCGCCGATGGCGTAGCCGGTCGCGTTGCGCACCGCATTTGCATCGGGCTTTCGCACTGGCGCTCCGGCCAGGGATGCGAGACGCGCGAGGTCAAGCTGGTTCACTCCGGAAACGAGCGCCAGGACCGGGTGATCGCCGGCGAGGAAGAGGAGCGACTTCACGATCTGCCCGACGCGGGTGCCAATCGAATCGGCCGCTTCCTGAGCGGTGCGCGTGGAGGTTGAAAACTCCTCGATCTGCGCCGGAACACCGGCGCTCCTCAGGGCCGCACCAACCCGCTCCGGCGGGGAAAGTTGTTGATCCATCGGAAAACCTATCCGCTATAATCCCCGAAAACCACTCGTCCTGAGGACCACGCATACCCATTGAGCGCGATACGGGTTCGGAGCCGGCGACCATGAGTGTGCGTGCGCCATCCAAGCCCTCGGTCTTCGAGACCAGCGACACCTTCGAGTTGGGCCGGTTCAAACGGGCCCGCCGCGCCTATGGCTTCGACGAGGTCGCCCTGGTGCCGGGTCGGGTCACGATCAACCCACTCGAGGTCGACATCGTCGTCGAGTTGGGCTCCCTGCGGCTGGCCGTGCCGATCCTGGCGGCGGCCATGGACGGCGTGGTCGATGTCCGTTTCGCGGTTGAGATGGGCCAGCTCGGCGGGATGGCCGTGATCAATCTCGACGGGCTGCAAACGCGTTACCTCGACCCCACCGGCGTCCTCGCCGAAATTGCCGAAGCTCCCCGCGATCGCATCAATGGTTTACTGCAGAAGGTCTACCAGGCCCCGGTTCAGGAACACCTGATCGGCGAGCGGATCACGGCAGTCAAGCGGGCCGGCATCCCGGTCGCGGTGTCGACAGTACCGGCCCAGGCCAGCCGGCGCTCCGGCCTGGTGCAGGAGGCGGGCGCCGATTGCCTGGTGGTCCAGGGTACTGTGCTGACCGCCCGCCACATCTCGCGGTCATACGAGCAGCTCTCCTTCGAGAAGCTCTGCGCCAGCCTCTCGATTCCGGTGCTGGCCGGCAACTGTGTCGACTACGAGGCAGCGCTGGAGCTGATGCAGACAGGCATCACCGGCATCCTGGTCGGCGTCGGGCCAGGAGCGGCCTGCACGACCAGGGGCGTGCTCGGGGTTGGCGTGCCGCAGGTCACCGCGACCAGCGACGTGGCTGCCGCCCGCGAGACCTACCTTCGCGAAACAGGGCGGCGAGTCCAGGTCATCACCGATGGCGGGATGCGAGTCGGCGGCGACATCGCCAAAGCGTTCGCCTCTGGGGCCGACGCCGTGATGATCGGCTCGATCTTTGCCGGCACGACGGATGCCGCTGGCGGCGGTTACCACTGGGGCATGGCTACGCCCGATCCCAACCTGCCCCGCGGCACTCGAATCGAAGTCGGCCGGCGCGGGACGCTCCGCGAGGTGTTGCTGGGCCCGGCTCGCGTGGACGATGGCACCCAGAACCTCGTCGGCGCCCTGCGTTCGGCGATGGGGGTCTGCGGGGCGCGCACGTTGCGTGAGTTCCAGCAGACCGAGCTCGTGATCGCACCGGCGATCCAGAACGAAGGAAAGCTCTTCCAGCAGGCTCAGCAAGTCGGGATGGGCACATAGCCGCGGCGCGCACCGGTGGGGCCGTCGCCCCACAACACCGTCATTCCCTTGCGGGGCAGGGCATGGTTGGGGTGGAGGAACTGGTGCTGGTGCTCGATTTCGGCTCGCAGTACAGCCAGCTGATCGCGCGCCGCGTGCGCGAGGCAGGCGTCTACTGCGAATTGATTCCCGGAACGACGCCGTGGGAAGCGATCCGGGCTCGCGCTCCCCGGGCCCTGATCCTCTCGGGCGGGCCGGCGAGCGTGTACGCGGATGGTGCGCCGCTCGCTGACCCAGCCGCGCTGAAGGCAGGTATTCCGCTGCTGGGCATCTGCTACGGCATGCAGCTGCTGGCCCATCAGCTGGGGGGACGAGTGGCCGGCGCCGGCAAGCGGGAGTACGGTTCGGCCAGCGTCCGCGTTGATGAGCCGTCGCGGTTGTTCAAGGACATGCCGTCGACCTTGCCAGTGTGGATGAGCCACGGTGACACCATCCTCGAGGCGCCGGCCGGCTTTCGGCGGATCGCGCAATCGGACAATTCATTGATCGCGGCGATGGCTGACGATGCCGGGCGTTTCGGCATCGCCTTCCACCCGGAGGTGATTCATACCCCGCAGGGCCGTGAGATTATCCGGAATTTTCTCTATGAGGTGGCGGGCTGCCGGGGCGCGTGGAAGCCGGCCGCGTTCATCCAGCAGGCCACGGTCGCGATTCGCGAGCAGGTGGGTGATGGGCGGGTCCTCTGCGCCCTCTCGGGCGGCGTCGATTCGGCGGTGTGCGCGACGCTGGTGCATCGTGCGCTGCCGGGTCAATTGACCTGCTTGTTCGTGGACAACGGACTGCTCCGCCGTGATGAGCGGCGCAGGGTCGAAGACGTGATGCAGCGGCACCTGGGCATCGACGTGAAGGCCGTCGACGCCAGCGACGCGTTCCTGGCTGCGCTGCTGGGGGTTATCGACCCGGAAGAAAAGCGCCGGCGGATCGGCGCGACCTTCATTGAGGTCTTCGAACGCCAGGCCGCAACGCTGCGGAAGGTCGATTTCCTGGCGCAGGGTACCCTCTACCCCGACGTGATCGAAAGCACGAGTCACGACACCGTCAATGCGCATCGCATCAAGACCCATCACAACGTCGGTGGTTTGCCGGCCGACCTTCGCTTCCAGCTGGTCGAGCCGCTTCGATACCTGTTCAAGGACGAGGTTCGCGCCATCGGCTCGGCCTTAGGGCTTCCCGATGACATGGTGCACCGGCAACCCTTCCCTGGTCCGGGGCTGGCGGTCCGCATCATCGGCGAGGTCACTCGGGATCGGCTCGAGACGTTGCGGGCGGCGGACTGGATCGTCATCGACGAGATCAAGGCTGCCGGTCTCTATCGCTCGCTCTGGCAGACCTTCGCGATCCTGACGCCGCTGCAAAGCGTCGGCGTGATGGGCGACTACCGCACCTACGGCAACGTGGTAGCGGTGCGGGCCGTGGAGAGCGAGGACGGGATGACCGCCGACTGGGCGCGACTGCCGTACGAGGTCCTGGCGAAGATCTCGACTCGCATCGTCAACGAGGTTCCCGGCGTCAATCGCGTCGTGTACGACATCTCCTCGAAGCCGCCCTCGACCATCGAATGGGAGTAAGCCCATGAACGTTCTCATCGTGGGCGGCGGCGCGCGCGAGCACGCGCTGACCTGGAAGGCGCTCCAGAGCCCGCTGACGGAGGCGGTGTTCTGTGCGCCCGGCAATGCCGCAACCGGGGCGATCGCCGTCAACACCGGCCTGGCGGCCACAGACGTCGACGGCATCGTCCGCTTCGTCAACGAGCGCGACGTCAGCCTGACCATCATCGGGCCGGAGGCGGCGGTCGCCGCCGGACTGGGCGACCGCCTGGCCGCGGCCGGCCGGCTCGTGTTCGGGCCGACCCAGGCGGCGGGGCGGATCGAGAGCAGCAAGGCATTCGCCAAATCGCTGATGGAACGCACCGGCGTACCCACGCCCGCCTACCGGGTTTTCGACAACCCGGCAGGCGCCAAGGACTTCGTGCGGGGCGAACGGCGGCCCTTCGTCGTGAAAGCCGATGGCCTGGCGAAGGGGAAGGGGACGCTGGTGGCGCGGGATATGGAGGAAACACTGGAATGCATCGACACCCTGATGCTGCGCCGAACCGTTGGTGCCGCTGCCGACCGTATCGTGCTGGAGGAGAAGCTCGACGGGCGCGAAGTCTCGTTGTTGGCCCTGGTCGATGGCGAACGCATCGTGCCCTTACCACCGGCGTGTGACTACAAACGCGTCCTCGACGGCGACAGAGGACCGAATACGGGTGGGATGGGCGGGTACTCACCGGTCTCCTTCTTTGGCCCAGACGCCGTCGAGCGGGCAGTGGCCACGGTGCTGATGCCGATCGTGCAGCGATTGCGGGACGAGGGCACCCCTTACCGCGGCTGCCTCTATGCCGGCTTGATGCTGGGCGCAGGCGGCATCCAGGCGCTGGAGTTCAACGCTCGGTTCGGCGACCCGGAGGCCCAGGTGGTTTTGCCACGGCTTGAGAGCGACCTCATCGCCCTGCTCGAGGCGACGGCACGCGGCGACCTCGGTGGCATAAACGGCTCATGGACCAGCCGGTCCACGGTGGGCGTTGTGCTGGCCTCCCGCGGCTATCCAGGCACCTATACCACCGGACATTCGATCGAGGGGTTGGGCACGATCGAGCGCGACGTGGTGGCCTTCCATGGCGGAGTCGCCGCTGATTCCTCGGGCTACGTGACGGCCGGCGGTCGGGTGCTCACCCTGGTGGCGCTGGCCGATTCGATGGCGGAGGCTCGCGAGCGGGTGTATCGGAACGTCGACCGCATCCATTTCGAGGGGATGACCTATCGCCGCGACCTCGCCCAGCGCGAGGTGGAGGCTCCCGCGCTGCGATGAGCGCCGGGCCCCTCGTCGGCATCGTGATGGGGAGCGAGTCGGATCGGCCGACGATGCAGCGATGTTGCGAGGTGCTGGACGGCTACGGCGTCCCCTACGAGGTGGTCGTTCGCTCGGCGCACCGTGATCCCGAGGGTTGTCGCCGGTGGGCGACCGAGGCAGAAGGACGCGGGCTCAAGGTGTTGATCGCCGCCGCTGGTGGCGCCGCCCACCTGCCGGGTGTCGTCGCCGCCTGGAGCGTGCTGCCGGTGATCGGTGTGCCGATGTCCGCCGGTGCTCTTGGCGGGCTCGATGCGCTCCTCTCCATGGCGCAGATGCCGGCCGGCATCCCGGTCGCCACCGTCGCCATCGGTGACGCCGGGGCGCGCAATGCCGGTCACCTGGCGATGGGCATCCTCGCGCTTGCCGATCCAGGCGCTAAAGAAAAGCTGGTCAAGGGACGGGAGGCCAACCGCAGGCCAAAATAGCCGACGCCGCCGGTGACACGCGCGTTTGGCCTTGATTTCGGCGACCTAGAATAGCGGCGTGCCCAGGGTCTTGATCACTGAGACCGTGCTGCGCGACGCGCAGCAGAGCCTGGTGCAGGGCCGCCTCAAGCTGCAGCACGTGTTGCCCATCGCCAAGAACCTCGATGACATCGGCTACCACGCGCTCGATGCCTGGGGCGGATGGACATTCGCGGCTTCGGTGCGGGCTCTGCAAGAGGATCCGTGGCAGCGGCTGCGCACGCTGCGCGGCGTCATCGAGAAAACGCCACTGCAGATGTTGATCCGCGGTCAGACGCTGATCGCCCAGTCGCATCAGCCCGACGACGTCGTGCGGGCTTTCATCGAGCAGGCGGTCGAAGACGGGATCCGCGTGGTCCGCATGTTCGATCCCCTCAATGACTTACGCAACCTCGAGGTGCCCATCGAGGCGGCGCACAAGGCGGGTGCCCGCGTCATCGGGGCGCTGGTCTACAGCCCGAGCCCGGTCGAGGACGAGGCCTGGCTGGTGCGGTCGGCCAACCGGTTGAAGGCGCTCGGCGCCGATTGGATCGGCATCGAAGACGTGGCGGGCATCCTGGCGCCGGTCACGGCCCGGACGCTGGTCAGCGCGCTCGTGGCCGGGACCAAGCTGCCCGTCAGCATCCATTCGCACTCGACCACCGCGCTCGCGCCCATCACCTACTTCGCTGCCATCGAAGCGGGTGCGACCGGGGTGGATACGGCCCTCTCGGCCCTCGCCTGGGGCGCGTCGCAGCCGGCCACCGAGACCATGGTGGCGAGCCTGCACGACGGGCCATACGACACCGGCCTCGACCTCACGCTGATCAGCCAGGCCAGCCGCTACTTCGATGAGATCCACGACGAGTACCTCGAATTCCAGGATCCGATCGCCTTTCGCAACGACGTCTATGTCCTCGAGCACCAGTTGCCGGCCCCGGTACTGGCCGTGATGATCCGCAACCTCCGCGAGCGCAAGGCGATCGACCGCTATGACCGCTTGATGCACGAGTTGGTGCTGGTCCGTCAGGAGATGGGTTATCCGCCGATGGCCGCACCCATCAACCGGATCGCGGCCAACCAGGCACTGGCCAACACCCTCAGCGACAAGCGCTATCAGCACATCGACCAGCCGTTTCGGGACTACGTCAAGGGCCTCTACGGTGCCCCGCCCGCGGCGATCGACGCGGGGGTACGCAAGCGGGCGCTCGGCTCATCGGAGGCGATTACGCTGCGGCCGGCCGACCTGCTGCAGCCCGGCCTGGACCGGGCCCGGCGCGAGATGCGAAAGCAGGGGCTGACGCCGACAGGCGTCGACCAGGTCCTGACCTACATTCTTTTCCCCGAGGAAGCACCGGGCATCCTCCGTCCATCGGCGCGTCGGGTCGAGCCGGCCTCGGCCCCCAGCTCGGGCCAACCGGTCGAGCCCGTACCAGCCGCGGCGCCGGTCACAGCTGTGCAGGAGCCGCCCGCCGCGGCGGCACCGGCCGCCCGCGAATTCACCGTTGAGGTCGACGGCGAGCCCTACCGGGTCCGGATTCTCGCCGACGGTGTCACCGGTGCGCCTGCCGGTGCACCGCGCGCCGCGGTTCCCACGCCGTCAGCGGCCAGGGCGGCGGGCGGCAACGGGGCCATTCAGGCGCCCATGCAGGGGATGGTCGTCAAGGTGAAGGTCGCGCCCGGCGACAAAGTGCGCCTCGGCGACGTGGTGGTCGTCCTGGAAGCGATGAAAATGCAGAATGACATCGTCGCCACGCTGGGCGGCACCGTCCGCGAGGTGTTTGCCAAGGAGGGGGCCATCGTGGCGCCCAACGAAGTGTTGATGACGATTGGCTAGGGTCACCAAGGTCCTGGTCGCGAACCGGGGAGAGATCGCCCTTCGCGTACTGCGGACCTGCCGCGAGATGGGGATCGCGACCGTCGCGGTCTACGCCGAGCCGGATGCCCGCGCCCCCCACACGTTTTTCGCGGACGAGCGGGTGGCTCTGACCGGGTCATCGCCGCGCCAGGCCTACCTCGATATCGACCAGCTGGTCAGGGTCGCGCGGGAGCGAGGCGCCGACGCGATTCATCCCGGTTACGGATTCCTTTCTGAGAATCCTGGCTTCGCGGAGGCCTGCGCCAGCAACGGCCTGACCTTCATCGGCCCGTCCGCGTCCAGCATGCGGGCGATGGGCGACAAAGTCGAGGCGCGCCGCCGAATGATCGAAGCTGGGGTCCCCGTCGTGCCGGGGACCACGGCCCTACCTGACGAAGCG
>Ga0209805_1001814_pt1 | contig 12598 bp, 15 predicted proteins | sample GraSoiAngelo_148_FD_185905 | JGI IMG/M metagenome (GOLD analysis project Ga0209805, IMG submission 185905) | Grasslands soil microbial communities from the Angelo Coastal Reserve, California, USA - 14_1009_09_20cm (SPAdes) (version 2) | ecosystem: Environmental > Terrestrial > Soil > Grasslands ... | reverse complement strand
ATGGTCAGTCCGACAGTGGCGTTCGTGCTTTGCAGTTCCGCACCACGAGCCTCGACCAAGACCTCTTGGGTGGTCGTACCGACCTTGAGAGCCACATTTACGGTTGTGACCATGCCTACGCTCACCGTTTCCCGGACTTTGGTAACGGCAAATCCGGTTTGGGAGAAGGTAAAGTCGTAGGGGCCGGGATCAACATTGGTGAAGACATAGCGCCCGGCTCCGTTCGTGGTAGTGTTGCGTGCGCTGTGGGTCTTGCTATCAATGAGCGACACGTTGGCGCCGACTACCACGGCGCCTGTGGAATCAGTCACGACCCCTGATACCGTACCACCCGTTTGAGCCTTGACCGGCGTGAGACCGAGAGCGAGCACGAGAGCCAAACCAAGCAGAAAACCTACCCAGCGAGAGACCGCTCCGAAAGGCCGCATAGGGTTCCCTCCAGGAATTCAAGCCCGAATTGCGCTACCATTCAGGTCTTTGAGAGAGATAGAAGTCCGGCAAGGAATTAGAGATTCGCAACCACGGATGATGGTCTATCTAGAAATCGGGAACTTATGACGCCAAAGAAAGACGCTGGCCGACAGGCCGCTGACAGTAAACCTGGGCTTGATCAGCCCCAAGACTTGGCGCGCCCCAACCGCGCCATTATGCGAGACGAACTGGCCCATCCTAAATAAACTGAGGTGGTATTGGCAATTGTGGTTCCAACCCATTGGTTGTTGATTTTGAGCAGCTTGCGATAGTGCGACAGGAATCAATTCCAAATTTGAAAGTCGGGTTTCTATGAAAGTTCATAGCAGCAGGGGAAACGCGCCTGCAAAACCCTGCAAAACGATGACCGAGCAGACAAGCACTGCGGCCAGCAGATCGAGCTATGGTTCGAGAGCAGGAACGGGCCAGCAATACCGCCGATAGGCCTCAACACATTGTTATGTCTGTTTCCGCAATTAATCAACGGTTTAGCCTCGCTTGCGGTTACCCAGAGCTCCCAGGCCCCGGAATGTACAGGATTTTCCCTACAGTAATTACAGTATCCAACGTATTGGCCTCTACTCTGGATTTGCTAGTGTTGCGCGCCGTTGGCCTTGTGACTTCGGCCAGACGGCCAGCTGGAGGCAAGTTTCACAAGGCCGAAAAACCGTTTCGGTTTTTCGCGTGCTGCGGCCCCTCGAAAAGCACCACAAACTGCAGTTTGGGAGACATCTTTGCGCGATTAATACATGCGGTGTTGTTTCCTCTAAAGGACTGGCCGCAGGGGAGGAGCTTCTGTCTGTGTGTTCCTCCATCAGAACACGTCTTCACCTCACGTGGAGAAGGAGGATGCAAACGTGAACTATGACACACCCGGAGTCAAGAAGGTTCTCTCGCTTTCCATAGCTCTGTTCTTCATCGGAACAGCCTTTGCCCAAACCGGTCTATGAGTTCGCACCACCGCAATTCTCAATAATCTCGGGAACGACTCGGAGAAAGCCACCGCCGGTATCTTCAGTCAATTCCACGGATGGCGACCCTGCAATTCTTCCAGAACGGACGCCCTGCACAGGCACATGACTTGCGTAAAGCTTCTGCGTTTCACAGGGCGTCTATCTGGGTCTCTTATATGCGGCATGCGGAAGGCCTGTCGAAGGTGATCTGCTCGCGACAGTAATCGCTAGAAGTGCACCTTGACAGCAAACTGCAGAATACGCGGGTCGTAGTCGCTGGGGAAGAAGCCGGCTCCAGGTGATGAGGTGACAAAGCCGAAAGTTGAACCATTTCTCGCCATGGCTGAACCGATACCGCTGGTCGGCCGGAGGTTGATTTTGTTAATTGCGTTGAAAGCCTCGAACCGCAACTCAAGTTGCGTTCTCTCCCGGATGGGGAACAACCGGCTGAGGGCACCATCGAAACGAAGCACGCCCGGCCCATAAAACGCGTCGCGGCCGACTGGCGTGTAGGCATAGACGTTGCCTGCCTTTGGGTTGATTACCACCGGAGCCGAACTGCTGGTTGAGTCGGCAAAAGCATTCGGATTAAACAGTTCATAGCATATAGAAACGCCTCCCGGGCAGGGATTGGAAGGAGAAGAAGTTACCCACTTGTTGACATAGACCGGCTGACCGGGAACCAATTCTGGCCTGGCGCCCACGTTCGAGCCCGAACTTTCATTGCCATCTGCCAGCGAATCTTTGCCAAGCACAACATTTACCGGGTAGCCGCTCAGAACGCGAATCGAGGGAGCAAATTGCCAACCGCCGACCAGCCACCTGATGGCTCCGGTTCCATGGAACGGGCTGCTAGCCACCATCGAGACATTGAAGATGTGCCGGATATCGAAATTGCAGTTGCCATAATCCAGGTGGTGGTCCGTCTGGATCATGTAATAGCTCTGCCGCAAATCTCCGTTAAAGTCTCCGTTGCTCAGGCAGTGCGAAAAGGTGTAGTTGGCCTGCACGCTAAAGCCGTGTCGGAACCGATGTTGGACGGTCGCCATTCCGGCGTTGTAATTGGAAAACCCGGTGTCATCAGCGAAATCTAAAGCGCCGAGGCCTTCGGCGTATTGAGGCGTGAATTGCCCAGTGGGAGGCACCGTGCCGCCAGTAGCGATCTGGTACAGCAGGCGCCGTTGTGACTCATTCGCAGTAGTGCAACCGGGCCCTCCAGGTAGGGTGCGCTCGGTACATACTGCCGGGCTGGTCTCGATGTAATTGGCGTCGTACGCGAGCGGCACATGCAGGCTCCTGCTGCCCAGGTATGCCAGCGAGAAGGACCACTCGTTCAGGAACTGTCGCTCGTAGCTCAGGTTCCACTGCTGCATGTATAAGGGCCGCATCTGGTGTGGCATTGATACCCAAAATGAGCCGGAGGGGAAAACGCTGGCGCCCGTACCTGGGAAAGGGTTCTCCTCGGTGCCCGAGTTGGCAACGCAGCCGGTCGAGGTGCTGTAATTCTTCCACGGATTACTGAAAGTGCCGCAGCCCTGCGTAGTATCAATCTGGTTCACGAACGGAGGATTGGAGGTAAGCCGCTGCGAGAACCAGACCATGCTGGAGTCATAAAAAAGACCATACCCTGCGCGGATGCTCTGATTGCCTTTTCCGCTTGGGTCCCATGCGATTCCAAAGCGGGGTGCAAAGTTCAGGAAGTGATTATTCGTGAATGCCCCAGGAACTCCCTGATCACCGTAGTACAGCATTCCAGCGGGCGGGAAAGTTCCGGGCAGCCCATTCGTCGGATAAACCGAACTGTGGACATTGTTCAGGAAGTCAGCCATGTTGAAGAAGCTGCCCCGGTGGAAGTAGTCCGACGGCCAGATGCTGGGTTCCCAGCGCACGCCGGCGGTGATCGTCAGGTGCTTGTCGGCCTTGTATGTATCCTGAGCGTAGAGGCTCGGAATGTTCTCGCGATATGCGACCTTTTGTGCTCGGCTCTGGGTAAATGCGGCCTGTTGACCGAGGAGGAAATCCGCCAGTCCATCGCCCGTCACGTTTCCGGTGAATGAGAAGGTCCCATTTTCGTCGTAGCCGGTGAGCGTGTTGTTCTGAGTGTGGATGTAGTCTACGCCGAATGCGAAATGGTGCTTACCGCGAATCCAGTCAACGTCGTCGGCCACCTGCCCGGTGTTTACGTTGAAGAATCCTGGCGCGCACGTGCCGCAGCCCACCATGAAATAGCTGCTGATGTTGAACAGCAGAAAATCGGGTACTGCGGCGTACATATTCACGCCCAGCGTAGTCGGGTTGATGTCGTGTGGATCAACTGAGCGGTTGTCGCGTCGCCGGCTCAACGTACCATGAAATGAGTTGATGAGGGAGGGGCTAAACGTATATGTATGGCCGAGCGTAAAAGTCTGCGCCCGCTCTGTGTTGCCTTGAAACTGCGTCAGGATCAGGTTGTGCAGATCAAACGGCGCAGGAGAGCGATAGTCGTCAATGAAATAACGTCCGAATATTGCCTGCTTGGAGTTGATGTTGAAGTCAACTTTTCCAATCACCTGATCTTCGTTGTTGATCGAGGGCTGCACATAGGTCAACAGGCCGCAGGGATCGGTGGAAACAGGCACGTATCCGGCGCTGAACAGCGCAACGGCCGCAGGGTCGAAGCGGGTCGGGCTGATCATGTTTCCTGAGAACCCGCCCTTCAGGACTTTGGCCGGAGAAACGCAGGGGGAACTCTCCAAAGCAGTGAAATCGCCGTTTAGGGTCTGTTGCGTCGCCGTGTGGGCTAGCTGGCTGGTCGTCTGCCGTGATCGCGTGGCCTGATAACCCGCAAACCAGAATAACTTGTCGGGAACTACCGGCCCACCAATGGTTCCACCGAATTGGTTTCGCAGTAATGTGTCCGGCTTAGGGGCTGAAGAACTGCCGGTCGGGACAAATCGTTTGGTGGTCGCATTAAAGATTCCGTCGCGATAGAACTCAAATACATTACCGTGAATCTGATTCGCACCCGACTTGGTCACCAAATTGACGATGCCGCCGGGGTGCAACCCGTTCCGTGCCGGCAGCGCACTGGTTTCCACACTGAATTCCTGGAGGGCATCGGGAAAAGGAAACGGTAGATTCACGTTGGAGAAGGTGTCGTTATTGTCGCCTCCGTCAAGCAGGTAATTTGTGCCATTGGCCTGGCCACCGGCGACAGAAATGGTCTGCGAACTGTAGAAGTTCTTGCTGCCCTTTTCATCTCCGCCAGGCGCATTCAGAGATGCACCCGAGAGCAGAACCAAATCGGTGACATAGCGTCCATTCAGCGGCAGATCAACCATTCGTTGGGAGTCAATCACGTTGGAAATACCTGCGCTCTCGGTCTGTATCAGGGGCGCTTCGCTGGAAACCTCGACGGTCTCAGTCGCACTCCCAAGCTGGAGTGGCGCATTCAAGGAAACGTGATCGTTGACGTGCAACACAATATCAGTCAGGACGTAGGTCTTGAAGCCCTGCTTGCTGATTTCCAGCCTGTAACGGCCCACGGGCAGCCCCGGAAACAGATAGTTGCCGTTCACGTCGCTAGTCACGGCATGCACGATGGCCCGGTCAATCTCCGTCATCTTCACACTCGCGCCTGCGAGCGCAGCCCCACTCGGATCGGCGACTTGCCCGCTGACCTGAGCAACTGCGACCTGCTGCGCCAGCAGCGGTGAAGGACGCAGACACACGAAAGCAAAAAACGACAACATCAGAAGGCAACAGGATTTCCGAGACATTGCCATCTCCCGAAAGTCTGAATTTCAGCTGCGTGCAACTACGCGGCGCCACGCTAAGTTCTCCCGGAATCTCTTTAAACCAAAAACCCCAAACCGACCATGATGTTGGGCGCCCTCTATGTACTTCCACAGACAATTGTTTGTCAACCATTCCGATTAGGCGCAGAGTGTTACGCGCTGAAAAACAGCAGCCCGCCCCGGCGCAAGGTTACAGAACTCCGAAGAAATCACAGCGATACGCGATGCGGAACACTGCTTCCTCTTTTTTCCACTTCTATACCGTCACGCACTCGGGCCATTGCACATACTGGTTGCATCGAGACCAAGAACGCGGTAATCATGTTGGCTTTCGGTTTCAGCAAATCATCGGCTCTATCGAATGCCGGAAGCGGAGAATGACCGTGACCGAAGGTTTGACAAGATGGTTGAAAAGCGCCGCCGTAGCATCGTTGATTCTGGGTGCAATGTCGTACGCTGCAGGGCAGCAGAAGTACTTTACCAACTGGCCCGACGGAAAACGTGTTGCTGAGCGCTTTGTCACCAGTCCCCATCAGGATCCGCAGAAGATTACCTATCCAGAGGTTTGCGCGTGGTATGGAGCGCTTACATTTGCGCAACTTTCTGACGACAAAGACTTGAGCGCGCGGCTCATCCAGCGTTTCGAGCCGTTGCTCTTGGCTTCCGGATCGAAACTGATCCATCGCGAGCGCCACGTCGACTTCGAGGTCTTCGGGGTGGTGCCGCTGGAAATTCACATCGAAACCAAAGACCCCAAGTACTTGGAACTGGGGAAGTCTTTTGCCGACACGCAATGGGAGAGCCTGCCTCCCCAGACCCTGGTTCGGGAGGGCCTACCCCCAGAGACCGTGCCGCCAGGCCTGACTCCTGAGACCCGTTTCTGGATCGATGACATGTACATGATCACGATCCTGCAGGTCCAGGCATTCCGCGCCACTAGAGACCCCAAATATCTTGACCGTGCCGCGCTGGAAATGGCCGCATATCTCGACAAACTGCAGCAGCCCAATGGCCTGTTCTATCACGCCCCTGATGTCCCGTTTTTCTGGGGGCGAGGCGATGGATGGGTAGCGGCGGGCATGGCTGAGTTGCTGCGGTCCCTTCCGCAGAACCATCCCAAGCACGCCCGTATTCTTGAAGGATACAAAAAGATGATGAAGGCGCTGGTGAGTTTTCAAGGCGCGGACGGAATGTGGCGTCAGTTGATTGATCACCCCGAAGCCTGGCCGGAGACGTCGTCGACCGGCATGTTTACTTTTGCATTGATCACGGGCGTGAGAAACGGCTGGCTGGATGAAGAAACTTACGGCCCGGCTGCGCGCAAAGGGTGGCTCGCGCTCGTTGGTTACGTCGATCAAAACGCCGACGTCACAAACATTTGCGTTGGCACCGGAAAAAAGAACGCCCTCGAATACTACCTGACCCGGCCGCGTCACACCGGCGACATGCACGGCCAGGCTCCAGTGCTGTGGTGTGCTTCTGCCCTCCTACGAGAAGCATCGCACTAAAAGTTAAGACCGCGGCACACCCGATGCAGCACGCTCCTCTGAGGTGACGAATCGATGGGATGCGGAGCTGGAAGGCCCAGGAGGTGCATTTAGCGCATATGAAACGGATCTAGCCCGGACCGCCACCCCAGCCACCAGGCATATCGGCCTTGGGTGGAGCCTCGAAAGTCAAAGACGCGGCCAGATCAGATCTGTCAGTTGTCGCTCCAGGCTTTACTTCCCGAGCGCCGCAGAAAAGCGTCAAAGCCGCGCACATCAGTGCAACCAAGAGCTTTGCCATCAATGCCCCTGGCGGGGCTGGAGACGCGAATCGAAGGTCCGGCAAGATTGGTGGGCTAACGTGCGATGTGCAGTCGTAGATCATTCTGAGACTTCTGCCCCGGCACTTCTTTTCTCGAGTAAATCCCAAAATTATGTTGTGGTTCTTGTCCCAAAGCACTCATCAATACTACTCATTGGGTGCAGCCGACAGCATAAGTAAAGAGCACAACATAAGCTGCCAGATTGAAGTTAACTGACCTTGTGCCCGAGGTCGCCGAGGGCTTTCTGAAAAACGAGTTGACCGCGGAGCACGCTCTGCTCATCGCCAAGCTGCCGGGATCGGTGAAGAAGGAAGCTCTCAACCAAGCTTATGTGACTGCCTGGATCGAGGGGAAGCACGAGCGCGTGCTGAAGCCCATCGCATCTTTACAGGCGTGGATTGAGCAGCACCTTTTCCTCCAGTTGGACAACGTGCCCTTCCCGAAAGACGATGCAACGCTCGTACCGGAAGCAGGAAATGTACGGGCGGCACGTAGAGTTGGAGGCTGGCGATGCGGAACCACGTCACCCTGAGAAATGTAGTGGTAGTGTTGGTGAGGAGGCAATTGGGGTGACAGCAAAGAGCAGACGGAATGCCGCAGCTTACTGGTTGTACCTGATTCCAGCTTTTTCACCGGGTTCAATAGTGTCCCCGGCATTCTCGCTTTGATCGCGGTGATCCCGTTGGCAGCGATTGTTCTCTTAGGCAGGTCGTTTCCTGGAGGACATGGGATACGTGCCCTGTTCGCGGCGCTCGCCATCTGTTGGAGCGGACTGTTGCTCTCCCTTTATGGCTTCGCCGCGTGGATGTTCTTCGTCTACCTACCGCGTCATGGAGCCGGTCCTCGATAAGCTGGAAGCCGCGCTTTCGTCCATTGGAGCGGCGCTGGGTTTTCAGAGTGGTTTTTTGATGGTGGGTGGAATGAACTGCGGTGGGAAAGGTCGGCGCAAGTCAGAGCATTTTAGAACGGGTCAAACGAAGAACAAGCGTGATGCCCACGCCGAGCGCGACAGCGAGCGCAAGAAAAAACCACAGCGCGGGAAGGCCGGGAAAATAGCCATACTGCCGACGGTAAATACAAAGCCAGCAACGCCCGCGCCGACGGGGAAATTGTGCATGGTTATTCCGGGGTGAGGGTTATTCTTCATGCCACATCTTCCGGGTTATTGCCCAATAGTCTAACGAAAGAGCGTCCGTGGGGCAGACTGGCACTTTGGTTGTCAACTGCGGCCGCAAGTATGAGTTCAAATGAGTGGGACATTGCCGGAATCTTCTTAGCAACTTGGCGCATCAAACATAGCATCATGAGTCTTGAGACGAAGACTGTGCCTCAGTTGGAAGAGATCGCCGCCAACCTGCGGGAGTACATACTGCACAATCCAACCCATTCATCCTTTTATAAGGAAGAGTTGAAGGACGCGGAACAATGGATTGCGGAACGGCAGAGAAAATCTTCGCCAAAGCCCGCAGATATCGCTTGCTAAAAAAATTAAGGCGGCGTTGCCACCTGCGGCGGCGGGAATGAAAAAAGCCTTCGGCGAGAGCGCTGAAGGCTTTTGTTTCTTGCGATCTAGTGACGAGGGCATGATTGGGTTTCTGGCGGTTTCCTGTTTGGTGGGAGCGGCTGCGGGGCGAGCCAGGTGAGGAGGATCACTAAGAGACCTGCCAGGATCAGCCAGGGGTGGTGGTACCAGGCCGTGAATGCCATGCTTGCAAGTCCAGGAGTAGAATTTTGCCGGCTTCGTTGCCGGAAGGATGCGAGTTATGAACGAGATTTTGCTCGCCGCTACTCTGGCATGGATGTCCGCCAATCTCCCGCCACTGCCAGAACCAAAGTGGCCGCCCTTGGATAGCGGTCCGGCATATTATCTACCGCATTCAGAGCGGCATTTGGCCGAAACAGAGATATGGTGTGCTCCGCCAAGCGGTCCGGTGTGGAATATCGAGTGGCACGATTGCAGAACATGGCCGAGCAGACGCGTCTCGCGTTCAGGAGGAACGCTTGTCGTAGTGCCTCGCCGTAAAGGCGATTTACCTATTGCAGCGCTACTACATCGATTTCCACGAGAGCGTCTCTAGGCAACGCGGCAACGCGATAGTGGAGCGCGAAGGGGGTGCGTTCGTGAAGAAGTGCCCGTAGACTTCGTTCATAACCGGGAAGTCCGAGATGTTCTTCAGGAATACCGTGGTCCTCACAACCCGCTCCATGCTGCTCCCGGAAGCGGCAAGCACAGCGGAGAGGTTCTTCAACACGCGCTCAGTCTGCACCCTGATGTCGCCCTCAACTAGTTTGCCTGCCGCGGGATCCAGCGCGATTTGACCCGATGCGAAGACGAACCCGCCTCCCGTGATCGCCTGCGAGTAACGGCCAATGGGTTGGGGCGCATCTTTGGTCGCAACCTCTTCTGGGTTGGCCTTCTTCTCGTGCGCGGACGCGCCTGGCGGGTTCTGCGCGGTGGAAAGGGAAACGAATAGAAGCAGAGCTAGAAGCTCGCCAGTGCTTTTCACAGTTCCCTCCAGATTTCGGGTCTTGAATTGAGGGCCGTCGGTGAATTGGCCGGAAGGACCGCCGAATTCTAACACCAGCCCCCAGGGTCTGTTACAGGTTCTTAGGCTTCTTAGGCACGGGCGCTTGATTTTGGTCTGGCCCTGTGAGAATCTCTCGGCCCGATGGACGAGGACCGCAGTCAGGAACGCAAGAGAACATGGTTCATTTGGGGCATGGTCCTCGCTGGGGTTCCGTCCGTTGCCCTGATTATCGGACTGTTCCACGCCTTTGCAGGAATTAGCGAGCAGAAGGCAACGGGCCTGGCAGCGGTGGCCGGTGGTATTGCAGAGGCGTATGTGACAGTCGGCCTCGTCCTCACCTTCATGATCCCGGTGGCAGCGATTGTCCTCTTGGGCAGGTCGTTCTCTTCAGGACATGGGATACGTGCCCTGTTCGCGGCGCTCGCCATCTGTTGGAGCGGACTGTTGCTTTCCCTATATGGCTTCGCCGCCTGGATGTTTTTCGTCTACCTGCCCCGTCACGGAGCCGGTCCTCGATAAGCCCTAAGCCGCGCCAATGTGTCGCGGATTTTGCCGGGCGAGGTCGCGGGTTTTTCGTGAGGTGCGGGTCTGGAGTTTTGTTTGTGGTCGCGCGGGGACTTGGCTTGCGGATGCGGCAATTATCGAAGAGAGGAACTGCGGTCTTGTCGGCCTGATGGCGGCATGCTGATCCGGCACAGTAAGTGGGTGGTCAGGCTGCGTCGCAGGAGTTCGGGTCGACGGGAATATCCCACTCATCAAGTAGCCATTCTGGGACGTAGACCCGATTCTTGTTGCGCTCGCACCAGCTGCGTAGCTCCGCTGAGGAGACATACGTCTCTACCGTGAGTCGCAATTGCCTGACTTGCGTTTCGAACTCGGTAGGGAGAACTCGCGCGGGCGGAATGGGGCGGCCCCAGTTGGGATTTCCGCGTTTACGAACAATACGTGGCTGGGCGGCTGGTTCTGCCATAGCCCCCCGATAATACTCTGCCCGGTTAGACTTCGCGACTTCGGACCCTCGCGTGGTCGGGGAAACGAGATGCACGGACGTCTCCCCTCAAAGAGCTGATCTCCGCGTGGCTAGAATCGCCTTTCGCCTGCGTGGCGGACCTGCCTTGTGGCGGATGCGGGGAGTCGCCGTTGCAATTTGCCCGTCACCTGCCTTTAGCAGGAATGGAAAAAGCCTTCGTGCGTTGACGAAGGCATGGATGTGGGCAGCGAGTCCAAGATTTCATGGTCGCTGCCTAATGCTTCAAAGGAGTCATTCCGGTCTCTTTTCCTTGTCCGCCGGCCTGAGTAATGGTTCGCGATTGGCGTATCACTGATACTTTATGTCCTGTGTCGTGGCATCTACCCGGTATTTTGCTTGATACTACCGTGTCTCCCTCTATTGGTTCGTTGTCAAATTCACAGTCCCATTCTTTTGCTTTAGGGTCCAATGGATCTCCGTTTTTTACTTCCACTGTTGCCCAATTTTCAGGGGGCGAGTGATTAGAGAGATTTGCACGGAATCGGTTTTCCTCGACCGACCATGCCCGTTTTACTACTATGGCGGCTGTCGGTGGATTGTCGTCACCACACCCGACCAAGAACAGCAAGAACAATGGCCAAGGCTTCATAGACGTTACCACCTCCAGCTTTTGCGCTGCGACGAGGGCCAGCATCTCCTGTAGGTTTTTCATTTCTGAAGGAGGGAAATCGCTCTTCGCAATCGCGGATACGATGTCGTTGTCCAAGTAGGCTTTCATCGTTTTTCAATCAATTATGGCAGACTGCTCGAAGTACAAAACGTTCGAGTTGAATGAAAAAACCGCTCATTGGCGGTCTGAGTGGGGGAGGGCCTCGCACGCTGCCACCGTGCGACGGATTTTGAGCGGCTGAAGCGCATGTTGCCGCAGGCTGAGCAATTCAATTCGGGAAAAGCGAAAAAAGACTGAGATGCTCAAGCTTCTTATCGATGAGCATATCTCCCCGGAGGTCGCGGAGGGGCTCCGGCGTCGCACTCGGTCGTTGATCGCTCAGTGTATGGCGGAATGGGAGGGGAGTGAATTCCTGGGACAGGAGGACTCCAGTTGTTTGCAGCAGACTGCCGTGCAAGGGTTGACGCTCGTTACTTATGACCGAAGAACCATTCCGCCATTGTTCAAAACCTGGGCGGAGGAAGGGCGAGACTATGGTGGAGTGATTTTTCTCGATGACAAGACCATCTCACCGGCCGATAAAGGTGGCCTGGTACGCGCACTGATCCGTCTCTTCCAGGAAACTGGCAAATGCGATTGGACTAATCGCATCTGTTTTTTGCGCCGTTGATTGGCTGGCTTCAGAAGGGTCACCACAGCAGATGCGCTTCAAATTGTCGTGCAACCGAAGCTGACTCGAAGATACGGGGTGCCGCACGGCGTGAACTGCCTGGCCTGATCAGATCGCCCACAGTTGTGTGGCTTCATTGCAACAAGTCCTGGCAGGTGGAAAAGCCGCAGAAGGACAAAGGACAAGGGAATAGTGAGACAATCGTGTCGCAAGAACCTCCTGGATTCGTCGTCCTACCTGGCTGACGGGTCCTTGGATTGCCAGATTCGGCAAGCCCTACTGGCTCTTCGATCAAAGGAAAATGTCATGAAGGCACCTGCCGTAGCAAATGCACTACGTCCTCTTCTTATCGTGGCTGCATGTCAGCCAGCATTCATCTGGAGCCCACTGGCGTAGGCAAGTCGTCCATCATCGCCCAGCTAGCAAGATCCCTGAATCTTTGGTTGCGGGACATTACGCTCTCCGCTGCTGGATCGGGTGGACCTGTCGAGCCGCCTTACGTACCAAAGGTCGATCCAGTCGGCGATCCCGAATTCCTCCCCGCAGACGACGGCGGCAGTCTCTGCTGAATCCGAGCAGTGAACCCATCCCAGACTCGCCAGCGGCACAGTACGCAGTCGGGTCCGCCCTCGCTCGTCGCGCTTCCGACACAAATTTTGACCGCACTTGCCGGTATCTCGTCCGCATGCCTACCGAGTTTCGCGTCCTGGGAGTGTGCGTGATGCCAAGCTCCGCGATCAGAAGATCAGC
>Ga0209805_1001813_pt1 | contig 12606 bp, 12 predicted proteins | sample GraSoiAngelo_148_FD_185905 | JGI IMG/M metagenome (GOLD analysis project Ga0209805, IMG submission 185905) | Grasslands soil microbial communities from the Angelo Coastal Reserve, California, USA - 14_1009_09_20cm (SPAdes) (version 2) | ecosystem: Environmental > Terrestrial > Soil > Grasslands ... | reverse complement strand
GTCGACGCCAATCCACTTGAGATATTCGACCATGGCTTTGAACTCAGTCAGAATATCTTGACCTGTATCCATCGGAGTCTCACCGTTCATTCTGAGAAACGCCTTCCACTTACGAGTCTCCATGGTTAAACGCTCCTGGATGCTGCCTCTTCGAGGCTGTTCTGGCCGTCCACCTTTCCTTCGACCTTGAAGTAGACTTCTCGGCCCTTCATCCACTCCCGACGAGTGCCCGCGTTCTCTATGTCCGTGTAGACTCCGTCGAGCCACACCCTCACGTTCAGGCTTGCTGATGAGGATATCAGCTCTGCAAGGAGATTCTTCAATTGGTCGTCCGTCATAGTGTCTTGCGGGACGGTCTGATTGGTTGTTTCGGGCGGATACCCCGCGTTATCTATTGCTTCCATATCGTTCCAGACATAGACACGCGCGGATTCGATATAACCCCAACGTTTACACTAAATAGCATTAGCATGCCGGAGATAGCCAATCATCGGACTCTACTCAAATGTGTTCGGGTCTAACACATTGTGGACGTTGGCTTATTATTGTCCAACGGATTTTATCGTCGAAATTCCAGGAGTTGACTATTGCGTAAGTTCATGGTGGCGTTCGACGAGAAGGTTTTCAGAGACTCGACAATGATGCGAAAAGCCGAAACATAAGCCTCAAAGCATTTCTCAGAGCAGTAGTGATTCCCGGATGGATCCGGAACGTAAACAGAGCAAGAGCGAACACTTTAACGATGCGTGAATCCTAGTCAAGCGGCACTTGATCCGGACACTATTCTGAACGGGAGAAGCTATTCATATAGAGCTCGTGAGACCCCACCCCGTCTTGAAAGAAGGAATGACCTTGATGAAAGGTGCCTCACCTTCCTTCCAGGGATCTCGCTTGACCCAGCTCAGCTTCGAATAGAACAGTCTGTAGAGACGCCGATACTCCTCTCCCTTCTCTATAATCTCCACTGGTCCACTGATCAATAGGAGCTTCTGAGTTCCGCCAGAATCAACGAGAACCGCCGCGTGGGGATTCTCCCTGAGATTCTTCAGTTTACGGGTCCCATAGTCAGTAACAATAAACGCGTAGTCCTGGTCCCAGACATATGAGACTGGAACAACATGAGGCTCGCCCTTTCGTGATGCTGTCGCAAATCTGCACAGCTCATTGCTCTTCAGGAAATCAATTTCTTTCGCGGACAACTTTACCTCGTGGGGGCCGTTGTTCGGTTTTTTTGGCAAGGTTTACGTCCGCAGACAGGTTCTATTATTTGAGTACGTCGGAAAGCATGCGGCCTTCAGGGGAGAGAGACAAAGGCTGCCTTTCAATCCTATGATTCGACCGGGCTCTATGACTGCTTGGCCAGTTGCTCTTTGAAGGTCTTTGGAGCTATCGTCTTCAGAGTGCTAGCGTTACTGATTTTACATGTCATTTGATCTTCGCTCTCCTCCAATTCGCATTTCACTCCGAGGCGGTCACAGAGTGCTTTGAAAGAGGCACCGTAGTATGCTGATGCGCTAAGTCCCATGCTGTGCCTTAGGATTATGGTGCGGCTGTCCTTGCCGCCGAACTCTGAATAGACATAGGCGTTTGCGTATCCTGCGCCTATCGCTTCGAAGGTTTTGAGAACCGAGTCTAGGTCGAACTTGCGGAAGTAATAGAGGATAAACTCTACGACAGTGTCTTTCCCATTCTTGGTGCCCATCTCTCTCGCCTCTCCAACGGTGACATGTGACCAGAGCGTTTTCATTAGTCGAGGATCGCTTGTGACGAGTTTGAAGCTGTCGACGTATCTTCCCCATTCTATGTATCGTCGTATTGCTTTGTTGACGAGCACGTTGACCTCTAGATTATGACCGCCTACCATCTTGTCTATTTTCTCGCTGACGTCGGGGTCGATGGTGAAGGTCCTGCGCGTGCGTCTTTCCAAAAGAGTTTCTGAATAGACCGACTGGACTGCTCGTTATAGGACTTGCTCAGTTCAGCGAGAATCATGTGAACGCTGATATGGACTATCAGCAATCCATAACATGTACAATACAAACAGGAAAGGAGATAATCGCCAAAACGTCTATAACGAAAAACGCGCTGTCACGGTGTAATGCACAGATAATTCCCCAAAACAAACGTGGCATTATAGGAGTCGCATACCGCGACTCTAAACTCAGTGACAGAATTATCGCAAGCCAACTGGCTTCTTTCCGCCAGCTTATCGAGGCTATGTAAAGGGCGATACATCTATAGCTCGGGCAATCCGCGTCAAGCTTATACGTGCTCGGACTCCGAAACGTTCATGAGCCAATCCTAGCATGGGTTGCTGAGACAAGCCCATGGAGTTTCTAACAGTTCTAGTCTTGGCCCTAGCCTTATCGAATTCTCTCGGTCCCACAACAACGAGATTGCACGATCAAGCGAATCATCCTTTCAACTATGTGGTGGTGATTACCATGGAGAACCAGGGACTGGGGGATATCATCAACAATCCTTCCGCTCCTTTCTTGAACCAACTGGCTTCCTCGTACGCGCTCGCCACTAACTATACTGCAGTCAACCATCCTAGCCTGCCAAACTACCTGTCACTTGTCTCCGGGCAGGATTTTGCATCGTGGAGCAAGGCCGATTGTAGCCCAAGTCCCGGATGTAGCGCTGGAAACGCCTCGAACCTTGTTGACAGCTTGGAGAACCGAGGACTCTCATGGAAGGCGTACATGGAAGACTATCCCTCCAACTGCGGGTCCCATTGCTCTCCTGGAAACTGCTTCCTAGGCGATACTGGAACCGGGCAGTACGCAGCTCGACATGATCCCTTCGTCTATTTCGACGACATAGTCAACAGCACAGCCCGGTGCTCAAGAATCGTCCCCGCCAACTCGGGAGGCAATGGCGGACCGGACAACCTCTTCCTCTCCGATTTAGCCTCTCCATCTACTGCATCGAACTTCATCTGGTTAACCCCCAACCTTTGCAATGATATGCACTCATCTGCGACATGTACAAACGGCTGCATCTCAGACGGAAATGCAACTTGTCTGAAAGACGGCGATAGCTACCTTTCCGCGGTAATCCCTCAGATTCTGAGCAGCAATTTGTTCACCCATCAAAAAGCGGCTCTCTTCGTCACGTTTGACGAGGGCAACGGCTACTGTCCCATCAATGGGAGCTCACTGGATTGCGTGTACACGGTCTGGGCCGGGGCGGTTGTCAAGACCAACTTCCAATCCACCAATCAGTACAACCACTATTCATTCTTGAAGACACTAGAGACTGGCTGGAACCTACCCCCACTTACCAGTAACGATAGAAACGCGACACCAATGATGGAATTCTTTGCGCCCCATGCGCAAGCGCATCATGGACAAGGGGAACACGAGAGATTAGATGATCACGGCAAACCGAACGTTGAAGATCATCAACGGCATGATTCCCGTGGAGTCTGCAACTGCCAGCACTTCTCCGACTAGCGACCAGGCACGTAGGAAATCCAAGAAACTCGTTGGACTACAACTAGTCCCAGTTCTCTGATACTCTCGGAAATCTTACTAACATTAGGCGGAGACAAAACACAAAGGCTGAACATCCGCGAGCGATGATAACCTGAACTGCGCTCGATGGAACTTTGTTCAGCGAAATCACGCGTAAATAGTCTAGCAAATCGGATCCAGTTATCCTCTCTTGACTTCCTATTCACGTTGCACTCTTCTTGAGTATAGCCTAGTGGGTCCATGACGAGCAGGACCGGTTCTTCCCAGGCCCGATTGGTTGGAATCTTCGTACTTGTCCTGATAATATCCCTCGCTGAGTTCGCTGCCCTGATCCTTGATTATCAGAACAACCGGTATCTCCGCCAATACGTCTCAGATAATCTTGGCACAATAATCTTAGCCGCGATCGGCCTCCTTTTCGTCGCAGGGGGTGCAGGGTACGTAGTCTCCAAGAGACTTGGAATCCCGAAATCACCGGGACCCCGTGTCCCAACGTTCGCGAGAATCGGCTCCTTCGTAGGAAGAAGATACAAGCTGATAATCGTCTTTTGGATTCTGCTATTTGCTGCGAGTTTTCCTTTATCTCAACAACTCTCTCAAGTCACTACTTCAAGCACTAGCGGCGGACAATCCAGTTCCTCTCAGTCTGCGCTAGCCCAGAATCTTATGGCTCAAGAATTCCCCCATCCCCAGTCTAATGCAAGCGCCATAATTCTCCTCCAAGGAAACAATGTTACCGACAACGCGACAAAAATCTTCACTCTTCATGTAGAGCAACGCCTTGAGGCACCAGGAGTCCTCAACAGTCTTGAGAATGTCACGACAATCTACACTATTGCCAGGATAGCCCTCATTGGAGCCTATTTGCAAAAGGGCTACAACTTCACTGCGGCGCAATCAACTTCCAACCAGACTCTATGGGCGGATACCCTGTATGAAATCCTGTCTCAATATCCCAAACTGATCCCACCGGCGATCATCCAGAACTTCATCAGTCCGAACAAGAACGCAATGATCATTCTGGTAACCTTCTCCCAGGCTCCCGGCTCGTTCGGCTCAGCAGACACCGACCCGATACTGAAGAACGTAGTAACTATGCGGAACATCATCTCCCAACTCAAAGCCAGCGATCCTGAACCCTTGCAGACATATGTTACCGGTGACCTGGCCACCACCGCCGACTCTTCTCTGGGAAGCTCGGCTGACCTCGGCCGCATCGAGCCGGTCACCGTTGGCGCCATCCTTATTTTAGCCGGACTGTTCTTCCTTGCAATCGTCACTCCCTTCGTTCCTCTGGTCACAGTTGGAATGGCGTTGCTCATGGCAGAGGGAGGACTCTACCTCATCGGAAAATACATCATCCCAATCCAGGACACCACTACCACTTTCCTCTTCACAATAATGCTGGGAGTTGGCACCGATTACGCCATTTTCTTAATGGCCCGCTACCGTGAAGAGCGAGTCGAAGGCCGCGACAAGGCCCAAGCGGTCCAGACATCTATCACATGGTCAGGAGAGAGCATCGCCACCAGCGCAACCACTGTCATAATCGCCTTCGGTGCAATGACGTTAACCAGCTTCACCCTCCTGAGATCCATCGGCGTTGGTCTCGGCTTCGGCGTCCTAATCGCTCTTCTAGTAAGTCTCACGCTAATCCCATCGCTCATTCTAATCGCAGGAGATCGAATATTCTGGCCCACATCCGGCAAGAGATTCGAAGCGTATGCGGCTAGGGCTCGGAAGAAAAGAGCGGAAAGGCCAGGATATTTCCGGCGAGCTGCAAGCTTCAGCGTCAAAAGACCCGTCCTAGTCTTAGGATTGGCTCTGATCATATCCATCCCAGCGATCTACGTATCACTAACAGGGTCGACCTCGTACGACTTTGCAGCGGGTCTTCCAGCGGCCGAAAGCGTCAAGGGTATCACTGCTCTAGAACAGAGCTTCGGCGCTGGTCAAATAGGCCCTACGCAAGTACTCGTGCAATTCCCAACACCCATTCTCGCAAACGGAAATCTCACCGCGGGCGCACGTGCAAGCCTAGAAAAGCTGAGCCAGGCCATCGCCAACTTGACCAATGTCAAGGAAGTCACGGGACCTACTCGGCCCAATGGAATCGCGATAACGGGGACCAATCTAGCAGACATAGGACGCGACAATCGGACCGCCATGCTGACTGTCCTATTTGCTGACGAGCCATTCACCCAAAACTCTCTCAACACAGTCACTGAGATACGGAACCTCTTAACAAGTCTTCAGAACTCCGACGCGTCGCTGGCTCAGGACACCATACTGGTAGGAGGCGCATCCGCATCCACACTGGATTTCGCCAATGAGACGGTCAACCAGTTCAATACAATCAGAATATTGACAGTCGCAGCCATATTCGTCGTCTTGCTGGTAGTTCTCGGCTCCTATCCGCTAGCAATAACCGGGATACTATCCATAGGCCTGAGCATAATCTGGGCTTACGCAGCCACTCTTCTCTTCTTCAACAACGTTCTCCAATCAGGGGTCCTGTTCATCATCCCCCTTGTACTCTTTCTCCTGCTCTATGGAATCGGAATGGACTACAACATCTTCATTCTAACTCGGATCAGGGAAGAAGCTCAGAAGGGTAAGGAGACCCGACAAGCAGTTGTAGACGCCGTCGACAGGACCGGGGGAATAATAACGGCTCTGGCGCTTATCCTTGCGGGAGCACTGGGCTCGCTACTGCTCTCATCCAATCGTCTTCTCGAAGGCTTCGGTTTCGCGATCGCCTTAGCTGTCGTCCTTGACGCAATGGTCGTGCGGACATATCTCGTCCCGGCAATCATGTCACTTCTCGGCCCTAGAGCATGGTGGGGTCCCAATCGGCTGAGAAGGGTACGATTCGAAAAGAAAAGCGATCCACAATCCTCCAGCGATGCCTAGAGTTTGAGTCTGTTAGTTCTAGAAGACTCATAGTCGAGATGAGAAGTCTTCTCACTTGGAGCCTTGACCTACAGGACAGAATACACTCTGGGCTTCCTCGCCCTCCTGCCTCTTCTCGCTACCGGCGTCGCCAAGGGAACAGGCTGGCTCGTCACCATCATTGTGGTGTACGTCGGTGTTCCACTTCTCATCTGGAGTCTACTGGTGGATCGTCTTGCATCTCTAGTTTTGAGGATAATTTGCCGAGTCCGTGAGTCCTCGGGACATCAGTACTATTTCGAAAGGCAGGTGGGAAGGCCAGGGGTTTCACGTAGACTTTTGCGAGACATCCGCGTCCTAGTGTTTGTGTTCTTTCTGTCCGCACTAATCGTCCCCCAAGTGACACAGGTCAACCCACAGAATCTCGTCATTGTCAGCAACGCGTTCATCTACGTAGCCATTTTCCTGCTCGCAATACCATCCTCGATACATGTCCTTCTCTGGGTCCTCGAAGATTCTGGACTACGGTGTCACAACACATCGAGACTCACAGTTACCGTTCCAGCCGCTTGGACATCGAGATGGCTGTCCTCTCTGGGAGGCATCGGCGCGTTCGTTTCCTTTGCTGTAGCAATGGGCGGCAATCTTGATAGAGCCATTTCGCTCGGATTTACGTTAATGATCTCCCTTCTACCATCCTGCATTTTGGCACCGACTCTCTTCTATCGCAGGCTAGAGCCTGGAATCATAGCAAAGATTCGTTCGAGTAAGGCGGCAATGACAATGGCACGCCTCTTCCCGCAGGTGTCTAATCCATCTCTTCCCCCTTTATCGGCGCCAACTCTACGCTCGGTTCGAGTGAATGAAGAAACGAAGCAGACTACTGAGCCTCATTCATAGTACCCTACACTATTCGGTCGGCAAGTTACTATTCGCTTAAAGAGCACTCGAACAATCCTGAGCCATCATGAGCCTGGCCGAGGCGGCGAAGCCAGCCCCCCCGAGCAGCACGATTCGCAGCTATGCTATGATCGGAATAGTCCTTTACGCCTTCGGCCTTGTCTTGAACGAGATCGGCAACGGTCTGACACAGCTATGGCTAGTCCCCTATGCGGACACGATAAGCGCGCTAGGTTTCGTGATTGCACTTTACACCGCCGCTCTTGCTGGGCTCGGAACGCGTTTAACTGTGTTGATAGGACTCATCTATGGCATTGGAATCTTCTACGTGAGCGAGCCCGACGCTACCTACGTGGCTTCGGGTCTCAAGATTTCATCGTACAACACGACCCACTTTGTCGGGCTTGGTCTGATCGGCTTCACGATGATACTGTTGATTGCTCTCGCGTTCTATCTGACGCGTGCGAAATCAGGTCACCGAACTCTCCCCAAGCAAGATCCCGGTTCAACAAGCTAGTTCTCCCGTTAGATTTCATTGGAATCTGAATGCGGGCCCGCGGGGATTTGAACCCCGGACCTCTAGCCGGAGATTTTTCGAATCTCCTACAGCTGACTCCGATGGTGAAACCCCACTTAGGGGGCTGCCGCTCTATCCGGGCTGAGCTACGGGCCCAGAACAGACCCGGAGCGAAAGGATAGTTAATGATTCCTGACGGATGACGAGCCTGCTATTCGAGACTAATTGTCTGATTCCCAAAGAATTCCTTAGGATCGACAATGTGAACCCTCTTTCCCTTTTTCATCAAATCCTCCGCGACCTGCTCGTTGGTCGTAAAATAGCAGCCATCGCCGGTGAAAAATCGGAGCAGTCCATGTGACGAATCTCCACAAACTAGGAAGTTAGCCATGGTCTTGTCGTCGTCAAGATCCTTGCCGCATAGTGGACACTTGAACTCCACCCACAAAAGCCCGACGCTCTGCACCTGTCCAATCGCTCTAGCTGCCTTTAAACTGTTGACCTAACAAGAAAAATCCATCCTCCAGGACCATTCCAGACGGAATCTTGTCACACCTCAGCGGTCTGGTTCAATATGAGAGTGAAATCTATATGAAAACAGATTGACGGGGTGTATGGGAAACTTGGAAGAGAAGATCGTAGTCAAGACGAAGCATGGAGAGCTTACCCTAGAGCAACTCGCCGAAGTACAACCTGGCTTAGCCCGGTTAATGAAGGAGATCGGAGATCGATTTCACGTACTATACTATGCTGCTAAGGGTGGAAACTGGAAACTGGCCGAACACGAACAGAAGGTAACGATCAGCATCCTCAAAGCAGGAGCGACCTTGAGGCCAAAATACCATCAAGACATCACCAGCTTCATTCAATCACAACTGCAACCGCTAGCTGAGAGCATCAAGGCCGAAGACTGGCAAACATTCGAACATTGCTACAAGAACGCGGTAGAGGAAGGCAATAAGCTCCATGAAAAATATGGATACGGATTCATCCATTACAAACTCTCCAAGAACCCGCCTGATTACTACGACCTAAACCTTCGAGATTGAATCTCTGAGCGTAGAGCAAGCGCATGTCGTCAGTAGCGAGACGTACCCGGGTCTTTAGTGATTTTTCAGCCTGCTGCCGCTGAAACATGAATGAGGCGTGTACGAAATTCTCTCTTTGTCCGCCTTCGCTTCAGTGCCTTGGATCTTGAGCGAAGATCTAGAGTCCCGTCACGATTGGGCGACCTCTCAGCCATCCAGCATTTCTCCCGCTGTTCGCTAAGACCGCCTGTCCTGTGGGTCCCTCTGATAAGTTTTCCTGAATAACTAGACAAACAAGATGAATCAGGTCGAACTCTTATCCTAAGCTAGTATCTTTGCCATTTCTTCCACTACTCGATTCTTCGGAACGTTTCTTTCCTCGCCAGTCTTCATGTCTCTCAACCGCACATTGCCCTCCTTGAGCTCTCTAGGACCTACAATCACAATGATTCGAACCTTGGCCGAGGCGGCATAATCCATCTGTTTTTTCAATGGACGCTCTTTGAGATCTCTGTCCGCGCGCAGTCCGCTATTTCGCAACGCTCGCATCACCTTGATGGTCTCGTCTCGCACGTCTTCGCCTGCCATTGCAACGTAGACCTGTGGATTCTGCTCCAGATCTGGGAAGAGCCCCTTCTTTTCGAGGGAGATCATGAGCCTCTCGAAGCCCCCTGCCACGCCGGTTGCAGGCATGTCTCGTTTTCCGTATATTCGACAGAGCTTGTCGAAACGGCCACCGCCGAACACGGCACCAACATCCTCGCCAGCTTGATCGTACGCTTCGAAGACTGTTCCGTCGTAGTAGCTTATCCCTCTCACAATTCTTAGGTCCACTTGGACCTTGGACCTTTTTCCTAGGGAGTCGACGTTGTCAATGGTTCCTGTGAGTTCCTGTAGTCCTTTGCTGATCAAGTCATTCTTCGGGAGTTTCTTCTCTAGATCGGGTAGGACTTTGTCGGCGTCTCCGCCGATATCAGCGAACCCCATGACGCGTTTCACTTTGTCTTGGGAGAGCCCCGCTCTGCCTAGTTCTCCTTCGATCTGTTCGGGACCCTTTTTGCCCATTCCGTCGATGATTCGTAGCAATCTCTCGAGTTCCTCTTGTGAGCGGACGCCTATGGTCTGGAGGAACCCTTCTGCGAGTTTTCTGTTGCTGACTCGGACTTCGTGATCTTTCAATCCGACTTTGTCTAGAATGTCGGAACCTAGGCTGATGATCTCCGCATCAGCAGTGGGTTCAGTTACTCCATAGATTTCGGCGTCCCATTGTGTGTGGTATCTGTATCTGGCGTATTGTGGCTCGTCGTATCGCCAGACTCCTCCGATGCATCCGATCTTTATGGGTTCAGGAAGGTCGAATCGGTTAGCGATCATCCGGGTCATGCCGACTGTTAAGTCGAATCGGAGACCCAGGTTTCGCCCTGCTTTGTCTTTGAACCAGTAGATTTCTTCTCGGACTCCGGGGCCAGATTTTGCTTCGAGAGTCTCAAGGTTTTCCACTGGGCTGGGCTCTAACAGTTGGAACCCGTAGCTCCAGAGTACTTGGCGGATTTTGTCAGCGAGCCAAATTCTCTTGGTCATCTCTTCCGGTTCTATGTCCTTCATTCCGCGGGGGAGTGTGAATTGAGTCTCAGACAAGCCGAAGAACCTTCAACGTCTGAATTATTGGGATTGAAAAGTCTCAGGGTTCAACGTGTAGTAGACGATGTCTGTGCGCCGATCAATGACGGCCAACACCAGGTCCTTGCCATCCTTGTTTGCTTTCGCTGACAAAGTTGCGAGTTTTTCGAGAGTAGACTCTCCTCCTTCGAAGACGATAGTGACAAGCCTTCTCATGGCTCCCTTACCGAAGGTTTCGAAATCATAGCCCGCTTCTCCATCCCGGACCAAGTATCCCCGGTCCCGAAGGTCTCTGTAGACCAGATACTTTGTCCATATGGCGGGCTTCCCTACCGATAGCTTCGTCACCAGCTGCTGAAGCGACTTGGACTGCTTGGTCTTCTCGTCCAAGACTTTGATCCTCTTCTTCTCAACGAGGTAGAAGGTTTCGTAGGGATTGAGTGTGATTCTGTCGTCGACTAGAGTTCCGAACGCTTTCTCGCGGAGGTCCATCAGTTTCTCAGGTTCTCGGAGAAAGACTCCTCCCCTGGAAAGATAGGCCTCGATTGCCTCAACGATAACCGGTACTTGCTCGCTCTTGGTTTCCAAAGGGTTCCAGAAAGTCGAGCACGCGGACGGGCGGCTATAAAGCCATTCAAATAGAAAGACGCGTACGCTATTCGTTAGCGAGCCTAGGATTGATTGATGTCCCAATCAACGATCTAGTGAAGCACGTCCTTTTGCATTACAAGACTATGCTGGATGGAATGACTGCGTACGACCCTAGTTCTTGGGAATACTCTCCCGAAAGTCATCAACTCAATCTGGATGAAACAACGAGTGCTATTAGCGAGATCCCCGATGACTGGCTTCGTGCATCGCGAGAACCATACTTGTCAAAACATGGACGAACTCTCTGCCGAGCGTTCTCGCAATACGTCTTTGACTTGAAGAAGCAACTTGGAGAAGAATGGAAAACCGAAAATGCGATGCTTAAGGAGCATTTTGTGAATCAAGGATTGAAATGGAAAGAGCCTCCTTCGAAGAAACTGGAGATCGAACCAAACCTTGAATGGCAGCTGAGAGCAGAGATTGCATTGGTTTCGAAACTCGGCCGTGAGTTCTGTTTACCCTTCATGCCCCCTGATGGTAGGCCACGCACAATGAAAATGTCAACAGACAAGTAACGGTCGATGACTTGGCAAGACTAATGGAAAGGTCGGATGGGGTTCCGAGCTCCAATGTCTGGTAAGGGTCTGGAGCCTGTTAGATGGCGGAGTGGTCGGCTGGAGGTTATAGATCAGACACTTCTTCCTTTGCGATTGTCCTACGCTAGACTGCGGACTGTGGATCAGGTCTGTAGTGCGATCCGGACGATGAGGGTTCGCGGCGCTCCCCTGATCGGGGTGGTTGGAGGGTTTGGTCTTGTGCTTTCGCTGAAGAAGATTCGGACCGACGACATGGTCCAGGCTAGGAGGCAGTTGCGGAAGTATGCTGATCTATTGATCGGGACCCGTCCGACAGGTGTGAATCTTCGATGGGCGGTAGAACGAGTGTTCAATGCCTCCGCGAAAGCAGAAGAGGTTTCGTCCCTCAGCGAGATTCTTTCGAAAGAAGCAGTAGCAATTTTCGATGGTGAGTTAGAGGCTGCTCGAAGGATCGGAAAGTATGGGTCTGCAGTCTTGGAGGATGGTGATACGGTTCTTACTCATTGTAATGCTGGTGCGCTTGCAACTGTTGGCTATGGGACGTCTCTCGCCGTGGTTAGAGCCGCGGTGGAGCAGGGAAAGCGGATCAGTGTGATATCAACAGAGACTCGTCCGTTACTACAGGGATCGAGGCTGACAGCGTTCGAACTAGCGCATGACAAGATTCCTGTGAAGGTCATCGTTGACAGTGCAGCCGCGCAGATGATGGCGCGGGGTGTGGTGGACAAGATTCTCGTTGGTGCAGATCGAATATTGAGGACAGGTCATGTGACAAACAAGATTGGCACTCTGCCTATTGCATTGTCCGCGAAGTTTTATGGCGTCCCGTTCTACGTGGCTGCTCCAGTCTCCACTGTCGACATGGTTACGGACCCTTCGAGGGTTGTTATCGAAGAGCGAAACCAGCGAGAGGTTCTCTATGTTGCTGGGAGGAGGGTTGCACCGCGGAGTGTCGAGGCGCTGAATCCGGCGTTTGACGTTAC
>Ga0209805_1001809_pt1 | contig 12629 bp, 12 predicted proteins | sample GraSoiAngelo_148_FD_185905 | JGI IMG/M metagenome (GOLD analysis project Ga0209805, IMG submission 185905) | Grasslands soil microbial communities from the Angelo Coastal Reserve, California, USA - 14_1009_09_20cm (SPAdes) (version 2) | ecosystem: Environmental > Terrestrial > Soil > Grasslands ... | reverse complement strand
TCCACGTCTCCGAAGATATCGGCCAGCGGCAAGCGCCTCCCGTCCAGCAGCACGAGATTGCGGTTCGAGCCCAAGCCGTGAAGATTGACCGTCGCGTGGCCGCCAGTACCTTGGCCACCGTTGGCAGCAGTCCCCGCGGGTGCAAACTGCGGCAACTGATTCAGCGCAGATTCGATCGAGACGGTACCGCTCTGTTGCAAGTCCTGGGCGGTCGTAATCACGATCGGACTGGAGGATGTTCGGTTGGGGTCGCTGATCAATGAGCCCGTCACGACCACTTCGGCGAGCTTCTCGTCCGCGGCGGCATCGGCTCCTTCAGCTGCTTTGACCCCGTGACATGCGAGTATCGCCAACGAGGCGATACTCATTGCAACCCAGTGAAATCGATTCGTCGCAGACATTTCCTTCCCCCTGTCATTTGTTCAGTCGGCGCGCCGTTGCAGCGCGGGAGCACCGACGCTGAACTGCGTGTGCGCTGACGACATGAAGTTCATCCTCGCCGTATCGAGAGTCGCCACCCGGATTGAGTCGCCGAATTCGACGATTCGCTCATCGGTTGGCTCGTAGGCGGGCCACGGGACCTGGGCGGTGGCCGGAACGCCGGTCCAGGCAAACTTGACGATACAGTCGGACATCTCATCCGAGAGCCTTCGGTCGTCATCTCGCCAAGCGCGCGTAGTGCGAAATAGGTTCAGCGCATCCAGTGTCTCCAAGAAGAAGGGAACCTCACTGGAGTGATAGGCTCCGGCGGTGGCCGGATCGAGATCTGAGAACGTGATTCCGGGTGCGTAGGGGTGCACATGAGAGTAGACGTACATGTACACCCGCGACTTGCCCGTTCCTCGCTGAGCGCGTCCCCACGCGCGCATGGCCGATGCCATTCCCCCGTCGCGCACAGCGTCGGCCGCGACACCCTTGACCGCTCTATCGTCGGACGGTGCATAGAGCCGCAGGAATTCTTCACTCCGATCGCCGTACAGACGAAGCGAGATATCACGGAACTGCTCGCGCGTTCTCGCGGTCAGGAGCTCGTTCCAACTTTCGTCGTGCGTGAACCCCACGAGCAGCGGCACATCCCTTTGCCTGCCGGCCTTGAAGACCTCCAGCGCCGCCTGGGACAAGAAATAGCCATCGACTATCGGGCGGGCCAGAAACGCGTCGCCACACGCGCCCGCAGCGCAGGCGTTCTGGATCGCCAGAATCCTGTCAGCGGGAAGCTGCCGGAGCTCCGCGAGCGTGGCTGCCTTCAGAGCTTTCTGATACCTCACGCCGAGCTGTTCGCCGGTCGCAAGCGAGGCTGCCTCGGGCCCCAGCCCCGGCCCCCCGCTCATACCGACGGCTCGCTGAAACAACCCGCGCGTTAGCGAGCTTGCCTGCAGGCTGAACACCGACATCGAGCCGGCGGACTGACCCATGATGGTCACGTTGTCGGCATCGCCGCTGAATGCCGCGATGTTGCGTCGGACCCAGTTCAAGGCTGCGACTTGGTCCAGGAACCCATAGTTGCCTGAGGCCTTGCGTGGGGTCTCCGCGGTAAGCTCCGGGTGCGCCATGAATCCCAGAACACCGAGGCGATAGTTGAAACTGACGAACACGACACCTTTGCGCGCGAGACCTTCCCCATCGTAGTTCGCCATCCCGCTCGAGCCGATAGTGAAACCTCCGCCGTAGATCCAGACGATTACCGGATGTTTTTGCGCCGTGTGAGAGTCTTCGGACGCCCGCGGCGGCACCCAAACGTTCAGATACAAGCAGTCCTCGCTCGTTGCCTCCTCTCCGAAGTAGTGGTTGATGTCGTGTCGACGTAGGTTTTGGATGCATTCCGGCGCCTTGCGGTCGGCGTTGTAAATTCCGCTCCAGCCATTTGCCGGCTGCGGCTCGCTCCACCGCAACGCACGCAACGGCGGTGCCGCGTAGGGGATACCGAAGTAGGCACGCACGCCTGAGGAGAGTTGCGCGCCGGCCACCAGGCCACTGTCAATACGCGTGGGATCCGTGGCAATCGGGTGCTTGACGACCTGCGCCCGCGTATCTGCAGTGAACGCCGCTAAGCAGGCGCTCAGAAGCGCGGCACCGTGAGCCGCGCCAGAGGATCGATCATTCTGTCGCACTGTCACGACCCGCTTCTTTGCCACCCAGCGTCGTATCGACGAACGCGAAGACGCGGTTGAGGGCCGCGAGACTGGCGGCGCGGGTGGCTGCGGGATTCGGTCCGATGAAGCTGTGATCGACACCCGGTATCAGAAGCAGCTCAGCGTGAACGCCTGCGGCCCGCAACCTCTCGTACATCTCCTGCGATTGTTTGACCGGCACGGTCTTGTCCTCGACACCGTGAACGAGAAGCATCGGCGGGTCGCCGGCGTCGATGTAAGTAATCGGGCTAGCGGCTGCTGCGACTCCCGCCGCACAAGTGGACACGGGGCAACCCAGATAGCGCGCGTCGGCCGAATCGGCCCGAATGGGATTCACCCCCCCGGCCGCCGCATCGTGCTGCGCGGCGAGCTGGTCGAAATCGAAGATGCCGTACCAGGTTACGGCGCCTTGAACGCAGTCTGACTCCGTGGGCATGGGGGTCGCGGCAGTCCCGGAGCCGGCGGCACCGCCCGGTTCTGCGGTTGGAGGTGCCGCGTGCGGCGGCTCCAACGCAGCCACTCCACATGAAGTCGCCGCCAGTGCCGCCAGCTGACCTCCCGCCGATGCACCCCAGACGAGTCCGCGATTCCTGTCTATGCCGTAGGTAGACGACTGCGAACGCAGCCAGCGGAGCGCGGCCTTGAGATCCTGCACGGCGGCGGGGAATCGTGCCTCACTACTCAGTCGATATTCGACGGAGGCCACCACGTAGCCTCTGGCCGCCAGCGATGCGAGCACATTCGGCCAGTTCTGGAAGGCGCCGGACTGCCGCGTATGGCCGTTGAGCCAACCGCCGCCGTGAACGTAGACAACGAATGGACGGGGAGCCGCGGCACGCCCCGCGGGCGGGAGGTACAGATCGAGTCTGAGCGGTCGAAACCCTGTGATCGTGGAGTAAACCAGATCCGGCAAGCCGACCACCCCCGCCGGGAAGGCGATGCGCCGCTGCGGATAAGGGTCCTCAGGGACTACGCGGGCGCCGACATCGGCCGCCGGGGATGAGGCAGTACCTGCCTCCGCGGCAGCGCTTTGGGCGGCAAGCAAAAGTACTCCGATCGCCGCCGATCCCCACACCGCTGCTCTTCTCGAAGTCATCCAGCGCCCCCTCAGGCGATGCGTTCCGAGAGCTCACGTCCGGTAACGAGCGCGCTTTACCCAGCATCGTCGCCCCACTACAATTCTTAACTAACTAGTTAATCCGTGTCAACGAGCAGCCTGTGCGAGACAACGTGAATCAGGTAACTTCGGCTGGCGCTGGACCCTCCCGGACGGACATGAGCAACGATCGCCCGCTTTCCTGTCTCATTGGCCTGATCGGCAGGGGCATCCTGCGCTCGAAGTCACCGGACATGCATGAACAGGAGGCGGATGCCCAGGGCATTCGCTGCCTCTACCGCCTGATCGACCTCAACGTCCTGCGGCTCGGCGTGGATGCTCTACCTGCCCTGCTCGAGAGCGCCGAACGGATGGGGTTTTCTGGCGTCAACATAACTCACCCGTGCAAGCAGGCGATGATTCCGCTGTTGCACGAGTTGAGCGAGGACGCGCGCGCCATCGGCGCTGTGAATACCGTGCGCTTCAGAGATGGAAAGAGATTTGGCTACAACACCGACGCGGCAGGATTTGCCGAAAGCTTCGGGCGCGGCCTTGCCGATTCTCCTCGCGCCCACGTCGTGCAGATCGGCGCCGGGGGCGCGGGCGCAGCGACCGCCTATGCCATGCTGAAACTCGGAACCGATCGGCTCTCGCTATTCGATACCGTGCCGGCGCGTGCCTCGGACTTGGCGGCAAAGCTTGCAAGGGATTTCGGGGACGGACGAATCGCGGCCGTGCACGATCTTCCACGGGTCATGGCCCAAGCCGATGGCCTGGTGCATGCCACACCTACGGGCACGCGCGAGCACCCCGGTCTGCCCGTCCCTGCCGACCTGTTGCGTCCGGAGCTATGGGTTGCCGAGGTAGTGTATTTTCCACTCGAGACTCAATTGATGGGAGCGGCGCGAAAGCTGGGTTGCCGCACCCTCGACGGAGGCGGTATGGCTGTATTTCAGGCCGCCGCCGCGTTCGAGATTTTCACCGGACTCAAGGCCGACCGGGACCGGATGCTGCGGCACTTTCACACCCTTGGTGCCTGATGACTCGATCGGCGGCATGACACCCCCCTCTTGGACCCAACGCGCGGGCCGCGCGCAGATCGAGGCAGCAGGTGTGACCGCCGCCCTGGCAACTACCCTGCTGCGCAGCCGTGCGCGTTACGCAATTCTCGCCTTGCTCGCAACGGGAACGCTCATCAACTACCTTGATCGGACGGTACTGGGCATCGCGGCGCCTGTGCTCGCGCGCGACTTGGGAATCGGTGCGGCCATGATGGGCGTGGTGTTCTCGGCCTTTTCGTGGACTTACGCGCTGATGCAAATTCCCGGAGGGATCTTCCTGGACCGTTTCGGTACGCGCCTCACGTACATGCTGTCCGTGTGCAGCTGGTCATTCTTTACACTGCTGCATGGGACCGTCGGCAGCGTATCCTGGCTGCTCGGCTGCCGGTGCGGCCTGGGAATTGCGGAAGCGCCGTGCTTTCCGGCCAATAGCCGCGTGGTTGCGACCTGGTTTCCACAGCAAGAGCGCGCCTTTGCAACCAGTGTCTACACCGTCGGGGAATACGTCGGCCTGGCACTTCTGAGCCCCCTGCTCTTTTGGGTGCTGAGTGAGCTTGGATGGCGCTGGCTGTTCATGATCACGGGAGCGATCGGTCTGACGTTCGCGGTCGTGTGGTGGGTTGCATACCGCGAGCCCTTCCAGAGCACGGCGGTGAGTGCCGCAGAGCTGCGGCATATCGCAGCCGGCGGCGGGATCATCGAACGACCCGTCGGGCGGATGCGCCTTGACTGGCCGGCAGCCGCCCGACTGGTGCGGCACCGGCGAATGTGGGGAATCTGTATCGGGCAGTTCGCGGGCAATTCGACGCTCGTGTTCTTCCTGACCTGGTTCCCGACCTACCTGGCAACGCAACGGCACATGGGCTGGTTGCAGATTGGCTTCTTTGCGATCCTGCCCTTTATCGCCGCCTCGGTCGGGGTGTTGTTCGGCGGATGGTGGTCGGACCGTCTTCTGAAGACGGGAAGCTCAGCCAATGTGGCTCGCAAACTGCCCATCGTCAGCGGCCTCCTGCTCGCCTCCACCATCGTTACGGCCAACTACGTTGCGAGCGACACCGCGGTGGTCGCGGTCATGTCCCTGGCTTTCTTCGCTCAGGGCATGGCCGCGCTGGGCTGGACACTCGTCTCGGATATTGCCCCCGCGGGGCTGCTCGGCGTCGCCGGCGGCATCTTCAATTTCGCGGCCAATCTCGCCGGCATCGTTACCCCTCTGGTCATCGGGGGGATCGTTGGGGCGACCGGTTCCTTTGTCGACGCTCTCTTCTTCATAGGGTTCCTGGCCCTATTGGGTGCGCTATCCTACGTGTTCGTAGTGGACGACGTTCGACGCATCCAACTGTAGCGCTCGCGTAACTCTTCAGCCCGCAGCGGCAAGCGCGCCGACCTGCTCCGGACGCAGTTGCAGCTCGAGCGATGCAAGGACACAGAGCACTTTAATGGCATCACGAGCGCGAAGAAGAGCACCCCCGGCTGCCGCCCGCCGTTCCCCGGTCAGCGCGCCCTCCGCCGCCACGCGCGCTGCCGACAGCACCCGGGCGGACATTCTCGCCATTGCCACCGAGGAGTTCGCCAAGAAGGGCCTCAGCGGCAGCCGCGTCGATGAGATTGCCGAGCGCACGCACACCGTCAAGCGGATGATTTACTACTACTTCGGCAGCAAGGAAGGGCTGTACAGGGCGGTTCTCGAGCGCTGCTACGACCATATCCGGATGATTGAATCGGATCTCGACCTGGATGCCGTGCCCCCGAACGAGGCACTGCGCAGGCTGGTGCAAACCACCTTCGACTACCACAACAAGCACCCCGACTTCGTGCGCCTCGTGATGAATGAGAATATTCATCACGGTGACCACATCGGGCACCTCCCCAACATCAAGACGCGCAATCGCACGGTGATTGCGATGCTCGGCAAGCTCATCGACCGGGGGGTCGCCGACGGCATTTTCAGAGAGGATCTCGATCCGGTCGACCTTCACATGTCCATCAGTGCCTTGTGCTTCTACAACGTGTCGAACCGCTACACGTTTTCACGCATATTCGAGAAGGACATGTCTTCTCCCAAAGCGCTGGCAGCGCGTCGGGAAGTCGTGGTCGACACGATCGAGCGCTGGTGCGCCGCGAAATGAGCTCCGCTCAAGCCACTCGCGCGGGCGCCTCGAGCTTGTAGCGCGACTGAGCGGCGAGACGGATCGCGGCATTCGCCGCCCCATACGCGTTGTAGTTGCGACGTTCCACGATCTCGAAAAAGAAACGCTTGGCGAAGGCCCGTGAATACAGCTGAAAGTACTCTCCGTTCGCCTCCCGGTCGTAGAGGATATTGAGCTCCGAGAGCTCGCCGACCGTTCCTGCATCGAGACCGAAGCGCGCCTCGAGGTCATCATAATAGTTGCGCTGTATCGGAAGCATGGGAAGCCCCAGGTCCCGCAAGCGCTTCGCCGTGGCCACGATGTCTCGTGTCGCGAGCGCAATGTACTGAACGCCGGCGCCCAGGTAGCCCTGCAGAAATCTCGACGACAAGGTCTGGGCGCTCGCCGATCCGTTCAGCGTGACTCGCAGCGCCCCATCCGCCGACTGAATGGCCTGGCTGTACACGAGTCCGAGCGGGTCCGCGATCTCGAACTGCGCAGTCTTCGTTACCTCGAAGAGGGAGACGTAGTACAGAAGCCACGAGAGCATTTCCTCGTACTGCATGGTCTGGGCGATGTGATCAACGCTCAGCAGCCCGGCATCGTGGCAGGGGCCCTGCTCAGAGAGAGGTATGAACTCGTCATTCCATACTTCGCGCTCGTGGCCCGACTCCATGAAGTAGACAAGGCTCCCGCCTACTCCCAGAACCGCGGGCATCTGCAATTCTGCGAGCCCCAGTGGGTCCGAGAATTTGCCGATCTGCAGACCTCTTGCCCGGAGCATCGCTTCCTGCACCCCCTCAACGCGGAGTCCGACAGCGCACACGGATGCACCGTGAACGTTGTCGTAGGAGCGCGCGAAGCTTTCAGGCTCGCTGTTGATGACAAGGTTGATGTCTTGCTGCCGCCACCGTGTCACGTCCTTGCTGCGGTGTTTTCCGACCGGGGAGAAACCCAAGGCCGTGAACATGCGACCGAGGTCGACAGCCTCGGATTCGTTGGCGGCAAACTCGAGAAACTCGACACCCCGGCAGACGACCCGGGGCGGAAGCTCTGAGCGGCCGCCTCGACGTATCCGGTCCGTGTCCGCTTGGGTGCGCGCCGGGCCGCGCATGACCTCATCCCACAGGAAGCTGAGTGAGCGCCTGCCATCGACGGCCACGGTAGAGGCGGAGGCAGCGCGGAAGCGGTCGTTGAAGATCTCCAGTGAGAGTGGGCAATCGCATCCCTGTGCAACGAGCGTCGAAACGTAATCCACCAGCGGAAAGTCTCCCTGACCGGGCATATTCCGAAGATGCCGGCTCCATTGCAGCAAGTCCATCTGCAGCATGGGTGCATCCGCGACCTGCACGAGGAAGACTTTTGCCGGATCGATTTCGCGCAAGCTATCGATGGGGATGTTGCGCGCCAGGGAATGGAAGCTATCCAGAATGAGGCCAATCGCAGGGTGACCCACTTCACGGACGATGGACCACGCCTCCCGGTGGTCGGCAATGTGGCGCCCCCAAGCAAGAGCCTCGAATCCAATCCGCAAGCCTCGCGCACCAGCCCGCTCCCCGAGCTCGCGAAAGTCGTCCACAATTCGACCGCGATCGTTGCTCGAGGCAGGCGACACACTGGAACACACGAGCAACAAAGACGCCCCAAGCTGCTGCATCAAATCGAACTTTCGTTCGACGCGTTCGAAGACTCTGCGGCGCTGCGGTTCGGGCATCCCCTCGAAGTCGCGGAACGGCTGAAAGCACGTACACGTGAGCCCCAGATCGCGGATCAACACTCCTACTTCAGGGGCGGAGCCCCCGAACGACAGGAGATCGTTCTCGAAGATCTCGACGCCCTGGAAGCGCGCGTCATGGATCGCACGCAGCTTGGCATCCAGGCTGCCACTGATCGAGACCGTTGCAATCGACATCAGCATTGACGCAATTCTCCCCTCATCCCCCAGGTCGCATGTTCCGGATCTGCGCTATGTTCTCACTAACTAGTTAGGCACATTACGCCTGGATCTAGCTTTCCACCACACATTGAGGTGCTACTGGCTTTAGACGGTCACAGCTGTGCTGGATGCAGGTTTGGCGGGCTGAGCAGCTTGTTGCTTGCTTGCGAAGTATCAAGCCGTAACGTCGAAGCCCACGTTTCGAAGGATATGTTTGGGGGTAACTTGCGAGAGGGCGACCAGAAAAGGCTGTTCAAATTAGTCACTTAAGGCGCAATTCAATTGCAACCCGGGGAGCCAATACTTTATTTATCAGCGTGATAACACTGATAATTAATGTCCCTTCTTAGGGTGTTATACGCTCGAGCCGGCCACATTCTCTGGAAACGCCCCCAAGCAGTAGCCCGACGCATGCCGGATATCACCATCGCCATTATCTGGGAAAAGTGGAACCTGTGGAGTTTGAATCCTATGAGAGCACGGAAGGGCGTTTCGAGGCCGAAGTCAGACAGTACCTCGAAACGCATGAGCCTAAGCCGAGGACGAAAGATCCGAATCGGCATCGAGTCGATGGATCGTTTCTTTTCTCGCATGCGGGCTAACGCTTGTAAGCTGGACCGTGCCCAAAGGCCGGCGCCAGGCCTGAACCTATCTTTCGAGGACCCGGCGGACTTCCTGGAAGTAATCACCCCGACGCGTGTACGGCTTCTGCAGGAAATCAACCAGAAAGCGGTCCCCCTCTTCGCGCTCGCTGCTGCGCTGTCACGGGATAGCCTAGTACCGCCGAACTTTCGGATCATCCCGTCTGTCGCCCCTCATAGGTTGCGACCCCATCATCATCGAAATTGCTGTCATTCACCTATTGAGAATTCCGTAAGTGGATGACACTTTTCGCTACGCTTGCTGTCCAAGGACCTCGAGTGGTTACATTCGAGGTGGCGATGGATATCGAGCAGCAATTGAAGGAGCTGGAGCAGCGGCGCAAGCGAGGCATGCGACTGTTGGCCGCGGACGTTTGGCCCGCGGAAGTGGCGCGACGCGTTGGGGTGTCACGACAATCGGTGCTGCGCTGGAGCAAGCTGCACGCCAAGGGTGGTATGGCCGCGCTGCAACGGCCGAAGCGCTTTGGTCGACCGCCCAAGCTCGACGATGCGCAGCGCGCCGAGTTGATCAAGGCATTGAAGGCCGGAGCAATGGCCGCGGGCTTTACCAGCGAGCTGTGGACGCTTCCGCGCATTGGGATGCTGATCAAGGAGCGTTTCGGCGTCGAGTTCTCGCAGTCTTCGGTCTGGCGAACGCTGCAGCAGCTGGGCTGGAGCGTGCAGCGCCCCACGGGACGTGCGCGCGAGCGCGACGAGGCGGCCATCCGCACCTGGAAAGAGAAGAGGTGGCCAGCGATAAAAAAATCGCAGCGCGGCAGGGGCGAATAATCGTCTTCATCGACGAATCGGGTCTGTCCGAGAGACCCTGCCGCGCACGCACCTGGGCCCCCAGAGGGCAGACCCCGGTACTGCAATACAGCTTCTCCTGGAAGCAACTCTCGGTGATCGCCGGGGTGAGCTTCTGGCGGTTCTACTTTCGCCTCTTTCCCGGATCGATCAAGAGCCCGCAAGTGGTGGAGTTCCTCAAGGCCCTGCAGGGGACCGTCGGCCAGAAGCTGCTGATCGTGTGGGATCGCCTGCAGGCGCATCGCTCGAGGCTGGTTAAGGAGTACCTCGACACTCTCAACGGCCGCATCGCCTTGGAGTATCTGCCTGCCTACGCTCCCGAGCTCAACCCCGTCGAATACATCTGGGGTTACCTCAAGCATCACGCCATGCCGAACTTCTGTGCTCGTGACCTCGGCGATCTCCAGCATCGCGCCAGCCGACATCTGCGCTCGATGCAACGCCGAGGGACGCTGGTCACTGCGTTCTGGCAACAGGCAGAACTGTTCTGAGTTCGTCATCTACTTTTGGAAGAATCAATAATCAGTAAGGTGTTGGCTTTATGGCGCTTGCCAGCCCGCGCGAACTCGCGATCCGCGGTCACCAGCGTAAGGCCCTCTGCTAACGCCGCCGCAAGGTGCAATGCGTCCAAGGTGCGCAGCGACCTGTCCATCGAAGCGACCAACAGGCGCGCCTTGATGAAGTGTTCCGTGCTCAGAGAGATTCGTCGATAAAAGCCTTCAGCAACGTGATTCGAGAACAAATCAAGAATCTCCTTGGCCTGCCGCTCCCGTAGCTCATCCAGGTGGTACTTCTTCGAGATCAGGGAGCAAAACTCGACTTCGCTCAGCACGCTGATGACCGGAGTCTTGAATTGTCGCAGTGCCTTTTCCGCGGCTGCGCTGAGCGGCTCGGGACAGTAATAGGCACCTAGGATGCTGGTATCGACATAGGCGCTTTCATCGGCCATCTCGCTCCTCACGCAGCAATTGCACGGCGGGTGTTCCGGCGCGGCCTATCCCCTGTCGAAACTCTGTGAGCGACGGCAGCGACTTCACGGGCTTCGGTGCAGGAATGAGCTTCGCCACCGCCTTGCCATGGCGAGTGATGACAATCTCCTCGCCGGCCTCCGCACGATCTATTAGATCTGGCAGCTCCTGGCGCGCCTGCTTAATTCCTACGTGCTTCACGATAGTCTCCGAGGATGTGTACACCACGAGTGTACACATCTATGCTAACCAGTCAACCATTGGTTGATGCAACCGGGTGCGGCTTCACCCGGGGAAGTCGCACCCGGTTTCCGAAGGACCTGTGCTCACTCGCGCAGATAGCGCGCCAGAAACTCAGATATTCTGTGCGATCTGAAAACCCGCGTCTTAGGCGCCCGGAAGCCGGTATTCCCGCGTACCGGCCGGTGGCAAATAATTCATGGCACTCGGCGACACTATCTACGTATTCGACATCGAGCTTGCGAACTCCGACAGCAGCGTCTACGAGTCGTTGAGGGTTCGCGTGGCCCGTCATCCGTCGGAGACGCCGGAGCACATGTTGACGCGGGTGCTCGCCTATTGTCTCGAGTACACCGAAGGGATCGCGCTTTCGAACGGATTGTCTGCGCCTCACGAGCCGGCGATCGCGGTGCGCGACCTGACGGGTGTGTTGAAAGCGTGGATTGATGTCGGCGCCCCGGACGCGATGCGGCTGCATCGGGCGAGCAAGGCGGCGCCGCGCGTAGCCGTTTATGCGCACAAGGATGCCTTGCAGCTTGGGGTACGGCTTCGCGGGGAGCGGATCCATCGCATCGAGGCGCTCGAACTCTACGCAATGGACTTCGATTGGCTCTCAGATCTCGCGCAACGGCTGCAGCGCCGAACGCAGTTCACGCTGACGGTGTCTGAACGGCATTTGTATCTCTCGCTCGGTGAAGAGACGCTTTCGGCCGTCGTCAACCGAATTCCCCTGGGGCAGTAGAGACCCTCCCTCTCCGCTTGTGGAACGAGCCCGCGGATCCGCACCGACGGCCTCTTAGGAATTACATGAAATCGCAGTCCCCTGGCACACCCAGGAGAGCGCCCGAGACGCCGCCCGAGCGAGCGGCCCGCAGGCCGCCCAGAGGTCGCCTTGGGGCTGAATCAAGCCACGACGCTGGCACTGCCTACTCTCTATGCCGTCGTGCATCGCGTGCGCTACCCTGCCTATACCATGCGCCTCCTGCTCGTCACACCCCCGATGATCCAACTGAATACTCCGTATCCCGCGACGGCGTATCTGATGGGCTTTCTGCGCCTGCACGCAGCCGACCTCGGGCTCGAGCTGACACAAGCCGACGCCTCGCTCACGTTATTCTTGCGACTCTTTTCAGGCCCGCTCGTCGCGCGCGCAGCCGATGTTCTCGGCCAGCGCGTACGGACCGCCGGAAAGCGTGGCCCGGTGCCGCCGTCGATCGCTCACTTTCTTAAGCATGCCAAGCTTTACGTCGACACTGTGGGGCCGGCCATTCGGTTCCTGCAACGTCGCGATCCGAGCTTGGCATTTCGTATCGTGGGGCGCGCGTTTCTTCCCGAAGGGCCACGCTTCGAGCATTTGAGCCCGCCTCCCAGCGGCGAGCATGCGGCGTTCGACGAGCAGCTGCTGTCCGCGTTCGGCACCCTAGGCACGACGGAGCAGGCTCGTTACCTCGCGAGCCTGTACATCGACGACCTCGCCGACGTTTGGCGGGTCGGGATCGACCCACGCTTCGAGCTCGTGCGCTATGGCGAGCGACTCGCCGCAAGCGCCACCTCGTTCGAACCGCTGCACGAGGCGCTGACGGGCGAGCCCACACTCGTCGACACAACGCTCGACGAGCTCA
>Ga0209805_1001803_pt1 | contig 12663 bp, 12 predicted proteins | sample GraSoiAngelo_148_FD_185905 | JGI IMG/M metagenome (GOLD analysis project Ga0209805, IMG submission 185905) | Grasslands soil microbial communities from the Angelo Coastal Reserve, California, USA - 14_1009_09_20cm (SPAdes) (version 2) | ecosystem: Environmental > Terrestrial > Soil > Grasslands ... | reverse complement strand
GACCGGTCTCGACGTCGCGGATGAAGAACAGGTGAATCGTCCGGAACAACAATCCGCCGATGCCGACCGCCAGCCAGATCTTGGCGACCTGCCGCATGAAATCGGCCGGCGAAGCCCAGGGCGTGAAGAGGCCGAACAAGGTGGGATCAAAGTACAACACCACTGGCGAGGCCGCCCAGATCGTCATCAGCACGACCTTGCGCTGCAAATTGTAACCGACCTTGATCTCTTCCTTGTGCTCATGGGTCGCCTGGTTGAGGTGATCGTAGCCCCTGGGCTCGAAGAAGAAATGGCCGGCCTGACGTGAGGTCATCGAGACCAGCCAGCCGATCAGCGCGGAGGCGACCGGATCGAAAAAGATCATCACATAGCCGATCAGGAAACTGACGGCGGAAACGAAGTGCAGGCTCTGGTTGATCCGGCTGTGATGATAATAGCGATGATCGTCCCAGCGTTGGACGCGCAGTTGCTCCAGGAAGTTCTTGATCATTATCTCCCCCAATCAGGTTGAGTAGGTTTACAGCGATTCGATGTACGGCATGTGACATCATCAAAATGTCATATGACGTGTCGCGATGACACACACGGCCGTGCAAGCGGGGCTAACCGAATTACGCAGCAGCCGCCATTTCAGCTTTGCGGATACGGACCAACGAGAAGTGGCCGAGCGGCGGCACAAGGCGGCGCTCCACCAATTCCATCCCGCGCCTGCCTTGTAGCCATCGCGCATAGCGCGACCATGCGAATTCGGCGGTGCGAAAACCGAGCGGACGCACCACCGGCTGCAGGCGCTGCTCGATGAAGCGGCGCATCCCGGCGTCGGCGCTGACGCGCGTCAGGATGATCAGCTCGCCGCCTACCCGCAACACGCGCGCGAATTCATCGAGGGCCGCTTCCGGGTTCGGCACCGCGGTCACGACATATTGCGCCATCACGACGTCGAATGAGTCGTCGGGAAACTCGAGTTTCTCCGCATCCATTACGGCGAGCCCCTCGACATTCTTCAGATGGAATTCGCTGACCCGTCGCTTTGCCTTTTCGAGCATCGCCTCGGAGATGTCGGTACCGAAAATGCGGACGTGCGGCGCGTACTGCGGCAGCGAAATGCCGGTGCCGACACCGACTTCGAGCACGCGGCCGCCGATCCTATTGGTGGCGGCAATGGCTGCCCGCCGGCCCTTGCTGAATACGCCGCCGAACACGAGGTCGTAGATCGGGGCCCAGCGGTCGTAGGCGTGTTCGACCGTGGCTCGGTCGAAGTCCAACTCGCTTGCGTCGTCAAGTTTCATGGTTTCGGCCATCGTCACTCTCATTGGTTTGTTGTAGCCCAAATTAGCTTTTTACGCGGCCCTCTGGCCGGCCAGGCGCGGCATCGCCCGCAGCGAACGGCTCGGCTGCAACGCCGTCAGATTGCCGATGAACTGTCGCGCGCTGTTTTCCCAGGAACGTTCGAGCGCGAAATTCCGACAGGCCTGGCGTGACATGTCGACGGCGCGAAGGCAGGCGTTGCGCAGATCCGCGTCCAGCGCGCCGATCGGATGATCGGCAATCACGTCCTTTGGACCGGTGACCGGAAAGGCTGCGACCGGTGTGCCGCAGGCCAGTGCTTCGAGCTGCACGACACCAAAGGTGTCGGTGAGAGAAGGAAACACGAAGACGTCCGCCGCCGCCAGATGCGAGGTCAGATCCTGGCCCTTCTTTTCGCCGAGAAATGCGACGTCGGGATATTTGCGCGCGAGCGACGCCTTTTGCGGTCCATCGCCAATCACGACTTTCGAGCCAGGGAGGTCGAGCGAGAGGAATGCTTCGAGATTCTTTTCAACCGCGACACGGCCCATGGTCATGAAGATCGGCCGCGGCAGATCGAGCCTGGCGGGCGAATCCGGATTGAACAGCTCGGTATCGACGCCGCGGGTCCAGAAACCGAGCTTCTTGAAGCCGCGTGCACCAAGTTCCTGGCGCAGCGAGGCCGTTGCAACCATGATGGCGGCGGAAGCGTCGTGAAAGCGCCGCAGCACGGCATAGCCGAGACTTAGCGGAAGGCCGGTCCGCACCGAAACATATTCCGGAAAGCGCGTCGTATAGGAGGTCGTGAAGGCGAGCCTGCGGCGCAGGCAATAGGCCCGTACCCACCAGCCGATCGGGCCCTCGGTGGCGATATGAATGGCTTCCGGTGCGGCCGCCTCGATCCTTCGTTCGATCTCGCGCCGGTTCGGCAGCGCGATGCGCAAGCCCGGATAGGTCGGGACCTCGATCGATGGAAAGCCGTCCGGCGTCAGGAATTCGAGCTCGGCCCCGAGCGCCGAAGCGGCGCGGGCGAGCGAGGTCAACGTGCGAACGACGCCGTTGACCTGCGGATGCCAGGCATCAGTTGCAATGAGTATCCGCATGACGAAAACCTGAGAGTTCGATGATTCTCAGTTTCCGACGTTCAACCATGGATATTTCAAACGTGTGACGTCATCGAAATGTTGAGCAGCTTTTTGTTAACCGCCCGGCGTCAGCACCCTCATGAAACTGTCATGAAACAATTCATTACCGCGACGAAACCGTTTTGCCGCTCCGGCGCAAACGTCCCGAAACCTTTGGCCGGTAACGATCTCGTCAACGAGACGCCGAACCAGCATCAGGGCGGTCAAAACAGGGGGACGACCAATGTTCAATCTCGAAACATTGAAGCTCAATTCCCGCCGCGCGTTAGCTTTCGGCGCGCTGGCCATCGGGGCGACTGCATTTTCCGGATCGGCCGCCGCGGCCCCGCCGGCTCAGCTTTTCCCCTTCTTCCTGATGCCGCCGGCGCAATACGTGGCGCCGCCCGTGCAAGCCGCGCCTTCCGAAGATGAAGGCACCACCTTCGAATTGCCGGCGCGGCTAAGGCGCCAGATCGTCAACTACGCGACCCGCGAGGCTCCCGGCACCGTCATTATCGATACGCCCAACACCTATCTCTATTATGTGCTCGGAGGCGGCCAGGCGATCCGTTACGGCATCGGCGTTGGCCGCGAAGGTTTTACCTGGTCGGGCACGCAGGCGATCACCAAGAAAGCGGAATGGCCGGATTGGACCCCGCCGGCGGAGATGATCGCTCGGCAACCGTATTTGCCGCGCCATATGGCCGGCGGACCCGGTAACCCGCTCGGCGCCCGCGCGATGTATCTTGGCGGCACCGTATACCGCATCCACGGCACCAACGCGCCCGAGACCATCGGCACCCATGTTTCCTCGGGCTGCCTGCGGCTCACCAACGAAGACGTCTCCGACCTCTATTCGCGGGTCAATATCGGCACCAAGGTGATCGTGCTGCCGATGACCGACCGCCGCGCGGATTTGGGCAGCGCCCTGCGCTGACATTACCGATATTTAAGGTCTGAGCGCCCCGGCATCCACCGGGGCGCTTTCGTTTGCGATCACGTTTCGGCCACCCGCTCTGGCGCCGCCCCTACCCACCCTATAGAATCAAGCGCTCGATTCAGTCCGGGGGGACGATGCGTCTGCCGATCGCGGTGGGGCCGATACGGGTGGGCCCGAGAACGATCCTGATTGCCATCGCAGTGGTGGCGGTCTCGTTTTTCATCAGCCTGAAGGCCATCGACTGGCTGTCGCCGCGCGGTTCGTCTCCCGCGCCGGCACTGACCGAATTGCCGCCGCTGCCGCCGGTCTCGCGCAGCTCCGTCATCGTCGCGCCGGTTTCGGTTGCACTATCGCTCATTCGCGATATCGCCGACCATGCCGCGCCGCGCAACTTCACCGGCAAGGCCGACAATCCGGTATCGCAGGTTCTACAAAATGCCGATATCGGCTGGTCGGCCTCACGCGGACCGATCTTCGCAACCGGCGCACAGGACGTGTTGTCGCTGTCGACCCCGATTGCCGGAAAACTGAATGTCACGGGTTCGCTGTCGTCAAAGGCGACCGGCGCAGTCAACGACGCCATCGGCGGCCTGCTCGGCGGCAACGCCGCCAAGCAAATCGGCAGCGTCAACATCAAGGCGCTGAATGCCAACGCCGAGATCAAAGGCAGCGTCACCATCACCTCGCGGCCGAAGCTTGCGGCGGCCTGGCACCTGGAGCCGAACTTGGGGGCGCAGGTCAGCCTCGGCGACACCAATCTTTCGGTGGCCGGCGCGCGCGTCAACGTACCGGCCCAGGTCAAGCCGGTGATCGACAAGACCGTCGGCGAGCAGCTCAATGTGGTGGCCGAACGAATCCGCTCCGATCAAACGCTGGTGCAGAATGCGCGGGCACAATGGGCCAAAGCCTGCCGCTCGATCCCGCTGCAGGGTACCGGCACGAATTCGTCACTGCCGGAGTTGTGGCTTGAGCTGAAGCCGACACGTGCCATTGCGGCGCAGCCGAATGTCGACGCCAAGGCGGTGACGCTGATGCTTGGCATCCAGGCCGACACGCGCATCACGCCGAAAGAGACCAAGCCCGACTGCCCATTTCCGGAGAAAATATCGATCATCCCCCCGACGACAGGTGGCGTCTCCATCGGCGTGCCAATCGACATGCCGTTCACCGACCTCAACAAGATCCTCGAAACCCAACTTGTCGGCCGGACGTTTCCGGAAGACGGCTCTGGTTCGGTCGAGGTCACGGTGAGGCGCGCGAGCGTCGTAGCCTCGGGCGAGCGCTTGCTGATCTCGCTTTTGGTGAAAGCCAAAGAGAAGGCGAGCTTCTTCGGGCTCGGCGGCGAAGCCACGGTGCATATCTGGGGCAGGCCGATGCTCGATCAGGCGCAGCAGACGCTGCGCCTTGCCGACATCCAGCTCGCCGTCGAATCGGAAGCAGCCTTCGGGCTGCTCGGTGCCGCCGCGCGCGCTGCCGTGCCGCATCTGCAAAAGGCGCTGGCGGACAAGGCGACCATCGATCTGAAACCGTTCGCAGCCAACGCGCAGAAGAAGATCGCCGCTGCCATCGCCGATCTCCAGAAGAACGAGGATGGCATCCGGGTGGAGGCGCAGATCAACAGCCTCCAACTCGCCGATATCGCCTTCGACTCCAAGACGCTGCGCGTGATCGCCCAGGCCGAAGGCTCGATCAACGTCTACGTGAGCGCGGTGCCGGCACCGTGAGGTTCTTCCTTCCCTCGGACCGCTCTTGCGTCTCCCTCCCCCAGCTCTTGCGCCGCAGACGGGCGAGGTAAGAAAGGGCCGCCCGCTTCTTGACGATCGCTCCCACGTTTCTGCATGCCCTTTGGCTTTGCGGCCGCCTGCCAAGGCAGCTACAACAACAACCTCAAACCGAAGCCCTCAACAAAAAGCCTGGGAGAAGAAACCATGAAATCAACTTTGGCCGCGGTCGCAGCCAGCCTCGCCTTCACGGCCTTCAGCGCCCCGGCGAACGCGCAGATTTCCGACGATGTCGTCAAGATCGGCGTGCTGACGGACATGTCCAGCCTCTATGCTGATGCGACCGGCAAGGGCTCGCTTGCCGCGGTGGAGATGGCGGTCGCCGATTACGGCGGCAAGGTAAAGGGCAAGCCGGTCGAGGTGATCTCCGCCGATCACCAGAACAAGCCCGACGTCGGCGTCAATATCGCCCGCAACTGGTACGACAATGAGAAGGTCGACGCCATTGTCGACGTTCCGACTTCTTCGGTCGCGCTGCCGATCTCGGCGCTGACCCGCGAGAAGAACAGGATCAACATCAATTCCGGCGGCGGCAGCTCCGACATCACGGGCGTCGCCTGCTCGCCGAACACGGTGCACTGGACCTACGATACCTACGCGCTGTCCAATGTCGCAGGCAAGGCGATGGTCCAGCGCGGCGAGAACACCTGGTTCTTCGTCACCGCCGACTACGCGTTCGGCATGGCGCTGGAGCGCGACGCCGCCAACGTCGTCAACGCGAGCGGCGGCAAAGTGCTTGGCGACGTCCGCCATCCCCTGAACACGTCGGACTTTTCGTCCTTTCTGCTGCAGGCGCAGGCCTCCAAGGCCAAGGTCATCGGCCTTGCCAATGCCGGCGGGGACACCACCAACGCGTTGAAGCAGGCGGCGGAGTTCGGCATCATCCAGGGCGGCCAGAAGATGATCGCGCTATTGTTGGAAATCACCGACACCCACGCGCTTGGCGCCAAGGCCACCCAGGGCTTGATCGTCACCGATGCCTTCTATTGGGACATGAACGATGAGACCCGCGCCTTCTCGAAGCGTTTCAACGACAAGGTCGGGCACATGCCGACCATGATCCAGGCGGGTCTTTATTCCGCAACCATGCATTACCTCAAGGCGATCGAGGCAATCGGCACCGACGAAGCGCCGAAGGTGATGGCGCAGATGCGGGCAACACCCGTCAACGACTTCTTCGCACACGGCGGCAAGATCCGAATCGACGGCCGCATGGTCCACGACATGTATCTGTTCGAGGTGAAGAAGCCCGAAGAGTCAAAGGGCGAATGGGATCTCTACAAGCTCATCGCCACCGTCCCTGGCGATCAAGCGTTCCGGCCGCTCGACAAGGGTGGCTGCCCGCTGGTGAGCGGGACGCATTGAGATCGTGAGCCTCATGGCGAGCAAATGGTAGATTGGGCAAAGCGAAAGCGTGCCCACCAAACTCGCCTGTCCAACAAAAATGGTGGGCACGGCGCGAAGGGCGCCTTTGCCCACCCTGTTGCTCTGGCCCACGAGCGGGGCAAGGTGAGAAGTGCTTCGCTCAGTCCTCGAATTTGAACGAGACGGTGAGCTTGGCGCGGTAGGCTTCGATTTTGCCCTTGGCATCCAGTTGCATGTCGAGTTTGTCGACTTCGGCGACCCGAAGATCCCGCAGCGACTTCCCGGCCCTGTTGAGCGCGGCCGCGGCGGCCTTCTCCCAGGATTCCGGACTGGTACCGATCAGTTCAATGACTTTGTAGACGCTCTCCGGCATGTCGTTCTCCCGTTCGGCATGAAGCAGGATGCAGGATGCTCCTGCGCCTTCGAACCTAACATCAGAAATGGCCGGGTGACAGCGATGCCGTCCGGCCATTTCGTAACAAGTCTCCGACGTGGCGCGATCTGTGCCCTACTCCGTCGAGTACTTGAATTCGGGCATCCCCTTCAGCTGGTCCTTGTCCGCGTTGAAGACCGCGTGATCCGGATACCACGGATTGGGTTTCGCATTGTTCGCCGCCGCTGGCGCGTTGCTGGTCGACGAACCCGTCGTGGTCGAAGACGGCGGACGGTTGCTCGACGTACCGGGCCCGCCCGGGGCGCCGGTGCCGGAGGCGCCAGAATAGGCAACCGGCTCGTTGACGAATTTGACCTTGTCAAAGGGCACGGCGACCAGGTGCGAGCCCATGCCGAGGAAGCCGCCGACGCCGATCACCGCTGCCTTGATATTCCCGCTCTTGTCGGTCAACAGATCGTTGATCGAGCCGATGCTTTCGTTCTTGTCGTTGTAGACGCTGAGGCCAACCAGCTTCGATGCCCGCCAATCGCCCTTGAATGAGGAGTCGGAGGTGGTGGCCGCCGTATCGGCGCGGTCGGTCGTCGCAGTCGGAGTTTGCGCGAACGCGACGCCCGCAAGCAACGCAGAAGCGGCCAGGCCGGTCGCGATATGTTTTACGAACATGGGGTTTCTCCCTGATCAGAAATCGATGAGGAGAAAACCCGTCGGCCCGCCGGCTGTTCCCGCCGCAGCGCGCCAATTCAATGCTCGCAATTGCGGAAACGATCGCGCAAATTTCGCGATCTGCACACGCGTTCAGCCGCTGCGGCGTTTGCCGCATGATGCGAATTGCGACGCGTCGGTCAGAAACCACCCCAGTAGGGCGGTATTCCGTAGTAGCGATGTAGTGCGGCTTCCTGCGAGCGATCGCCCCAGTCGAAATCCTTGTCGGCGCGGAACGACGGCGCGTGCTTCAACTCCTCATCGTCGATGTCGAGCTCATAAGCCTCGAAGCCGGTGTTGTAGCGAAGCCGCGCCCAGGGCAGCGGCAGCAGATTCGATCCCATGCCGAGGAAGCCGCCGAAGCTGAGCACCGCGTAGGACACCTTGCCGGTGATCTTGTCGATCATCAGCCGCTCGATATGGCCGATCATGTCGCCGTTCGGCCGTCGCACCGCCGTACCCTCGACGCGGTCGCTCGCGACCAACGGATGCGGTCTGGCCATGACGTCAGTCATCATCATCCTCCCTTACGGGTTGATGAAGCAAAACAACGCCCTGGGGAACAGCGGGTTCCAAGCTCGTTGGCAATAAGACAACCATCCTACCCTTATCGGGGAGGACGGTTGCCCGCGGCGCGGCGCCTCGAAGATCAGGTATGATAGTCGATCAGCAGCGCCGAGAACGACGAACTGCCGTCGCTGGAGCTGTTTCCGGTCGCGCTGTACGAGGTCGAGGACGACAGCGAGCTCTGCAACGACTGAAGAAATTGCTGCAAAATGTCGGCGATGGAGCTGGTTGCGGAGGTGCTGTCCGTACCATCGGTCGACGACGAGCCGTCGGAGGGCGGACCGCCCGGACCACCGGGAGGCGGGCCGCCGGCGCCGCCAGGACCGCCGGATCCACCGGGACCATTGCCGAATGCGGCCTTGAAGACACCTTGCAGCTCGGTGGCCTGATCGCTGGTCAATTTGCCGCTGGAGACTTCGCCGGCGATGAGGTCGTCGATCTTTGCCTTCAAATCGCCTGGTGCGGCTTTGGTACCGCTGGACTGATCGCCGGCCCGGCTCTGTTGCAGCGAGGTGTCGATATCGCTCAACGCCGACGATAGCGCGGTTTGATCGGACGAGCTGATGGCGCCGGAGTTTACCTCCGACTGTAGCTCTGCCTGCAGCTTCTGAAGGGGCGACTGGTAGCTGGTACTGGAGAGCGCCGAGATTGAGGTCATGTTGGCTCCGAAGGTTCGACTAAGACGCCTCGACCGTAGGGCTCGCGGTCTTAACGGGGCCTTGTCGCATGTTGCACCCTGTTGCAAGCGCCGGGTCAGAAACATTTTGAAACAAAAATCCTTCGCGCGCCGGCCCGAATCATCGACAAAGGTCGGCATGGTGCAGCCATCGCCCAACATCCTTGTCGTGGAAGACGACCGCGAGACGCGGATGCTGATCGCCAGATATCTGCGCACCAACGCCTGCAACGTGGCCACCGCGGGCGATGGCCGCGAAATGGCGCGGGCGATGACCGACCGCCGCGTCGATCTGCTCATTCTCGACGTCATGCTGCCGGGGGAAGACGGCCTCAGCCTGTGCCGCAAGGTCCGCGCCGTCTCGCAGACGCCGATCATCATGCTCACCGCGCGCGGCGAGGACATCGACCGCATCGTCGGGCTGGAGATGGGCGCGGACGACTATCTCGCCAAGCCGTTTAATCCGCGCGAGCTGCTCGCCAGGATCAACGCGGTACTGCGCCGCCAGGCGGCGGCACGCACCGCCAGTGCCGCCGAGGGCGCGACCGCGCTCGGTTTTCTGGGATGGCGCATCGATTTCAGGCGGCGGGAGTTGCGCGATCCGGCGGGCGCGCGGGTTGCGATGACCAGCGCCGAATTCGATCTGCTGCGCACCTTCTGCGAGCGCCCCGGCCGCGTGCTGTCGCGCGACAGCCTGCTCGACCTCACGCAAGGCCGCAACGCCGGCTCGTTTGAGCGCAGCATCGACGTCCTGGTCAGCCGCATCAGGCGCAAGATCGAACCCGATCCGCAAGACGCCACCATGATCAAGACGGTCCGCTCCGGCGGTTACATGTTCACGCCAAGGGTTGAAGCAAGGGTAGAAGCAAGCGTGGAAGCGATCGTGATCACCGCCACCAACTGATCATGAAGCTCATTGGCATGAAGCTCATTGGCATGAAGCTCCCTGGTATGAACCTCCCGGGCACGAAGGTGAAGGGCTTTTTAAATCTCAGGGGCATCAGCGGACAGATTGCCGCGCTTGTCATCGTCTCGATCGCAGCCATTCACCTGATCATCACGGCCACTTTTCTGATGCATCGCGTAGAGCCGCCGGTCGACGGTGGACCGGCCGAGCTCGTAGCGGCAGCCCGGCTTCTGGGCGCGGCGCCCGCGTCAAGGCGGCCGCTGCTGTTAGCCGATATAGCGCGGGCATTTCCGCAACTCGACATCGAGACCCTTGCGCCAGGCCCTGCGCCCATGACGGGTGAACCGCAAGGCTTCGACCTCCATGTCCTGCATCGGCATCTTGGTCCCGGCTACCGGATCTTCGCGCCCGGACCGGATCGGGACGCAAGCAGGATCGGCATCGCGTTGCCGGACGGCGCGACGATTTCCGCAAGGCTCGTGGCCGCGGACCGGCGACCGTTCTGGGGCGGACCGTGGATGATGACGCTGCTGTTTGCGGTGATGAGCTTCACGCTGCTCGGCCTGTGGGCCGCGCGCGCATTGACCGCGCCGCTATCTTCGTTCGCGAAGGCCGCCGAAAGCTTCAGCCTGGACGGGACCGCCGCACCGCTTGCCGAACGCGGCCCCGAAGAAATTCGCTCCGTTGCGCGGGCGCTCAACCGCATGCGCGAGCGCATCACCAGCCTGATCGACGACCGCACCAGGATGCTGGCCGCGATCAGTCACGACCTGCGCACACCGATCACGCGAATGCGCCTGCGCTCCGAATTTATCGAGGACGAGCTGCATCGCAACCGGATGCTGGGCGATCTCGAGCAGATGCGATCGATGCTGGAGTCCGTGCTTTCCTTCCTGCGTAACGGCCGCAAGCTTGAACCCATGACGCTGATCGATATCGCAAGCACGCTGCAGCTTGTCACCGATCAATTCATCGACATGGGACACAAGGTCAATTATGTCGGTCCCGCCCATGCGATGGCGACCGCGCGACCCAACGACCTCCACCGCAGCGTCAGCAACCTCGTGGACAATGCGATCAGGTTCGGCGGGCAAGCCACGGTGCGCCTCAACATGTCGCCGGACAGCGCGACCATCGATGTCGAGGACAACGGTCCCGGCATTTCAGACGCCGACAAGGGCGAGATGCTGGAACCGTTCGTGCGCGGCGACGACGCCCGCAACATGGATGAAGCCGCAGGATTCGGTCTCGGCCTTTCCATCGCACGCGCCATTGCGTTGGCGCATGGCGGCGCGCTGACGCTTCATGACCGGCAGCCACATGGACTTGTGGTTCGGATCCAAATTCCGCTTCGCCAGCAGAGCCGGCGTTCCGCCGCCTGACGCGGCGGCGGCCGTCAGGCCGCGATCGGTTCGGGCTCGGATTTGGATTCCGCGAAATACGCCACCGCCTCGAAGCGGTAGCCGCAGGCCTCGCAACACCACAGATAGGACGTACGGCCAGGACTGCTTTCAACCCAGTCAGGCGCGACGATCGGTTTGCCGCATTGAGCGCAGGGATTATGTCGGGGCAAATTGCCGAGGGCTTGTTTCGCCATGGCGCGTTTCCCTTTTACTCTTTATATCTGTTTTGCGAATTGGACAGGCTTGCTGCCGGACCAGCCAGCAGCGCGGCCCGTCGCTGGAATTTTTAGGACAGCATTGAGACAATAAGACGGCAATATTGCTTCGGCGTGCTGGAGATACCAAAAATTTTATTTCGTTTTCGCAGCGACTGCCGGGTCGTTCGTGTGCACCGCGTCCGGCTTGCGCAAGTGGATCGTCGCGATGTCGTCGGAATAGATTTTCTGCCAGCCGTCGATGTGATCGAGCAATTTGGTCGCAGCGCTTTGCGTGCGCATCAAGGTGGCCTCGATCTTGTACTCGTCCAGGAGGCGGAACAGGTTTTCCGGCTCCATCAATCCGGATGCGGCGTTATGATCGACGAAGAATTTCTCGCCGTACAGCTCAGTACGGCCATCGATGAAGGTCGGGACGCCGGCATAGATCAGATAGCCGCCGAAATCATAGTCGTTGAACACCCGCGTCAAATTGAGCGTCTTGAGCTTGGCAACGGCCGCGACCGGCGAGCCCCGCATATGCGGCTCGAAGCGATGTACCGACGCATAGGCAAAGGTTGCCGCCACCAGCGCCACGGTGACGCCGCCGAGCAACGCGCCGCGCGCTGGGACCGCCGCGGTCGAAGGCGACGATGCTGCAACCCCGATCTGCCTCGCCAGGGGCGCGGCCAGCACGAGCGGTCCGAGCAGCGCCAGGATTTCAGCGGCGCGGCCCTGGGCCAGTGCCATGTGCAGCAAGCCGAGCAGCAGCACGATGCGCATCAATGGCAGCGTGACGCCGCGGTAAAGCGCGAGCCCAATTCCGAGCAGCAGGCAAATCTCGAACGGGCCGATGCCGCCAAAATCCGCGGGCTTCCATTCCATGATCAGCGGCAGCGCATTGCCGAGCGCCAGGATCTTCTGCGAGGCCAACAGGGAATTCCACCCGTACGGCGTGGCGCAGCTTGCGAGCAGCGCCGCCAGCGCGAACGCCGCCCAGCGCAACGCTAGCTGTTTCCGTTGGGCGGCTTGCGCGCCCAAGAGCGCATCGAGCGCGACCGGGGCGATCAGCACCAGGCCGAAGACGAAGCCGCCATGCAGATTGGCCCATAGCGCCATCAAGGGCACTAGCCAGTACGAGGGCGCGTCGTGCCGGTCGGCGGCTGCGATCAGGCCTGCGAACCAGGCGACCATAACCGGCATGGCCAGCACGTGCGGCCGCGCCAACAGATGCGGCATGGTCAGCGCCAGCGCCGCGGTGATGAACACCAGGGTGGCGCTTTCGCTCAGACGCCGGCTTAGGAACCTTGCGAGCAGCCCAAA
>Ga0209805_1001798_pt1 | contig 12679 bp, 11 predicted proteins | sample GraSoiAngelo_148_FD_185905 | JGI IMG/M metagenome (GOLD analysis project Ga0209805, IMG submission 185905) | Grasslands soil microbial communities from the Angelo Coastal Reserve, California, USA - 14_1009_09_20cm (SPAdes) (version 2) | ecosystem: Environmental > Terrestrial > Soil > Grasslands ... | reverse complement strand
CCGGGCAGAAGTGGTTGCAGTACTTCCCTGTGCACTTGGAGAGGCAGACGTTCTGGTTGACGATCTCGATGTGCGGCTTGCCGGTGTCCTCGTTGTACTTGACCGTGAACAGCTTGTCGGTCAGCTTCTCCATCAGCTCGCTCCGAAACGCTCCCAGATCCGGCACATGAGACGCACGGTGTTGACGTAGTCGGCCGCCCGGATGTTCTCGTTCGGGGCGTGGATTCGGTTGTCCGGACGCCCCACCCCCACCGGCAGCACGGTCGGGATGCCGAGGTCGGAGACTACCGGGTGCATGGGTCCGGTGGCGGGCATGAACGGCCACAGAACAGGCTCGCCGTGCATCTCCCGCACCGACTCGATCACCGTCTTGGCGACAGCCGAGTTGGGGTCGGACCGCGCCGGTTTTTCTCCCTCGCTGGCCACGATCTCCACCTTCTCGAAGCCGTTTCTGTCGAGGTGCTTGCGGAGCAGCTGAAGGACCTCGTCCGGGTCCTGGTTCGGGATGAGACGGAAGTCCAGCTTCGCCGACGCCTCAGCGGGGAGCACCGTCTTGGAACCGGGTCCCTGGTAGCCGGTCGTGACCCCCGCGATGTTGCACGTCGGAAGGAAGAGCATCTGCTCGACCACCTGGTCTGGCTTGGGGTCGCGGACGAGCCTCTCGAAACCGACGAGCTTCCGCCGCTTCTCGATCTCGGGGTCGATGCCCGCCATCATCCGGCGGTCGGCCTCGGTCGGCTTGACCACCTTGTCGTAGAAGCCTTCGATCTTGACGTTCATCTCGCGGTCGCCAATGCTCGCGAGCGCGCCGATTAGGTAGTGCGCGGCGGAGGGATAGATCGACGCGAAACCGGAGTGTTGGTCGTAGTCGAGCAGCTTGACGCGCAGGGTGACGTAGACGAGGCCGCGGCACCCAAACTGAAGAGTCGGCCGTCCGGCGTCATCGAACGACGTGCCCGATTCCCAAAGACAACCGTCCGCGCGCAGCTTGTCGGCGTGGTCGTGCGCGATCTTCTCGAAAGACTTGGAGCCGATCTCCTCTTCGCCTTCGACCAGGAAGCGAAGCGTGAGCGGCACCTCGCCCAGCTGCTTCAGCGTCTCGAGCGCATGGATCCGCGCCATGACGTCCGCCTTGTCGTCCGCGACACCGCGCGCAAAGATCCGCCCATCCCGCTCCGCGGGCTCGAACGGCGGCGAGGTCCACAGCTCGATGGGGTCGACCGGCTGCACGTCGTAGTGCTCGTAAAGCAGCAGCTTGCGGCGGCCCGATCCCGGCACCTCGGCGTACAGCGCCGGCATGCCGCCCCCCTCGAGCGTCTCGACTCGATCGGTGAACTTCGCGAGTCGGTCGGCCAGCCAGTCACGGGCCGGCTGGATCGCCTCGCGTCCGTGGTTGGAGATGCTGGGGAAGGCACAGAGCTCTTTGAGCTCTTCGACGAAACGGGCTGAGTTCTTCTCGACGTACGCGTCGACAGCGCTCGTTGAGATCACCTTGCCATCGTAACCTTGTCCCGGTGAGCGAGGCTGAAGCGGAGTTTCACTTCTCGCCGCGGCCGAACCGCGCGTCAGAAATCAACTGGCATCCGTGGTCGGAAGAGGCCTTCGACGAAGCCAGGCACACGGGGCGGCCGATTCTCCTCTCCATCTCCGCCGTGTGGTGCCACTGGTGCCACGTGATGGACGAGACGACGTACTCGCATCCCGGCGTGATCGACATCATCAACCGCGAGTACGTCCCGGTGCGCGTCGATAACGACGTAAGGCCCGACATCAACCAGCGCTACAACATGGGCGGCTGGCCGACCACCGCGTTCCTCACCGCTTCGGGCGACATCCTCACGGGCGCCACGTATCTGCCGCCCGACCAGATGGCGACCTCCCTCATGCGTATCGCGGACTACTACCGCGGCAATCAGGCCGACATCGCAAGCCGCGTCCTCGATGCGCGCAAGCGGGCGGCGTCCGGAGTCGCACGCAGCGCGGGCGATCTAGATGCCGGCCTTGTCGACGCGATCCTCGATGCCGTGAAATCGGCGTACGACCCTGAGTACGGCGGCTTCGGCAACGCGCCGAAGTTTCCTCAGACCGATGCCATCTTGCTGTTGCTCGAACAGTCGGTCCTGCGCTCCGACGACGAGCTGCGACAAATGGCGGTTCGCACGCTCGAGCAGATGACCGGCGGCGGAACGTACGACCACGTGGAGGGCGGCTTCTTCCGGTACTCCACGACGCAGGACTGGAGCGTGCCGCATTTTGAAAAGATGCTCGAGGACCACGCGGGGTTGGTCCACGCCCTGGCCCTCGCCGGTATGACGGATGCGCTGGACAGGACCACGGGCTATCTCGACACCGTGCTGCGAGACCCAAAGACCGGCCTCTATGCAGGCAGCCAGGACGCGGACGAGCACTACTACGCGATGGACGCCGAGGAGCGGAAGCAAACCCCAGCGCCTTACGTCGACCGCCGCATCTACACGTCGTGGAACGCAGCACTCGCCGTCGCTTATCTCGACGCGGGAAGGCAAGACCTCGCCGCGAAGCTTCTTGACTCGCTGTTCAAGCGCGCGTACCGACGAGGCGAAGGCATGACGCACGCCGAGGGCGCCAGGGGGCAGCTCGGAGACCAGGTGTGGTCTTTGCTCGCTGCCGTGCGCGCCTACCAGCACGGTCTGGGCGACCAGTGGACGGGGATGGCCACGGACCTCGCTGCCCACCTAGAAGAAAGTTATGGAGACTCCCAGCTCGGCGGTTACTTCGACCGCGCCGGCGGCGACGATCTCGGGCGCCTCGGCGAGCGGATCAAGCCGCTGGCCGAGAACTCGATCGCCGCGATGGCGCTGATCGAGCTCGACACCCTGCTCGGCGATCCCGAGGCTCCGCATCGCGAGCGTGCTCGCCGCGCTCTCGAATCCGTCGCGGCGCTGCCGGCGCAGTACGGGCTGATGGCGGCCGTCTTCGCCCGCGCGCTGGACAGGCTGCCGCATGCGATCAAGGTGACGACCAAAAGCCCGGAACTCGCGCGCGCCGCGAGGGCCGCAAATCCATATGCCGCGATCGATCCAAGTGGTGCGCCGGGCGCGCGCAGGGCGCGTGCAGAAAAAGACGGCGCAGTCGTGTGCGTCGGGACCATATGCTTGGCGCCGGTGTTTACACCAACCGCGGTGGCGCAGGCCATCAGAGAAGCTTCGACGACGCGTGCCTGAAAGCCGAAGCCACTTCTCGCGCCGCGTCGGGCGCGCCCTCGACGACCCGAAGCTGCAAAAGGCACTCGTTCACGCCATGACCGGCTTGCGCGAACGCCGCAACAAAGCCTTCGAGAGCTTCGACTTCGACAAGGGCCGCGCCGACCTCAAGCGCCGGCGGCAGGCCAACCTCGACCGCCTGCCCGAGCTGCTCGAACAGTTCACCGAGCGGCTCGCCGCGGTGGGTGGCGTGGTCCACCTGGCCAAAGACGCCGCCGAGGCGCGCGAGATCATCGGCCAGCTGTGCGCCCGCGCAGCGATCAATTCGGCCGGCGGCAGCGGATTGCCCGCAGGCCGCATGGTCGTGACCAAGGTCAAGTCGATGGCGGGCGAGGAGATCGAGCTCAACCCGTACCTCGAAAACCTGGGAATGGAGGTCGTCGAGACCGACCTGGGCGAGCGCATGGTGCAGCTCACCCACACGCATCCCTCCCACCTCATCGCGCCGGCGATCCATCTGACCAAGGAGGACGCGGCCAACGTGTTCGGCACGGAGCCGACCGTCGAGGCGATCCAGAGCCATGCGCGCGCGTCGCTCCGCAAGAAGTTCATCGATGCGACGGTGGGCATCTCGGGCGCGAACATGGCCATCGCCGAGACAGGAACCATCGTGCTCGTCACCAACGAGGGCAACGCCGACCTGACCACGACGCTGCCACATCGCGCTGTTCGGCATCGACAAGCTGGTGGCGACGCTCGACGACGCAGTGGCCGTGCTTCGCATGCTTCCGCGGAGCGGCACGGGACAGGTCATGACCAGCTACGTCAACTGGATCACAGGACCGTCTCGCTCGGCGGACATCGAGCAGTCGCTGACGATCGGCGTGCACGGGCCGCGCGAGATGCACTGCGTGATCCTCGACAACGGCCGCGAGAAGATGCTCGACGACCCCGTCTTTCGCGACGCATTGACGTGCATCCGCTGTGGCGCGTGCTCGAACGCATGCCCGCCTTTCATGGCCGTCAGCGGCCACCAGTTCGGCCACATCTACAACGGGCCCATCGGCCTTGTGTTGACGCCGTTCCACCACGGGCTCGAGTCGGCGGATCTGCCCAACACGCTGTGCGTGCAGTGCAACGCGTGCCAGGAGATCTGTCCCGTCGACATCCCGCTGCCGCGCCAGATCCTGGAACACAGGCGCTCGGGGCGGAAATCGCTGCGCAAGCGGGCGGTGGTCGGCGTCTGGAAAAGGCCGGAGCTGGCGGACCGCGTCTTGCGCGCGGCGGCGCCGTTCAGCGGTCTGGTGCCCGGCACGCCACGCCTCGCCCGATCGCCCTATCGCGACCGCGTCCGGGACAGCGATGTCGACGGCGAGCCCCTCACCATCTTCGCCTCATGCCTGGCCGACCGGGCATGGCCCGACTCGGCGTCGGCGCTGGAGCGGATCGCGTCGGCTGCGGGCTTCAACGTTGGATTTCCCAAGGGGCAGTGGTGCTGCGGCCTGATCGCCGCCAACGCCGGTGACTTCAAGACCGGTGCCCACCTCTCCGCTCAGCTCGCCGCCTCGCTTCGAGATTCCAAGGGTCTGATCGTGACCCCGTCAGCCTCGTGCTTTGGAGCGTTCACGATCGACTCCCCGGACTGGGGCCCAGCACCGGATCAAGACCTGCGCGCGCGCATGCGCGACTCGACCCGGTTCGTGCTCCAGCTCCTGGAGGCCGAACCGAAGCTCGTCGATGCGCAACGGATGAGCCTGAAGGTCGCCTACCACGACTCGTGCCAATCCCTGCGCCAGCTGGGTCTGAAGGACGAGCCCAGGCGGGTCCTCGAGCTCGCGGGCTACGAGGTGATCGACATTCCGGACATTGCCAACTGCTGCGGGTTCGGCGGCAGCTTCAGCCTCGAGTGGCCGCGCGTGGCCGACCGCCTCGCCGAGTGGAAGCTCGACGCCATCGCGAAGACCGGATGCGCGGTCGTCGCGTCAGACAACCCGGGCTGCCTGATGCACATCGCGGCCGCAGCGCGCAAGCGCCACATGGACCTCCGCATCGCGCACGTCCTCGAACTGGTGGCCGAACACCTGGCTTAAGACCGGGCCTTCGTCGGTAACCTTTAGGGTTGCCGTGAAGATCAGCCTGGTCTCGGCGGACGCCGCCGAGCTGAACGTCGACGCCCTCGCCATCCCGGTGGCCACCGGCCAGCGCCTCTCAGGCGCCGCTCTCGAGCTCGACCGCGTGATGGGCGGCGTCCTCTCCGAGATGGTCGTCAACGCTGAATTCCGCGGCCGAATCCACGAGGTGTTGCCGATGCCGGCCCAGGGCAAGATCAGCCCGCGTCGCGTGATCCTCTACGGGCTCGGCGCCCCCCACGACCTCGACGGGCAGCGCATGCGTTCGGCCCACCACGAGCTGGTGCGCGCCTCGAGGACGTGGGGCTACAAGCGCATGGCCGTGCTCCGGAGCGAGCCGCTCGGCATGGACAGCCTCAAGGCTGTTGTCGAGGGCTGCGTGATGGGGACGTTCGAGCGCCGTTCCAGGCAGACCGGCGCGGCGCCGGAGCGACGCGAGATCGACGAGGTGGTTCTCGCCGGCTTTGGCGCCGGGCGTGAGCGCGAGGTGGTGGCCGCCCAGGAAAACGGCGAAGCGACGAACCGTGCCCGGGAATGGCAGAACGCGCCCCCCAACGAGCTCACGCCGGACGCATTGGCGCAAGAGGCACACCGGATCGCGCAGCGGCACAACCTGGAGTACGAGGTCCTCGGACCGGCCGAGCTGAAGGCGGGGGGCTACAACCTGTTGCTCGGCGTCGGCTCGGGCTCGGCCAAACCGCCGCGCCTGATCCGCGTGCGCCACCACGGCAATCACGCCGAAGGCACTTCCGCCAAGGCCGGTGAAAAGACCCTCGCCCTGATCGGCAAGGGGATCACCTTCGACAGCGGAGGCATCTCGCTGAAGGACCCGGACAACATGAGCCGGATGAAGGACGACATGTCGGGAGCGGCCGCAGTGCTTTCGGCCATCGACGTGATCGCCTCGCGCAAGCTGCCGCTCGACGTGATGGCGGTCGTGGCCGCGGCCGAAAACATGCCAGGTCCGTCGGCGCAGCGCCCGGGCGACGTGCTGGTCAGCGCCGACGGCAAGACCGTCGAGATCGTCAACACCGACGCCGAGGGCCGCCTTGTGCTCGCCGACGCGTTGACGCACGCTCTGCGCAACGGCGCGACCCATCTCGTCGACCTGGCCACGCTGACGGGCGCCGCCACCATCGCGATCGGCCATGGGGCGAGCGCGGCGACCAGCAACGACGACGAGTTCTGGGCGCTGGTCGACCAGGCCTCCCGCGAGGCGGGCGACCGGGCGTGGCGCCTGCCGATGTACGCGGACTACCGGATCTTGCTGCGCAGCCAGATCGCCGACCTTCGCAACAGCGAGTACGGCGAGGCGGGCACGATCATGGGCGGGATGTTCATCGCCGAGTTCGCGGGGGGCAAGCCGTGGGCGCACATCGACATCGCCGCCTCGGCCTGGAACACGAACGACGAGCTGACGACCATCCTCCGTGGGCCAAGTGGAGCTGGGACACGCCTTTGCATCGAGCTGGCGGAACTCATGGCGGGGGCTGAGCGTTAACCAGACAGTGGGAATCCTCGAGACCATCCACTCCCCCGCCGATCTCAAAGCCTTGGATTCGACCCGCCTGACCGAGCTCGCCACCGAGGTTCGCTCTTTCCTGGTCGAGCAGACTTCGCGCACGGGTGGGCACCTCTCGCCCAACCTCGGCGTGGTCGAGCTGACCTTCGCGCTGCATCGTGTTTTCGACAGCCCGAAGGACGCGATCGTGTGGGACACCGGCCACCAGGCATACGTGCACAAGCTGGTCACAGGTCGCGCGGGCGAGTTCGCGCGGCTGCGCCAGGCGGGTGGCCTCTCCGGCTATCCGTCACGCAAGGAGTCCGAGCACGACCTGGTCGAGAACAGCCATGCGTCGACGTCACTGAGCTACGCGCTGGGCCTCGCCGAGGCCAGGCTGCGCAAGCGTCAAGCCGGTTTTGTCGTCGCGGTGATCGGCGACGGGGCCCTGACCGGCGGGATGGCCTACGAAGCTCTCAACCAGATTGCGCACCTCCAACCGCCGAACCTCATCGTCGTGATCAACGACAACGGTCGCTCCTACGCGCCGACGGTTGGCGGCCTCGCCCGACATCTTTCGCAGCTTCGCGTCGATCCTCGATATGAGCGGATCAAGGACGAGATCTCGCACCTGTTGCGCGACCTCCCGCTGGTCGGCTCCACTGCCGATCAGGCCGCCTACCGCGTGAAGGAGAGCCTCAAGCAGCTGCTCCAGCCTTCGACCATGTTCGAGAGCCTCGGTATCAAGTACGCGGGTTTGGTCGATGGCCACGACGAGGCTGCGCTCGAAGAAGTCCTGACGCGCGCGAAGAAGTTGCGCGAGCCGGTGGTCGTGCACGTCGTGACCGAGAAAGGGCACGGCTACAGCCCCGCGGTCGATGATGAGGTCGACAAGCTGCACGGCGTGAGCGCCTTCGACCCGCTGACGGGGCGGCCGCGCTCGACTGAGCTGACCTACACGGACGTCTTCGGCGAGGCCCTGATGACCTCCGCCGCGAGGCGGCCCGAGGTTTGCGCCATCACCGCAGCCATGGCCTCATCAACGGGCCTTTTGAATTTCGCCAAAGAATTTCCGGACCGTTTTTTTGACGTCGGAATCTGCGAACAGCATGCAGTCACTTTCGCGGCCGGCCTCGCGATGGCGGGCATGCACCCGGTGGTCTGCATCTACTCGACGTTTCTTGCCCGCGCGTTCGACCAGACGATCATGGACGTGGCCCTGCACAAGCTGCCGGTCGTCTTCATCATCGATCGCGCCGGTGTGACGGGCCCCGACGGCGCCTCGCATCACGGGATCTTCGACCTCTCGTACCTTCGACTCATCCCCAATTTGAAAATCGCGGCCCCGAAGGATGCGACGGAGCTGTGCGCGCTGCTCGAGACGGCGCTCGCGACCGATGGACCCGTCGCGATCCGCTACCCCAAGGGGCCCGTGCCCGCGACGCCCGATCTTCCAGTCGAACCGCTGCCGGTCGGCCGCTGGGAAGAGATCCGCAAGGGCACGGACGCCGTGATCTTCGCCGTCGGGAAGATGGTCGAGGTCGCCGGCGAGGCGGCCGAGCGGCTGGAGATGCAGGGCCTGTCCTGCGGCGTGGTCAACGCCCGCTGGGTGAAGCCGGTCGACCCGCGCATCGCGGATTGGGCGCGCGCCTATCCGGTCGTGCTGACGGTCGAGGACAACGTCGGTGCCGGCGGTTTCGGCGGCGCCGTCCTGGAGGCGCTGGCGCCGCACGGCCTTGCCGGGCGCGTGCGCAACCTTGCGCTGCCCGACGCCTTCTTGCCCCAGGGCAAAGCGTCCGACATCCTCAAGGAGCACGGGCTCGACGCTGCCGGAATTGCCGGTGCGGTTTTCGCCGCGATCAAAGGAGCGGTCCCGAAACCGAACTAGAGGCTCTAGAGCTTCTTCCGGCCGCCGAAGCCCTCGCCGACATGGTGCCAGTGCTCGACCCGTTCTTCGCCGAGCTTCCAGCAAAGCTCCACCAGCTCGCCGTCGCGGTAGGAAGGAAAGTCGATCAAGCCCTCGAGAGGGCCCTTCAGCTGGATGCCCATGCTGTTCAGGTTGAGCACCGCTTTGAGCAGCTCCTCTTCGGCGCCCTGCACAGCATCTCGAGCCTGCTGCTCGCGCTCTCGGTCGCTGCCGTTGGCGTTTGGCTTCTGCACGGCGTACTCGGCCATGCGCAGCTGCTCCTCGAGGTCAGGCCGCAATGCGGATAGCTCCGCGATCTGCGCCACGATGGGACGCACGCGCGGCAGCTCGCGGTTGGCCTCGTCGACGGTGTACGTGCGGAGCCTCTGCACGGCTCAACGATACTTCGTTCGATGGATGCGACGGCTGTGCAACGGCGTATCTCCGAGGCTCGCGTCGCACGCCTCGCGACCATCGGCCCCGACGGCAAGCCGCACATCGTCCCCATCACTTTCGCGATGGATGCCGAGTCGCTCTACTTCGCGGTCGACTCGAAACCCAAGCGCACCACAGACCTGAAACGCCTGCGTAATATCGCGGCCAACCCAGTCGTGTCGGTGCTCTTTGACCACTATGAGGAAGACTGGAGCAAGCTCTGGTGGGCCCGGATCGACGGCGTGGCGCGCATTCTCGGCCACCCAGATGAAGCGAACCGGGCGATCGACCTCCTGGTTGACCGGTACGAGCAATACCGGCATGCGCGTCCTGCCGGCCCTGTGGTCGCGATTTCGATCCAACGCATGTCTGGCTGGTCGCCAGGCTAGCGAGAAGGCAGGCCTCGCGTGAACCCCGCCCGTTAAGACTGAATCAGGCCTTCGCGGCGGCGCAGTCGAACTTGACGTCCGTCTGAGTGATGCTCGAGCCCTTCCAGGTCATGGTCGCGGTCCACGTGCCGGTGAATCCGTATTTCTGGCCTCCGTTCACGGTCAGCGTCGTGGCACAGGTTCCGCTTGCCGTCAGCTGACCGGCCTCGGTCCCGACCACGAGCTTCATACCGGCGGTCGGGTCGCCTGTGAGCGTGAACACGTAAGTCTTGAAGTCGATCTCCGGATAGCCGGGCTCCTGGAGGTACCAGATCTGGCCGTCGTTCGGCGCGGAGTAGGTGTGACCGGGACACTCGAAGTACTTGGCCGCATCGCAGTGATTGTTCAACGTGTCGTTGACTGACGCGCCAACTGCGCCCATCGCTGCATTGCTGATATTGCCGTCGAGCTTGACTGTGGTCTCCGCGTCCACCACGTTCGCCACTCTCGAGCTGGAGTCATAGAAAGAGTTCGCGGTCATGGTCACCGTGTGATAGCCAGAGATCGCCTGGACGAACTTCGACGAAACGATGATGCCGTCTACCGTCACCAGACCGGGTTGGTTCGGCAGCGAAAAGTTGATGGTGTTAGACGGTACTTCGAGGCGCCACGAGTTGTAGAAAACGTAGTGCGTCTGCGACTTATCCCGCCGCACCGTGTATTTCGCAGTGCGATTGCTGCCGCCCCAGGTCATCGACACGACGACTTGGCTGGTATTCGTGTCAACACCGACGATGGACAGCACCTTCACGCCTTTTAGGTTGGAGTTGTCCCGCGTCCGCAGCATCGCAGTGACCGCGGTCTTGTCGAAGAAAGCCGACCTTATGTCTTCGTGCGGGAAGCTCGCGTTCGCCATCATTCCGGCCGCATCGCCACGCTGCTGGGCGGCGAAGTAATCGAGCGTGGCCTGGCCGGGGCTGTACTTGCTGTTCAATGCGGCATTGGCCAAAACCGCGCTGCCTCCCCCGGCGGCAACGACCACCAGGACCAATATGAGAGCGATGACCAGGCCGCGCCGTCCGCCACGTCTGGGCACCGGCGCAGAGGCTGGTGGCGGTGCGGCGACGACTTCGGTCTCAGCAACGGCCACGTCGGGGCCAGCGGTCGCCGCCAACGCTACTTCCCCATCCGATCCAACCCCCGCTAGCACCGGCTGGTCCCCTTCCAAATCGGCGGCACGATAACTCAAAACCTCGACGCTTTCGGGTGTTAAAGAAGGGTCCTTGAGACTTGACGAGACCTGCCGTCTCGCGTAGTCTCATCAAATCCCTATCAAGAGGCGACTTCTGGAGCAGGCTCCATCGGTGCTCGCCAGAGGCGGGAAACCGACTGTCGCCGACTTCGCCACCGCGGCGGGCATCTCACGCGCCAGCTTCTACCGCCACTTCCCATCTCGCGAGGCGCTCCTCGAGGCACTCGATGTCACACCTGAGCCGGACGCCCGGAACAGGATCCTCGACTCGGCGGTCGAGATGGTGGGATCGCGTGGTCTGACAGCTCTGTCCATGGACGAGCTCGCCGATGCGGCCGGAGTCTCGCGCGCGACCCTTTACCGCGTCGTTCCCGGCAAGGCGGCGCTGCTCACTGAGCTGATCGCCTCGTACTCCCCACTGGAGCCGATCAGCAGGCTGCTGACCGCCAGGCACGAAGCGCCCCCCAACGAGCTCATGCCCGAGGTCGCGCGCACAGCCTATCGAGCGGTGTTCGCGGGCGGCGAGAGTCGGCTCGGCCTGATCCGTGCTTTGTTCTTCGAAGTGAGCGGACTTGCCCCTGAGACCGAGGAGGCTGCAGCGGAAGTCATCACGAAAGTGGTCGGCCTCCTCGTCGTGTACGTGACGGCGCAGATGGCCGCCGGCAGGTTGCGCAGGATGCACCCGCTGCTGGCGCTGCAGGCGTTTGTCGGACCGATTCTTTTTCACATCCTGACCAGGCCGCTTGCGGAGCGAGTGCTCGGCCTGGACGTCGACGGCGAAACCGCCGTCACCCTGTTGGCCGAGGCCTGGCTCCGCGCCATGGCCGTCAAGGAAGAGGAGGAAGGCAAATGAACGATTCGTACGCGGTCGACGTCGAAGGCGTGTCCAAGTCGTTCGGCGCTTACAAGGCGCTGAACGGCGTGAACCTTCGGGTGCGGCAGGGCGAGATCTACGGCCTGCTCGGCCCCAACGGTGCGGGCAAGACGACCCTGATCCGCCTCGTCTGCGGACTGCTCGCGGCGCAGTCCGGAACGGTCACGGTCCTCGGGCAGCGAATGCCCAACGTCGCTGTCCTGCGTCACATCGGCTACATGACCCAGCAGGCTGCCCTGTATCCGGCTCTGTCGGTGGAGGAGAACGTCACCTTCTTTGCCGCCATCAACGGCGCGGATGGAGGTGTCAAGGAGGCGCTCGAGCTGGTCCAGCTCTACGACCGGCGCGGTTCCGTGGTCGCGACGTTGAGTGGCGGGATGCGACAGCGCTGTTCGCTCGCCTGCGCACTGGTCCACCGGCCGGAGCTGCTGCTGCTCGACGAACCGACGGTCGGGATCGATCCGCAGCTGCGCGTGCAGTTCTGGGAGTCCTTCCGCCAGATGGCGGCCGGCGGCACGACCATCATCATCTCGAGCCACGTCATGGACGAGGCCGATCGATGCCAGCGACTGGGTCTGATCCAGTACGGCCGCTTGCTGGCCGAGGGCTCGCCCGCCGACATCCGCGCGCAGGGAGGCTCGCCAAACCTCGAAGAAGCATTCCTCGCGCTGGCTGGAAGGAAGGAGTCATGAGCGGCCACCGCGTCAGGGCGATCACGCGAAGGCTGCTGCAGGGATTCCGGCGCGACCGCAGGACGCTCGCGCTGCTGTTCGTCGCGCCGATCGTCATCCTGGGTCTGCTCGGTTACCTGATGCGCGGCTCGACCAGCTCGCCTGCGGTCGGCATCGCCAACGAGGATGCCGGTCCGCTCGGCGCGATGGTGGCAGACGCGCTGCGGCATTCGAGCCACATCACGACCACTGACATCAACGGCTCCGACGGCGACGCCAGGCTGAAGGATGGGTCGCTCGTCGCCTACATCGTCCTGCCGGCTGATTTCAGCCAGCGGGCGCAGGGCGGCACCGTCGCGCC
>Ga0209805_1001795_pt1 | contig 12681 bp, 6 predicted proteins | sample GraSoiAngelo_148_FD_185905 | JGI IMG/M metagenome (GOLD analysis project Ga0209805, IMG submission 185905) | Grasslands soil microbial communities from the Angelo Coastal Reserve, California, USA - 14_1009_09_20cm (SPAdes) (version 2) | ecosystem: Environmental > Terrestrial > Soil > Grasslands ... | reverse complement strand
CCCACCCCTCGGGCCGACGGCGGGCCAGATACGAGGCGAACTTGAGCAGGGCGGCCGCCCGGTACCAGCGCAGCCGCGCAGGGTCGACGAGGTCACGCACCTCGTCAAGAAACACGGCGATGGCGCGCTGGGCGGCTCCGGCATGGTTCAGCCGGTGCACCGTCCAACGGGCGGCCATCGCGCTCATCATCCCGGCATCGACCTCGACCGGTCCCTGCCGGAATGAGTCCCAATCGATCACGCCGGCGGCGAACAGCTTCACGACGTAGCAATCCGCGCCCGCCGCGATCGCCGGCAGCACCGGGTCCTCAAGAGGGGCGTGTTCCTTATCGCCCGTCTGGGTACTGCGATAGCTGATTGGAACGTCTACGTCACTCATATCGGCCCCCGCCCGAGGCGGACTCTCTGTCGAGGCCGCGACGCTGCAGCGCCGTGCAATAAAGAAGTAACAGAAATGAAAGCGCCCCACCCATGCGCAAGTCTGCATTTCATTGGGCTGAATTCAGCAGACCCGAATGAGGTCGAGACCCTCCACAGGGGCCGGTTATGCCCGTCGAAGAACGTCGAAAACTACGGCAATACCCTGATCCTCAGGTGCTCGGGCAGCGAGCACGCGGCACGTCACGCTTTGCATCCAACCTCATCGGGGATAGCCAGGTTTTGCGCGCGAAGCACTCGTGCCGCAGCAGCCGTGGTCGGGCCTTCTCCCGTTCTGGCCACGACTCGACATCTGAGGGAGTCAGCTATCGGCACGTCGCCGAGTCGGCAGTCATGGCGAGCGAGATCGAGCAGCTGGCGGATCTGCAGGGGTTGGGCGGGCGAGGTGAAGAACGTCTAGACCCCAGTGGTCTGGCGCCCCCGGCCGGAGTTGAAGTCGATTTCTAAGGCCCTGATTTTAGCTGCTTTCTTCACTGTCATCGCTTCTGAATACCCGCAAATATACCCGCGTCGCGTGTGCGGACCTCCCGTTCGGAACCAACCCCGGTGCGCGGTAAGGAGTCCAGCCCTGCTTGCGGCCTCCAGGGATCTCGGCGGTGGGATAGCTCATCCACGCGGATCGCAACGGCTTACAATCCCGAAGGCTTTAATCTCATCTCATCCGCTACCGAGTGCGGGCGGAGTCGGAACGCGAGCGCATAGGTGACTGCACTCAAGCGTCGATGCGGACTTATGAACCAGACCCCAAACGACGCGCCGGACGTTGCCAGCGAGATCTTTGTCCTCGACGATCTGCGCGTTGATATCGGACAGCAGCGCGTTATGCGCTTGGGCACCGAGATCACTCTGCCCAATCTATCGTTCCAGCTGCTGGTAGCACTCATTCGCGGCGCGCCGAACGTCCTGAGCCTCGACGTGCTCATGGCGCGTGTGTGGCCCGGCCTGATCGTGAGTCCGGAGACGGTGAACAAGCGAGCCAATCTCCTGCGTGAGGCGCTGGGAGATGACGCGAAGGAGCCCCGCTATATCTCCCTGGTGCGCCGTCGCGGGTACCGGCTGGTTGCCGACGTGACTCGCGCCGAGCGCCTAGCGGCGCCGCTCGGGGCGCCAGTAGCCGCCGCGCCACGCATCGAGTCCTCAATACCAGACACGGCCGCGAGCCGATCTCAACCCGTCCGTGCGCAGCTGAGCCCGAGGCAGTGGCTCGGGCTATCGGCCTTTGTGGTGGTCGTGCTCGCGGTCGGCATCGTTGCGCGCACTCTCATCCGAGATCACAGCTCGAGCGCCGCGATCCCGAAGGAAGCTTCGCAACTTGCAGACGCACCCATCGGCACGCGCGCACGCACTGTGGCCGTATTGCCATTCGAAAACATCAGCGCGGATACAGCCGATGCCTACCTGGCGCGCGGTCTGCCGGAGATGGTCCTCAACCGACTGTCTCGCGTCACCGGACTTGCTGTCATAGCGCGCAATTCTTCGTTCGCGCTGAACACCACAAGTATCGATTCCCAGGAAATCGGTCGGCGACTCAATTGCGGCTATCTGGTCAATGGTAGCGTGCAGCGCAACGCTGATCGTTTGCGCGTGGCCGTGCAGCTCGTTGATACGACCGCGGGCACGATGATTTGGTCGACGAACTTCGATCGAGCCCTGAGTGACATTTTCACCGTCCAGGACGAGATCGCCGATAAAGTAACCGCCGAGCTCTCAGCACAACTCGGCGCACTCGCGCCCCCCCCGGCCACGCAAGTGCGCAGCGGTAATGTCGAGGCCTACCTCGCTTACCTGCGCGGCCGCGCCCTGCTCGGTCGGTTTTCGGTGGCCGAATCGGAGGCCGCGGTGCCGTATTTTGAGAAGGCTATCGCGTTGGACGCGAATTTCGCGGCGGCCTACGCATCGCTCTACGATGCCCGGCTGCAGGCGGCTCACTTGCACAATGAGGATATGGCTCTGGCCCGCCAACGCTTCCGGCCGTTGATCGAGCGTGCGCTGGCGCTCGACCCCAACTCGGGCGCCGCCTATTTTGCGCGGGCCATGTGGGCTAATGCGCCATTCGAGGCGCGCGATGCCGACTTTCTCAGGGGTGTCGCCCTCGATCCCAGCAATGGCCGCGGCCTCACCGCCTACGCCGAATTCCTGGACTACCAAGACTTCGGCTGGGTGCAGGCAGGCGGAGACAGTGGGAATTACCCGGTGCAGCGCGAAAAAGCCAAGCGTATCTTGCAGCGCGCTCTGCAGATCGACCCGATGTCGCCCGGCGCCCACTTCGACGCTGCCACGGGCGGCCTCAGCGAAGGCGGCGCGGCCACGCTCGAGCAAAGCATGATCTCCGTGCTGGAGCTCGATCCGGAATTCGTTCCTGCACTATTCCAGGTTGGCAAGTATCGTTGGCTGTTCCACGGCAAGCTGACCGATGCGGTGGCGATTCTGGAGCACGCCATTGCGCTCGACCCGCGCAATCTCGAACCGCGTAACACGGCCATGGCCGTGTATCTGGACCTTGGCGACGAGCAAGCGGCCCGCGCGGTGGCCGCTGTACCGAAAGGCGCGCGCGCTCCGCGCGTACTGCTTATGTATGCCGGTGACTGGCGTGCAGCGGGGCGTGCTGCCTACGACACCGGGTGGGACGGTTGCACCGGTTGGTTGGCAAATCAATCAGTGCGCGACTATGCGCTGAAGACCGGTGAACTGCGCAAGGGGATTGCGTTCATCGAGGCGCGCAACTATTTCGAAGGCGATCCGGCAGCGCATCTGGATGAGTGCAATTGCGAAGCGGCAATCTTGCTGTCGCAGCTGCTGGCGGCACAAGGCCATGCATCCGAGGCGCAGACACTGCGGCGTGCTGCCGTGTCATGGATCTTCCGAAATGGCGCGAAATACGCGGGCGCCGTGCGCCGGATTGGCGCTGAAGCTCTCATGCTGGATGGACGTAGAGACGAGGCTCTCGACGCCCTGGCGGAAGATTTCCGCGCCGGGGATTACTGGTTCTGGTGGTACACGTTTAGATACGACCCCGTGTGGTTGCCCTTGCACGGTGACCCGCGCTTCCAGGCGATCGCGACTGACGTGCAGCGCTACGTCGACGAGCAGCGTCGCCAGCTCGAGGAGCTGCGGCGCCGCGGCAGTGTGCCTGATGCGCGGCGACCCGACGATCCTCACCGAAGCTAGGAATGTGATGCGCCGCCTCGCGGTTGGCATTCAGACAACCTCGATTGGGATCTGCGTGGGGATGCTTTGTGCGGCCGGGGCGCGGGGCGCGCCCGCGGAAGGGCCCGCAGTCGGGACTCAGACTGCCGACGAGCTCGATGAGGTTGTTGTGACCGGCAGTCACATCCACGGCGCCGACGCCGCGGGCTCCAAGCTGCTCGTCATCACTCGTGAGCAGATCGACGCCAGTGGCTACGAGCGGATCGAGGACGTGCTGGCGATCGTGACACAAAATTTCAACCGGACCAACGCCGCCACTCGCGATGGCAAAGAAGTCGACAACTACGATAACCGCGGCGCCGAAGTGCAGTTGCGCGGCCTGGGGGTCGGCACCACCTTGACGCTGGTGAACGGCCAGCGGCAAGGAGCTACCGGCTACCAGGGCTCGTTCGTCGATGTTTCAAGCATTCCGGCCTCGGCGGTCGAACGCATCGAGATTCTGCCGGAGGGTGCCTCTGCGCTCTATGGCGCAGATGCCATCGGTGGCGTTGTGAATGTCATCCTGCGCAAAGATTTCGAAGGCTTCGAAGCGCGCGTGCGGGCGTCGACCGCGGGCGGAGACGCCACCGAGCGGACCAGCGCGGGACTCTGGGGTCACGCCGGGCCGGACGGGCACGCGCTGCTCGGCTTTCAATATGACGACAGCCGCGCCCTGGCATGCAGCGCAAGGACCTTTTGCGCGGCCAATGGTGATTTTCGGCGCTTTGGCGGCAGGGACCTGCGCGGTGTCGGCGGCAACCCCGGCACTATCCTCGATCTCGTCACAGGCGTGCCGATTGCGGCCATCCCGCGCGGTCAGGACGGATCGAATCTAACCGCCACACAGCTCGTTCCGGGCACAGCGAATTACACCAACTCCGTCATCGACAACGACATCCTGCCCCAGCAGAAAATGCGCAGCGTCTTCTTAAGTGCCGCCTACATCTTGTCGAGGCACTGGGAGCTATCCGTCGACGGGCGCTACTCATCGCGCGAATTCAACTCCACGTTCCCACAACCCACCGGCGCCTTCTTGGTACCGGCCAGCAATGCCTTCAACCATCTGGGGGGCCCGGTGCTTGTGGCCTACGATTTGACGGCAGATGTCGGGCCGGTTGTCGACAACGGACGAACCGCGACCTCATTCATATCGACGGGCATCAAGGGTGTGCTGCCGCGGGGGTGGCAACTGCGGCTCTCAACCGCCTATTCAAAATCGAGCACGAGATTCTTCGAGTATAACAACCTTAACACCGGCGCCATTGACGTCCTACTCGCCAGCGCCGACCCGGCAACCGCGCTCAACCTCTTTGGCGACGGCTCGCACACCGCTCGCGCAACGCTTGCGGCCTTGCGCAATCAAAGCGTCGCTCTTGATTATCCGGATGAATTCACCACCGCCATGGCAAGCGTCATCGCGGACGGGACGTTGTTCACGGGGCCTGCGGGCCCCATCCGTTTTGCAGGTGGCGGCGACTTCCGCCGAGAGCACTCCGTGGGTCTGAGCATTGCCCTTAGCCCCGAGAACCGCGGCAGAGACGCTGCCGCCGGGTTCGCTGAACTCGCTGTGCCGCTCGTGGGCGCGCAAGAAGGCTCGACGCTGGATCGGTTGGGGCTATCGCTCACCGGTCGCTATGACCATTACAGCGATGCCGGCGGCACTTTCAATCCGAAATTCGGCCTTAGTTGGCGCCCGTTCCGCGCCCTGGGCATTCGCGGCAACTGGGGCACATCATTCCGGGCGCCGCCCTTCTTCTGGTCCAACCCCGACCTGATCGGCGACGGCGGAATAGAAGTCGTCAACGATCCGAAGTCTCCCACCGGGCGCTCACGGGTACTCGAGATATTCGGTTCGAGCCAGGACCTTAAGCCGGAGACCTCGACGGCCTGGTCCGTCGGCGCGGATGTGGCGCCGCCGGCGGCACCGAACCTCTCGCTGTCGGTCACCTACTTCGACATCGACTACAAGGGGAAGATCGGCGGGACAGGAACCCTGGTGGCGGACTTTCTCACCCAGGAGGCGCAATTGGCCGCGCTCATCACGCGCAACCCGACGCAGGCGCAGATCGATGCCCTCTGCAACAGCATCACGTTCAGACGAGGCAGTAAAACCGATTGCAGCCTGCCGATTGCCGCTATTGTCGACGGCCGGATTCGTAATTATGCCAACGTCAAGACTCGCGGCGTGGACGTCGATCTGGGCTATGCCATAGACAGTGCACGAGGCAAGTGGACTTTCGGCCTGAACGGAACCTATATATTTTTTCAGGACCAACAGCTTACGGTTACATCGCCGGTCTTCGACTACGTGAACACGGTCGGCAACCCCCTGAAGCTGCGCTTTGCCGGCCGACTGGCCTGGTCGTCCAAAGGCTGGACGGTTCTAACGACCGTGAACTACACCGGCGCCTACCAGGATCCGGGCTCCGTGCGAGAGCGGGGCGTCGATTCGTGGACGACGGTCGACTTCAACCTTGGCTATCGCGTCGAAGGTGGGCAGGGGTGGATCGCCAATACCCAATGCAATCTCGGCGTGAATAACCTCTTCGATCAATCCCCCCCCTTCATTGACCAATTCGACCCGCTGGCCGGCGTCTTTGGCTACGACGCCGCCAATGCCTCGCTGGTCGGGCGACAAGTCAGCCTGCAGCTTGTGAAGCGCTGGGGGCCATGACCTGAGGCCGTCTCTCCTCACATAAGGCGTTTTGGCCGGCGTTCGCCGCTGCCTTCCCGCCTTCTTCCCGCAAATAGGAACCCGCCTTCCCGGAAGGTTCCAGCAAGCCCCGCCCGCGACGTCTATACCGTCGATCACTTGCACTGTCAGGCAGTGAATCGGTGACTCGCTGCCGTACTTGTCACGGGGAGAACGAATATGAAGTTTCCATGTCGTCACATTGCTCGAGCCGTCTGTCCTGCAGTCGCGCCGGCCACGCTCGCTACGGAAATCGGGAGAGCGCCGATGAGAGCCAAGGCTTTGCGCAAGGTCGCCTGGTTGCTCGCACTGAGCACGGCGGGCACCGGGATCGCGCTGGCCTCCAATACCAGCTGGTTCGCCGTGGACACCGTGTACGGGACCAACGGTGTGTCTGAGGCGCTGGCCTCGACGAGTTACGGGCGGTCCAACGCGGTGGATCATAGCGACGTCAACCACCGTGTGTATTCGCTCGTCGGCGCGCACCCAAGCGGCTACGTTGGACCGTTCACGCTCACCCGACGGCTCAGCAGCGGCGCCATCGATACGGCCTTCGGCGCAAGCGGTGTGACGACCAGTTTCGGAAATTACAACGACCCGAGCTTCATATTTTACGCCCTGTGCATCGACCGGGTGACGCACGGCATCGTCCTGGCCGGTGAAGTCCCCGGCGGTGCCGTGATCGAGCGCTTGTTGCCGCCGGAGGCCAATGGCGTCGCGGCGCTCGACCCCAGTTTCAACCCGACAGGGGGAACGCCCGGGGTCGTGACGTGGAGCACCTCGCGGCCAAGCCTCAACGTGCGCCCACGGGGATGCACGGTCCTCGGCGATCGGTCGATCTTCGTTGCTGGACCGGACGGCTCCGCGCCGAGCAGGCTGGCGATGGCGCTGGTGTCGGCTGCTGGCGATCCCTCCGGATTCACATTCTGCTGCAGGCCGGGGGTCGTGACTCCCACAGGCGACAACTGGGAGGGCGGCAGCATCGAGTGGAACAGTTCGCAAACGATCAACCCCAATCTGATCATCATGGGTTCTGTCTCTCACAACGCCGTGCTGTACGCGGTTGACCCATGCACGGGCGCGGGGGATGCGAACGTCAACGGCAACGGCTTCCTGTCGGCGCCCGCGATCGATGGCCACACGTACAGCGATCCGATCGTCGGCGCAGTCCAGGGTGACGGCAGCATTCTGCTGGCGCTACTCGCCAGCGACTCGCTGAACGCAGACCTGGTCGGCTGGAGCTACCCAGTCATGCCGAATGCCTGGCAAACCCCGACGGCCCCGGGGATGGTCACCGTTCCAGCCGGGGTCATGCTCGGGGGCGGAAGCTATCCGGCGCCGGTGCGGCAGGCGGACGGCACGATCCTCGTCGGGGCAGAAACAGCGACGAACCAGCAGGTGCTCTTCGCACTTCAGGGCGATGCGGCGCTTGGGTTCACCGTGGCGGCGCCCCCGGGGTTCTGCGGCACGGGTGTGGGCGTGAAGGTACCGGACGTTGTGAACGAGACACAGTCAGAGGCAACCACGACTTTCACGAGTATCGGGCTCACGACGGGCACGGTCACTCAGCAGTCAAGCAGCGCGGTCACCTCGGGCCACGTGATCAGCGAGAACCCGGCGGCAGGCACGTGGGTGACAAGCGGTGCCGCAGTCTCCCTAGTGATATCGACGGGAAGCGGCACCGTTGGAAGCAGCGGCGGCGGTGGCAACGGAGGGGGCGGCAGCCTTGACTGGCTGCTTCTGAGTACGCTGGTTGGCGCGTGCGCGTGGCTTGCGCTCACACGTTGTCAGAAAACGCAGGCGCGATCGCCAGACGAATCTCGATCTGCACAACTGATGATTTCGCCCACCCAATTTAAGGAGAAGTTCATCCTGCGCGCACTCGTCAGCGTAATCTCATTCGCGCTGCCCATCACCGGCTGGACTGCCAATCCAGGTCAAGTGTCGTCCGGGTCAACCAAATCGGGGGTTGGAGGGCCCGTCGGCTGGCGCTCGATCGGACCTGCACCGCCGGCGATCGAGGCGAACATCGCCGCGGATGCCCGCTCGCACACGATCTATATCGGCGCTACGGGCGGCGGGGTCATCAAGAGCACAGATGGCGGTGCCACGTTCCGAGCGGTCAATACCGGACTTCCGGCCGGGGGCACTATCTCGGGCCTGGTCATGGCGCCCGGCAATCCGAACGTGGTCTATGTCAACACGCAATTCGACGGTCTCTACAAGACGGTTGACGGCGGCGCCCACTGGACCGGCGGTAGCTGGGGCGGCTTGACCCTGGTCATGGACCCGAACAACCCGGACGTGATGTACGGTGCTTCCGGTCCCATCGATTACCTGCTGAAAACCACAGACGGCGGCGCCACCTGGTCGTATGTGGCCGACGGCCTGGGCGACGCACTGGTATTCGCGATAGCCATCGACCCGCACAACAGCAACGTTCTGTATGCCGGCTCCGCGGGACAGGGCGCCTTCAAATCGGTCGATGCGGGTACCACCTGGAAGCCCATCAGTATCGACTCCAATGTCAACGTGATCCTGGTTGATGCCGATAACAGCAACGTCGTCTATGCCGGCACGGATGGTCACGGGGTGTTCAGGAGCACCAACGGCGGCCGTTCGTTCGTGCGCATTGGCTCGCCTCGAGTCACGAGCATCCTGTCGCTGGCGAAGAGCGGCCAGACGCTGTACGCCGGCACCGCCACGCAGGGGGTGTCAGAGAGCATCGACGGCGGCAGGACCTGGAAGAATTCGCAGGTCTCCTCCGGCCTGGGCAATGTGCTCAGCGTCGACAGCCAGGGATCGGTCTATGTCGGCACCAATTTCGACGGCGCCTTCGTGCGCTCGGTCAGCGATTCCGATTGGCACCGGCTCGGTTGGAATCTGCTGAAGCGCTGTGCCTGCCAGGAAGGGGACTCGATTGCCATCGATCCGGGCGATCACAATCATCTGCTGCTCACGACCAATGGCGGTGGATTGCTCGCCAGCGACGACGCCGGACGCAGCTGGCACGACGGCGGCACTGAAGGCCTGACCAGCAACGGACCGCGTGTGGTGGCCTTCGATCCGCAGGACGCGCGCCGCGTGTACACCGGGTCGTTGTGGGGTGGGGGCCTCTACAGATCTGAGGATGGCGGCAGGCACTGGCAGCGCCGGAGCTTCGGTCCGGCCGACATCACGGTCTATGGCATCGCGGTCGATCCGGTTGACCACTCGGTCTACGCCACCACTGTGGGCAACGCAGAGGGGCTGTGGAAGAGCACCGACTTCGGCAACAGCTTCACCCGCATCGACCGCGCTCCGAGTGCGCCCGCGGGGGTGTATCTGGGCTTCAGTGGTCCCACGGTGACGGTCGATCCGCACAATCATGCGACCGTCTATTTCCCGGACAATGGCGGGCTGTGGCGCTCGCAGGATGCAGGCCGCACGTGGGTGGAAGTCGACGCTTCGGGCACCTTCACCAGCGTCACTGTAGATCCGATCGACTCGTCGATCGTGTATGCGGGCGGCTACTCGCTGCTTAAGAGCATAGACGGAGGCGCGACGTTCACACCCAAGAGTGTCGGCCTGCCTTTCGCGGCCGTGGCGGAAACCGGTTCCTTGCAGATCGACCCCCGGCATCCGAACGTGCTCTACCTCGGCATGGAAGACGGCGGCGTGTTCAAGAGCACCGATGCCGCGGAGACCTGGTTCCCGATCAACCTCGGCTTTGGGGGCACCACGCACTACGACACGTCGATCACGGGCCTGGCGATGGATCCGGAAGAGCCCGACACGCTCTACGCGGTCACCTACTACCACGCGGTCTACAAGACCGTGAGCGGCGGGCGCTAGTCAGACACGGCGGTGACCTCACGGTCACCGCCGTGTCACACGTGTCCCCTGCGGCGTGACATTCAAACTCGACGAGAATTCTGTCACCGACGATGGCGGCCGGTTTTCTGTCTGCGGCACGCGACCGACCTCGACGATTCACAAGCGACCGCGAGCTAACATTGGAGGGCGCGGGCGCGACGCCTGAGGTTGGCGCCGTAGCCCCAAGATCTTCCGCACGCCGATGGCACGCTCTACCTAACTCGATGATTGACTGAAGACTTCTCCCAGAAATGTCGCGCGCCTCGCATAGCCGGTTTCGCCTCTCTCTGATGGCACTCCAGTGGCACGAGTGTCCCAAGTCACTGATTCCACTTTGTATGTTTCGTGGCGCGCGTCCGTGTTGGTTTCGTCGTGCTTAACCGCATGACAGGGGCAATGACATCACAAGGGGCTGATTCGTCGTTGTAATTTTCGAGCGCGACCTGGCGTAGCCAATCAAGACGGGATGCAAGGACTACCGTGCAAGGCCAGTCCGCGACACTCTGCCGCGCCAATACGCCGGTCGCCTGCGATGGTGCGCCACCGCCAGGACGACCTTAGCGCCACCGGTGTCGACAAACACGACAGAAAACGGAAACCGTTTGAGCAAGATCCGCTCCTCGCGGAAGTCGGCACCGAGACCAGCGCGCTGCGACTCATACCAGGCCGCCGCCCCTGTCGCCTCCGCGGCCGCCGCTTCGAGGATGCGGACAGCAGGCATTCAGCGCCGGCGGCTTAGGTTCTTATCGATCCTGCGTAACGCTTCGTCCGCATCGATCGTTTTTGCCTGCCCGCCCTCCAGCTCATCGAGCCGACGCGTGATCTCCGCCTCCCACGCCTGGGCGGCGTCGGCGTCCGCCGGGCCATCCAGGCTCGCCAGAAGATCGTGGGCCAGCGCGGCGCGCTCGTCGGCGGACAACTCGAGGGCGAGGTCGAGAGCCTCTTTGAAGGATGCTGAGCTCATAGGAGTCTCCGACGTCAATCTTACTGCACCAGCCACGTCCGCGCGGCATGCGCCCCGGGAAACGGGCCGACCGCCACAAATACGCTCAACTCGCAGCCCTGAACGGAACGACGTTGCCACCAGCGCGAAGGCCGTCGAGGTAATCGGCCCACGCCTGCATCATCTTCCGGCGCTCATCGAGGCGCTGTGCCCGGTTGTAGGCAGCCCGCACCTCGTTGCGCTTCTGGTGGGCGAGCTGCAGCTCGATGATGTCCGGAGAGAAGCCGAGCTCGTTGAGCAAAGTCGACGCCATCGCGCGAAACCCATGCCAGCTCATCTGCTCGCCCGTGTACCCCATGCGCCGCAATGCCGCGGTGATCGCGTTGTCGCTCAGTGGCCGCCGCGAGGTGAGCGGCGACGGGAACACGTAACGTCCGCGCCCAGTCAGTGGCTCAATCTCGCGCAGGATGGCGATGGCCTGGCGCGCGAGCGGCACGAGGTGCGGCCGCCGCATCCTGGTGCGACTCGCGGCGACTCTCCATTCGCCCGCACCGAGATCGAACTCTGACCACTCCGCGGCCCGAAGCTCCCCGGGACGAACGAAAACCAATGGCGCGAGCTGCAGAGCCGCTTCGACCACGGGGTGACCCTGATAGCCGCCGATGGCCCGCAGGAGCTGCGCGACCTCGCGCGGCTCGGTGATGGCTGCCCGGTTGGTCACTTTGATGGGAGTCAGAGCACCGCGCAGGTCGCCCGTCGGATCCCGCTCGGCTCGGCCGGTCGCGATCGCGTAGCGCACGACCTGCCCTACCCGCTGCCGGGCACGGTGAGCGGTCTCGTGCTTGCCGCGCCGCTCGAGCCTGCGGAACACATGGAGAAGCTCCGGCGCCGTGAGCCCGCAAACCGGTCGCGATCCGATATAGGGGAACAACAGGTCCTCGAGCGTCCAGACCGCCTTCTTCAGCGTCTTCGGGGCGAAGGGCTGCTTCGCCAGCCATTCGCGCGCGATCGCCTCGAACGTATTGGAGGCGCTCGCGCGCTCGGCGCGCCGCTCGGCGGCGGGATTCCGGCCCGCCTCGAGCGCCGCGCGCAGCTCGGTGCGGCGATCGCGTGCGGCCTTGAGCGAAGTCGCCGGGTAAGTGCCGAGACCCAGCATGGACTCGCGTCCGCGCACCTTGTAACGCAGCCGCCAAAGGCGCGCGTTCGCCGGAGTGACGAGGAGATAAAGGCCACCGCCGTCACGAAGCTTGTACGGACGTGCCTTCGGTCGTGCGCTGCGAATTCGCGACTCGGTCAGAAAATCGGTCGCCGCCAAAGTCGTACCCACCGTTTTCGGGCCTCTACGCCGATGGACGCCGGTGGAGGTCAATGGATGCATGCAATGCTTGTTTCTAAGGTCTTTGGTGAGTAATGCGAGCTTGCATTCCGTTGTCTCTCAAGGTGCCCTTCCTGATTGATGGGTGACAGTTTATTCCGGAGACATAGGTGACACTTTTCGGCATTTGCGGGGGGTACGCAGATGCCGTGGCAGGAGTGTCACCAGATGGACGAACGGCTTCGGTTTGTG
>Ga0209805_1001792_pt1 | contig 12690 bp, 16 predicted proteins | sample GraSoiAngelo_148_FD_185905 | JGI IMG/M metagenome (GOLD analysis project Ga0209805, IMG submission 185905) | Grasslands soil microbial communities from the Angelo Coastal Reserve, California, USA - 14_1009_09_20cm (SPAdes) (version 2) | ecosystem: Environmental > Terrestrial > Soil > Grasslands ... | reverse complement strand
GGCGGGAATTGTTAGGGAAGTTTCCTGATGGCCGGCCGGCGATACTGGCCGTGGACGGCGGCGCTTCGAAGGTCGATGTCGCGTTGCTGACCCGCAAAGGTGAGCTGATTGGGGCGGCCCGTCACTCCGCTTACGCCAACTTCGGGCTTGGCCACCAACCTCCGCTCGAAGCTCTCCAGGAGACGATCCGGCTGGCGTGCCTGGACGGCGGCGTGGATCCTTCCTCGCGGCCGCTCGCGGACGTCGGAGTGTACTGCCTTGCCGGCGCGGACCTTCCGGTTGACGACAGGCGGATAACGAAGCAGGTCAAGGAGAGCCGCTGGACCGCCGGCACGATCGTCCGTAACGACACTTTCGCGGTGATGCGCGCGGGAAGCAGCCGCGGCTGGGGAGTCGCGGTCGTGTGCGGCAGCGGGCTGAACTGTGCCGGCGTCGGGCCAGACGGGGGCGTCGTCCGCTTCCCCTCCCTGGGTGAGCTGTCGGGTGACCGGGCGGACGGCGGAGGGTGGCTGGGTCGGGCCGCCCTTGGATCGGCGCTGCGCGCCCGCGACGGTCGTGGCCCCCGAACCGCCCTCGAGAAGCTGGTGCCGTCGCACTTCCGAATGACCCGGCCTTCAGCGGTGATGGAGGCGCTTTACGTCGGACGCCTGCAGGAACGCCGGCTCCTGGAGCTGGCCCCGGTGGTGTTCAAGGCCGCGTCGGGTGGTGTCGCGCGAGCTCATCGCAAACATGGCTGATGAGGTGGTGGTGACGGCCAACGCGGCCATCCGCCGGCTGAAGCTGGCATCGCGGACTTTCGAGGTGATCCTGGGCGGCGGGATCTTCCGCAGCGGCGACCGGCGAATGCTCGGCCGCGTCCGGGCCGGGATCACCGATCTAGCACCGCGCGCCGAGATCGTGCGGCTGAACGCACCGCCAGTCCTGGGCGCCGCCCTGATCGGTCTCGACGAGGCCAAGACGTCGAAGACCGCGCAAGGACCGCTGAGAAAGGCGCTGACTGAGCAGCGCCTCAAGGCGCGCCGCTAAAGCTGGTACTGCTTCAGCAGGTCGGCGAGCTGCAGCGCATTGGTCGTGCCGTAGCTGCCCGAGCAGTTGTTCATCAGGGCGTGCACGCTCTTCGCGTTCCGCGCCGCCTCGGCCACGCGCGGGGCCCAGTCCGCCAGCTCGTCCTCGTCGTATAGATAGCGAAACCGCTCGTTGGGTGGGATGTTCGGCTTCTCCCACAGGTCCGCGCGGCGACCGTGAAACCGGAAGACGGCAAGCTCAGGGGACGTCACCGCCGCCACAGGTGGCACCGACGACTTGAAGCCTTGCGGCTCATCGACTACCACGTAGGGGATCTTGTTGTCGGCCAGAAAGCGCAGCGTGCGCTCGGCGTTCTTCTCGTTGAACCAAGACCCGTGCCTGAACTCGATGGTGAGCTGCATGTCACCAAGGCGTGATGCAGCGTCGAGGATCCTGTCGCGCGCCTCATTGGAGGGGAAGACCCAGCGCGGAAACTGAAGGAAGACCGCGCCCAGCTTTGACGCCTCGCGCAGCGGCTCGACTCCACGCTTGAACGCATCCCAGACCGCGTCGTAGAGCTCTTTCGGAAGATCCTTGCCGTAGATGCGCGTCTTCTCTTTCAGCTTCTGCGGCAGCGCCTCGCGAATCTCTTTCGGCAGCCGCTTGACCTCGCTCGGCTGTCCGGTCATCAGGGCGTGAGCCTTGACGTCCATCACGAACCGGTCCGGCGTGCGCTCGACCCAGAGCTTCGACTGCTGCTCACGAGGCAGCGCGTAGTAGGTGGCGTCCACCTCGACGACCGGGAACCTGGTCGCGTAGTAGCGAAGGCGTTCTTCGGCGGTCGAGGCGCCCTCGGGATAGAAGACTCCCTTGGCGGTCATCGTCGGGTCGGTCCACGATGCTGTGCCGACGCGCACCTCACCGCCTTTGGCGATCTTCGCCGGCTCGGCCGCCGCCCCCAGGATCGGTGCGGCAAGCGCCGTGGATTGCTCGAAACCCGGATCGTGGGTGGAGGTCAAGGCTTGGACAGTGGCTCGAACACCGCGCTGAAATGTCGCAGCGCGGGCGGCTCGGAGACAATCCGGTAGCCGCAGATGGCCGACTTCTGTCGCGCCATCGTCTCCGCCACCTCGATCACGTAATCGACGTGGCTCTGCGTGTAGACGCGCCGGGGCAGAGCCAGCCGCACGAGGTCATGGTCGGCGGGCACCTGGCGACCGGTGGTGGCATCCGTCCGGCCGAACATCACGGTGCCTATCTCCACAGTGCGCACTCCTCCTTCCAGGTAGAGCGCGCAGCTGAGAGCCTGCCCTGGGAGCTCCTCCGGAGGAATGTGCGGCAGTGTCGCGCGCGCATCGATGTACACAGCGTGGCCACCAGGGGGCTCGACGATCGAGATGCCGGCCCTTCGGATCCCGTCACCTAGGTACTCGGCGCTGCGCAGCCGGTACCGCAGATAGTCCTCGTGCAGCACCTCCTCGAGGCCCTGAGCAATGGCCTCGAGATCGCGACCTGCCAGCCCCCCATAGGTGGTGAACCCCTCGGTGAGGATGAGCAATTGACGCGCGGTTGCGGCCCATCCATCGCTGTTCAGCGCGAGGAAACCGCCGATGTTGGCGATGCCGTCCTTTTTCGCGCTCATAGTGCAGCCGTCCGCGTACGAGAACTGCTCCCTGGCGATCTCCTTCGGCGAGCGCGATTCGTGGCCCGGCTCACGGAGCTTGACGAACATCGCGTTCTCGGCGAATCGCGCTGCGTCGATCAGGAGCGGAACGCTGAATCGATTCAAGAGCCGACGCGCTTCGCGCAGGTTCTTCAACGACACGGGCTGGCCGCCGCCGCTGTTGTCGGTGAGCGTCATCACGCAGAGCGGCACGTCGCGCGCTCTCTCGGTCAACAACGCCTCCAGCCGGACCAGATCGATGTTGCCTTTGAAAGGCGCCGCGACCGAGGCGTTCGCGGCCTCTTCGCAAGGCAGGTCCAAGGCCTCAGCACCGGTGGCTTCGATGTTGGCTCGCGTCGTGTCGAAGTGGTGATTGCCGGGAATGACCTTGCCAGGACCCGACGTCACCGCGAAGAGAATTCGCTCCGCGGCGCGCCCCTGGTGGGTTGGGATGACGTGCTTGAAGCCTGTGAGCTCGCGGATGACCGACTCGAACCGTGCAAAGCTGCTCGAGCCCGCGTAGGCCTCGTCCCCGCGCATCATTCCCGCCCACTGCTCCGAGCTCATGGCGCCGGTGCCGGAGTCGGTGAGCAGGTCGATGAGGACGTCCTCCGAAGCCAGCTTGAAAAGGTTGTAGCCCGCCGCCTCGAGATGAGCCTCTCGCTGGCGTCTCGTGCTCATGCGGAGCGGCTCGACCGACTTGATTTTGAACGGCTCGATGATCGTGTGGAATGGAGTTCCCGACGTTGAGTCGGGAGTCATCAGCGGGCGGCCACCGCCAGATCTTCCTCGGCGAGGTCCGCGACCGCGGCCTCTTCGATCTCCGCGAACGACTTGCCGCGATCGCGCTCGAGCACCTTCATGCGTCTGTCGAACTGCGTGCTCGCAAAATCGATGTAGGTCTCCATCCGCTGACCGAATGGCGCGTGCGCCTCGTCATAGTGCTCCCAGAACTCGCTGACAACGCCGAGGGCCGGTCCCAGCAGCTCATTCATGCGCTGGTTCATGACCTCCCATCCCGAGGCGGACTGGTTGATCAAACGGTTGAGCAGAAAGACGCCGTAGCGGATATGTCGGCTCTCATCGCGCGCCGTCATGCGGATGCCTTCGAGGAGGCCTGGCAGCTTGCCGCTGACCTCGAGAGATTGGCGGAAACCGTGGTATCCGGTCTCCGCGAGCACACCCTCGATGATCATGTTGTAGGTCACCGACGCGCGGATCTGCGTGTCCACCGACTGATCGTCGAGGAGCGCGTTCAGGGCCTTCGGCAGCTCCACCTCGAACAGGTGGGTGTAGCTTGGCGTCATGTAGTGACCGAGGTCCTCGCGCGCGACGGCCACCTGGTCCAGCCAGCGGCGGAAGAACTCGACATGCTTGGCCTCTTCCCACAGGAATGACGTGAGGTAGATCTCCTCTTCGATCCGGCCCTCGCGGGCTATGGCCATGATCAGCGGCAGCAGATCGGTGGTGACGCCCTCCTCGCCGGCCTGGAACAGCGCCACGGTGCGGAGAAGAAAGTCTCGCTCGACAGCGTCGAACGCCGCCCAGTCAGCACCATCGGACGAAAAATCGATGGCCTGCGGGTCCCACGTGCCCAGCCGCTTGGCCTTCTGGAAGAGCCGCATCGGCACCGAGTCCCAGTCCAGGCCGCGGCCGGAGATGGTGGCGTAGGGCGCCAAGGTGAAACCAGTCTATGCCCGCGCAGAAAATGGTGGAGCGCCCGGCCCTTGCGAGCCCGGCGCCCCACTGAGATAAACGCCGGGCGCGCCCTGCCTACCTGCCACGTATCCGCCGCCTAGACTCACCTGAGTATCTAGTGGCTCCGACGATTCGCCTCGGCAAGATCTTCGGCATCGAGATCGGCTTGAACTGGAGCCTGGTCTTCATCTTTGGCCTGATCGCGTGGACGCTCGCTGTGGACATGTTCCCGCAGCAGGTCCCCGGCCAGACGGGAACCGCTTACTGGCTCGCTGCGCTGGCCGGCGCCGCCGCGTTCTACGCCTGCTTGCTCGCGCACGAGCTGGCCCACGCTCTGGTGGCAAGGCGCAGCGGTGTGAAGGTGGCCGGAATCACGCTGTGGCTGTTCGGGGGCGTGTCGCGTCTGGACGGTGAGCCGAAAAGCGCCCGCGCGGAAGCCCTCATCGCTGGTGTCGGCCCACTGACGAGCTTCGCGGTAGCGGTTATCGCCGCGGGGTTCTGGCTTGTGACTGCAAGCTCCCCACTCGTCTCCAACCTCTTTGGCTGGCTCGCCTTTGTCAACGCCGCCCTGGGGGTGTTCAACCTGGTGCCGGCCTTCCCGCTCGACGGCGGCCGGCTGCTCAGCGCGATCTTCTGGTGGCGCCAGGGCACGCGCCAGCGCGGGGTGCACAGCGCGGTCAGGATCGGGCGCCTGGTCGCCTATCTGATGATCGGAATCGGGGTGATCGAGGTGTTCACGATCAGCGCAGTCGACGGCATCTGGATCGCCTTCCTGGGCTGGTTTCTGCTGTCAGCCGGGTCATCCGAGGAGGCGGGCACAACGATGAAGGCCGCGCTGAGGGCGGTGCCGGTTTCCGCGGCCATGACGTCGCCGGTGATCACCATCCCGGATTGGGTCACGGTGGAGCAGTTCCTCGAGTCCATCGCCCCGGCCCACCAGTTCACGACCTACCCGGTCCACGATCCAGCCGGCAAGCTGACCGGGGTCGTGCGCCTCGCCGACCTGGTCAAGGTGGCCGGCAGCGCCCAGGGCGAGAAACGCCTGAACGCTCTCGCGCGGCCGATCGCAGAGGTCCCCACAGCCCGCCCGGACGAGGATCTGGGGAGCCTGATCGAAAGGGTCGGGCTGGGCTTGGAGAAGCGGGTTCTGGTATTCGACAACGGCCGGCTGGTGGGCATCCTGAGCCCAATCGACGTGGCCCGCCTGCTGACGATGCGCCAGGGCGCCGGGCGCATGTAATGTAGGGTCCCCGTTCGGGGTATAAGTCGGGTCGAGATGAGCCAGAAAGTCAAGAAAACCGAAGCGGAGTGGCGGCGGGATCTGAGCCCTGAGCAGTACCACGTGCTGCGGGAGAAGGGCACAGAACGACCCTTCACGGGTGAGTACTGGGACACCCGCACCTCGGGCGTCTACCGGTGCGCCGGCTGCGGGGCGGTGCTGTTCCAATCAGAGACCAAGTTCGACGCACACTGCGGGTGGCCGAGCTTCTACGCCCCGGCGGACGGTGCCAGCGTCCAGGAGCACGTCGACCGCAGCTTCCTCATGACCCGCACCGAGGTCACGTGCGGTGAGTGCGGTGGACACCTGGGGCACGTCTTCGACGACGGCCCAGATCCGACCGGGCTCCGCTACTGCATCAACTCAGCCTCGATACAGCTCGAGCCGGAGGACAAGGCCGGAGCCTGAGCTTCAGCACCTCATATGACAATCCACAGCGAGCTCGAGGACCTAACCACCGTGGGCGCAAGGCGCACGCTTGCTGGGCTCCCACGCTGCGATTACGAGGTGGTCATCAAGCCGCTGAGGTACAGGACCGGCCCCCACCTCGCGGCACTCTGCGACTTCGACGCCCGCACGATCACTCTGCAGGTCCCGCGGCCTTTTCGCGCATTCATAGAACCGGTGTTTTACGGCGCGCGGCGTCGGCGCGGTTCCGGGATGCGCTTCTCCTGGCTCTCGGAGAGCGTCGCGTTTCGCTCCCGAAGAGATGTGCTCAGGTTCCTGTATCTGCACGAATGGATGCACTGGTACCTGCACGAGGTGCTGAAGAAAGGTACTTCGGCAGAGACCGCATGCGATCGCTTCGCCTTGAGGAACTTCCGCCGTCAGCGGGTGACCACGCACGATGCCGACGCGGCACTCGCACGGCGGGCGCGAACCCCCGCACGCCGCGCCGCCTGACACACCGGGAGCTGCGGCCGTGAGGGGATTTCTCATCGGTTTGGTGCTGATGGTGTTCCTCTCGACCACGATCCTTTCGCTGCGACCGGGTGGGCTGCGGCGGCAGCTGAGCTTCGCGGCGCGGCGGCTGCGGATCGCGCTGGTGCTCGGGGGCGTCTATCTCGTCACGACGGCGATCATTCGCATCGCTTTTCCCGACGGACCCGTGACCGATTGGGGACCGCCACTGCTCGCGCTGGCGCTCGCGGTCGTTTTTCTCGTCCTTGCCCAAGACCCAGCGCCTACGCAGCGAGACCGCCACTGACGTCAGGTCTCTAGTCGGCGGGGACCTCGCTGCCGTCCTGCCCCCAGCGGGTGTGGAACGCGCCCTCGCGATCCGTCCGATGGTAAGTGTGTGCACCGAAATAATCCCTCAGCCCCTGGATGAGGTTCGCCGGGCCACGCGCCCGCCGGTAGCCGTCGTAGTAGGCCAGTGACGAAGAGAACGCGGGCACGGGCACTCCGGCATCGATCGCGCGCTTGACGACCCGCCGCCACGCTGGCTGAGCTGCGGCGAGGGCCTGCTGGAAGAACGGGGCCAACATCAGGTTTCGCAGCTCAGGGCTCTCCGTGCACGCGTCGCGAATCCGGTCCAGAAACCGTGCGCGGATGATGCAGCCTCCGCGCCAGATGGTCGCAATCGCACCGAGGTCGAGATGCCAGCTGAACTCGTGCGAACCGGCCGCCATATGCTCGAAGCCCTGCGCGTAGGCCACGATCTTCGCCGCGTAGAGCGCATCACGCACGTCGTCGACGAACTTCTCTCTTTCCGCGGCGCCGCCCGTACCGGCGGGGCCGACGAGAACGGTTGCGGCCTTGACGCGGTCGTCCTTCTGGCTCGACAGCATGCGAGCGAAAACAGCCTCGGTGATCCCCGTGAGCGGCACGCCAAGATCCAGCGCGGATTGACTCGTCCAACGGCCCGTTCCCTTCTGCTCCGCTTCGTCCTCGATCAAGTCGACCAGCGCCGCATGATCGCCGTGATCGCGCTTGGCGAGGACAGCAGCGGTGATCTCGATCAGGTACGACTGAAGCTCGCCGCGGTTCCATTCACGAAAGATCCCGGCCAGCTCACTTGCGTCGATGCCGAGCGCCTGACGCATGAAGTCGTAGCTCTCGGCGATCAGCTGTATGTCCGCGTACTCGATGCCGTTGTGCACCATCTTCACGAAGTGGCCTGCGCCGTCAGGTCCGATGTAGGTGCAGCACGGCACACCATCCACCTTGGCGGCGATGGCGGTGAGCATGCCTTCGACGCGGGCGTACGACTCACGCGTCCCGCCAGGCATGAGGCTTGGACCATGGAGTGCGCCCTCCTCGCCGCCGGACACCCCCACACCCATGAAGACGAGGCCGGCCTTGGTGGCTGCTGCCACCCGACGTCTCGTGTCATGAAATAGCGAGTTGCCACCGTCCATGACCACGTCGCCTGCCTGGAGGAGTCCTGTGAGCTCGTTCAGGGCCTCGTCGACTGGAGCCCCCGCCTTGACCATCAGCAAGATGGCGCGAGGCGGCTTGAGCATCCGGACCAGCTCGCCGAGCGAGCCGGCCGCCCGGAAGTCGCCCTCAGATGCATGCTGCGCCATGAAGTCGTCGGTGCGCTTTCGCGTCCGGTTGAAGACGGCGACCCGCGCTCCATGCGAGGCCAGGTTGCGCGAAAGGTTCATGCCCATCGTCGCAAGGCCGACCACCCCGATCTCTTGCTCGCTCATGAGGACCTCGTTGGGTAGTCTATTCGGCTCCGACGCACGTAACCGGACGGCGTAATCGTTGGAAAGGCGGGTGATTACGATCGGCGGCGATCCGCAAGCGAAGGGGACGTACAGGCCGGGCGACCGCGACGATTTCGATCGTCTCTACCGCACCTGCTATCCGCGCCTGTTACGCACGATTTACGCGGTCACCGGCGACGCAGCGTCGGCTGAGGATTGCGTCCAGGAGGCGTTCCTGCGCGCCTTCAAAGCCTGGTCGAGATACAGGCCCGACAAGGCGGCCGAGGCGTGGATCTATCAGATCGCCATCAACACCGCGATCTCGCATCGGCGGCGCGCGAAGCTTCGGCTCATCGGCGAGGTGCTGCGCAGGCTTGGACGTCCGGGACTGGGCGCGGATCCGGCGGACGGCGCGGCCAGCTCGGATTTGATCCAGGCGCTATCTGCCCTCCCGCCCCGGGTCGCGGCTGACTTCGTGCTGCGTTACCACCATGGTTACAACAATCGCGAGATCGCTCGGCTGGAGGGCGTCTCGGAACGCACCATCGGGACCCGGCTGAACCAGGCCCGCGAAATGCTCGCTCGCACCCTTGGACCCGAGTGGCGCGCCGAGGTTCCGACTTCAACCAGCCAGAACGTTGTAGTTGCAATTGAGCACAGCGGAGTCTCCGATGTCTGATCACTCCCTACCCGAGTACCTCAGGGAGAGGCTCTCCGCCGCCCTCACGGCGGGTTCGCCGTTGCTGGCGCCCTCCCCCGCCGACGCCCGCTACTCGCGTCACCATGCAGGCCCGGTATGGCTGATGCGAGGTCGGGTGCTGGCGGTAGGTCTCGCGGCTGCTGTCGCCTTGGCGCTCGTGGCCGTGGGAGGCCCGCAGCAGCCCCGTCAGTGGGTCATCGAGTCGGTGCGCAACGTTGCCCACGACGTCGGCGTCACGCTCGGACAGCCCACGTCCTCGAACTCACCCGCGAGCTCTGCGCCGCGCGGTTCTCCGCGCCCCGCGATCAACTCACCCGGGTCGCGACCTGCGGCCTCGGGCTCGTCGCAGGCAGTGGAGTCGCCGGATGCGAACGAGTCTCCCGAAACCAGCCCCCAGTCCGGTGATGACAGCGTTCCGACCTCGTCAACTCCTGAGCCGGGCGATTCCGCTGGTGGCGGAGACGGTGATCATTCGAGCTCAGGCCCATCGCCTTCACCGGGCGATTGAGGGTCCGATGGTCCTCAGAGCTTCCGACATCCGGCACCCAGGGCGTTGATACTTGCGCGCCGGTGGGGCGCGCGGAGAACGAGTTGAGGAGTGAAAGTTGCGAAGAACAATCCTCGTGAGTCTGATCGCCGGGACAGCCCTCATCGTCGGGCTGGGCATCTCTGCTCAAGCGCAGAGCGGCCACCCGGCCGCCGGTTCGGTGAGCAAGCTCTTCGTCAAGGTCGACACCGCTCATGAGTCCTCGAAGGCGGTGGTGTCGGCGCACGTGACCACTACCGGGGAGGTGGCCGACGCCAACGATGCTGCTGAGGCGGCGGAACCCACGGCGACGCACGAGACCGAGCCTGCCGATACCGATATCGACACCCAGGACGCCCAAGACAACCAGGACGAGATCGACGCCAACGACGACAACGGTGACAACAGCCAGTCGTCGTCCGACGGCGCGGACAGCAGCTCGGGCGCTGACGACTAATTTGGTCTGGTAGGAAATTCACCACACCAGTCGAGGGACCGGGCCGCCCGGTCCTTCGGCCTTTTTACTTGCGGTACGGCTCCGTCAGCTTTGCCAGAGCGTCGAGCTTGGTGAGAGCTGCAGCGCGGCCGTCGGCGGGCACGTAGAAGATGCAGCGCTCAACCCCGACGCCGGCCGCGCGTTCGATGTCCGCGGCGTTATCGCGCGGATAAAAGGTCACGGGTACGTGGGCGTGCCCTGACTCCGCCTCCATCTGGCGGAGCTCGGGGATGCGCTCCAGGGCCGCGCCTCGATTAGGCATCCATTCGTCTGCGTAAGCGATGACCCGCTTCAACACGTTGGGCCCGTTGCCGCCCAGGAGGACCGGGGGATGCGGTTTGCGGACCGGTTTCGGCCAGCACCACATCGGGCCGAAATCGACCATCTCGCCGTGATACTCGGCCTCGTCCTGCGTCCAGATGGCTTTGACAGCCTCCATCCGCTCGCGCAGGAGCTTGAACCTCGACTCGAAGGCGGTGCCGTGGTCCGACATCTCCTCTCGGTTCCATCCGCCGCCAACCCCGAACAGCAAGCGTCCGTTGGAAATGCAGTCGACGCTCGCGGCCTCCTTGGCCGTGTGGATGGGGTCGCGCTGTACCAATAGGCAGATGCCGGTGCCCAGGAGCAGCGACTTCGAGGCGACTGCCGCGGCGGTCAGGGCGACGAATGGATCCGAGGTGTGCATGTACATGCGCGGGAGCTCCCCGCCCGCAGGGTAAGGAGTGGCCCGGCTGGTTGGAATGTGGGAATGCTCCGCCACCCATAGCGACTCGAAGCCGGCCTGCTCCACCATTGGCGCGAGCTCTGTCATCGAGATCGCGTAGTCGGTCGGGAAGATCGCAATCCCGAACTTCATGAAACTAATCGTGCATCACGGAGCGAAAGAGAAGGGCCGGAACGACCGGCCCTTCTGTGCCGACCCGAGGGAAGGCCTACTTGCTTGGTGAAGCCAGCGGCGACGCGGATGAACCGCCACCGCCGGAGCTCGGCATGGGCGATGTCACCGTCGGGTTGTTCTGCTGCGTGGTGGTGGGAACGGCACTTCCGAACCAGTTCCAACGGGTGAAGCCGAAGAACAGCAGGATCAGGACGAGCAGCGCTATGAGCGCGGCTGCGATGCCTGCTCCCGCACCTGATGTGTCGCCACCCGTTTCGACCACCTCGGTTCCAGCGGGGCTCCAGTAGCGCCGCACGCTGTACCCACCCGCGCCCAGAAGCGCGGCGAGCACGATCACGACCAGGATGATGAAAAGCAAAGTCCCCAAAAGAGCAAAAACCTCCTGAATGAATTCGCAGCGGCCCCCGCACAAGCCGCCTGTAAAGAAAACGCATACATGGCCAGCCTGTACGCGGTCGGATCTGCGCGGGCGAGCTCGGGCGCAGGTGCGCCCCGGCGCGCGAGAAAGACGGGCTCCCTACCTACCCAGGCGAGCTCTGACGTTCGAGAGCGGTCGCTCGAGCCGTTCGCTGACCGAATCGGGCAGTGCCTGCTTCAGGCGCACTGTGAGCGGGCGCCGGCGCCGCCGCCGGGTGATCATGACCGCCGCGCCGATCGTGACCAGCGTGGCAAGGCCGACCGCAAGCACGGTCCAACGGTGGCGGATGACCATCGGCCGGTACTGATCGAGCTTCTCGATCCCACTCTCGACGCTGTCCCGCACCACCTTCACGCGACTCTCGATATCGGCGGTGGAAGGTTTCATCGTCTAGTCGTCAACGCGCCGGCCCGAAGCATTACCGACGGCGCCGCGTTGATCCTTTGTGGAACCAGCCCCGAATCCGGTCCGGCCCGTGCCGACCACAATCGACCGCCGGCTTTTCGTGCTCCTTCACGAGCTGCCGCACTCGCCTGTCAGCGATCGCTACGGAAGCATGGTCTCAGACGTCGGCGAGGGCCTTGGCTGGGTCGTTGCCGGCATCGGGCTGGTGTGGCTGGGCGGCACCAGGGGCCGGCGGGCAGGGATCGCCGCCGCACTGGCCCCGCTCACGGCCACCTACCTGGTGCAGCGCCTGATGAAACCGGTGTTTCGCCGCCGGCGCCCGTTCGTGGACCGCGATGTGCTCGTGGTCGGGATCAAGCCGGCCGACGCGTCATTCCCCTCGGGACATACCGCAGCCTCATTCGCAGCCGCGACCGCGCTCTCCACGTTTTACCCGTCAGCGGCTCCCCTGTCGTTCACGCTGGCCGCCGGAGTCGGGCTTTCGCGTGTTTACCTGGGACATCACTTCCCGAGCGACATTGCGGTCGGGGCTGGGATCGGCGCAGCCATTGGCGGCGTGATCGCTTGGGGCATGAAATCCCTCCGGCTCGAGGCGGGATTCGCCCCGACCTCGTCGCCGAGGCGGGCTAAGTAACCCTCTCGCCTCAGGCATTACCGAGATAGAGCCATTCGGCGAGCGCCGGACACCGGCGGATCGCAAAGGAGGTATCACGGATGCTCGTTGCGCTGATCGTGCTGATCCTGCTCCTGATCTTGTTCGGGGGCGGAGGTCTGCTTTCTGCGTCGCTCAATTTCCTGTGGTGGATCCTGATCATCGGGCTCGTCCTGTGGGTGCTCGGATTCTTCTTCCGCGCAGCTGAGGGCGGCGGCCGCTGGTACTACTGGTAAGCGACTAACCCGTTTAGAGTCACGAAGCGCCTGGCGCCATCCGGCGCGGGCGCTTTGCCG
>Ga0209805_1001788_pt1 | contig 12716 bp, 13 predicted proteins | sample GraSoiAngelo_148_FD_185905 | JGI IMG/M metagenome (GOLD analysis project Ga0209805, IMG submission 185905) | Grasslands soil microbial communities from the Angelo Coastal Reserve, California, USA - 14_1009_09_20cm (SPAdes) (version 2) | ecosystem: Environmental > Terrestrial > Soil > Grasslands ... | reverse complement strand
AGGCGCTGCTGGCGTTCAAGATCGAAAATAGCCTTAGCAAAGATCAGATCCTGGAGATCTATATCAACCAGATCTATCTTGGCCAAAAGGCTTACGGGTTCGGCGCAGCAGCGCAGGTCTACTTCGGCAAGTCGCTATCCCAGCTCAACTCGGCCGAAATCGCGATGCTTGCCGGGCTGCCCAAGGCTCCCTCCTCTTTCAACCCGGTGATCAATCCGAAACGCGCCAAACAACGCCAGCTGTACGTCCTGCGGCGCATGCGCGAGCTCGCTTTGCTCGACGACGAGCAATACGACGAGGCCCAAAAGACTCCGATCAGTGTCAAGCGCGAAGCGGTCACCGAATACGAGATTCACGGCGAGTTCGTCGCCGAGATGGTCCGCCAACTGCTTTATGAGCGCTATCCGGAGGAGGTCTATTCACGCGGCTTTCGCGTCTACACGACGATCACGCGCGCCGACCAGGACGCGGCCTATGCCTGCTCGAATACGACCGGCGCCACGGCTATCGCGGCCCCGAGGGATTCGTCGACCTCAAGGATGCGCAGGAAGAGGACTACGAGGAAACGCTGCAAGACCATCCCGACAGCGATGACCTCCTCGCGGCACTCGTTCTGGAGGCGACGCCGAAACGGGTGACAGCCTATCGGCGTGGAGGAGAGACCGTGACGGTGTCCGGCGAGGGACTCAAGTTCGCCGAGCGCATGCTCGATTCCCGTACCCCCCCGACCCGCAGAATCCGGCGTGGCGCTTTGATTCGCATCCAGAAGGACGATCACGACGATTGGCAGATTGTCCAGCTCCCGGAGGCCGAGGGCGCTTTTATCTCGGTCAACCCGCAGGACGGTGCGGTGCGATCGCTCGTCGGCGGCTTCGATTTCAACCGGAGCCAGTACAACCACGTGACCCAGGCTTGGCGCCAGCCGGGCTCGGGTTTTAAACCTTTCATCTACTCGTCCGCGCTGGAAAAAGGTTTTACGCCGGCCACCGTGATCAACGATGCCCCGGTGGTCGTCGACGCGGCGCTCACGGGTGGGCAGGTATGGGAGCCCAAGAACTATGACGGCAGGTACGAAGGGCCCATGAGCATGCGCATGGCGCTCGCCAAGTCGAAGAACATGGTGTCGATCCGCATCCTGCAGACGATCAGCCCACAGTACGCGCAGGATTACATCACCCGATTCGGCTTCGATGCCGATCGCCACCCGCCCTACCTCACCATGGCGCTCGGTGCGGGCTCGGCCACTCCGCTTCAGATGGCCCGCGCCTTTTCGGTATTCGCCACCGGCGGATATCGCACCGAGCCGTACGTGATTCAGAAGATCGTCGACGACCGTGGCAACGTTCTCGCGCAGGCACAGCCGGCTCGCGCCGGGGATGAATCGCTGCGGGTCATCGACACCCGCAACGCCTTCATCATGGACAGCATGATGCACGATGTGATGCGCTACGGGACCGGGGCGCGCGCCATGGTCCTCGGCCGCCAGGATCTCGCCGGCAAGAGCGGCACCACCAACGACTACATCGATGCCTGGTTCAGCGGCTACCAACCGACTTTGGTCAGCATCGCCTGGGTGGGCTTCGATCAGCCGAAAAAACTCGGCCCCGGGGAGACCGGCTCGGTCACGGCCCTGCCGATCTGGATGAACTACATGGCCAAGGCGCTGAAGGGTACGCCGGAAATGGTCCAGCGCGTCCCCGAGGGCGTCGTCTCGGTGAAAGTCAATGAGAACGGCCTTCAGTCAACCGACGGGAAACCGGAATTCTTCTTTCGCGAAAACGTGCCGCCGGAGCAGGGTCCGGTCGATCCTGGAGTGCGGACTACCGAGGACGCGAGGAACCAGTTGTTCTGACTCGATCGGCAAGCTCCCGCGGACGCGCGTCGCCCGCTGCGTGACTAGCGCAGCACGACCGCTCGGTTCGATTGTTCGCTCACCAGCTTCGACAGTGCTGCCAGCAGCTCGCCGCCCTCACGGGTGTCGACCCAGTGCGACCCATCCCAGCGGAAATGGTAGCCCCCTGATCTTGCTGCGACCCAGATCTGCCGCGCTGCAGAGTGGCGGTTGACGACAATGCGGCTGCCGTCGGCAAATTCGAGCTCCAATACGCCGGAGCCCTTGGGCTCGCAGTCGCAATCGGCCCCGCTTTCCTCCACTGCCCGCGCAATCCGCTCCAGCATCGCATCGGCCAGGCTGTCGAATTCGCTCGGGGTCATCGCCGTGCTAAACTCGTTTGCACAAACTAACTGTCTATCGCCATGCGCCGCGCCGTTGGCCTCATTCTCGTTTTCCTCGTCCTCTCGGCCTGCGGCAACAAAGCGGAGCTCTATCTTCCCACGCCGGAACGAGATCCGAAGCAGGATAGCAAACCCGCGCCGCGCCAGTGAATTTTTTTTCGTACCGGGACGGCACGCTGTGCGCGGAGCGCGTGCCTCTCGTCGAGATCGCGGAGCGCTTCGGCACGCCGAGCTACGTCTATTCGCGCGCTGCGCTTGAGCTCGCATACCGCGAGTTCGATCAGGCTTGTTCGGGACGCACCGTCCTCATCTGCTATTCGGTCAAGGCCAACTCCAATCTCGCGGTACTGAACCTTCTCGCACGGCTGGGTTCGGGCTTCGATATTGTTTCCGGCGGCGAGCTTGCGCGGGTCCTCGCCGCGGGAGGCAGCGCAGCCAAGACCGTTTTTTCCGGCGTGGGCAAGAGCGAAGCCGAGATGCGCCGCGCGCTCGAAGCCGGAGTTCTGTGCTTCAACGTGGAGTCCGAAGGAGAACTGGCTCGACTCGCCGCGGTTGCGAAGAGCATGGGCAGGATCGCGCCCGTGTCCTTGCGCATCAACCCCGACGTCGATCCCAAGACACACCCCTACGTCGCCACTGGCTTGCGTGAAAGCAAATTCGGCATCGCATACGATGCAGCGCTCCCGCTTTACCGCAAGGCGGTGAAGCTGCCGGAACTTCGAGTCACCGGAATCGATGTCCATATCGGCTCGCAGATTACCGACGTCGAGCCGTTCGTCGCCGCGCTTGAAAAAGTGCTCGAATTTGTCGACGCCTTGGGCGCCGCAGGGGTGCATCTGGAGCATCTCGATCTGGGCGGCGGGCTCGGCATCCGTTATCGCGACGAAGCGCCCCCAGCTGTGAAGGATTACCTGGAACGCCTGTTTCAGCGCCTTGGCAAGCGCGAGTTGCGAATTTTGTTTGAACCCGGCCGTTCGCTTGTCGGAAACACCGGGCTCCTCCTCACTCGCGTCGAATATCTCAAGCATGGGGGGGCAAAGAACTTCGTGGTGACCGACGCGGCGATGAACGACCTGCTGCGCCCGGCGCTCTACGATGCCTGGCACGAGGTGCTGCCGGTTACGCGGCGTAACGGCCCGGTGCAGCGTTACGACATTGTGGGTCCGGTCTGCGAATCGGCGGATTTTCTCGCCCGCGGACGCGCGCTCACGGTCGCAGCCGGGGACCTTCTCGCGATCATGTCGGCGGGCGCTTACGGCATGACGATGAGCTCGAATTACAATTCCCGGCCGCGTCCTGCCGAGGTGATCGTCGACGGGAAAACGGCACACCTTGTTCGGGATCGGGAAAACACCGAAGGCCTCTTTGCGTCGGAGCGTCTTTTGCCGTAGATTTAAGCGTTTGCCGACCAGGCATCGGGGACAACGGGAGGGGGCCGGGGTCCACGGTAGCTTTTATTTGTTGCGGGGACCCGAGAGTCGATGAACGGAGTTATTCGCAGTCGGTCTCATTCTTCGGCGGCTTCCTGATGGAATACGCGGCTTTTTCCCCTCGCTAGCGAACCCATGGATTCTTCAGTTCGATTGCACGTTGCAGCACCTACCGCCAAGCGCCTGTTCGTGTTCGGCGGGGTCGGCCTGCTCGTCGTCGCGGTTGTGCTGTTCGCCTATTTCGGCACCGAGATACTCGCAAACGAGCGCAAGGCGCCCAAAGGACCTTCGGCGATACCGGTCTCGATTGCGCCGGTCCTGCAGGAGGTCGTGCCTTTCCGGCTCCTTGCGATCGGCAACGCCGAGGCTTACTCGACCGTAGCGGTCAAGGCGCGCGTAGACGGACAGATCGTGGAGGTCGGCTTCAAGGAAGGCGAGGAAGTCCCACGGGGTCGCGTGCTCTTCAAGATCGACCCGCGTCCCTACCAGGCGACATTGCGCCAGGCCGAAGCCAACTTCCTGCGCGACACCTCGCAAAAGAACCAGGCCAGATCACAGGAGCGCCGCTACCAGGAACTGCTCGCCAAGAATTTCGTCTCCAAGGAAGCCTACGCGCAAATCCGCACCAACGCCGATACGGCCGAAGCCGTGGCCCAGGGGAGCCGCGCCGCGCTCGACAACGCAACGCTGAACCTGGAGTACTGCACGATCCTGTCTCCGATCGACGGCTACCCCGGAAAGATTCAGATTCAGATGGGAAACCTCGTCAAGGCGAACGATACGCTTCCCTTGGTGGTGATCAACCAGGTCCATCCGATCTACGTGAACTTCTCGGTGCCAGAGCAGCAGCTCCGCGCGGTTCGCGGCTACATGTCCTCGGGGCCGCTCTCGGTCGAGGCGCTGGCGCCGGGCTCGGACCAACCCGCAGCCTCCGGAACGCTGGTCTTCGTCGACAACGCCGTCGATGCGAGCACCGGCACGATCAAATTGCGGGCGCAGTTCCCCAACAGTGAAAACGCGCTGTGGCCGGGCCAGTTCGTCAACGTGAGGATCAAGCTCTACGACCAGAAAGACGCTCTGGTCGTGCCCTCCAGGTCGGTGCAGACCGGTCCGGCCGGGCAGTACGTGTTCGTGGTAAAGCCCGACATGACCACCGAGGTCCGCAAAGTCACGGTCGAGCGCATCGAAGGCGACAGCGCGATCATCGCGACGGGTCTGGAAAAAGGCGAACGGGTGGTCACAGAGGGCCAGCTGCGCCTCGGAGCCGGGGCGAAGGTCGTGGTCAAGTCGTAGCTCTCATCCGTGAATCTTTCAGAGCTTTTCGTCCGCCGTCCCGTCATGACCGTGCTGGTGATGGCCGGGATCCTGATTTTCGGACTGGCGAGCTACCGCCTGCTGCCGGTTTCATCGCTGCCCAACGTCGATTTCCCCACGATCCAGGTCTCGGCCCAGCTTCCGGGCGCGAGCCCGGAGACCATGGCCGCAGCGGTGGCAACCCCTCTAGAGAAACAGTTCTCGACGATCCCCGGAATCGACCAGATGACCTCGCTCTCAGGCCAAGGCGTTTCCACCGTCACCATCCAGTTCTCGCTCGACCGCGACATCGACGCCGCGGCACAGGACGTGAATTCCGCGATCGCGGCTGCGACAAAGCAGCTGCCGTCTACGATGTCGACACCGCCTTCGTTCCGAAAGGTGAATCCGGCCGACGCGCCGGTTTTCTTTCTGACACTCACCTCCGAAACTCTGCCGCTTTCGACCGTCAACGAGTACGCGGAAACCATTCTCGCGCAGCGCATCTCGACGATTTCCGGGGTGGCCCAAGTTCAGGTGCAGGGCCAGCAGAAATATGCGGTCCGCGTGCAGGTCGACCCCAACGCGCTTGCCGCGCGCGGCGTCGGCATCAACGAGGTCGAGCAGGCAGTCGCCAGCGCCAACGTCAACCTGCCCACCGGAACGCTCTACGGCAAGGACCGCATGTTTGCCATACAGGCGACGGGTCAGCTTTATGATGCTGCCGCCTTCCGGCCCATCATCGTCACCTACCGCAACGGCGCACCGATACGCCTGAGCGAACTCGGCCGTGTCATCGACAGCGTGGAAAACGACAAGCTCGCCGCGTGGTTCAAGGATCAGCGCGGCATCATCCTCGCGATCTATCGGCAGCCCGGCACCAATACCATCGAGGTCGTAGACGCCGTCAAAAAACTGTTGCCGACCTTCCGCGCCGAGGTTCCGGCAGGGGTCAGCATCAACGTGATGTACGACCGATCCAACACCATCCGCGAATCAGTCAACGACGTGCGGTTTTCGCTGATGCTCGCGCTCGCGCTGGTGGTGATGGTGATCTTCATGTTCCTGCGCAACATTCCGGCCACCATCATTCCGACCGTGGCGCTCCCGATGTCGATCATCGGCACGTTCTCGCTGATGTACCTGTTCGGTTACAGCCTGGACAACATCTCGCTGATGGCGCTGACCCTGTGCGTAGGCTTCGTGGTGGACGACGCCATCGTCATGCTGGAGAACATCTCACGCCACATCGAGATGGGGAAGAGCCCGCTGCAGGCGACGTTCGAAGGGTCGAAGGAAGTCTCCTTCACCATTCTATCGATGACGATTTCGCTCGCCGCGGTGTTCATCCCGGTGCTCTTTATGGGCGGCATACTCGGTCGGCTGCGCTGTACTGATCTCGCGATTCGTCTCGCTCACGCTGACACCGATGATGTGCAGCCGCATCCTCAAGCCGCGCGCCGACGTAAGGCACGGCAGGCTCTTCCTCGCGAGCGAAAGGGCGTTCGATGCGGTGCGGAATGCGTACGGGCAGACCCTGAAATGGGCACTCCAACACCAAAGATTCACGATGGTCGTGTTCCTTGCCATCGTCGTTGCCACGGGTTGGCTCTACGTGAAAATGCCCAAGGGCTTCCTGCCGAGCGAGGACTCGGGACAGCTGTTCTGCTTCATCGAGGCACCGCAGGACATCTCTTTCGACGCGATGGCGACCTACCAGCGCTCGGTGCTGGAGATCCTCCGCGCCGATCCCAACATCGAAGCGGTGACCGGGTTCATGGGCGCAACCTCGTTCAACCCTTCCCTCAACGTCGGCCGTGCCACCATGACTTTGAAACCGCGCGCTCAGCGCAAACCGGCCGACGAAGTCGTGCGGGGCCTGCGCCCGAAGCTCTCCAACATGATGGGCCTCAAGGTCTTCATCCAGAACGTCCCGGCGATCCGCATCGGCGGCCAGCTCACCAAGAGTGCATACCAGTACGTGGTGCAGGGCGCGAGCACCGAGGAGCTGTACCACTGGGTGCCGATCATCGAGGAGAAGCTCAAGACCCTGCCGGGGCTGCTCGACGTCGCGAGCGACCTGCAGATCGCCCGGCCGCAAGTCAACGTCGAGATCGACCGCGAGAAGGCCTCCGCCCTCGGGGTGAGCCCCCAGCAGATTGAGGCGGCGCTCGCCAATGCCTACGGCTCGCGCCAGGTTTCGAACATCTATACCGCGACGAACCAGTACTGGGTGATCCTCGAGCTCGAACCGAGGTTCCAGCGCGACCCTGCAGCCCTGTCGATGCTCTACGTGCGCTCCTCGAGCGGGGCGCTGGTGCCGCTCAACGCGGTAGCGAAGCTCACTTACGGCGTCGGCCCCATGAGCGTGAGCCATCTCGGCCAGCTGCCCTCCGTCACGCTTTCATTCGACCTGCAGCCCGGGCTGGCGCTGTCCGAGGCGATCGACGTGATCCAGAAGGCGGCGCTGGAGCTGCAGGTGCCGGCCACGCTGAACACGAGATTCACGGGCACGGCGCAGGCGTTTCAAGCTTCGCTCCAAGGCATGGGCATCCTGCTGCTGCTTTCCATTCTGGTGATCTACCTGGTGCTCGGCATCCTGTACGAGAGCTTCGTCCATCCGCTCACGATCCTCTCCGGGCTGCCGACCGCGGGACTCGGAGCGCTGGTGACCTTATGGGCTTTCAACTTCGAGCTCAACATGTACGCCTTCGTCGGCATCATCATGCTGGTGGGCATCGTCAAGAAGAACGCGATCATGATGATCGACTTCGCGATCGAGGCGCAGCGCAAGGAAGGCAAACCGCCCTCCGAGGCGATCTACCAGGCGTGCCTGATCCGCTTCCGGCCGATCATGATGACGACGTTCGCGGCACTGATGGGGAGCCTCCCGATCGCGTTATCGTTCGGCGCCGGCGGAGATGCCCGCCGACCGCTCGGTCTCGCGGTGGTGGGCGGCCTGGTGCTGTCGCAGTTCCTGACCCTCTACATCACGCCCGTGATCTACCTCTACTTCGAGCGCTTCCAGCAATGGCTCGCGCAGCGGCGCGCCACCCACCAGGTGGCGAGGCTGGGCGCCGCCGAATAGGCGATCGGTTCGACGAGTCGAGCCGGAGGACCAGCCTAGGCGATCACGGATTGAGCTGCTTGTAGACGACTTCGGCGACCTGGAGCAGTTGTTCCCTTCTTATCTCGCCTGAAAGGGCGTACCCGAAATTGCCGTCGACCCAATAGAAGACCGACACGCGGTCCTCCTGGCTGAAGCGGAAAGCGGTGTCGCGCGGTTCCCCTCTTTGCTTGGACACATACAGCGTCAGGCGCTGACCGCGCCCATCCTGGTACATGAAGTGCGCGACCGGCCCCTGCGGTCCGGACAGCAGCCGACCGCCCACAAGCTCGTAACCGAGCGGCCCCAGCTTGGGCGCTTTCAAAGTGGTGCCAAGACGCTTGGACAGCCAGTTCACGAGGTGTTCTTCCTCGTCGGCCCTCACCTCCACCGGATGGCGTACCTCGGGCGAATACACCACGTGCGCAGTTGCCGCCTGTCGGGCGAGCGACGCCGGCAGCATCTGCGGGGTGATGAACATCCCGCGAACCAGCCAGCCGAGCCCGATTCCGAGCGCGAATATCGCAGCAGCGCCGGCGTAGCGCCGCCACGCGTGCGGGCGCACGGCAAGCAGCGCCGCGGGCACGGGCTCGTCGAGCACCGGGTTGTAGAGCGAACGGAGCAGGGCGTTTTGCTCGGCGTACGCGCGCAGCCGCTCCGCGTCCTCCGGGTGAGAAGCGAGCCAGGCCTCGATCTCGGCCCGAGCGCCCTCGGAAAGCGCGCCGTCGATGTAGGTGTGCAATTCAGCCTCGGCGACCGGCTTCACTTCACGACTTTCAGAGGCATCACGGTCTGACCGCCGAGCAGCTGGCGCATGCGCTCGCGCGCCCGCGACAGTCGCGACATTACAGTGCCTATGGGGATGTCCAGAGCACCGCTGACCTCCTCGTAGGTCAGCTGCTCCACCGCCACCAGCAGAACGACCTCCCGCTGCTCCGGCGAGAGCGAGCGCAGCACGCGGTCCACGTCCTGCAGCTCGAGCTGCTCGCTTTGGGTCGCGCGAACCGACACCGCAGGCATTTCTTCCATCGCCTGCTCGATCTCGTAGCGGCGGCGCCTCGCCTGATTTACGAACACGTTATGCATGATCGTGAACAGCCACGCCCTCAGGTCGCTTCCCGGGCGCCAGAGATAGAACTTGTTCCAGGCGCGCTCCAGGGTGTCCTGAACCAGGTCGTCGGCGACGTAGCGGTCGCCGACGAGCGCGCGGGCGTAGCGTCGCAGCCGGGGAATGTGCTCGATGATGTGGCGACGATCCATCTACGCGCATTCTAGCGCGCAGAAGGTTTTCCGTGGAACGCCGCTCGCCCAGAAACCGCGGGGCCATCCACACGCCCGCTATTGCGGCGCAAGCAACGCGGATATTGCTCACTGCTCCCTCCCAAAAAAAGCGAACCTGCGATACAAACGCGCAGCTTGGCGCATTTATTCCGCAGGTTGCGGCCGGCCCGACAAGGAGGGTGGCTCCTGCCTCCCTTCGCCGGGTCCGTTCGGCAACGAGAATATCAGCGCAGACCGGCGATGTAATCGGCCACCGCGCGAATTTCGGGATCGCTCATCCTCGCGGCGACGGCTCGCATCATCTTATTCGCGTCGTTCCTGCGCTCGCCCGAGCGGAAGGCCTTCAGTTGCGCTTCGGTGTATTCGGCGTACTGTCCCGCCAGACGCGGGTATTGCGCAGGTAAACCCGCCCCGCTCGCGCCGTGGCATGCAGCACACGCGGGAAGGCCTTTGCTCATGTCGCCGCCGCGCCAGATTTTTCCACCGAGTGCGAGCGCATCCCGGTCTTTTACCGCGCCCGGCTTCACCTGTTGCGCGGCGTAATACGCCGCCACATCGCGCATATCCTCGACGGAGAGGCCTGCAACCATGCCACCCATGACCGGGTTTTCCCGCTCGGCCCTTTTTCCGGTCGCAGGCTTGAAATTGGCGAGCTGCTTCTGCAGGTATTCGGGTATCTGGCTGGCGAGCTTAGGATTGGCGGGGGTCGGGCTGTTGCCGTCGCCACCGTGGCAAGCCGCGCAAATCTTGCTGGCGATGCTTTGGCCCTTGGCGGAATCGGCTTTGGCTTCGGGCTCGGCAGCGGCGAGCGGGCCGGCGCAAACCGCGAAGCTCAAGAGCGCCCAAGCTCGTTTCATGCCGTTTTTCTCCCCCTCAAGTCTTCGCTCAAAAGGCTGATATTCTAGCAAATTGACCCGCCCATCCATGTTGCTTTTCCGCGGCGCTTCCTTTTTCAAAAGCGTAGCCTCGCTCGAGGACGTTCCAGCCAGCGTCGGTGAAATCGCATTTGCGGGCCGATCCAACTCGGGCAAATCAAGCGCCATCAACGCGTTGGCCGGGAGCCAATTGGCGTTCGTGAGCAAGACCCCGGGACGAACTCGACTCATCAATTTCTACGCGCTCGGGGCGAATCGATTCATCGTGGATCTCCCCGGCTATGGCTACGCGAGGGTTCCCGATGTAATTCGAGCACCTTGGGAGAAACTGCTGGGCGGCTATCTTCAGATGCGCGGGCCGCTGCGGGGCTTGGCTCTCATAATGGACGTGCGGCACCCGCTGACCGAGCTCGATCAGCGGATGCTCGGGTGGTTTCGCCCTACCGGAAAGCCGGTGCACGTGCTGCTCACCAAAGCAGATAAACTCTCGCGGGAGGCAGCGCAGAGAATTCTGCGCCGGGTCGAAGGAGAAATCGAGGCACTTGCCCCCGATGCTTCCGTGCAGCTTTTCTCGAGTCTCAAGAAATCCGGACTCGATCAAGCGGGGGCGGTGTTTCGAGGATGGCTGGATACCGGCGCGCCGGCGCCCCCCGCATCGAGCAGCGGGGAGCCAAACGAAAACCCCGGGCAAAACCCGGGGCTAGAAATAAAAACCCCCGGGCCAAAAGGGGAAATCGGCCCGGGGCAAAGTGCCTTAAGGTTTAAGGCATCCCGCTCAGGGAGGAGAAGCGGGAGACGACCGAAGCCGTCTAAGGCATAGGAGCGGCGGGGCGATGGAAAAGTTCCCGCAGTCAGTCGTCTGAGAATAAGCGACTGATCCATCTGGCGAAAAAAAGGAGCGATCATGCAGGTCTACGGCAGTTTTCCGGCGGTGCGCATGCGCCGCATGCGGCGCGACGAGTTCTCGCGCCGGCTGATGCGCGAGCACGTGCTTGGCCCCGACGACCTGATCTACCCGGTCTTCGTGATCGAGGGCAAGGGCCGGACCCAAGCCGTCCCCTCCATGCCCGGAGTTTCGCGTTATACGCCCGATAAGGTCACGGCGGTGGCGGAGCGATGTCTGAAGCTCGGTGTGCCGGTGATGGCGCTCTTCCCGGCCATCGAACCGTCGCTCAAAACCCCCGACGGCAAGGAAGCGACGAATCCCGACGGACTGATCCCGCGTGTCGTCGGAATGCTGAAAAAACGCTTTCCCGAGCTCGGCATCATGACCGATGTCGCGCTCGATCCCTACACCGATCACGGCCAGGACGGACTGGTTGATTCAGGCGGCAGCATCCTCAACGACGACACGCTCGCCGTGCTCGAGGAGCAGGCGCTCGTCCAAGCTGCGGCGGGCGTGGACATCGTCGCTCCTTCGGACATGATGGACGGCCGCATCGGCCGCATCCGGACTGCGCTGGAGGCGAAAGAATTCATCCATACGCGGATCATGGCGTATTCGGCGAAATACGCCTCGGGATTCTACGGACCTTTCCGAGACGCAGTCGGATCGGCGGCAAGTCTCGGCAAGGGCAACAAGTTTACTTACCAGATGGACCCCGCCAATAGCGACGAGGCGCTTTGGGAAGTGGGGCTGGATCTGCAGGAGGGCGCAGACATGGTGATGGTGAAGCCAGGCATGCCCTATCTCGACATCGTTCGCCGCGTCAAGGATGAGTTCAAAGCGCCCACCTACGTCTATCAGGTCAGCGGCGAGTACGCGATGTTGAAAGCGGCGTTCAAGAACGGCTGGCTCACCGAGAAGCAGTGCGTGATGGAAGCGCTCGTCGCCTTCAAGCGCGCGGGCGCCGATGGCATCCTGACCTACTTCGCGCTCGATGCGGCGGGATGGTTGAAGGAAAAGCGCTAGTCCCTTAGCGCAATGCCAGATCGAGCGACTTGATGAATTTCTCCGGCGACTGGTAGCCGATCACGCGCAGACCCTCGATTTCCCGACCGCCGGCGTCGAAGAAGACAATCCCGGGCGGCCCGAACAGGCGAAAGCGCTTGAGCAGGGCCTTGTCATCGGCCGTGTTGGCCGTGACATCGGCGCGCAGGAGCAGCATCCGGCCCAGCCGTGCCTGTACCTGCGGATCGCTGAAGGTGAAGCGCTCCATTTCCTTGCACGACACGCACCAGTCCGCGTAGAAATCGAGCATCGCGACTTTGTCTGCCGTCTTCAGACGCGCGTCCAGGTCGAGCGCTTTGACCGTTTCGAACGGCAGCGGCTTTTGCGCCGGTGATTCGGCAAAAACGCCCGAAAGAGGCTGCAGCGGATCGCGCGCCCCCGATAACGCCCCGATGGACTGCGCGACGCCGGCAATCAAGGCAAGGATGCCGACTGCCTTCCACAGCCGGTCCCAGCCCGACGCGTCCCCGCCCAAAGGCTCGAGCGCACGCAGGAATACCCCTGATCCGATGAGCAGCATCGCCCAGAGGAACATCTGAACCGCC
>Ga0209805_1001787_pt1 | contig 12722 bp, 12 predicted proteins | sample GraSoiAngelo_148_FD_185905 | JGI IMG/M metagenome (GOLD analysis project Ga0209805, IMG submission 185905) | Grasslands soil microbial communities from the Angelo Coastal Reserve, California, USA - 14_1009_09_20cm (SPAdes) (version 2) | ecosystem: Environmental > Terrestrial > Soil > Grasslands ... | reverse complement strand
GATCGCCCAGCGGCTTCGCGCGGGCGAGGAAGGCGGCAAGGGCAGCGGGACCCGTTCCGCCTCGGCGATCACACCGCGGCGGCGCATCGCGCGGACCACGCGCTCGGCGGCGTCCTGCGCCGCCTCGTGCCGGCCGCCCCCGACCGCTGCAACCACGGTTACCTGGCGCAGGAGCCCGCGGTGCACCGCGCGCAGCGGGGTGAGCGCTGGGGCCGGATCGAGCGAGGCGACGATCTCGCCCTCGTCGCTTCCGAAGCCCGCGTGCGTCAGCTCCAGCGCGATCTTCAGGCCGAATTGCGCCGCGAACGGTGCCCAGCCGAGCCGCAGATCGTGGAACGTGGGCGCGCCGTCGCTGTGGTTGGGTCCCCGCAGCCGCAGCTCGGAAGGCTTTCCGAGCAGCGCGAGCGGCCAGGACAGGGTCCAGAGTGCGCGGGCCACCGCGCCCGGATAGGGGAGGTCGAGCACGTGTACGCCGGCGCGCGGGTGTGGAAGCGTCACCTCCACCTCGCCGGTGCCCGAGAGCGGGTCCTGCGCCTCGTCCGCGTCGCCGCCGAGCTTCACGGCCGCCAGCGCGAGCGCGAGATCCGCGTCGCGAAGCGGCCCGCGCAGCCGAAGCGGAACGCCAGTCGCCAGCGCGAGACCGATCGCCCCGTCGAGCACCGCCTGCGCCGGACGTTCACCGACCTCTATCCCGCTGCGCATCCGGCCGGACTCTATCGCGCCCTGCGCAATGGACAAGGCATCAGGCGGGCCTCCCGTCCACCAGGATGTTGCGCAGACCAGCGGAGCGCGCGGCTTCGACGGCGGCGCTCACCTCCTGCGCGGTGACGCCGCGAGCGATCACCGGGAAGCGCTCGGCGCGATACACCGGCCGGTATTGCGAGAGCACATTGATGCAAATCGCGGGTGAAACCGCGGCGATGAGCGGCATCAGCTTGTCGGGTGAGGCGACCGCGCCGGGGAGGACCAGGTGGCGGACGATCACTTCGGCCTGACGGTGCATCTCGCGGAGCGAGCGCTCGAGAGCGGCGGTGTACCGTTTGCAACCGGAGAGCTCATACGCAGCCGCATCGTCTCCGTACTTCGCGTCCGGGAGATAGACGTCCACCACGCCCTCCAGCAGCCTGAGCGCCTCGAGGCTTTCGTACCCGCCGCAGTTCCATACGACCGGCAACGACCAGCCATGCTCGGCCGCCACCGCGAGCCCTTCGAGCAGCACGGGGAGGACGTGCGTGGGCGTGACGAAGTTGGCGTTTGCCGCGCCGGACCTCTCCAGATCGACGAGCAGCGCAGCCAGCTGATCCGGGGAGGTGCTCACCGCGCCGCGACGCTCGAGCGAGAACTGCCAGGTCTCGCAGGTCTGGCAAGAAAGATTGCAGCCGGCGATCAGGATCAATCCGGAAGGGACGAGCTGCGGCTCCTCTCCGTAATGGACGCCGGCCCCGGCCAGCGAGAGTCCGTCGTCCTCCTGGCAGATCCCGGCGGGTCCGTGCCTGCGGTCGACACCGCAATAGTGCGCGCAGAGGTCGCAGCGCGCGTAGTGGCGCCTGGCCTCGGCGGCGCGCAGCCGCAGCTCGCGCGCCGACAGCTTCACACCGGCCTCATCTGCCCGCGCCAGAGCACTGCATTGACGACGTCGTCTACTTCCGCCACGCGCTGGTTCGGCAGGGTGGGCACGAGCGCCGGCCCGATGCGCTGCAAGGATTGCTCCGCCATCGGCGTGCGCACCCAGCCGGGCGAGACCAGGTTGACGCGGACCTTGGGCGCCAGCTCCACGGCGATCGACATCATCATCGACTGGACCGCGCCTCTGCGACCCCGCGGCCGATTCCGCTGGAAGCCCCGGTCACCAGCGCCGTGCGTCCGGCGAGGTCCGGATAGTTCGGAAACATTGCCCATTCTTCGCACACATGGTTCAGGTAGGCGAGATGCTCGAAGCGCTGATCATCTTCGTCGCGACGTACCTCTTCCTCGCTGGCACGGAACTGCCGTTCCTCAAGCTCGACCGCCCTGGCGGCGCCGTCGCGGGCGCCGTGGCGATGGTCGCGTTCGGCGTGCTCACGCCGGAGCAGGTCTACCGCGATGCCATCTCCTGGGACACCCTCGTCCTGCTCCTGGGGATGATGGTGATCACGAGCGTGATGGCGCGCGCCGGGATCTTCCGTTGGATCGCATGGGAGACGCTGCGCCGCGCGCACGGTCCACGAGCAGTGCTCGCGGTGCTGGTCCTGGTTTCGGGCGCGCTCTCCGCGCTTCTCGTCAACGATACGGTCTGCGTGATGTGCACACCGCTCGTGCTCGCGCTGGTCGAGGCCGCCGCTCTGCCGCCGCTTCCGTACCTGCTCGGGCTGGCCTTCGCCTCGAACGCAGGGTCAGTCGCGACGCTCACCGGCAATCCGCAGAACATGCTGATCGGCACGCTGAGCGGCATTGCGTACGCACAGTTCGGCAAAGCGTTGCTGCTGCCTGCGCTCCTTTCCCTCGGCGCCGTCCTCTGCGTGCTTCTGGTCGCGTTCCGCCGCGAGCTGGCGTGGAAGCGCCTCTCGGTGGACCTGGACGCTCCGCCGCCCCTCAACAAGCCTCTGTCGCTGCTCTGCGCCGGCGGTCTCGCCTTCGTCCTCGCCGGGTTCCTGCTCGGCTACAATCTCGCCTGGACGGCGATGACCGGCGCCGCGCTGCTGCTCGCCCTCTCCCGGCAGCCGCCCAAGGCGATGTTCGCGCAGGTCGATGGGTCCTTGCTGCTGTTCTTCGCGGGGCTATTCGTGGTCACGCACGGGGTCGCGCAGGCCGGGATCGCGGAGCGCATTCATGGCGCGCTCGCGCCTTTGCTCGGTTCTGACGCGCCGCAGCAGACGATCCGGTTCGGGCTCTTCACCGTCGCCGCCTGCCAGCTCGTCAGCAACGTGCCGTTCGTGCTGCTCGCGGCGCACTGGGTGCCGAAGCTCGCCGACCCTCATCTTGCCTGGCTGTCGCTCGCGCTCGTCTCAGCGCTCGCGGGAAACCTGACGCCGGTGGCTTCGGTCGCGAACCTGATCGTGCTGGAACTCGCTGGAGAGAAAGGGAAAATTTCCTTCCTGCGCTTCCTCGGGCTGGGGGTGCTCTGCACGTTCCTGCCCTTGGCGCTAGGAGTCGCTTGCCTGCTCCTGCAAAGGGGTTACTTCTAAGGTGAAATACTCCCCTCCCGATGGCCGTAGAAGATCCAGTGGACACGGCAATCTCGCTGCCCTTCCCTTTGGCGCCCGTAACCGAGCTGGTCCGCCCTGCTTGTCCAGCCGACGAGGCGGAGTGGGCGCGCGCGGCCGCAGGCGGCGACAAGGCCGCATTCGCGCGGCTCGTGGAAAAGCACAAGCAGTCCGTGCACGGGCTCTGTTTCCGGATGCTCGGGGCGGGTGAGGAAGCGCGCGACGCGGCGCAGGAGGCCTTCGTCCGGGCTTACGTCGGGATCGGCGATTTCGATGCTCGCCAGCCTTTCGCTGCCTGGGTGCTGCGCATCGCCCGCAACCACTGCATCGATCTGCTCCGCAGACGGCGCCCTACGCTGGCGCTCGCCGCCGAAGGCAGAAGCGACGACCCTGCCGAGACCGGCGTCGCACCGGAGCTTCAGGACCACTTTGCCGTCTCCGGCGAGCAGCGCGTCCAGGAGGAAGAGGCGCAGCGCGATCTCGACCGCGCGGTCGCAGCCCTGCCCCCGCGCTACCGCGAAGTGATTGCCCTCTTCCACATCCAACATCGCAGCTACGCCGAGATCTCCCAGGCGCTGGGGGTGCCGATGGGCACCGTGATGACGTGGCTGCACCGCGCGCGCAAGGAGCTCATGGCGAAGCTCGCGGAGCACCTGTCATGAGCCATCTCACCGACACCCAGCTGCAGTCGCTCGCCGACGGCACCCTGCGCGGCCCCGAGGGGCTCGCCGCCCGCGACCACTGCGAAGCATGCCCTGGCTGCACCGCCGGGCTCGCCCTCTACTCGGCCCTGGTCGGACGCCTGTCCGCGCTGAAGGATCCGGAACCGCCCGCCGACTTCACCGCTACCGTGCTCGCCGCCGTCGAGGTCCGCGAGGCGCAGCTGGTCACCCGCCGCCACACGCTGCTTGCCGCCATCCCCGCGTTCGCGCTGGCGCTCTTCGCCATCATCGGATGGGCGCTGAATGCGCAGGTGAACCGGCTGATCGACGGCGTCTCCGTCGCTCGAACGGTCTGGGTGGCGGTCGGACCGGTGTTCGCTGCGATCCGCCTTCCGCTCGGGATCGGCGCCTTCCTCTTCCTGGCCGTGGTGCTGACCGCGCTCTCGCGAACGCTCAAGCCGGCCTACGCGCGCGTGACTCCGGGGTCCTGAGCCGATGAACGGCCTCCTCCTCAGCCTCCTGCTCGCCTACGGCGGGATGCTCCTCGAGCACTTCAGTTCGCACGGCGCGATGGGGAAGGTGATGGGCGGGCTCGCCGACCGGGTGATCACGCTGAAGGTCACCAGCGACGACGAGGGCGGCAGCGATTCCGAATCGGAGGGCGACGAGGCTTCCGACCTGGAGGTCCTGCCGCCGGTTCCCCCCGTACCACCGGTACCGCCGGTGCCTCCGGTTCCGCCCGTCAGGTTGAAGCGGCCCGATCCGCAGCGCGAGCTGCCTCATTTCACGGAAAGAGGCCGGAGCGTTCCCACCGCCGAGCTGCTGCACCGGATCGCACGCACCGCCGGCTGGACGATGACGCTGGTCGGATCGCCGAGGGAGCACATCGACGTGGACATCAAGGACGCCGATCCGCGCGAGGCGCTGCGCCAGGTCCTCAAGCAGAGCGGCGCCATGGGCGTGCTCAAGAACGACAAGCTGGTGGTCGTGGCCACGCCGGACGCCGAGGGCGCCGCGGGGATGTTGATCGAGAAGACGTCATCCCGACGCGGCGGTGGCGCCAAGCTGTCGCAAGGGTCGCACCGGCACGGCAACCGCGACATGGTCCGCGTGTTCCAGGGCGACATCACCGTGCAGCAAGGCCAGATCGTCCAGGGAGACGTGGTCTGCGTGGGCGGATCCATCGAGCTCGAGGCCGGCAGCGTCGTCCAGGGGGACGCCGTCGCGGTGGGTGGCAGCATCACCGTGAGCCAGGGCGCGCTGGTGATGGGGCAGGCAGTGGCCGTCCTCGGCTCGGTCGAGGTGGAGCGCGGCGGTCAGGTGATCGGCGAGCACGTGCAGGTGGGGATCGGGAAGCTGTTTCCCGGCTCGCGGCATCGCGGACGGCTGCTGGGCCTCGGACCCTTCGGACTCTTTCCCACCGTCGCTCTCTTCGCGCTGATATTCCTCATCGGGCTGGTCGTCCTGAGGATGTGGCCGGAGCGCGTCCGCAACGTGGGATTCGCCATGTTCGAGAACCCGGTGCGCAGCTTCACCGTGGGATTCCTCTGCTGGCTGCTGCTCCTTCCCCTGGTCGTGCTGCTGGCGATCAGCATCGTGGGGATCCCGCTGATTCCGTTGCTTCCGGTGATCATCTTCCTCAGCATCGTGATGGGACTGTCGTCCTTCGCCCTCCGCATCGGCGAAGCGCTCCCGGCTGGCCCGGGGCAGCGGTTCGTGCCTCCCGCCGCGCTCGGCATGGGAATGGTGGTGCTGCTGCTGCTGGCGTTCGTCCCTTGGCTGGGGATCTCGATCCTCGCCCTGCTGCAGTTCTTTGCCCTGGGGGCCTCGGTCAGCTCCCGTTTTGGCCGCGCCCTCCCGCCGCATAGCGCATGAGAAGCAAGGCGTTTGCTCTGAGGCCGTAGAACGCGGACACTGCCATCGGATGCGCTCGCCAGTCTGTGGATTGATCGTGCTCGCGCTGGTGGCCTGCCGCGAGAAAGTGGTGGCCCCTGCCGCGCCGGCGGCTGCTCCCGCGCCCGCGCCGCAGGTGTCGGTGCTGCGGAGCGACCCTGCCTGCGTCGCGTCGTTCGACGCGCCCGGCGCTCGCGAGAGGATCCGCGCCCCGGCCGGGGAGCTGAAGATCGGCGCGCTCGCCGGGCTCAAGGATGGCGACGAGGAAAACGTCGCCTGGATCCGCCGGCTGGTGGCCGAGCTCAAGCGGCGTGGCGCCGGCGTGCTCGTCGCCGACGGGGATGTCGGCGAAATCCCCGATGAGCAGGAGACGCTGCTCGGCCTGCTGGCGGAGAGCGGGCTACCGGTGCTCGTGGTTGCCGGGAATCGGGAGGTCCGCTCCGAGCTCGACGCCGTCGAGGCCGAGCTGCGCAAGAAGGGGGCGCGCATCGTCGATCTCTCGCATACCCGGATCGTCGACCTCGGTGACGTGACGGTCGTCGGCCTGCCTGGCGCATTCGAGCGCCGCCAGCTCCATGCGGACGGCGCCTGCGTCTACGCGCAGAAGGACATCGACGCCGTGTCGGCGGCGCTCGATCGGATTGGCCCACCCGCGCTGCTGGTCGCGGCCGTTCCGCCGCGTGGACACGACGGCCGCGCCCTGGACGTGAGCGAGGCGCAGAACCTGGGCGACCCGCGGCTCGTTCCGCTCCTGCGCAAGGCGCAGTTCGGGATCTTCGGCGAGGTCTGGGAATCGGGTGGCCGCGCGGTGGACGGCCGTGGCGCCCCGGTCCCTCCGAATACGGAATCCGCGCAGCTCTACCTCAATCCCGGCGCCGCCGACCGCACCCCCTGGCCCATGACCGACGGCACCACGGTGGCCGGGCAGGCGGCGCTGCTCACCGTCCGCGGCCGAAACGCGAGCTGGGAGCCGGTGCGGCCTCCGGAGGAGAAGCGATGAGCGGCAAGCTAGGGGACATCCTCATCTCGCAGGGCGTGATCGACTCGGAGAAGCTGATCGCGGCGCTCAGCGACCAGCGCGTCTTCGGCGGCAAGCTCGGGCGCACGCTGGTCGACCTCGGCTACGTCACGGAGGAGCAGCTGTTGAGAGCGCTTTCACGGCAGCTCGACCTCGATACCGTCGACCTGGACGACGCCGGCGTCGACGCCGCTGCGCTCCGCTGCCTGCCGGTGGATGCCTGCGAACGGTACGGGGTCTTTCCCCTCCAGGTCGATGAGCGGGAGCGCCTGCTGCGGGTTGCGACCGCGGAACCGGACCGCCACGCGCTGCAGGAGGTGGCGCGGATCTCGCACTACACCGTGGAGCCCGTGCTGGCGTCGATGAGCAGCATCGACCGGGCCATCCGGCGGCATTACTTCGGAGAGCGCGCCGGACGGCGATCCCGGCTCGGCGAGCCGCTGACCGCAATCCCGGGCGACATCCCCATCGGCGCGCCGCGCCCGCGATCGGTCCCCGATCGCTCGGCGGAGGCAGCCTTTCCGGACGCGGTGCTCGAACCGGACGGCTACCTGATCGGAACCATCGCCCCGGAGGGTGCAGCGCGGGACGCGGTGGAGGAGCTGAAGACGCTGATCATCCGGCTGGAGCGGACCGTGAATGCGCAGAGCCGGGCATTCCGCGCGCTCATCGACCTGCTGCAGGACAAGGGAGTGGTGCGCCGCGGCGAGCTCGGACAGCGCGCTTCGAGGAAGTAGCAGAGCGGGCTTCAGACGAAGCTCATCCCGTCGTGGCCTTCGCCCTGCCCCTGCAGGATCGCTTCGATGGCGCTGCGGCGCTTCTCGCTGAGCTCGCTGACCAGCGCGAGGATCTGCGGGTGCGTCACGACCAGCTCCTGGAACTTGTCGCGGGGGAGCCGCAACAGGATGGAGTTGCCCGGCGAGGTGATGGTCGCGCTTGCGGGCTCCCGGGTAAGCAGCGACATCTCGCCGAAGATGTCGCCTTCCTTCAGCAGCGCCACTTCGGTATCTTTCGCGGAGACCTGCACCGAGCCGTGCAGGACAACGTACAAGCCATCCGCGCTCTTCCCCTCGACGATCACCTTCTCTCCGGGAGCGGCCTGCCGCATGCGGAACTTCTCCACGATGCCCCGGCGCTCCGAGGGGTCGAAGTCCTTGAAGAGCGGCGAGATGGCCATCACGTTGTTGAGCAGCCGCTGGCGGTAGAAATTCCTCAGCGAGTTGATGACCGTCGGATACCGCGCTGCCAGCTCGCGCAGGAGCGTGTCGGTCACTTCGAGGATCTCGCTCTCCTCCTCGGCGACGACGTTCGCGGTCCGGGGCGCCCCGGAAAGCAGGGCCATCTCGCCGAAGAACGCGCCCTCGCCGAGGTGCGCGAGGGTGATCTCCTTGCCGCCGGGGCTGGCCTTGTACACGCGCACCCGGCCTTCGACGATGATGAAGAAGCTGCGCCCGGGATCGCCCTCCCGGATGATGAGCTGACCGGGAAGGTGCCGGTGGTAGCCGAGGCGGTTGACCAACGCGACGAAGGCGTCCTGCGGAAGGTCGTCGAACAGCGGCACCTTCTTGGCGGCCACCTTCGGCGCGGGCACGGTCGTGGGGGGCACGATGTTGCCGAATGCGCGATCGAGATCGGCGTCCTCGGCGGCGACGCTGGGCGGCTCCGTAGGGCGGCCGCCGGCCAGCTCCTCGTCCGCGCTGATCGAGAGCAGCTCGATCTCCTCCTCCGCGCTGCTGGAGAGCAGATCTGCGATCGGTCCGCCTTGGCGTCCGAATTCCTCGCTCGGGATCACTTCTTCGTCATGAGGGGCTGCGGCGAGGTCCTCGGGCTCCGGCGTGAGGATCGCGTCGTCGGGGAGCGTCTGGGGCTGCTCGGGAGGAAGGTCCGGATCGAGCTCCGGATCGTCCATCAGGGGAAGAGGCGGAGCGAGCGCGCGACGCCTGGCGGCGCCTCGCGAGATGGGAGGCTCCTCTCCCCCGCGGCCAAGCTCCGCTTCGCCAATGCCCGAAACGTCCGGCGGCGGCCGGGCGGCCGGTGAGCGCGAGGCCGGCGGTTTGATCGATCTGCCGTCGTCGAGCTCGAGGGGCTCGTCTTCTGCGCCGGCGGGGAGCTCGATCTCCATCGAGGCGCCCGGGTCCGTCGAGGCGCCCAGCGGATCGTCGAGCTCGATCCCCATCGAGGCGCCCTGGTCCGTCGGGGCGCCCGGCAGACCGCCGAGCTCGATCGCTCCCGTCCTGCGATCGGCGGCGGCCGGCTCCCTCGTCGTCGGCGGAATCCTCGCCAGCGACACCTTCCCGAGGCGGCGTTTGTTCATGTCGCCGAGCTGCTTCTGCGCCTCGGCGTTGCGGGGATCGATCTCCAGGATGATCTTCACCGCGCCGATCGCTTTGATCAGCTGGCCTTCGTCGCTGAAGAACTTCGCCGCCTGCCGGTAGGCCTCGATCGCCATCTGCGGCTGGTCCATCTTTCGATAGGCGTCCCCCAGTTTCAGCCGATGGGTCATGTCCTTCGGTTCGGCCGCCGCCAGCTCCGCGAGGACCTCAGCGGCCTTCTCCCACCTCAACTTCTTGAGGTGCTCGGCGACCTCGTCCTTGAGCTTGCGGATGTCGACCTGGGGCTTTTTCGCCATCCGAGTCTTTTTAACCCTGACTGGCGGTACTGTCTCGATTGCTCCCCCTGTGCTTGGCCCGTCACCGGCGCTGCCGGCCGCGGCGGGTCCGCCCACTGGCCGGAGGGGGCCCATGGCCATGCCGCCGCGCGGGAAGCGCGATCTGCTGTCGCCGCTCGCCGGCCTCCGCCTTCTTCCCCGATTGTGCCCGGAGCATCTGCACTTCCGCGCGCGTCAGCTCCCGCAGCTGGCCGGGGCGCATCCCGGCGACGCCGATCCCACCGTAATCGGCCCGATGGAGCTTCTGGACCGGCGCCCCCACCGCCTCCATCAGCCGCTTGACCAGGTGCGGCCGGCCTTCGGCGACCACCACGCGCACCCAGGTATTCTTCGGGGTACGCGAATGCACCTCCGCCTCCAGCGCGCGGGCGCGGCCGTCCTCCAGACGCACCCCCGCCCGCAGCCGCTCGAGCTGTCCCGGAGCGGGCATGCCGTGCACCTTCGCCAGATAGGTCCGCCGCACCCCGAAGCGGGGGTGCATGATCGAGAACGCGAGAGCGCCGTCGTTGGTGACGATCAGGGCGCCCTCGACGTCGTAGTCCAACCTCCCGACCGGGTAGACGCGCTCCGGGATGTGCTCGAGATACGTCTTGATGGTCGGCCGGTCCTCCGGATCGCTCAGGGTGGTGACGCAGCCCGCCGGCTTGTAGAGAACGTAGTAGACCTTGTCCTGCGTCTCGCGGATGGTGCGGCCGTCCACCTGGATGAGATCCTGCTCGATGTCCGCTTTGCTGCCGAGCTCGCGGATCACCTTCCCGTTGACGCTGACGTGCCCGGTCTCGATCAACTCCTCCGCCTTGCGTCGCGAGGCGACGCCGGCGTGGGCGAGGATCTTCTGCAGCCGTTCGGCGCCCATCTACTCCGCCTTCGGCGGTTCGGGAGGTGCAGGAGGGGCAAGCACCGCGGCGGTGCTCTTCGCGGACTCGTCGGCGCGCTCCATGGCGCTCTCCAGCTGCTCGAGCGCGCTATCGCTCTCCGCGGCGGCCTGGACGATCCGTTCCTCGACAGCCGGGTCCTGCGCCAGCTCCGAAAGCCCGGCAGCGACCGGCGGTTCGGACTCGTCTTCGACGATCCGGCGCGATTCCTCGGAAAGCTCCTGGAACTCGCGCAGCGTCGGCAGCTGCGTCAGATCGCGCAAGCCGAACAGCTCGAGGAATTCCTTCGTCGTCCCGTAGATCAGGGGCCTGCCCGGCTCGTCCTTCTTGCCGAGGATCCGGATCAGCTTGCGCTCGAGCAACGCTTTCGTCACTGCTCCACAGTCCACGCCGCGCAGGTCTTCCATCTCGGGCCGGGTGATCGGCTGCCGGTAGGCGATGATGGCGAGCGCCTCGAGCGCGGCGCGCGTCAGGCGCAGTGGCTTCACTTGCAGCATCCGGCGCACGTAGGCGCCGGCCTGCGGCTCCGTGCGCAGCTGCCAACGGCCGCCCAGGTCGATCAGGGCGATGCCTCCGGTCCCGGCCGCATATCTCGTCTGCAGCCCGGCGAGGGCAGATTCGAGCAGCTCCCGGGGAAACTGCGTGATCTCCTCCAACGTGACCAGATCGAGCGGCTTCTCCGCCGCGAAGAAGAGGGCCTCGAGCACCGCCAGTGCGCGCTCCGGCGTCGCGAATCGCGCTGCTTCCTTGAGCTGCTGCAGCTCTGTCCCCGCGGGCTCCTGGGTTTCCTGCTCCTCTGCGGCCGTTCCCCGTTCGCCGCCCTCCGCCGCTTCCTCGTCCGCGGGCGATGGCGGATCGGAGATGGGCAGGTCCGGCTGCTTCTCACCCTCGATAGTCAAGCGAGGCTCCTTCGGCGGTGGAAGTGAACAGCGCGTCCGTGCGCCCGATGTAGATCTCCGCGTGTCTCTCCGGCTGGTGCACCTTGATCAGCTTCAACCTCGCCATCTCCAGGACCGCGAGGAAGGTGGGGACGATGCGGTGCCGATCGCGGTCGCTCAGGTCCGCGAACAGCGAAGTGAAGGTGATGCGGTCGTCGGCGCGCAAGCGGTCGGTGATCACCGAAATGCGGTCGCCGATCGAGAGCCTCTCGACGAAGACCTCGTGCGGGATCTCGATCTTGCGCTCTGCGAGCACGCGCGCCATCAGCTCGATCAACCGGTAGACGGTGAGGTCCGGCGGTTTGAAGTATGCGACCTCTCTCGCAGCCAGCGGCAGGTCCTCCTTGGCGCGACGGAGGAACACGTCGCGGCCGAGCTGCGGACGAGCTCCGATCCGCCGCGCGGCATCCTTGTACTTCTGGTACTCGAGCAGCCTGCGGACGAGCTCCTGCCTGGGATCCGGTCCTGTCTCACCTTCGGCCGCCTCGGTTGCCTCCTCGCGCGGCAGGAGCATGCGCGACTTGATGTGGGCCAGCGTGGCGGCCACCAAGAGGTATTCGCCGGCCAGATCGATGTTCAGCGCCTGCGCCGTGTTCATGTACTCGAGGTACCGGTCGGTGATGAAGCTGACGGGGATGTCGAAGATGTCGAGCTTGTGCTCCTGGATGAGCGAGAGCAGCAGATCGAGCGGCCCCTCGAAGACAGGCAGCGCGACGGCGAAGGCGCCATTCTCGGCCGGCTTCATCTCCACTAGGTCAGCTTCACCGCGTCGCGCACGGCGCCCATGGTCTGCTCGGCGACCACGGTCGCCTTGCGTGTACCGAGCTGCACGAGCTCTTCGACGCGCCCCGGGGTTCGATCGAGCTCCGCGCGAGCGGCGCGGTGCTGCTCGAGCGCGGGAATCAAGCTCTCCAGCAGCATCTTCTTGCAGTCGACGCAACCGATACCGGCGCTGCGGCACTCCCGATCGACCAGCTCGACGCGCTCGGGAGTGCTGTACGCGCGGTGCAGCCAGTAGATGGGGCACACCTCCGGATGTCCCGGATCGTGGCGCCGCTTGCGCGCCGGGTCGGTGACCGCGACCATGATCCGCTTGCGCGCGCTCTGCGGATCCTCGCCCAGCTCGACGGCGTTGCCGTAGCTCTTGCTCATCTTGCGCCCGTCCAGACCGAGGATCTTCGGTACGTCGGTCAGGTAGGGATGAGGCTCGACCAGGATCGGCTTGTGCGGCGCGCCGTAGTGGAAGTTGAACTTGCGCACCAGCTCGCGCGCCAGCTCGAGATGCGAGACCTGGTCCTGCCCGACGGGCACGGCATCCGCGCCGTAGAGGGCCACGTCGGCCGTCTGCAGCACCGGGTATCCGAGGAAGCCGTAGGTATTGAGGTCTTTCTCCTTGAGCTGTTCCTGCTGCTCCTTGTAGGTGGGCACCCGCTCGAGCCATCCCAGAGGCGCCACCATGCCGAGGAGCAGGTACAGCTCGGCGTGC
>Ga0209805_1001786_pt1 | contig 12723 bp, 12 predicted proteins | sample GraSoiAngelo_148_FD_185905 | JGI IMG/M metagenome (GOLD analysis project Ga0209805, IMG submission 185905) | Grasslands soil microbial communities from the Angelo Coastal Reserve, California, USA - 14_1009_09_20cm (SPAdes) (version 2) | ecosystem: Environmental > Terrestrial > Soil > Grasslands ... | reverse complement strand
GGTCGCAGCGGTGTGGACATGGCCAGGCACGCCAGGAATGGCACGCGGCGATATTCCGCTCTCGGTGATCTCGTAGCGTCTATAGTCCCCGCTGGTGGCAGGACTGGAAGGCGTTCCGTTGGCCGTAGTGATTAGCTCCCCGCGATCGATTACGGGAGTAAAGCCCAGATCCTTCGGGTCGACACTGAGCCTGCCCTCCGACAGCAAGAGATCGCAAAGCACCATGCCGGGACATTGGAAGCGGTCGACGAGGTTGAACATCTCGGGGATGATCTTGAAGCAATCGCCGATGTCGAGTGGGGAGGCAATGACCCGCGGGTAATCGCCGAAAGCCGCGCCGAGCATCTGCCAGAGGTCGCCCTGCTCGGTCTTGGTGGGAACTCCCGTAGACGGACCGGCGCGCTGGCAGTCGATCACTACCACAGGGGTTTCCATCATCGCCGACATCCCCAGGCCTTCGCTCATCAGGGCAAAGCCTCCGCCGGAGGTGGCACACATAGCGCGCACGCCGGCGTGGGCTGCGCCGATTGCCATGTTGACCACTCCGATCTCGTCTTCCACCTGCCGAACCATGATGCCAGCTTTGCGCGCATGCGCCGCCATCCAATGCAGAACGCCGGTGGAAGGACTCATCGGATAAGCACAGTAGAATTTTACGCCGGCGGCTGCGCCCCCCATGGCCATCGCGATATTGCCGCTGAGCACCGCGTAACGGTTCTCAGTCATCGGAAGCGGCCAGGCAAAGGGCTTGAACTTCGAGGCGGCATGATCATAGCCGGCCCGCGCAATTCCGACATTTTCAGTCACCACGGCCTCGCCCTTCTTCTTGAACTGTTCGGTGAGGACGTTTTCTAACGCCTGAAAGCTGATGCCCATCATGTTGAGGCCGGCGCCGATCGCAAGCGTGTTCTGGGCTACTTTGTTCCGCGTGATATCAGCGAGCTTTGAGACCGGAAGCGGGCAAAGCTGCACACCATCCCCGGCGGCGCCTGGCTTAATCGTGTCAGCATTGTAGATGCACGCGGCGCCCGTGCTGAGCAGGGCCAGGTGGCGATTCATGCTGTCTTGGTTCAGCGGGATCAGCAAGTCGATACAGTCACCCATATTGGTGACTTTTTCAGGACCTGCACGGATGGTGAGAAAAGTGTGCCCGCCGCGAATAATCGACTGATAGGCGTTGTAAGCGTTCAGGTGCAGGCCCCGGCGACTGAAGATCTTCGCGAAAATGTCGCCTGGCGTCGCAACACCTTGACCGGCGGCGCCTCCGATACCGATGGCGAAGGTCTGCCTCATGACGTAATCTCCAAGCGAAAACCGATAGAGCCCCCCGCCCTCACCTCTCAGAAGTAGCTGCGGCCCTTGATCGGCCTTAACAATGCTCGGCCATCCAGCACGCTTTGGTGCTGGACAGGCTCATATGAAGGTCTGTATTTTATCCGAGAAGCGGCTGAACAGGATCTTTATTTCGCCAGCCTGGGTTGCCAGCAAGCATACACCTTTTCAACGTTCATCTCTAACCTCCTGGCACCTACGCTTCTGGGGCGACCATTTCAGCGCCTCGGTCGCCAGGCCCGTGGAGATAGATGGCAAGGTGGTCGTGCCCGCAGGAGCCGAGGCCCGGGGCAGAATCGTTGAAGCCGTGCCGCAGGGCCGCTTCAAGGGCGCCGCCGTGCTCCGCCTCGTCCTCGAGTCCGTAACCATTAACCGCAACGCCTACGACGTGAAAACCAGTTCGGTCAGCCACTACCTCAAAGGCAAAGGGAGGCGTACCGCCACACTGATTGGCGGCGGAGCTGGTGGCGGAGCCCTCATCGGAGGTCTTGCGGGCGGTGGAAAAGGAGCACTCATCGGGGCGGCATTGGGTGCCGGCGCAGGAACCGCAGGCGCTGCCTACACCGGCGAGAAGGAGATTGTCCTACCTGCCGAGTCCACACTGAGCTTTAAACTCGCCGAACCCACGACCGTAAAGATGTAGCGGTAGATACCACCGAGCAAGCGAAGCACAAAGCCGCCTCCCACAAGGCGGCTTTTCCGTCACAAAAAACTCGAAACGTCCACCTCTATTCCATGGGCTCCAGCGTTTTTCCCGCTTCCTCGTAACTGAACAGTTTTTGGCATTCTTGTCGGAGAAAACCGCCGGCGACGGGGATACGGTGATTGCCCTTCTCGAAGACGAGCCGGCAGGGGATGAGGCAAGCTCGCCACTTGTAGTCTTCCGTACCGCGCTTGCGGCCATAAGCGGCAATGTCTTCTTGGGAGACGCCATAGACAACCACGCCAATTCTAGCCCACACGCAGGCGCCGGCGCACATGGCGCAGGGCTCGTGCGTGGAGTAGAGCACGAAGTCGGGCAGGTAGCGGCCATAGCCGCTTGATACGTATTTGAGCGTTTCTAACTCCACGTGCTTGATGCTTGACCCCGAAGTTTTTACTCGGTTACCGGCACTGGCAATGACCACTTCGCGCCTCCCCATGAGGCGTGTGATGACCGCGCCAATGGGATAGTCGCCTCGCTCACGGGCGCGCTTTGCCTCCGCGATGGCCAGCTGCATGAACTTCTTTTTCGGTTTGTACCAAGCAGGGATCATGTAGTTAGGAAACTTTTCCACTGAGGAGGAAAACCTTATTATTTATCCAATAGCGTCCCCGCATATCGCACTTTCGCCAACGATGACTTTCTAGTTGATCGACATCGCCATCCTTTTGCCGTTTTGCATCTTGTAGCCCGTTCCCTTCACAGTAAGATGTCTTCAATTACGTGCCGATGATCCGACAGTGCTGAATAATCTGGCTCAGAGTGTAGCGGATAAAGGAGATCTCCCTCGGGCGCAGGAACTATTCGAACGGGTCCTCACACTTCGCAAAGCTGCTTTGGGGCTGCAAGATGCCGCCACTGCTCAAAGCATCGTGGCTGAAGAATCCGACGGAGAACCAGGAGAGCATTAAGTCACGCGACTTCTCGATGAAGACGACCGGTTCCGAATGAAAACATTCGACTAGGGGAGGGAAGTAAGGCTTGTCGGGGAAACTCCGGTAGGGACTGTTGGCACCAGCTTCACGCCAATGGCTGTCCCGTGTCCGCGTGAGGTGCTGCATCCAATAAAGGGGGTCAGTCATCGCTCGATGATGCTCTGGTGTGAGCTGATGTTCACCATGCTTACGCTCTGCCATGGCCCGTGCCGCGGCTCGTGATTCAACTGAACCAAGTAGAAAATCGCCAGGTCGAGCTCTTTGACAAGAAGTTCCAGCGAGTTCAGGACGCTGCGGTCCGGTCGCTTCAATCGGGTTATCCATTCTCTGAATCTTTCGCCCTGTCGTCTTTTATTGCCGCCCCAGTAACGCTCGTGAACCAATCGGGTAGCTTGCCATCGCGGGCATACTCTTCCAGTTCAAGAGAACTTATTCGATTGAAGAGTTCATTCAGATCGATTCGTTCAGAGCGCTCCACCCATTGACCAGCCGCATTGATACGTGCATAAGCGCTCACCGCGCTGACCACCGCTGTCGCACTGACTTCGACCTCGCCGGCTTTCTCGATGATTTTTTCCAGTGCCGCCCGTACGTTCCGCTGCCGCTTCGGGAAAAGGCCTAAAGCATGCGCATGCCGGTAGACGCTTGCGCGGTTGCGAAGTCCATATTGCTTCGTAATTGAAGCGGGACTTTTCCAAATTGATGAAGTCGCGCTCGATTTCCTCTCGCTGGGCGTGCGTGCAGATCTTGCACACCGCCTCGTGCCGGCCGAGATTGACAGGATTTTTCAATTCAATTTTCATGATCTATTTTGTGACGTAATTGTGACGTGAGGTTTCAACTCTGTTCCCTCATCCCCAACGTTATCAACACTCCCGAATTTCCTTCCGTGCGGGCGAATTTTTTCGTAAACCATTTCATTGCAAATGGTTTATGCCGTCTTTCTGACGGAGCCGCACACCGATTCGTAATCGGCAGGTCATCGGTTCAAGTCCGATCGTCGGCTCCAGCTTCCTCTCGCTGCACTGCCAACTCACTGTGATTTCTCCGATCGCGGCGCTCGCGCTCCAACACCATCTGATCAAAGGCGTGCGGCAGCCCTTCGCGGACGGAGTATGGTCCGGGCTTGTAGGCGCGCGATTTGATGCCGGCTTGTGAGAGCTGTGAGATTCCCCAGTCTTCCTTGTTGGTCAGATCCCAGAATTTCACTGCGTCGTCGGCCTGGAAGTCGGGCTTGGCCATTTCCTGCGGGTGGAAGTGCCACTCGCAGATGATCTCGGTGCGGTCCACGGCGCGCGGCCACAGCGTGTGTGTCATCATGTAATCGGGATGCAAGCTCAACAGCAAATTGGGATAGACCGCGTAATACTTGACTTCGGTGCGCTGCGCCTCGGTCAGGCAGGGCAGGTAGTCGCGGCGCAATTTGCCATCCAGGCTCATGGTTTCGATGCCCGGCTTGAATCCCATGGTGCCGCCGATGTAGCCGCGATGCGGCCTGTCATTGTCGCCGCTCAGGTAGTCGGTCAACTGGTTCAGCGTGGGATGCAGCACCGGACAGTGCAGGCACTCGTTGTAATTCTGGATGATCAGCTTCCAGTTGGCCTGGGCGTCGTACCTCCGGCGCTGATAGAGCCGCAAGTCCTGCATGCGCCAATTCGCAAACTTCTGCTGCAAATCGTCCAACTGACTGGCCAGCGGCGCGGGACGGGGATCGAGAGTGATAAAGATGTGTCCATCCCACAGTTCCGCGCCAACCGGGTTCAGCGGATAATCCTCCCGCGGCAAGTTTTCCATGTGAGGCGCGCCGATCAATTTGCCGTCGAGGGCGTAAGTCCAGCCGTGGTAGGGACACTGAATGCGTCCAGCAAACTTGCCTTCGGCAGCCGTGCAGATGCGCGTGCCGCGATGGCGACATACGTTATAAAACGCGTGCACCTGACCGCTGTTGTCGCGATTGATGATGATGCTTTCGTCAGCGATTTCCCGCAGAAAGAAGTCGCCTGGATTAGAAATCTGATCGGCGCGTCCGGCGCAGATCCAGCCCTGGCAGAAAAAACGTTCCAGTTCCTCCGCAAAGATTGCTGGGTCGGTGTAGTAGCGGGCCGGAAGTGTCTCACCGATGCTGTGGACGTGCGTTGCCATCCGAAATCCTCCCCCGACGGTGGGGCGACAGTATATGATACCGCCGAAGGCGCCCGCCTCTTTGCCCGACTTGTGGAGGGGACGGAACGACATGTCCTCTTGCATCGGGAACTCACAACTCCCATTTGACTTCCCACCCTTCAGCGGGTGTATAAGTAGCCTCCTGCGCACCGGGTGGGCCCTGCGCAGCGGCTCCTGATCGCCCAGCCTTCCTAAACTTTCGAAGACCGGACCTTCACCAGTCCTGTTCCTCGAGTCTTTAGTTTTTGCCCACAACGGCCTGGTTCCGAGATTGCCTACGGCGTAACTGACGCCGCACGTCTGAGGTGAGACATGGACGAGCGCGAACTCGCCAATCACGTTCTGGAAATTGTCGATCAAACGGCTTATCGCGTTGCTGCGCGCCAGGTCATCGGCGTGCATCTGGCAGTCGGAGGCCGTCGCGGCTTCGATCTGGATCTTCTCCACACGGCCTTCAGCGATGTGGTGCGGGGCACGGTCGCTGACGGCGCGGAGCTTTTTGTGAAGGTTCTACCGGTTCGTCACCACTGTCCAAACTGCCGAACAAACTTCGAGGCCACGAAGGATGACTGCCCGTGTCCCGAATGCGGCCATCCTCACACCGAAATCATTGGCGGCGAGGAGCTGCGTGTGCTCAACCTGGATATCGATGACACTGCTGCCTGAATGAATTTTCGAACCAAAGGAGGTTCGTCAATGGCAACTGCCCGAATTCCCATTCCAATAAAACCTGAAGAAGATCTCAATTCGTTTCGTATCGCGATGCGCCAATTCGATACTGCGGCCGAGAAATGCGGCCTGGAGCCCGGTCTGCGCGAAGTGCTGCGCCGGCCACGGCGTTCGTTGTCGCTTTCGTTGCCGGTGAAGATGGACGATGGCACCATCCGTGTCTTCGATGGCTATCGTGTACAACACTCGAGCGCGCGCGGCCCCTGCAAAGGTGGAATCCGTTACCATCCCAATGTCACGTTTGACGAGGTGAAGGCGCTGGCCTCATGGATGACGTGGAAATGCGCGATCGTGAATATTCCTTTCGGCGGGGCAAAAGGCGGCATCGTTTGCGATCCGCGACAGCTCTCTAAAAATGAGCTGGAACACCTGACACGGCGCTACGCTTACGAAATCTCCCCGATTATCGGACCCGACAAGGACATCCCCGCACCCGATGTTTATACCGACGCACAGACTATGGCGTGGATCATGGACACCTACAGCATGACTCACGGCAGCAGCGCTCCGGGCGTGGTGACCGGCAAACCACTTTTCCTGGGCGGATCTTTTGGACGCAATGAGGCGACTGCCCGCGGTTGCCTGTTCGTGATTCGCTCCGCCTGCGAAGTCACAGGGATCAAGCTGAACCGGGCGACCGTGGCGATTCAAGGGTTCGGCAATGCGGGGAGTATTGCGGCGGAACTGCTGGCGCAGAATGGCGCCACCATTATTGCGGTGAGCGATTCGCGGGGTGGCATTCTCAACCGCGCGGGACTCAACGTTACCGCGCTGCTTGAACACAAGGCAAAGACTGGTTCGGTCGTCGGCCTGCCCAACTCAGACCCCATCTCAAGTGAGGACGTGCTCGAGCTGCAGTGCGACATCCTGGTTCCCGCGGCTCTGGAGAATCAAATCACTCTGGAAAATGTGGACCGCATTCAGGCGCGCATCGTGGCGGAAGCCGCCAATGGTCCGACGACTCCGGACGCGGATATTGTCTTGTATAAGCGCGGGGTGCTGGTGATTCCAGACATTCTGGCCAATGCCGGCGGAGTCACGGTGTCCTATTTTGAGTGGGTACAGGATCTGCAGGAGCTCTTCTGGGACGAGGATGACGTGAACCGCCGTCTGGAACGGGTGATGGTGAAGGCGTTCGCCGATGTTCACAGCGCGTCCAAGAAGTACGACGTGGATATGCGCACCGGCGCTTATGTGGTGGGCATAGAGCGAGTGGCAAATGCCACGCGCACGCGCGGCATTTGGCCGTAGAGATTCGATTCTGAGCATGGCGAACGCAGGGGCAGGACCCGCACGGGTCCTGCTCGTGCTTAGCATCCGGGGTCAAAATTTGGAGATGTGTATGAGCCGGATTCTCTCTGTAATAGCGATCATTCTGGTCAGTATGGGAGCCGGTTTTGCTCAGAAACCTGCGAATGAAGCTGCGGAGCGAGCGGCCATTCAAGCTGTGCTGGACGCGCACGGCGCGGCATGGACTAAGGGAGACGCTAAAGCAGCGGCGGCAGTGATGACTGAATATGCGGATTGGGTTTCGGGAGATGGTTAAACCAGTACGGGCCGAGCCGCGATCGAGAATGATCATCGCGAAGCCTTGAGCGGCTTCGCCAAAGGCAGTCGGCACACTCATCCGGGCACGCCCGAGATCCGCTTTGTTCGCTCCGACGTGGCGATCGTCGATGGAGACAGGCTACATGGCCGGCTTGCACGATGAGAATGGCAAGGAAGTGCCGCCTCACGTTTCAAGTTATATGGCTGTGCTTGTGAAGGAACACGGCGGCTGGAAAGTAACTGCCTTCCGCTCACTTCCGCAGGTCAAACCGTAAACGGTAGCGCAATAAAGGGTGCACTGACCTTGGCCTGACAACCCTAAGTGCCGGGCAGGGTCAGCCTATGTCTGGCTGCAGTGGCTGGGACGGAGAATTTGCCGAGATTCCCACGCCGCCGCCCCCGAAAATACGGCCGCTTCTGCCGGTGACAAAATGCGCGGCGTCCAGGATGACTCCTCCGTAGTCGAAACGCAAGTTGGATGCCGCAAGGGGATATTAGAAGACCATCACCAATCCGTTTGAATCCGCTTCCTTACTTTGCTACGGTACAAGCAACATGATCGACATTCATTGCCACATCCTGCCTGAAGTGGATGACGGGCCAAAATCCTGGGACGCAGCCCAGGAAATGTGCCGTATGGCGGTTACGGATGGCATCATGCACATCGTTGCCACGCCGCACGCGAACAACCGCTACCACTACGATCGTGATTATCTATCGGGCCTACTGGAGCATCTGCGCGGCCTGGTTGGCGATGCGCCCGAGCTCAGCCTGGGTTGCGATTTCCATCTTTCCTACGAGAACCTTCAGGACGTTCTCGCCTCGCCCGAGCGATACGTTATCGGCAACACAAATTATTTGCTGGTCGAACTCAGCAACTACAGCATTCCGGCGCAGATCTCGGACTGCTTCATCAAGCTGGGGGATCGGGGAATCACTGCCGTGCTCACCCATCCGGAGCGCAATCCGATCTTGCAGCAATCACCGCAGCGCGTGTTGGACTGGGTCGAGCAGGGATGCGCGATCCAGGTCACCGCCTCCGCGCTGACCGGGTCTTGGGGAGAGCGAACCCAGGGTGTCGCTAAATGGCTGCTGGAGCGCGATGCGATGCACATATTGGCCAGCGATGCGCACGACACAAAGCGTCGTGTGCCGGTGCTTTCCGCCGGGCGCGATGCCGCCGCCGAGATTTGCGGCATTGAGATAGCCCAGGCGCTAGTCGAGAAGAATCCGTTAGCCGTAATAAGTGGGCAGCCGCTTCCCTATTTCCCAAAACCAGTGATGAAGAGTTGAAGAGCTCTGGGCAAGAGCGAACGCCGGCAAAAAAGGTTCCGCGGACTAAATGCCCAAGGGCTAAACGCTAAGTGCTTTGGGATTACTGGTGAGGATTCTTGCCGGGATCAGCCGGCCTGGAAGCGCTGGTGTTTACAGCTTGCGGGGCAGTAGTCATCGCGCTTTCGGGATTCAAGAGATGATCGTGACTGGGGCCAAGTCCCAGCTTGATGAGGGCGCGTGAATCCGGAACAGTCTTGTTCTGCCAGCCGTTCGCGGCCTGGTAGCGCCGCAGCGCGTTCTGGGTAGCGTCATTCCATTTGCCGGTGGGCTCACCGCTGAAGTAATGCTCGCGAATCAGGGCTTCCTGAATTTGCCGGGTACGCTCGGCATCGATTTTCTGCTGTCCGCGATGACGCCAGCCGCGAGCTGTCTTTCCTGATTTTTTGCTTTTGCGGGTGCTGCGCGGAGTAGCGGCACGCGAGCTCGTAGTCTTTTTCTTCGCTGGTGCGATGGTCTGCGCCATTGCAATAGCGCACATCAGCAGTACGCCACCTAGCAATTTCCTCGAGAATGAACCCGCAACCTTCATCTTTTGCTTCCTAAGAAACCGGCACTGAGATGATCCCTGATTCGGGCTCTCAGTGCCAGTTCCGGTAGGTCAATGCCCTTACGGAAGAGTTCCGGCGATGAAGATGGTGCCATCCTGCCGACCAGCACCTCTGGGGCGCACCAGGAAGACAACATCCTGACCGCTCTTCAGAGAAGACTCGATGCGGGTGAAGTCGTCGGCACTGTTTACGGGTTGCTTGTTGATTTCAAGGACAACGTCGCCTCGGTTCAGTCCGATATCTTCGGCGAACGAACCGGGCCTTACGTCCTGCACGATCACGCCTTTCCCTGCGGGAACGTCGAGGCGATCGGCGATTTCTGGGGTCAGGGCGCGAATCGTTACCCCGAATTTGCTTTCTTTGGGTTTCTCCGCATCGCTATTTTCTTCGTCTTCGCCCAGGCGGGAAGCGAAGAGTTTGGCACGGTCGGCGATGGTGACGGTGGCATCCTGTTTCTTACCGCCGCGAATGAACGTCAGCTTGGCCTTGCTTCCGGGCTTGCGGTTGGCAATGTCGGCCACCAGGTCGTCGCCATTTTTGACTTCGCGGCCGTCTACAGCGGTGATGGTGTCACCCACTTTGAGGCCAGCCTGGTCAGCCGGGCTGCCAGCGACGACGTCTGCAATCGTCACTCCTGAGTTCACGCCGTAAACCCGAGCGATCGCGGGGACGGCCTGAGCATTAAACTGCACGCCAATCGATCCACGGGAAACGCGGTGTTCCGGCCCAATCAACTGGTTATAAACCTGCACCACTGTGTTGGACGGCAAGGCGAATCCGACGCCAGCGTAGGCATTTGTGTCGGTAAGAATGGCGGTGTTGATGCCGATGACCTGGCCTTCCATATTGACCAGTGGTCCACCAGAATTGCCGGGGTTAATGGCAGCGTCGGTCTGAATGAAGGATTGGAACTGGCGGCCGGGAACGATACTGCGACCTTTGTAGGAAACGATGCCCGCGGTCACCGTCGCATTCAGTCCGAAGGGACTGCCGATGGCCAAGACCCAGTCGCCCACTTGCATGCTCTCGGAATTACCTAGCTTGGCGGCGGGCAAAGGCTTATCCATCTCAATCTTGATCACTGCCAGATCTGTTTCCGTGTCAGTGCCAATCACCTTGGCATCATGCTGCACGGTGGGCGGATCATCTTGCAAGCGGACCCGCACCCGATCCGCCTTTTCGACTACGTGACGGTTGGTGACGATGTAACCCTTGGGATCAACGATCACTCCTGATCCGAGTGAGCGCTCACGAATCGCGCCACCATTACCACCGGGGCCACCCTGGCCGCCAAAGAAGCGGTCAAAGAAATCCTCGAATGGATTCTGATCGTCCGGGTTCGCCGGCTCGCCGGGTCGGGCACGCCGCCGGGTCGGGGCCTTGATCGTCGATTCCGTATTGATATTGACGACGCTGGGCTCCAATTGCTTGGAGATCTGTGAGAAGGCATTGGAAAGCTGTTGCGGCGCCGGCACGCTGAGCGGGGTGGCGTCGGAGGCTTTCTGGCCCTCCTTGCCCTTCACCCCATAGGAAATGACAGTGCCAATCAGGATGCCCACTGTTAATGTGGCCAAAATTGTCAGGGTGTAGGCGAAGCGATTCGCTTTCAAACGCACCCAGAAAGCGCTTGCGCGCTGATCCATAGCGACTTCCTCCGAGAAAAATGCAAACCTTGATTATACCTGTTCAGCAGTCAGCGGATGGAAACTGCAAACAGAAGAATTACTGTTATTAGACGCATCAAACCGGCAAAACGTTACCGGGTTCCAACCCCAGCCAGACCCGGCTTCGATTTTGTTTCAAACTCAGGAACGCCCGCCGGAACTCCGGCGTGGTCGGGGCTGGCAGGCAGGGACTCGACGCTGCCCTTTTCCTCGGAGGTCAAGACTCCCGTCAGGATTAACAATGCACCGAAGCCGGCGCGGGTCCCTAGCCGCTCTCCAAGAAATAGAAATGACGTCAGCCAGGCGAATACCGGCTCCAGAGAAAAAATCAACGCGGTATGCGTGGCAGGAGTGAACTGCTGCGCCCAAGCTTGCACGGAAAATGACAGCGCCAGACTGAGGAATCCGGTGATCAGAATTCCAGAAATAACGGTTGGCGACCATACGACGGCAGCTCTTTCCGCGATGGGGACGGTGATGATCATGAGCAGGGCGGCGGCACTGGTTTGAACGACTGCAATTTGGCGCCAGGAGTGTTTCTCGGTAGCGCGTCCCATGAAGATAATGTGGAAGGCAAATATCACAGCCGCGCCCAAACTAAGCACATCGCCACGATGAATGCTTTGCAGGTTAGCAGTTGAAGAGGATGGAACGGTGAGAAGGTACAGGCCTACAAATGCCAGGGCGATGCCCAGCGCGCTCCAACGGTTGATGGCGCGCTTCCAGATCGCAGCCAGGAGCACGGGGACGAGCACAACCGCAACCCCCGTAAGGAACGCTGACTTTGAGGGCGTAGTGTATTGAAGCCCGCTAGTCTGAAGTTCATTGCCCATCCACATGCAGGCGCCAATTAGCGTGCCATAGGCGATTGCCCCGACAGTGAGATGGCGAAGCTCCTTATGAAAAATCAGGGCAAGTGTCACAGCTGCGAGACTCATACGCACTGCGTTGAAAAATAGAGGAGTAACGTCCGCCAGAGCGTTCTTGATTACGACAAAAGTCGCGCCCCAAATGAGCGTGATCAGGACCAGGAAAATATGAGCTTTGAGGGAGCGGGACACCTGGGTAGGGTAGCAGAGGCAGAGCTTGCCAAGCGGGCGGCTTACCCTGAAAACGATTGGATTCTTACGCGATTTTAAACTAAGCTCTCGCCGTAGACCTTAACGATGCAGGGGGTGGAGAAATGTCTTTTGCCCTGTACCTCATCGGCTATCTGATTCTCATCGCCGGACTGGCTTACGGTGCGCACCTGATGCACGTGCCCCAGCACTGGATCATTGTGGGTGTGGTGGTTCTTTTGGGCCTCGGCATCGCTACCGGCGCGGTCAGGACGCGACAGCGCGATCCCGCGGAAAAATAAGTTGCGAGCGACTTGCCAGTCGTCGCTTACTGCATGTTCAGGATGATGCTTTCCGGAATGGCTGGCCTGGACGGGGAGCTGAAAACGCTGCAGCCCCTACGAAGCTCACTTGGCTTCGTACACGCTCTTCCCCCCAACAATGGTGCGCAGAACTTTGGTCTCCAGAATTTTTGGCGGAGGTATGGCGGTGACGTCGCGATCGAGTACGACAACATCCGCCAGCATTCCGGGTGCGATCAGGCCCTTTTCTTTTTCGGCGAATTCTGCGAACGCGGCACCCGTGGTATAGGCCGCGATCGCCTGGTCAATGGTTAACTTTTCTTCCGGATAGTATTCAGCTTTGCCATTTTCGCTTTTGCGAGTAACGGCTGCGTACAAGCCGCGGAATGGTGTGACCGGCTCGACG
>Ga0209805_1001784_pt1 | contig 12744 bp, 10 predicted proteins | sample GraSoiAngelo_148_FD_185905 | JGI IMG/M metagenome (GOLD analysis project Ga0209805, IMG submission 185905) | Grasslands soil microbial communities from the Angelo Coastal Reserve, California, USA - 14_1009_09_20cm (SPAdes) (version 2) | ecosystem: Environmental > Terrestrial > Soil > Grasslands ... | reverse complement strand
TGGTGCTGGTGCCGGAGGACCTTGTAGGCGCGGAAGTCCTCGTCGATCTCCACGAAAGAGTAATCCTCGGCAGCTTTGCGGCCCGCGCCCGTCACGCCGGATTTGGCGTCGACGATGAGCGGACTGCCATCGAGCAATCCGGTCTCGACCAGAGGGCCCAGTGCGAGGGCAGCGGCGGTCGGATAGCAGCCAGGGTTCGCGACGAGACGCGCACCGGGCGGCGGGGGTGTCAATTCGGGGATGCCGTGGAACGCCTCCCGGAGCAGATCCGGAAGGGGATGCTCGAAACCGTAGAACTTCGGGTACAGCGCCGGGTCGCGAAGCCGGAAGGCGCCGGACAGGTCCACCACGCGCACTCCCGAGCCGAGCAGGAGGGGAGCGAGCTCCAGCGACGCCTCGGCGGGCGTGGCGAGGAAGACGGCGGCACATTCCCGCCCCAGCTCGGCGCAGCGCTCCTGCGGGGCGTACTTGAGCTTCCCGGCGGCCCCCGGCAATCCGGCCCTCCGTGCTGCCGTCTCGCCGGCCCACTTGTCGCTGCCGAGCAGCTTCAGCTCGACGTGGGGATGGAGCGCGAGGATGCGGCTCAGCTCGAGGCCGCTGTATCCCGAGGCGCCCACGATCCCGACGGGAACGATCTGCATGGGTGCGCATAATTATGCAGCTCCCGCCGGGAAGCAAGCAAAATGAGCTTGACGGGGTCCTGGGAGGTGGCCATCATCTCCTCTCGCGGCCGGACCCTCGCGGGGCTCGGCCGCATTTCGTTTCATTCGCACAAGGCGAGTCGATGGCAGGCAATCACATCCCGATGACCAAAGCCGGCGCCGACGCCATCAAGCGCGAGATCAAGCGCCTGAAGGCGGTCGAGCGGCCGCGCATCGTGCACGAGATCTCCGTCGCGCGGGATCACGGCGACCTGAGCGAGAACGCCGAGTACCACGCCGCGAAGGAACGGCAGTCGCACATCGAGGGGCGGATCCAGATGCTGGAGGACCGCCTCGCCCGGGCGGAGATCATCGACGTCTCGCGCCTCTCCGGCGAGCGGGTCGTGTTCGGCGCGACGGTGAAGCTCGAGGACGTGGATTCCGGGCAGCAGGTCCAGTACACCATCGTGGGCGAGACGGAAGGCGATCTGAAGAAGGGCCGCATCAGCATCACCAGCCCGATCGCGCGCGGCCTGATCGGCCGCGAGGTGGGCGACACCGTGAAGATCCACACCCCCGGCGGCGAGCGCGAGTACCAGGTCCTCGAGGTGCTGTTCGTCGAGTACGCCGTCGACGAAGAGGAGTAGCACGGTGGCAGGCCAGGGCGACCCTGCGCTCTCGCTCGCGCTGTCGCCGCTTCTCCAGCCTCTGCGGTTCGCGACCCGGGCGGGCGTCTCGCGCCTGAACGGTCTCGAGGATCTGGTCGCACGCGTCGTCGAGCAGGCGCGCGCGTACGCGACGGAAGGCTCCACCGCGCGCCTCGACCGGCTCGCGGCCAGCATCCGCGGCTTCGATTCCGCGGACGAGGCCCAGCGCCAGAAGGCGCTCGCGGCCCTCATCCTCGAGCTCGGGGCGCTGCTGCCGATCCCGCTCGACATCTCGGCCCTGGCGCAACCGATGTCAGGGGCGGCTGGCAAGCTCGCGAGCATGCCCGAACAAGCGGCCGCGCCCACGAGAACCGCCGACCCCCTCGCGACGCCGGTCATCCAGCTTCGCGGCGTCGGCCCGGCCATCGCCGAGAAGCTGCAGGCGAAAGGCCTTCGCACGGTAGGAGACCTGCTCCTGAATCTTCCCCGGCGGTACGAGGATCGCCGGACGCCGCGGACGGTGGCCGAGGCTCCGCTCGGAGAGCGCTCGGTGATCGCCGGTAAGATCGTCAAGGCGCAAGAGGCGAGAGCGCGCCGCCGCCGGCTGGAGGTCCTGGTCCGCGACGAGTCGGGCGGGACCCTGGTCTGCATCTGGTTTCACTACCGGCCGAGCTTCCTCCAGCGCTTTCCGCTCCATGCGCAGGTCCTCGTCTCCGGGGAAGTCCGGCAGGGATACCGGGGCGGCGGCAAGGTGATGCATCATCCGGACGTCGAGCTGCTATCAGCGTCGGGGGAACCGTCGGGACTGCGAGACGACGACTCCTTCGGGCGCGTGGTCCCGGTCTACAGCGACATCGAAGGGCTGCCGCCGCGGACGTTCCGGCGCCTTGCGAAGCGCGCCGTCGGCGAATATGCGCGCTTCGTCGAGGATCTGCTGCCGGAGCCCGTGCGCAGGCGGCGGCGGCTGCTGACGCTGCAGGAGGCGCTGGGCGAGGCGCACTTTCCCGAGAGATTCGCCGACGAGCTCGCGCGGGGGCTGCCCGGCGGTCAGCCGCGCCGGCGGCTCGCGTTCGAGGAGCTGTTTCTCGTCCAGCTCGGGCTGGCGCTCCGCAGGCGGGGCGTGAAGGTGGAGCCGGGGATCGCCTTCCGGGCACTGCCGGAAGCCATCGATCGCATCGTCTCGGCGTTGCCTTGGCCGCTCACCGGAGCCCAGCAACGCGCGGTGGGCACGATCGCGGACGACATGCGAAAGCCGGAGCCGATGAACCGCCTGCTCCAGGGCGACGTCGGCAGCGGCAAGACGGCGGTCGCGCTCTGCGCCGCGCGCCTTGCGGTGGAGGACGGCTACCAGGCCGCGCTGATGGCGCCGACCGAGATCCTGGCGGAGCAGCACGCCCGCTCGCTGCGCGCGCTCTTGCGCGGCTCGCAGGTGCACGTCGAGCTGGTGAGCGGGAGCCTCTCGCAACGCGAGCGCGAGCACGCCTCTCGCCTGCTGCGCTCGGGCACCGCCCAGATCGTGGTCGGCACGCATGCGCTGGCGGAGGAAGCGACCACCTTCCACAAGCTCGGCCTCGTCATCATCGACGAGCAGCACCGGTTCGGCGTCATGACCCGCGCGAGCCTGATGTCGAAAGGGCACCGCCCGGACGTGCTGGTGATGACCGCGACTCCGATCCCGCGAACGCTGCAGCTGACCTTGTACGGAGACCTGGACGCTTCCGTGCTCGACGAGCTCCCGCCGGGACGCACCCCGATCGCCACCAAGGTGTATCGCGACGCCGCGCGGGAGAAGGCGTACGAGGTGGTCCGTCGCGAGCTGCGCGCCGGCCGTCAGGTCTACGTGGTACTCCCGCTCGTGGAGGAGAGCGAGAAGCTCGTCGATCTGAAAGCGGCCACGAAGGAGCGCGACCGGCTAGCGATGGAGGTCTTTCCCGACGTGTCCATCGGGCTGGTCCATGGACGCCAGAGCGCGGCGGAGCGCACCGAGGAGATGGAGCGGTTCCGCCGGGGAGAGACGAAGATCCTGGTCGCCACGACCGTGATCGAAGTCGGCGTCGACGTGGCCAACGCCACCGTGATGCTGATCGAGCACGCAGAGAGGTTCGGCCTCTCGCAGCTCCACCAGCTTCGCGGCCGGGTGGGGCGGGGTGCAGCGAGGTCGTACTGCCTTCTGCTGACGGGGACCTCGGGCGCCGAATGGGCGCCTGTCGCGCGGCAGCGGCTTCGGGTGATGGAGGAGACGACCGACGGCTTCCGCATCGCGGAGAAGGACCTCGAGCTGCGCGGGCCCGGAGAGTTCCTCGGGACCAGGCAGAGCGGCATGCCGGATTTCGCCGTCGCGGAGCTGGCGCGGGATCAGGTCATCCTGAAAGAGGCGCGCGAGGAGGCGTTCGCGTTGGTCGAGGAGGATCCCGACCTGCACCGGCCGGAAAACGCCGCGGTGCGCGAGCTCTTGCTGCACCGCTGGAGAGGCCGGCTCTCGCTGGCGCGAGTCGGCTGACGATCAGGTCTCGAGCACCCACTCGAACATCAACTTGAAATCCTCGTAGCAGGTATCGCAGATCCAGCGCCGGTCCTGCGTCACGTAGCCTTCCCGGGCGGTGCCCGGAAGCTCGCGCGTGCGGAAAGGGATCCAGCAGAACTCGCAATGGTCGTGCTCGGAACCCTGGCGCACCGGAGCGTATCGCTCGTATCGCAGCAGCTCTTCGCGGAGCCAATCCTGGCCCTGCAGCCGCCAGTCGGTTTGAGTGATCACGTCAGACTCCTTGACGTTCGGATTCTTCATGGGCACCCGGTTCCCTGCGGACCGTGAGAACGTGCTGGTGGTCACTGCTGCAAACGCTGTGCTCGGCCGCTGGACAGGTCGCCGCGGGACATCGGCTCGCGAGCCCGCTGGTACGCGTGGGCCAGGAGGACGCCGGCAAGGATGGCGAGCGTGCGGGTCACGGTAGCTGCAACGCCGCTCGGCTGGGTTTTCTGCCCGGGCACGGTCGCTTTGAGGCCGGGCGACGGCCCCGCCCTGTGCTAGCCTCGGCGCAGATGGCGAAGATTGGCGAGCTGCTCATCCGCGGCGGGCACCTCACGCCCGACGGACTCGAGGAAGCGCTGGACTGGCAAGTCCTCTATGGCGGCCGTCTCGGCACCAATCTCCTCGAGCTAAAGCTGGTGGAGGAGGAACAGCTCGCCCGAGCGCTCGGCAAGCAGCTCGGCGCCGAAGTGGCGTGGGGCGAGTTGCAGGTCGACCCCGCGCTGGTCAGCGCGGTGCCCAAGCACATCGCCGACCGCCAGGAGATGGTCCCCTGGAAGCTGGAGAAGCGGCGGCTGAAGGTGTTGTGCTGCGAGATCAAGGTCGGCGAACTTGATCAACTGTCGTACAAGGTCGGGCGAACCTGTGTGCCCGTCATCGCTCCGGAGTTCCGCGTCTTCCAGTTGCTCCGCCTGCACTACCAGGCCACCCGCCAGATGCGCGCTCTCGATTTCGGCGTGGTCCCCGAGGAGGGCAGGCGCAAGAAGCCGAAGGGCGCGGAGAAGACGCTCGAAAGCACGCCGGAGCTGATCGACGAGAACGCCTTCAACGAGATCTACAACCGCATCATTCCGGCCGGCCCGGGAGCGACAGCCACCGCTCCCGAGCCGGGGATGCGGGCGACGCAACCATCGCCGGCGCTCACCCCGATCAGGCCGCGGCAGCCACCGCCGGAAGAGGAGGAGCTGGAATCCCTCCCCGAAGACGCGATCCTGCAGGAGCTCCCCGCCGACGCCATCACCGAGCCGGTCCAACTCGCGGCAGCCGCGCTGGAGTCGCCGGGCGCTTCGGAGCCGCCGTTGTCCGCCGTCGCGTGGGACGACGTCGCCGCTCCCCCGCATGCGCCCGTCCGCGACGAGACTCCCCTCGATTTCAAGCAGGCGATCCGTGCCCTCGAGGGCGTATCCGACCGCGACGCGATCGCGCACATCGTCCTGCGCGCGTCGCGCAGCAAGGCGGCGCGCGCGCTGCTCCTCCAGGTGCAGGGTGGAGTCGCGCTTGGCTGGGATGGGCTGGGCGAAGGTACCGAGCACGCCCGGCAGGTGGCGATGCCCCTCGCCACCGAGTCGGCGTTCTCGCTGGTGGTCAAGACGCGCAGCCACTACATGGGCCCGTTGCAGAAGACGCCGGCGAACATCCGCTTTCTCGCCACGCTCGGGAAGAAGGTGCCGCTCAGCGCGCTGATCTTCCCCATCCTCCATCGGGGCCGCGTCTCCCACATGCTCTACCTGGACAACGGGCACAAGCGGCAGGCCCCCACCGACGTGGGCGAGATGCTCATCCTCAGCCAGCGCATCGGCCAGACGGTGGAGGCGCTGGTCGAGCGCAAGCGAAAGACCGCGCACGGGTAGGGGGACACCATACGCAACTCAGCGTGCCAACCTTTCGCGCGCTTGTTGGCATGGGGAGTTGCGTATGGTGTCCCCAAATTGGCTGCCTCGGAGGGTCTTTGCCATACTCCAATGCCTGACCGGGAGGGTCGCCTTGCTTGGCCGTATCGCTCTGATCGCCGCGCTCGCTGCAGCGCCGGCATTCGCGCAGACCAAGGGTGGGATCGACTGGAGCCGCCGCGTGCTCGTCGGGCAGGGGCAGGGCGCGCCCGACCTGAACGCGCCTTCGGTGGCGGTGGCGCGGCTCGGCGCGGAGCGCGCGGCCAGGCTCGATGCCTACCGCAATGCGCTCGAGTTGTTGAAGGGTCTCGAGGTGCAGTCCGGCGGGAGCGTCGCGTCCCTCCTGCAGAACGACGCCACGCTGACGACCCGCGTCGAAGGCTCGCTCAAGGGCGTGAAGCCAGTGAAGACCCACTACTACTCGGACGGTGGCGTCTCGCTCGACATCGAGGTGCCGCTCGACGAGCTGCCTGCGGAGCTGGCGCGTGCCATCCGCGTTCCCGCGGGGATGACACCTCTCGCGGGCGCGGGAGCCGGCGCCGCGGGCACACCGGCACGGATGCCGCCGGCCCAGGCGCAGGGCGACGTGCTCGTGCAGGTGGCGCAGGGAGAGGCGGCCGTGCTCGACAACGACCGGCCGGCCGCGCGCCAGAAGGCCATCGACGACGCGCTCCGGCGCGCCGTGGAGATGGCCGCCGGCACGCGGGTCTCCGCGACCACGGAGACGAAGGACTTCCAGCTGAAGATGGATCAGGTGCTCACGCATGCGCAGGGATTCGTGCGCCGCTACGAGATCGTCAGGGAAGGGATGGACGGGGCCGTGGTCCAGGTGGCGGTGCGCGCCTTCATCGGCACCGCCGAGCTCGACAAGGACCTGGATGCGATGGGCCTGTTGATGGCCCGCAAGGGCATGCCGCGGACGATGGTGCTCATCGCCGAGCAGAACATCGGCATGGCGGCGCCGCGCGCGGTCTGGATGCGGGGCGAGAGCGCGCTCGTCTCCGCGGACCTGCGCATCGCCGAGACGACCGTCCTCGACGCCCTGAAGAACGGCGGGTTCGGCCAGCTCATCGACCCCGAGATCGCGGCCGAGAAGACGGTACAGGTGGGCGGCATCGCCAGCGAGATCACGGCGGCCCAGGCGCGCAAGCTGAAGTCGCTGACGGGCGCGGAATTGATTCTCTTCGGCCAGGCCATCGCCACGGTGCGCGGCGAGATGCCGGACCTGGGACCGGGCTGGCTCTCCTGCACCGCGACGATCACCGGCCGCGCGGTCAACACCGACAACGGGGACATCCTCTCCACCGCGGAGGCGACGCAGAGCGCCGCGCAGCTCGACGATGTCTCCTGCGGGAAGGAAGCGATCAAGAAGGCATCGCGCGCGTTCGGTCAGGACATGATCAAGAAGATCGCCGCCCGTTGGTCCAAGGACGTCTCCTCGGGCAATGACATCCATGTCACCGTGCGCAAGGTCCCCTCGTTCCGGACGGCATCCGATTTCCGCGCGGCGCTCTCGCAGCGCGTGCGCGGCGTCCGCAACGTCTCGCAGCGCAGCTTCGCGTCGGGCACCCAGGAGCTGGATGTGACGCTGCAGGGCAGCACCGAGGAGTTCGCGCAGGAAGTGGAAGCGAAGAAGCTGGGGAAGTTTTCGGTCCGCGTGATCGGACTGACCGCGAACACCGTCGACCTCGAGCTGGGCCAGTGAAGTGGGGCGCCTTCGTCGTTGCCCTGCTGGCGCCGGCGCTCGCGGCGCAGCCGAAGACCGCGCAGGTCTCCGCGCTGGAGGGGAGGGTGCAGAGGTGGCGCGGGAACGGTCCGAGGACGGAGCTGCGCGTTGGGAGCTCCGTGAGCCAGGGCGACACCCTCGAGACCCAGCAGGGCGCCCGGCTGGAAGTCCGCTTCGGCGACAACTCCGTGCTGCGCCTGGGGCCCAGGGCGAAAGTCCAGCTCGCCGAGGCGCACTTCGGCGGTGCCGCCAGGCGCAAGTTCAGCGCCAGGTTGTTCTTCGGCAAGCTCTGGGCGAAGGTCACTTCCGTGATCCAGGGCGAGCAGAAGTTCCAGATCGAGACGGAGAACGCGGTCGCGGGCGTGCGGGGAACGACGTTCCGCATGGACGCGAACGAAGACAAGAGCGTGCTCGTGCGCGTCTACGACGGCACCGTCGCCGTCGGGACGGGCGCGCCCCCGGGCGCCTCCGGCGGGGAGCGACGCGAGGTCGAAGGACCGCGCGAAGTGACCCGCGAGCAGTGGGAGAAGCTCGTCGGCCGCCAGATGCAGATCTCGATCTCCGCCGACGGAACGCCGGGGGAGCCGGAGGAGTTTTCGCCCGACGTGGACAAGGACGACCCGTTTGCGCGCTGGAACCTCGAGCGCGATGCCGCGGCGAAGTGAACGTCCCGAACTTCCTCACCGGCCTGCGCCTGGCCGCGGTGCCCGTTTTCGTCGCCCTCTTCCTCTCCGGGCGCATGGCGGCCGCGCTGTTCGTTTTCGTCGGCGCCATGGTCACCGACTGGCTGGACGGCATCGCCGCCCGCATGCTGAAGCAGTTCACCGCCATCGGCGCCATCCTCGACCCGGTCGCCGACAAGCTCCTCGGTCTTTCCGCGGTGGTCCTGCTCTGCCTGACGCACCGGTTGCCGCGCTGGCTGCTCTGGATACTCGTCTTCCGCGAGCTCTGCATCTTCAGCGCGATCGCGATCCTCACCCGCACCGGCCGCAGCTACGCGATCCGGCCGACGCGCTTCGGGAAGTACGCGACCGCCTTCCTCGCCGCCACCAGCATCTTCGCGCTGGTGCAAACCGCGCGCGAAGTCGAGCCCGGCCCGCTGCTGATCGCGCTCGCACTCATCGCCGCCCAGTGCATCGTCGTGTCCTGGGCACAGTACCTGGCGATGTTCATCGCCCTCATGCGCCGTCCGCCACAGGCCGCCTGAAAGCGCGCTTTCAGCCCGGCGCAATCTGGAGGGTCGAGGCGACGAGGTCGCGAACGCGCTTCTTCACCGCGGGATCGCGGAAGGTCGCCGTCTCATCGCCGCCTGGCACATGCAGCATCTGCAGGCGCCCCCGCAGCACGGGAAACCGGTCTTCGGTCTCGGAGATCCAGGCTGCTCGGTTGGCCTCGGTCGCGAACCCGCGCGTATAGACCACGAAGCGGGTCAGTGGATTGCCGATGCCGATGAGCGCCAGGAAGGAGCGGGTCCGTTCCACCGCCTCCACCTGCAGGTCCGATTCATGGCTGGGGTTGGGCCGTGCGAAACTGGAAAGGTGCATCATCACCAGCGCGGGCTTTTCGCCGAGGAGTTGTTCCTCGCGGTGCCACAGCGCGCTCGTCGGCTCCTTGAGCAAAACGACCGGCAAACCGCGCAGGGCATCCGTGATGTCGTCGGAGTTCGTTCCGCCGACGGCCCGCGTGTCCGGGTCATAGACGCGCTCCGGCAATGTCGAGTCCATCAACACCACCACCGGCAACGGGCTCGATGAAGCATGCATCCGGCTGAGGATTGCAACCGCGATTGCTGCGGCCATCACCACAGCGACCACTGCACCAGCCTGCGCGGTTCGCGGCCATGCCCGCCTCAGAAGACGGGGAGCGGGCGCTGGCGATCGGTTCGGAAGGAAGCTCAGCGCCTCGGCAAGGTCGCGCGCCGTCTGCCAGCGGTCATCGGGATTTTTTGCCAGGCAACGCCGGACGAGGCGCTGCACCGGCTGGGGGACGTGCCCGAGCGGCGGGGGCTCTTCCGAGACGATGGCCGCCGCCACGGTCACGTCGTTGTCGCCGTCGAACGGCCTCGTCCCCGACAGCATCTCGTAGAGGACGACGCCGAGCGAGAACACGTCCGCCCGCGCGTCGCCGCGCTCTCCGCGGATACGCTCCGGAGCCATGTACGGCACGGTCCCGCTCCAGCCGGTCGCGGCCTTCTCACCCGTCCTCGTGATCGTGCGATCGCGTCCAGACGTGCGGGCGCCGGCAAAGGTGGCAATGCCGAAGTCGACGAGCTTGGCTTCAGCCTTGGTGGTCAGGACGACGTTGGAGGGTTTTATATCGCGGTGCACGATGCCCTGTCGGTGCGCTGCGTCCAGCGCTTCCGCGATTTCGCGCGCATACCGGAGCGCCAGGTCGAGGGGCAAGGCTCCGTGACGCAGGCGGGCGGAGAGCGTTTCACCCTCGATGAACTCCATGACGAGGAACAGCCGTCCCTCGTGCTCGCCCAGATCGTGAAGCGTGCCGATGTTGGGGTGCGAGAGCCCGGCGACCGCGCGCGCTTCCTTCTCCAGCGCTTTCTGCCCGGCGTGCTCGCCCGCCGGCAGCAACTTGATGGCGACCACCCGGTCGAGCAGCGTGTCGCGGGCGCGATAGACCTCGCCCATGCCGCCGCTTCCGACGCATGCGGCGACCTCGTAGCGTCCGATTCGCGTGCCTGCGGGAAGCGTCATGGGCGCGGCCGCAGTGTACCCTTGGGGAGACGGACCCAGGGAGAATCCCCGCGCGGCTCGCGCAGAGCTTGACCCCGGCAGATCCCGCTGCTACACGCCACACCCCGGATTGCGTCCTTAGTTCAGCGGTAGAACACCACCTTGACACGGTGGGGGTCGCTGGTTCGATTCCAGCAGGACGCACCAACTATTCCCCTCGCCGACCGCAGGGGTTTGCGCCCTGGTTGCGAGAGTCGGCGAGCGGAATTCATCCGCTCGTGCGTGACAGGGGGGTGCCACTGTGGCAAAAGCCAGCCGCGCACGCGCGCGAGAGGAGATCGCTATGCCTGCAACGGGTATCTCCGAAACAATGAACATCGTTTTGGTTCACGGCGGCTTCGTCGACGGCTCTGGATGGGCGGCCGTATACAAGATCTTGAAGAAGGACGGTTACAACGTGATCGTCGTGCAGAATCCCACGCTGTCTCTGGCCGACGACGTCGCCGTGACCAAGCGCGCGATCGCTTCGCAAGGCGGCCCCGTACTGCTCGTCGGTCACTCGTACGGCGGCGTGGTCATCACCGAAGCCGGCACCGATCCAAAGGTCGCCGGGCTCGTGTACATCGCCGCCTTCGCTCCCGACAAGGGCGAATCGGTGTCGTCGCTGATCAAGGATCCACCGGCCGGCGCGCCGGTTCCTCCGATCCTTCCTCCGAAGGACGGTTTCTTGTTTCTCGACCGGGCGAAGTTCCACTTCTCCTTCGCGGCCGACGTGGATGTGGATACGGCCACGTTCATGGCAAGCTCCCAAGTCCCGTGGGGCGTGGAAGCACTGGCCGGGACGATCACCGAGCCCGCCTGGAGGACCAAGCCGAGCTGGTACCTGGTTTCGACGGAGGACAGGATGATCCCGCCGCCTGCCCAGCGCAACATGTCGAAGCGCGCCCGCTCGACGGTGACGGAGGTCGCCGGCAGCCACGCGGTCTATGTATCGCAGCCGAAGCCGGTGGCCGCCTTCATCGAGAAGGCCGCCAGCGAAGTGGCGGCGAGGTCAAAGTAGCCTTCAGCTTCGTCGCAGCCGTTCGGCGCCGGCACGCTCAGCGCGCCGCGAGCAGCTCCCGATAGTCGCGCACCAGCTCATCGGCCGTGACGAATCCCTCGATCCGCAGCCAGGGCTTGCCGGGTGCCGCGCGCATCAGCGTCACTGCGGCATGGCTCATCTTGCCCCCGCGGTACACGTCGAAGGCCCGCTGGGTAGTGATGCTCGCCGCCAGCGTCCCGGTGTAGTGCTGCCACTCGAGACCGCTATGGAATTTCTGGGCGTATTCGTGCAGGCGTGCCGGCGTGTCCTGCTCGGGGTCGATCGAGATCGACATCAGGTGCACCTTGTCGGCCTCGGCTCCGAGCCGGTGCTCGAACTGCGCGAACACGGAGCTCATCAGCGGGCACGTGGAACCACAGGTCGTGAAGATGAAGTTCAGAACGATCGGCCGACCGTCGCTCATCTCGTCCGGCAGCGAGACGACTTTGCCGTCGTCGCGCACGAGACTCACGGCCGGGACCGCATATTTGCGGATCGACCTGATCGAACCGCTCGCCTCAGGAGCCGGCGCGGTGAACGCGTCGTCCGCAGCGTTCGCGGACCCTCCGGAAGCAAGCACGAGGAGTGCTACGCAGGTAAGTGCAGCCAGGCGGACGAGAACGCTGTGGCGCCCGCCCACGGCTGCAGGCGTGGGGCACCGCGTGCGGGGGCTAAGGTCAGGTTGGGATTGTGGGATCATGGCTCGGGGTTTCCTTTTGCAAGCGCGGGTTGTTGCTTAGGAGCTATCCATATAAACCCTGCCAGGATGGCCGAATTGGCCCGCCTGACTGTCAAGGCACAATCCAGTCGGCCTCGGCGACCAGGGCCGTGCCGCCGGGGTCGCGGAAATGCACGACGTAACCCCCCTTGGATGCGAATCGCTGATTGGAGGCGAGCGTCAGGTGCGGGTAGTAGCCGGTAATGATCCGGTGCTCGAGCAGGGCTTGCAGCTGCTCGATCAGGTAGGGCCGCGCGAAATTGTCGGCCATGCGGTTCAGGACATCCGCGAGCAGGCTGCATGCCAGGTAGGTATCGGTCTGGACCTGCTCCGCCACCACCGGAATGTGGCGGAACGAGAACCACCCGAGCGGGTAATCGAGACGGACGCCCCGCCTGCCCGGAAGATCGAACGGGTAAGTCATGAAGGTGTGCTCGCGCCAGCCCGCGGGCAGGGGGGATTTCTCGAGCCCGCCCATCCGGCCCGACAAGTACACCGTGGCCGCGCCTGCCGGCACATCGCTTAGCGCGGCGATGTCGCCGGGGCGCAACCACAGTACCAGCGCCTGGCCGCGCGCATCCTTGCGCAGCGCTGCCGCGCGCAGCACGGCCGTGACCCCGTGCCCCTGGGCACCCGCGGTCAGGACCGTGCTGTGCACCGTGACGCCGTGCCCCTTGAGCTGCGCAGCCAGGGCCTTGGCTGCGGGCTCGCCACTGTCGCCGGCCCGATAGACCTGCTCTACCGCGCCCGCGGTCGGGTGATTGTCCGGTCCGAGAATGGTCCGCGCGATCAGCTGTGCCTCCAGCAGCACGCCCTTGGAGAAATACA
>Ga0209805_1001782_pt1 | contig 12751 bp, 12 predicted proteins | sample GraSoiAngelo_148_FD_185905 | JGI IMG/M metagenome (GOLD analysis project Ga0209805, IMG submission 185905) | Grasslands soil microbial communities from the Angelo Coastal Reserve, California, USA - 14_1009_09_20cm (SPAdes) (version 2) | ecosystem: Environmental > Terrestrial > Soil > Grasslands ... | reverse complement strand
TGCCCGCCCCGGTCGGTCCGAGCATCTTGTGGCCGCTGAAGGCGTAGAAGTCGCAGCCGAGCGCCCGGACGTCAACAGGCTGGTGAGGCGTGCTCTGGGCGCCGTCGACGAGCACGGTCGCCCCGGCCTTCTTGGCCGCGGCCACCATCTCGCGGGCCGGGTTGATCGTGCCCAGCGCGTTGCTGACGAGGTTGAAGGCGACCAGCCTGGGGCCGCGCTTCAGCAGGGCCGCGAACTGCTCCTGGCGCAGCTCCCCCTTGTCGTCGATGTCGACGTACTCGATGTGCGCGCCCTTTTCGGCGGCCAGGATCTGCCAGGGGACGATATTGGAGTGATGGTCGAGGATGGTGAGGACGATCAGGTCGTCCTTCTTGATGTTCTTGCGTCCCCACGCGTAAGCGACGAGGTTGATGGCCTCGGTCGTGCCCCGCGTGTAGATGATCTCCTTGGTCGAGGCGGCGTTGATGAAGGCCCGCACCTTCTCCCGAGTCGCCTCGTAGCGGACCGTCGCCTCTTCGGCGATGCGGTAGGCGGCGCGGTGGATGTTGGAGTTGAACTTCTCGAAGTATTCGAGCATCGCGCCGGTCACCTGCTTCGGCCGCTGCGAGGTGTTGGCCGAGTCGAGGTAGGCGATGCCTGTCTCGAAGATCGGGAAGTCTCGCCTTACGGCGGTGACGTCATACGTCAACGTAGACATCACCGTCCTCCACGGTCACGGGATAGGTGTGCGCGGGGATGACCGCCGGCAGGCCGGTGACCTTGCCTGTTTGCAAGTTGAAGCGAGAGCCGTGCTGCGGGCACTCGACGTCCATCCCCCACAGCTCGCCGTCGCTGAGGAAGAACTCCTCGTGGGTGCAGATGTCGTTGAGCGCGTAGAAGCTCCCGTCCTCGGCGTGGGCGAGACAGATAGGTGTGCCTCCGACCTCCACCCGCTTCATCGAATCGGTCGGGATCTCTTCGACCGAGGCGACGCGATGGCTAGCCAATCCGCGCCTCCAGCTCCGCCTCCACGAGCTTGCGCGCATGCTCGAAGGGGATGCGGTCCAGCACATCGCCGAAAAAGCCCTGGATGAGCATGCGCTTGGCGGTCTTCTCGGGGATGCCGCGCGAGCGCAGGTAGAAGAGGTGCTCGGGGTCGACCGGGCCGACCGTCGCGCCGTGGGTGCAGCGGACGTCGTTGTTGTCGATCTCCAGCATCGGGATCGAGGTCGCCTTGGCCTTGTCGCTCAGGACCAGGTTGCGGTTCGCCTGGTAGGCGTCAGACCGCGCGGCGTGCTTCTCGATCTTGATCAGGCCCGCGTAGACCGTGCGCGAGACATCCTGCAGCGCGCCCTTGAAGAGGAGGTCGCTGCGAGTGTTGCCGACGCGGTGGTCCTGCAGGGTGTGAAAGTCGAAGAACTGCTCGCCGGAGGCAAAGTAGATCGCCTTCAGCTCGGCGTTGGAGCCTTCGCCCGCGAGCGAGGCCTCAACGCGGGTCTTGGAGAACTTGCCGCCGAGGGTGACGTTGAAGAGGCGGAGCGTCGAGTCCTTCTGCAGCTCGGCGCGCTGGTCGGAGAAGTGCCAGACGTTGCGTCCCCACTTCTGGACCGCGACGTAGCCGACCTGAGCGCCATCGCCGAGGAAGATCTCGGTTGAGCCGGTGCGGTAGCCGGCCTCGTCGTCGTTCTCGGCGATGTACTCGTCGAGGTAGTCGAAGCGCGAATTTCGCCCCGCGACGATCAGCGTGTGCGGCAGGACGCTGGATTCCGTTTCGTGTGAGAAATGCTGGCCGATGATCGGCTTGTCAATCTCGACGCCGTCGGGCACGTAAAGGAACGTGCCGCCGGTGAAGAACGCGGCGTGGAGCGCGGTGAAGCGGTCGCGGTCGGCGTGCACAAGGGAGAACAACCGAGGTTCGACGAGGTCGGGATGCTCCTTCGCGGCCTGTCGCAGCGGCTTGAGGATGACGCCCTTCGGCAGAGCCTCGGGCAGGAGGAGCTTCTGCCCGTCGAGGTGCTCGAGCTTCGAGTAGCGGTTCGGGTCGAGCCGGCTGACGTCGGTGCGCCGCCACTCCTCGTCCGTCTTGCTGGGCGCGGCCAGCTTCTGGAAGCTCGCGAGCGCCACCTCGCGCCGCTCGCGAAGCCAGCCGGGTTCGCCCTGAAGCTGGTCCAGGGTTTCCGAAGTCAGTGCCACAGCTACCCTACCGAGCCCTCCATCTCGAGCTGTATGAGCCGGTTGAGCTCGACCGCGTACTCGAGCGGAAGCTCCTTGGTGAACGGTTCGATGAAGCCGTTGACGATCATCGTCTCCGCCTCGGCGCGAGGGATCCCTCGGCTCATGAGGTAGAAGAGCTGTTCGTCGCTGACCTTGCTGACCGTGGCCTCGTGGCCCAGGGTCACGTTCTCAGCGTCGACGTCGTTGTAAGGGTAGGTGTCGCTCCGCGACTCGTCGTCGAGCAGCAGCGCGTCGCACTTGACGAAGGACTTGCAGTTGTTGGCGCCGGGGTAGATCTTGATGTGCCCGCGGTATGAGGTCCGGCCGCCTCCCTTGGAGATCGACTTCGACGTGATGGTCGAGGTCGTGTTGGGCGCGACGTGGATCATCTTGCCGCCGGCGTCCTGGTGCTGGCCCTTGCCCGCAAACGCGACCGAGAGCACGTCGCCCTTGGCGCCGGGCTCCATCAGGTAGACGCTCGGGTACTTCATCGTGATCTGCGACCCGAGGTTGCCGTCGACCCACTCCATCGTCGCGTCGGCGTAGGCCATCGCGCGCTTGGTCACGAGGTTGAAGACGTTGGTCGACCAGTTCTGGATCGTCGTATAGCGGCAGCGTGCGTTCTTCTTGACGATGATCTCGACCACCGCGCTGTGCAGCGAGTCGGTCGTGTAGATGGGCGCGGTGCAGCCCTCGATATAGTGCACGAACGAGCCTTCGTCGCAGATGATCAGCGTCCGTTCGAACTGCCCCATGTTCTCCGCGTTGATGCGGAAGTACGCCTGGAGCGGGATGTCGACCTTGACGCCCTTTGGTACGTAGATGAACGAGCCGCCCGACCACACCGCCGTGTTCAGCGCCGAGAACTTGTTGTCCGCGGGCGGGATCACCGTACCGAAGTACTCCTTGAAGAGCTCGGGGTGATCGCGCAGGGCGGAGTCCGTGTCGGTGAAGATGACGCCCTTCTTGGTCAGCGACTCCTGCAGTGAGTGGTAGACGACCTCCGACTCGTACTGGGCGGAGACGCCGGCCAGGAACTTGCGCTCGGCCTCAGGCACTCCCAGCCGGTCGTACGTCGCCTTGATGTCAGGCGGCAGGTCCTCCCAGGTCTTGGACTGTTTGTCGGTGGCCTGGAGGTAATAGAAGATGTTCTCGAAGTCGATCACGGAGAGGTCCGCGCCCCAGTTGGGCATGGGCTTCTTGCGGAAGATCTCGAGCGAGCGAAGACGCATCTTCGTCATCCACTCGGGCTCCTTCTTCATCCACGAGATCTCCTTGACGATGTCGGGGTTCAGGCCGCGCTTGGCCTTGAAGACAAAGTCCTCGGGGACGAAGAACCCGTACTTCTCCTTGTAGTCGCCGCCGACGTCGATCTTCGGTACAGAAGCCATCAGGCGACCTCCTTCGGCTCTTCTTCGGCGTGACCCCACTCCGCGTAGCCGGTTTTCTCGAGCCTGTCCGCGACCTCCGGCCCACCCGACAGCACGAATTTGCCGTCGACGAGGACGTGCACGAAGTCCGGCTTGATGAACTCGAGGACGCGCGTGTAGTGGGTGATGATCAGGATTCCGAGCTCGGGTCCGCGCATGCGGTTGACCGCCTCGGCGACGAATTTGATCGAGTCGATGTCCAGGCCCGAGTCGGTCTCATCGAGAATCGCGATCTCCGGCTTCAGCATCGCCATCTGCAGGATCTCCGCCCGCTTCTTCTCTCCGCCGGAGAAGCCGTCGTTGATATACCGCGGGAGGAACGAGTCATCCATGTGCAGGACCTCGAGCTGGCCCTTCAACAGGCCGCGAAACTCTTTCGGCGTCACCATCTTCGACTTGTCCTTACCGTCGTAGCCCCGCTTGGAGTTCAACGCGGTGCGGAGAAAGTTGGCCATCGAGATCCCGGGCACGACGACCGGGTACTGGAACGCGAGGAACATGCCCAGCCGCGCGCGTTCGTCGGGCTCCAGCTCGAGGACGTTCTGGCCCTTGAGCAGCACCGAGCCGCCGTCGACCGTGTAGCCAGGGTGGCCCATCAGCGTGTGCGACAGCGTCGACTTGCCCGATCCGTTGGGGCCCATCACCGCGTGCACCTCGCCCTTGTCGATGGCGAGCGACACGCCCTTCAGGATCTGCCGTCCCTCGACGCTCGCGCGCAGGTCTTTGATCTCGAAATCAGCCAACTTTCTTTTCGTTCTCCTTCATCACGTAGGTGCAGTCGTCCGCCGCCTCGGCCATCCAGGTCGTTCGCGCCACGGCGGTACCCAAAAGCCGTTCGTACATCTGCTGCTCGTTGACGCACGGCAACCCGGTGCGGGCAGCGACGTCCTGGATGGGACAGTTGCAGTGGCGGATGGCCAGCCCACCGTCGGCGACCTCGACCACCTCGGCCATGTGGCCGTGCTCGGTGGCCAGCCGGGCCAGCTCGCGTACGCGCGCATCGAAGTCTAGGCCCGCCAGTCGCGGGGCATACTCGGCCTCCAGCCGAGAGGCGCGCCGCTCGAAGAACTCGCGCAGCTGCTGCTGGGTCATGAAGTCCACCAGCTCGCCTGTGAGCTCACGATGGCCGTCGGGAAAGCGCTCGCCTGCCGCGGCCGTCAGCCGGTAGACGCTCTCCGGCCGCCCGGGCCGATGCGCATCGGCCGGCGCGACGGTGGCCAGGCCCGACGACTCTAGGGTCTCCAGGTGCCGGAGGGCGCCTTGCTTGGAAACCTCGAGATGGGCCGCGATCTCGCCTAGAGTTGCGTGGCCCCGCGTCTTCAGGAACGCGAGGACAGCGTCCCGCTTGGAGTCCACAAGATTGATTCTAGGAGTTTTTCAACAGCCATGTTGAAATACCTGGGAAGGCTCGGCGCGGCCGTGGCCGCCGCCTGGCTGGCCCTGGCGCCGGCATCCATAGTCGCCGCAGGACCCGCCTGGGAGCAGTGGCAGACGGTCAAGGGCATCTTCGACGTCGACGGGCCGAGATCGGACGGCTCGCTCCTCGTCGCCGGTTCGGCCGCCCTCTACCTGGTCGACGCCGGAGGCAACCAGATGCCGTTCGCGCGCGGGCCTGGCGGCTATCGCGAGGACCCCGGGACCGAGGCTTACGTGGCGGTCTCCCACGGAGGCAAAGTTGGTGCGGCCGGCTGCAGCTTCACGCCCGACGAGACTTTCATCCTGCGCCTCCACGTCCCGATGGGGATCACCCGCGTCACCGCCTCGGGCGAAGACTCGGGTTCGTTTGCCAACCTGACCGGCGCCACCACGCTCAACGGGCTGGCCTTCGATACGACCGGTTCCTTCGACCATCGGCTGCTTGTATCGGGGCCCAATGGCACCAAGACGGTCATCTTCGCCCTGGACTGCGCGGGCGCGGTGACGGTCGTGACCAGGTCCGCACCCCAGCTCGAGGGCGGGCTTGCGGTTGCCCCCTCAACGTTCGGACGGTTTGCGGGCGACCTGATCGCGGCGGACGAGTTGAGCGGCAAGATCTATGCCATCGATCCAGCCGGCAAAGCCACGCAGATCGCGAAGCCGGCGCTGCCGACCGGCGGTGACATCGGTGTCGAGAGCGTCGGGTTCGTGCCCGCCGGCTTTCTGACCCGCGGCGGCTTCGCGTACTACGCCGATCGCGCGACCGCGAACAACCCGCATCCTGGCAGCGACAGCATCCTTCGCCTGAGCTCGGCCGACCTCGGCGCGGCGGGCGTGCAGGAGGGCGACATGCTGGTCGCCACCGAGGGCGGGGCGGCGCTGCTGGCGGTCCGGTGCACCAACGACTGCAGCGTGATCCCGGTGGTCACGACACCGACGAAAGCGCACGGCGAAGGTCACATCGCGTTCTCGGTCAACGCGCCCTCTCCGAGCACGACCCCCAGACCGGCGGTGGCGCACGCCGGCGGCCCTCTCGTGGCGCCCGGCGTGGTCGACTTCATCGGCACCTGGGGCGTTCCCATCGGGGTGGCGGCCGTTCTGCTCGCGCTCGTCGCCGGGCTCGGAGTACGGGCTCTTCGCCGTCGTGCCAGGTGACCGGCTAGCCGACCCCGTCCTGCTCCTGGCGGCGCGCGGGCTGCGCGCGTTCGCTTTCGGCTTCTCCGCCGTGCTCGTCGGTCTTCACCTCGAGGGCGCGGGCCTCACGCCCGGTCAGATCGGCGTCACTCTCGGCATCGGGCTTGCCGCGGCCTCGCTGACAGGGCTCGGCTCTGCGGCGCTCGCCGCGCGTGTTGGCCGGCGGTGGACGCTGGCGGTGGCGGGCGTCCTCATGGCCCTCGCCGGCCTCGACCTCGCATACGCCCGCGAGCCGGTCCTCCTGATGCTTTCCGGGGTCACCGGCATGCTCGGCGCGGCAAGCGTCGACTACGGGCCGTTCGCATCCGTCGAGCAGGCCGTGCTGGCCGAGACGGTCTCCGCGGCCGGCCGTAACCGCGCCTTCGGTCGCTATTCGCTCACGGGCGGCCTCTTCAACGCCGCGGGGGGCCTCTCCGCGGCCCTGTTGACCGACACACGGACCTACTTCCTTTTCTATGCGGGGATCGGGATGGTCACCGCCATCCTGCCGCTGTTCATGTCTGACGCCGTCGAGGGCCGGCGCGCGCATGCGGCGTTCGGAGCCTTCAAGCCCCTGGCCGGCCTGGCCGCCCTATTCGCGCTCGACTCGCTGGGGGGCGGCTTCGTCGCCAACGCGGTCATCGCGTACTGGTTGCACGTGCGTTTCGGCGCCGAGCCCGGTCTGCTCGGCCCGATCTTTGGCGGTGTGGCGGTCTTGCAGTCCTTCTCGTATGAAGTCTCAGGGCGACTCGCCGACCGATTCGGCCTGGTCAACACCATGGTCTTCACGCACCTACCCAGCAACCTGCTGTTGCTGCTGGTGCCGTTCAGTCCCAACCTCGCGTCCGCGGTGGCCTTGTTGCTGGCGCGATTCGCTCTTTCGCAGATGGACGTGCCCGCGCGGCAGGCCTACATCGTTTCGATCGTGCCTCCCGGCGAGCGGGCCGGCGCAGTGGCCATGACCGGTGCGGTTCGGGGCGTCGCCATGTCGTTCGGGCCGGCGTTGTCGGGTGTTGCAATCGGCGCCGCGGCATTCGGGTTCCCCTTCTTCGCCGCCGGCGGTCTGAAGGCCGTCTACGACCTCGCCCTCTATGCGGGATTTCGCAACCGCCGTGCCGACCACGAGCGGTGACCGTTACCTTTTCGGCGTTGATTCCGGTTAGGCGAGCATGAGGATCCTGGCGCTGGCGGCGATGCTCGTTGTGATGGGATGCGCCCAGGGCGGCGGCACGGCCGCGACCACCCAGATATCGCCGACCCCGGCCAGCTCACCCATCGCTTCAGTCTCGCCCACGGACGCCATTCCTTCCGCGTCGCCGCCACCGCCCGCCCCCAGCGTTCAGTGCGTGCAGGCCGTCATCCCGGCGTTCCAGGCGGTGGTGGACACACCGAGCGCCTCGGTGCTTTACGACGTCACCGACCCGCTGCATCCACACGTCGTCTGCCGCATAGCGAACACCTACGTGCACATCCTCACCGGCACGTCGTTCGAGTACCTGGTCCCGCGGGCCGACGGGACCACCGACATCGTTCTGCACGCGCTGGGCAGCAACAACGAGAGCGTCGCCGCCGGGATGAAGGCAGACCTCTACCGCGCCTGGTCTGGCGGCTGGGAGTCAGTCGCATGGAGTCCGAGCCTCGACACGATGGCTTACCTGGCCAACGGCGGCGTCAACGCCGACGGCCTGGGTGTCACCGACATCTGGATGGCGACAGCGACCGGCAGAACGAAGGTCTACAGCTATGCAGTTGGCGGCAAGGACGCATTCGGGCGCCCAGGGTTTCCGCCTCCGACGCTGGGCCTTTCGGCCGATGGAGCCTATCTCGTCGCGGGCTGGACGATAGCCCTGTCGCCAGTACGCGTTTTCCGCCTCTCCGACATGGCCGACGTCACACCGTCCCCGCCGCCTGACTTCCGGTTTGCCCTCTGGGGAAAGTCAGGCCACACGCTCTACATGGTCGGAGGGTCGAGCGTGGTGGTCTGGACGCCGGGATCGCCCCCGAACACGCTGCCGGCTACGCCCGCCTGGCTGCTCGGGCCGAACTTCTCGCCCGACGGTGCGCAGGTCGCCTTCACGGCCGTCACCACAACCCGTGCCGTCACCGCCAACGTCTACGACCTCGGCTCCCGGACCGACCGCCAGCTGTCCAGCCAACCAAGGTCGGCGATCGTCTTCGTCAGAGCCGGCTGGGTCTGGGACCTGGAGGAGAAGCCGTGCGTCCAGTCGAGCACCAGTGGCTGCTTTGACCCCACGGCGCCCGACGGGAAGGTCCTCGCGATGGAGCTTGCGAGCGGACGCGAGAGCGCGGTCAGTTTCGCCCCGGGCGAAGCTCCGTTCCAGCCCCCGACCTACGCCTTCCTCGGGCCCGGCGACCTCTGGCCCAGCAGCTGAGCGCTTAACTTCAACGACGTGGACGAAGACCTGGCCAGCGTCGACTCGGGTGAGCTCGAGCGGCGGGTGGCCGAGCTCCGCGACGAGATGCGCCCGTTCGAGGACGGCCTCGCCTCGCTGAGGGGCCGGCGCGACGTCATCCTCACCGAGCTCCGACGCCGCCGGAGGCTCGGCGAGCGCATGAGTCGCGCCGACCTGAAGGCGTCGATGCGCGAGGGCAAGTACCCGACGATCGCGGAGCTCATCGCGGGCAGCGAGTCAGGCTCACTCGAAGACTTTTCGTACAACCTAAAGACCGGTGGGGAGGTCAGGCTGGGGTTCCCAGGAGCGCGCACCCAGAGCCTGGCTTTTACCGACGGCGTGCAGGTCGCGCAGGCCTCCGACCTCGCCCGCGCGGCGGAGCTGTACGCGGCCGGTTGGGAGCCCGGCAGCCCGGGCCGGCCGGGTGTACGAGTCCATTTTCCGGGCACGCGTCAAGAGAGATTGGTTTCCGGCGACGAAGTGTATGCTCGCCCCGGCGACCGGGGCTCGAGGTGAGGACGTTGAGCAATAGCCGCCATGATCGCCGTCAAGAGCCGCCCCGCCACAGCCGGCACCTCGCCGGCGCCGCAGCCCCCGATCCCCGTCCCGGGGCGATCCCGGTTCGTCTGGACCGGCCGGCTTTCAGCCTTCCTGCTGCTGGGTGCGGTCCTCGTCTCCCTGGGTGGCGGCGGCTTGCTCGACGTGGGGAGCGCGTATTCGCTGCAGGCGCGAGCGCAGTCGCTCCACGCGCACTGGACGTCCATGGTCGCCAACGGCATCCCGGAGACCGACCTGGCCGCGCTGGAGCGCGAGTGGAAGGATAGCCAGGCTTCCAGGATCATCGGCGCGAGCGCGATGTTCTGGCTTCCAGGCGGCGCCGGGACGATCGACCGCTGGCAGGCGGAATCAGACCGAATCTGGGCGAGCGACCTCAGCCGCTATCGCTCTGACGCGTTGGTCGCGGAGCAGTCGCTCCACGGGGTGCTTGTCCCCGAGACTCACGCCCAGCGCAAGGCGCGACTCGACGCTTTCGCCGAGTCGACGACGCCCCTCGACTTCGCGACCCTTCGCGACGAGTGGACGCTTCAGGCGCGACTGGTGCCGCTCGACCAACGGATCGCCAGCTCGGTCGCCGGCGTCGGCGGCCTGCTGCAGAAGGCGAACAAGCTGGGCATCCGCAGCGATCCGGCCGCGGACCTCCTCGCGCGGGCTGATGCCTACACCGGGCTCGAGACCAAAGAGCGCCTGGCTCGCGCCGAGATGCTGACGCGCAGCCTGGCCGGCCTTCAATCGAACCTGCAGGGCAGGCTCGCCGCCGCCGCTGTCACCCAGCAGGCCTTTCAGCACGCGACTGAAGAGATCGCGCTGGCCACGCTATACGGGCTCGACGTCTCGTCCTACCAGAGCCGCGTGGCAGGCAACCACGCCGCCTTCGCCAGGGTCCTGACGGCCGGCGAGTTCGCGGCCATCACGGCCGACCTCAAGCAGGTGGCGGCCGGCGCCGACCACGCGGTCTACGTCGCGCTGAGCCAGACACGCGTCATCCCGGGCGTCGCGTTCATCTACCAGAACCATCCTCTCAGCTGCGAGGAGGCCGCGACCTCGATGGCGCTCACGCACCAGGGCATCCACCTGAGCCAGGACCAGATCCTCCACGAGGTGGGTGCCGACCTCCGGCCGATGTACGTCGACGGTGCGGGCCGCGTCCGGTGGGCCAACGCCTACGAGACGTTCGTGGGCAACGTCAACGGCTCCGAGAGCAACTACACCGGCCTGGGCACCTTCTACCCGCCGTTGGTGCGCGTCGCCAGGGCCCATGGGTCCAGGATCCTGGCCTACGGGTCGATGTCGGCGGCGACGATCTACGCCCGCGTCATCGCCGGTCATCCCGTGGTCGCGTTCGCGACGTGGGACTGGGCGTGGCATCCGCGCCGCGACTACTTGAGCTATGACGGGCAGTGGATCCCGTGGATCGGCCCGGTGTTCGCCTCCCACGTCTACGTAGTGGTGGGGGTAGGCCCGAACCGCGTCCTGGTCAACGACCCAATCCGCGGCGAAGCGATAGTTTTCCCATGAGGGAAAACCCAGACCGAACGGCGAGTTCGCACGGCGGTTTTCCGGAAAATTCTCGTGGAAGGCGGTAGGCGACGTTTTCCGGAAAATTCGGGTTCAGGCGCTGCGCTCCGTTCGGTCAGGAGTTGCTGACGCTGATCGGGGCCAGGACGACGAACACGCGCCCGGCGTTGAGCGACGGGTAGGCCTGGTCCAGGTCGTCGATCGCGTGCATCAGCTGGTCGTAGCTGATGTGGTAGCCGTGGCCCTTTGAGATCCCCGGGTCGTTGAGGATGTAGGTGTCGTTCTGGTCGTAGCCCGCGACCACCAGGTAGTGGGAGACCGACCAGCCGGACTGCTCGTAATGCGTCCGGTAGCCGGGGTAGTTCGCATTGCCGAGGCCATGGGTGCGGACACCGACGATCAGCGGCCGGCCCAGGGCGAGCTGCTGCTTCATGTGCAGCCGGTCCGCGGGCAGCACCTCGTATCCCCAGCCCATGTATTTCTGAGCCACCTGGCCCACCTGCTCGGCCGTCAGGTCTTGGGCCGGCTTCCAGGCCGTGATCTGGTTGATCCCGGCATCGGCCGTGCGCGGATCCATGGTCGACGTGTGGTCGCCGTGCAGGTACCGGTCGACCATGAGCAGGCTGGCCTCCTCGCAGGTGTGCTGCCTCTGGGCCCAGTTGCCCAGGGGTGCCTGGGTGGTCCACGGCACGGGCAGGATGACAGCGGTCGGAAGGTTCACGGGCGGCTGGTCGGTCGGCTGACCGGAGCCGGAACTGATGGGCACGAGGTCGGGGGTGACGTACGTGACCTGCGGCCCGCCCCCGAAGAACGCGAAGTAGACCCCGGCGGCGATGCCGATCACCGCCACGAGGCCCAGCCCGAGCATCCACTTCAGTGCGCCCAGCATTCGATTCTGTAGAACTTCAACAGGCCGGCAAAAGTTGCGCACCGGCCGGCAGGAGTATAGGAGCGGTGCTTTACATCTCTATACCTGTTGACATTTCTATACCTCGCCCCGGGTAGCGTTCCCGATGGGCGCGTTGCTTCTGTTGGAGGGAAGGCGATGGACGTCCAGCTGAGCCGCGGGGGCGGCTTCCACGTCGCCCGCATCCATTGGGGCGGGGTCGCTGCGGCCATCATGGTCGCGGTCCTCCTCGGCGGCCTCGGCGGCGCCGCCGGCCGTCATTACCTGAATTCCAAAGTGGCCTCGCCGCCACTACCGGGAGTTACGGCGGTGCGTGCGCAGCCCATCCCCACCGTCGGTGCGGGAACCGTAGTACAAGCCGCCGTGCTCCCGGACCACGTCCTGCTCCAGGTGCCGTTCACGACCCAGGCGCCCCTCAACAACTGGGCCCAGCACCAGGAGAGCTGCGAGGCCGCGAACCTCACCATGCTGTGGCTCTACTGGAACGCCTACAAGGCGAACGTCATCGACCCGCACACCGCCGACTCCTACATCCACACCATCGACGGCTGGAAGCCTCAGCCCGACCTCAACGACACGATGATGGGCGAGCTGGCCCAGCAGCACTGGGGCTACAGCTACCGGATCCTGGCCAACGACCCGAAGGTCATCGCCCAGCAGCTGTCAGCGGGGAGGCCGCTCCTGGCCGAGGTGCGTACGCACGGCCTGGGCAACGGGCACTACCCCGGCTACTACAGCCACTACGAGCAGACGGGGTACTCCGTGCCGCACTTCGTCCTGGTCATCGGCTACGACAAGACCGGGGTCTGGCTCAACGACCCCGGGATCTCGTGGGGCCGGGGTTATCACATCAGCTACGCGCAGCTCACCCACGCGATCGCGGACCTCGACCAGCACCATCCCGCCCTCAACCAGGGCAACGTCTTGCTCTTGATCGCGCCCGCGGCGCAACCCAAGATCAAACCCGGAATGCTCTAGCCCATACTTCCGGGCCGTGACCGACACGGCACAGAGCGCAGCGGCGCAGCTCGGCGGCCGCGCGGTCAGCAACTCGCTGTTCGTCCTCGGCGCCCGCACCGTCTCGCGGGTCATCTCTCTGGTCGTCGTCATCGTGCTGGCCAACGGCCTCGGGGACGCGAATT
>Ga0209805_1001779_pt1 | contig 12796 bp, 14 predicted proteins | sample GraSoiAngelo_148_FD_185905 | JGI IMG/M metagenome (GOLD analysis project Ga0209805, IMG submission 185905) | Grasslands soil microbial communities from the Angelo Coastal Reserve, California, USA - 14_1009_09_20cm (SPAdes) (version 2) | ecosystem: Environmental > Terrestrial > Soil > Grasslands ... | reverse complement strand
ATCCAACATGTGTTGGCTGTCGGTTTCGATCTGCACGAGCAGCTGCTTGAAACGATCCGAGGTGATGAAAGCGTAGACCCTTCCAACCTTGTCCGCGCGGGCGACGCCACTGCGCCTCAGGGCGTGCAGCTGAACGATGTGCTTGCGCAGGACAGCCGCGACCAGCACGGTTCTTGCCGGGTTCAGGACGATCACGCCATCTTGAAGGTGGATCTGACTGGCCCCCGCGGGAAGCACCTGAGTGGCGAGAATGGCGTGCTCGGCTCTGGCCGCCAGCTGGTCCGCTCGCAGGCTCGTCAGATAGTCGTTTCGCCAGGCGCGCCGCCTCTTCGAGCCGTAGACGATACGCCCGCATTCCTCCCCATCCTCGACCACCCGATGGAGGATGTCGGCACCTTCCTTCCTGCCGCGGACCCGCTTGACGTCGTCGTGGGGGAACTCGCGCTTGAGCTCCTCCAGCAGGTCGATCGAGGCGCCCTCACCGGAGTCCTCGGTGGTCTTGCTCTTCAGCTGCCGCTGAAGGTGCTCGAGCCTCTTCTCCAGCTTGATCAGCTCGGCCGAGTTCTTTTCGCGCTCCGCGTCCAGGGCCTGAGCGTGGGCCTTCTCGAGCGCCTTGCGCATCTGGACGCGTTCTTTGGCCAGCTCCTCTCGCAGGCGGCGTTCGAGCTGCGCCGCTCGATCCCGTTCCTCGGCTTCGATCCGGGCCTGAATCCGCTCCGAGATGGCGTGGGAGATCGGCTGGCCGCACCAGGGGCAGCGCTCCGCAGCTGCCCCGGCCGGGCCCGCGGCCTGCCGGCGAAGGTGGTTTGCGGCTGAGCTCATTTCCCTCCTGCTAGGTCCTATTTTGTCCTATAATCCATTTTCGGTCCTGTTAGGACCAGATCGTAGCACAGGGAGGTAGAATGGCCGATTCCGTAGCGACCACAGCCCGGCCGCTGGAGGTCTTCGTCAACGACCGCAGGGTCCCTTTCCCGACCAGGCGGGTGAACGCGGCCCAGATCAAGGCCACGGCGGGTATCCGGTCCGACCACTCACTCTATCTCCGCAGGCCGGGCGGCAACGAGCCCTTCCGCGACAGCGAGACCCTGTGGCTGGAGCCGGACGCCCACTTCTTCACCAGGCCGCCCTCGGGCATCTCCTGCCTCGATGACCACCGCTGACCTCCGCATCCCCCGCGACCTCTACACGGCGTTGAAGACGCACGTCACCCAGGCCCAGGAGTCCGCCGGCTATCTCCTCTGCGGAATGATCGAGGACGGCGAGCGGGTGGTCCTCCTCGGACGTGAGTGGTGGCCTGTCCGGCCGCGCTACCGGCTCATCTCCAGCCACGGCATGGCGTGGCATCCGAACTTCGACGTCGCCATGCTCAACCGGGCCCAGAACGAAAAGCTGGGATGCGTCCTCGTCCACCACCACAGCGGTGGCTCACCGCAGCTCAGCCCGACCGATCGGGAAACGTGCGAGTCTCTCCTCCCCTTCCTCTCGAGCGAGGCGCCCGACCGGCCGCATGCGTTCGTCGTCATGGGCGACCGTGCCGCGGCCGGACGGGTCTACCGAGCGGGTCAGCTGGTTGCCAGTCTCGGGGATACGGCCGTCGTCGGCTCGGCCATCGACCGCTGGCCTCCCGCCACCCTGGGACTGACAGGCCTTCGTGCCTCGCGGGTCGGCGTCGTCAGCAACTGCGGAGGTGGGTTTCTCACGGCGCAGCTCGTGCGCAGCGTTTCGGAGGCTGCCTGCGTGACGGTGCTGGCCGAGAACTTCCCATCGCGGGAGGCGCTACGGGCTTTGCGGGAGTGCGACGTCATCGTGGCCTGCCTGGATCGCTTTCAGGCTCGGGACGACCTGAACCGGTTCTGCAAGCGATACCTGATACCGCTGATCGACCTGGGCATCGAGGTCGCGTTGAGCCATGACAGCGTTCCCATGACCGCATCCATCCCCGGACGGATCAGCAAGGTGCAGCCCGACGGGCCCTGCCTTCGCTGCCAGGGCGTCGTCGATGACGCGAGGCTGGAGCACGAGCGGGGGGGCAGGGCGCTAGGTCAGCTCGAGAACCCACGGCTCCCCGACCCGGCGATCATCACGCTCAACGGCGTGGTGGTCTCGATCGCGACCACCGAGGTCCTTCAGGTCCTGACCGGCTTCGCGGGCGGCGAGTCGCCCAACTGCGGCTGGATCTACGACGGAGTCACGGGCGTCGTCGAAAGGGTCGAGAAGCGTTTCCGCGGATGCTCCGTCTGTGTCAAAGAGCGGGGTGTGGGAGATGCTTAGGAATCAGCGGAGCTCGGCGATGGCGGCCCGCTTGCCCTGCGGGTGGCTGTAGACGAAGTGGCCGGCGACCAGCGCCGTGGCGCCCCGCTGCGCGCATTGGCGGCCGCTTAAGGCGTCGACCCCGCCGTCGACCTCGATGTCGAGCTTGGGGTTGAGGCGATCGCGGAGCGCGCGCGCCTGCTGGATCCGCCCCAGGCTGGCCTCGATGAAAGCCTGGCCGCCCCATCCGGGGTTGACGCTCATGATCACCAGCAGGTCGGCCTCTGGGAGGACGGGCTCGACGCGGCCGAGAGGACTTCCCGGATTCAGGCATACGCCGGCGCGCATTCCGGCCTCGCGGATCTGGTGCAGGACCCGGTGAATGTGGGTCACAGCCTCCACGTGGACCGAGAGCGTGGTCGCCCCGGCGTCGCGGAAGGCCTCGATCTGGTTCTCGGGGCGGTCGATCATGAGGTGGACGTCGAAGGGCAGCTTCGACCACCGGCGGCAGTGCTCGACCACGACCGGCCCGATGGTGATGCGCGGCACATAGGCGCCGTCCATCACGTCGAAGTGGATCCAGTCGGCCCCCGCCTCCTCCAGCGCCGCGCATTCCTCACCCAGGCGGCTGAAGTCGGCCGACAGGAGAGAAGGGGCCACGATCATCGGGCGAAATTGTAGTCTGCGGGCTTAGCCGACCTTGGGGGCGCTGACCGTGACCGGGCTGTTGAAGTCGTGGTAATGGATGACAGCGTGGGCGGTGACCTGGGAGGTCGCGGCCGGCGAGGCCGTGGCGCCGCGAGCGGGCAGGCCCTGCGTGCCCCGACCGGTTCCCAGGCCCTGGACCACGTCCGAGGGGTTGAAGCTCAGCCGGGCGTCGGAGACGATCTGACGCACCAGGTGGTCAGACTTGCCGAACCAGACCTCGAGCGTGATCGTGCCCTTCTGCAGGATCTGGCTGAAGGCCTGCTGCGCCTGGGCATTGCCCTTCAGAGTGGGAAGGTCCTGCAGCTTCTGGGTCAGCTTGGCCTGGTCCAGCGTCAGGCGGTAGTGGTGCACGGCCACGCCGTCGAAGGTGGTGTCGCCCAGGTCTTTGACGTCCTTGGCCGAGCCCAGCAGCTGGCTGGCGTTGAGGGGATCGGGCTCGCTCAGCTGATCGCTCAGGCTGGTCGACTGGGCGGCCGACCATTTTCCGGTCAGCGGGTTGCGCACGTAGCCCTTTCCGCCCACCAGGATCTCCTCGGTGGTGGCCGTGAGGCCACCCAGGTGGCTGGTCATGCTGGCGTGCATCCGGTCCGGAAACTGGACCTCGCCGGTGCCTTTCAGGCTGATCGCCAGGTTGCCGGCGGCGGCGCCGGTACCCTCCTGGTTGAGGAGCAGGGCCAGAGCAGGCGGCAGCTGCATGGTGACCGTCCCGTTCACGTCGAACTTCGCGGACTGGAGCTGGCTCATCTTCTGCGCCGCGGCGGCCAGTGCCTGCCCGGGGGTCTCCGACTGCGCGAAGGGCGCGGCGCACGCCGCCAGCGCGGTGGATCCCAGCAGGACGGCGAGCAGACGCTTCATGGCAGCTCCTGACGGATACAAGCCCTGCCGGCGACGCGAACCTGCGCCGGCGTCACAAGACTCCTGCCTCTGCCAGGCGCGGATCGATCCAGTCGCGGAGCTGAGACAGGTCGGTGATGGTGTGGCTGGCGGCGATGCCATCGACCATGCGGCCGTGAGCGTGCCGCAGCCAGATTCCCGGGATCCCGGCCGCCAATGCACCCGCGACGTCGGTGTCGAGCCGGTCCCCGACCATGCACGTCGCCTGCAGGGCGAGGTCGAGCCGGCGGGCGGCCTCGCGGAAGATGGCGGGATCAGGCTTGGCGGCGCCGAAGTCACGTGAGGTCACGATGGCGTCGACATAGGGGCGCAGGGCGGCGCCTTCGAGCACCTGCCAGACCTCCGCGTCTCCCGATCCGACGGTGTTGGAGACGACGCCGATGCGCGCCCGGGGGCGCAGCCATCGGAGCAGGTCGAGGGCGTGGGCGACCGGCGTCAGCGTCATCTCCCACAGGTGCTTGCCGGGCTCTTCCACCAGGAGCGTGTCCCCCAGGTCGAAGAGGACCCCGGCGATGCGCGGCGCGCTCACTTCCCGGCGGTGACGGCGGGCTCGCGGGCCCGCAACTGGCCGCAGGCGGCGTCGATGTCCAGGCCGCGGGTGGCCCGAATCGTGGTCGAGACCCCAGCTGCCTGGAGCACGCCCTGGAAGGCGAGCGCCTGCTGGCGTGACGGCGGCGCCAGGGCGCTGCCGGCGATGGGATTCATGGGGATCAGGTTGACGTGGCTGAGAGGATGGCGGACGACGGCGGTAAGCCGCCGAGCCTGCTCCAGGCTGTCGTTGACCCCCGCCAGGAGCACGTACTCGTAGCTGACGCGGCGGCCGGTCCGGTTGGCGTGCGCCCGGGCGGCGGCGACCACCGACGCGATCGAGTACTTGCGGTTGACCGGAATCATGCGGCTTCGGAGCGCGTCGTCGGGCGCGTGCAGCGAGATGGCCAGGTTGACGGGCATGCCCTCGGCGCCCAGGCGCTCGATGAAGGGCACCAGCCCTATGGTCGAGACGGTGACCCGTCGCGGGCTGAAGTTGAGGGTGTCGGAACGCGACCAGCGGCGGATCGCTCCGACCACCGGGCCGTAGTTGTTGAGCGGTTCGCCCATCCCCATGAAGACCACGTTGGTCACGGCCCGCTGCTCGAGAGTCAGGTGGCGGGAGACCTCCAGCAGCTGGTCGACGATCTCGGCTTCCGTAAGGTTGCGGTCGAACCCGGACTGGCCGGTGGCGCAGAAGCTGCACCCGATCGGGCAGCCGACCTGGGAGCTGACGCAGATGGTGGTCCTGGCCCGCCGGCCGGCGCCGGCCGGATAGTGCATCACCACGGTCTCCACCGTGCGCCCGTCCTCCAGCCCGAAGAGGTACTTGGCGGTGAGGCCCTCGTCCGCCTGGCGGCGGCGGCGGACGTGGAGGGTGCTGAACCGGAAGGCCGATCCCAGGCGGGACCGGGTGGCGGCCGGCAGCGTGCGCATCTCCTCGAAGGAGGACACCCTCCGGCGCCAGAACCAGTCCCTGGCCTGCGCGGCCCGGTAGGGCGCGTCGCCGGCCGCGAGCAGCGGGCGTGCCACCTCCTCAAGCTCGGCGGTCGAAAACGGACTCAGGGGGCGGTCAGTTGTTGCGACGGCTTCCCATCACGAGCGAGGCGTAATAGAGGAGCGTCAGGATCCCGCCCAGCAGCGCCACCCAGTAGGTGAAGGCCGCGGCGCGCAGCATCCGGCGCGCCCCCTCCTGCTCCTCAGGGAAGATCGCGCCACTGTCCCGGAGCAGCCCGAGAGCGCGATGGCTCGCGTTCAGCTCCACCGGCGTCGTGACGAGCTGGAAGAGCACCACCGCGGTGAACAGCAGCAGACCGAAGAAGGCGACGTAGAAGCCCAGGCTGGCGGCGCCCCTCGTGATCCAGGACAGCACCAGTCCCACCATCACGATCATGGGACCGAGCTGCGACCCCAGGTTGGCGGCGGGCACGAGCCCGGAGCGAAAGCGCATCGGCGCGTAGCCGAGGGCGTCCTGCTGGGCGTGCCCGATCTCGTGGGCAACTACGGCCTCTGAGGCGACCGAGGTTCCGGCAGCCACCGAGCGGGACAGGTTGAGGGTCTTGGTCCGGGGATCATAGTTGTCGGTCAGGTCACCGTCGATGACCTGGACCTGCACGTGGCTCAAGCCGCTGTTGGTGAGCAGGCGCCGCGCCACCTCGACCCCGCTCAGCCCGCTGGAGTTGCGGACCTGGGAGTAGCGGGCGTAGGTGCGCTTGACCCAGTTGCTGGCCAGGAGGCTGAGCGCCATGATCGGGAGCCCGACGAAGAGGAAATAGGTCCAGAAGCCGCCACCGTAGAACAGCATCGCTTTCTCCTCTCCTCCTGTCCTCGCTGCTGGGATTCTACCCGCCGTCCAGGCCCTTCAAGCGCCCGGGCCTGGCGCCCTATGGCCGCCACAAATAGTGAAAGGTCCTGTTCAGAGAGTCGTTTCACCCACATCGAACCGGGATTGAGACGCATGGACGAGCAGCACCTGAGCATGTCGGAGGTTTTCACCCTCTTCGGCCGCCATACCGAAGACACGCGCTGGGTGGCCTCGGCGGATTCCCAGGAGTACCTGGCCGTGGTCCTCTACCTGGTGCAGCGCAACGGCACCCGCTGACCCTCGACGCGCCCGACTTAATCTGATATTCTAGTTATCAGAAAATCGGCCAAGGACTGATCCGCCAAATGTCTGAGAAGCTGACACTCACGGAACTGTTCTCACTCTTCGGCCGCACCGCCGACGATACCCGCTGGGTCGGCTCCGCCGACTCGGAGGAGTACCTGGCGGTGGTCACTTACCTCGTCCAGCGCTCCAACCACCGCTAGGAACCGTTCCGGCGCGCGTTATAGGGCCATGCGCGGGCTTGGACGATCGGCGCTCGGGGTCGCCCGGCGCTTCAGGCGAGCCGTCGAGGACCGGGGCGGGCAGGCGATGATCGAGTACGCTCTCATCGTCTCCCTAATCGTGATCGTGGTCCTGGTCGTCCTGATCGTGCTCGGGAACACGGTCAAAAATACGTACTGCAACATCGAGTCGGCAGTAGTCAGCGCCTAGGCCTAGCCGCTCTCGGCCGCGGTCACACCGACCACGGTCGCCGGATTGCCCAGCACTATCGCGTGCGGCGGAACGTCCGAGGCGACTACCGCGGCCCAGCGAACCAGCGCCCCCTCCCCCACCGTCACACCCTTGAGGATGGTGGCCTTGCCCTGGATCCGGGCGCCCGACGCGATCCGGATCGGGCGGCGGTCCGGTTCCGCTCCCCTCTGACGCCGGGCCGGGTCGGTGGGGTGGAAGTCGGTGTCGACCAGCAGGCAGGGCCCGAGGACCGCGCCGGCCTCGACCGTTATCCCGGCGGCGGCCATCAGGCCGGCGCCGTCGATCTCAACCCGGTCGCCGATCACGACCTCGACTTGTGGGCGGAAGGTGAGGATGGCCGTCCGACCACAGGCATCGTGGATCACGACGTCGCGACCGAAGCGAACCAGGCCGGGTCCGCGGATTCGCAGTCCGAGCGGACCGCGAAAACCGGGTCCGAAACGATGGCGCCGGTAGCGCAGCCGTAGATACCAGGCGGCGAGATTCACCAGGACGGCCTCAGCGGAGAAAGGGGTTCTGCCCGGGAAGGGATTTGAACCCTTACAAGCTTGCGCTCACAGCCCCCTCAAAGCTGCGTGTCTACCAATTCCACCACCCGGGCGGGCGCAGGCTATTCTACCCAGCCGGGCTGAGGGCGGGAGGCGGCCACGGGCGGGCCGCGTGCGGGCCGTCCGCGAGCGGCAAATAGGCCGGTAGGTCTGTAACAAGCGTCGTAACCCCATCTTCGTAGGGTTGGAACGGGTCGTGCCGGCCCCGCTGCGAGCCCTGGGGCACGTGACCCTGGCGCGACAGACCGTTATCACTTCGTAAAGAGGCGATCGTAAGGAATGCCGGAGCCCAGTCTTATACCGATGCGGGATCACGCTGAGTCGCAAATCCCGCAGCTACAAATTCACGGCGGCCGGTCGGCAATGCGACGGGCGCTGCAGGCCGGCAAAGAGGGGTTTACGATCGTCAATCGCTACCGGATCCTGATCGTCGACGACGATGCCATGGCCCGGGAGATCCTCCGCCGGATCCTCGAGCATTCCGGCTACGAGGTCATGACCGCGGGCAGCGGTCCCGAAGCGCTGCGCAAGCTGCACGAGGGGATCCCGCACCTGGTCGTGGTCGACCTGATGATGCCCGAGATGGACGGGTTCGAGCTCTGCCGCCGGATCAAGAGCCACCTGGACGTCCCGATCATGATCCTGAGCGCGGTGGCCGCCGTCGAGAGCAAGGTGGAAGGCCTGCAGATGTACGCCGAGGATTACGTCGTCAAGCCCTTCGAGAAAGAAGAGCTGGTGGCGCGCGTGCAGCGGGTCCTGCGCCGCTACGGTGAGTCCGCCGGCGTGGAGCAGCCCGAGGTGGTCATCGACCAGGACCTGCAGATCAACTTCGTCCAGCACTGGGCCAGGGTCAAGGGCAAGCAGGTGACCCTGACGCCGACCGAGTCGAAGCTGCTCTTCCTGCTGGTGCGCAACGCCGGGCGGGTGGTGACCAACGAAACGCTCCTGGCCAAGGCCTGGGCCGGCGACGAGGAAGCCTACGAGGAAGGGCTGCGGGTGCACATCTCGCGGCTCCGAAGCAAGATCGAGCCGAGCCCTTCGAAGCCGGTCTACATCCAGACCAAGCGCGGGGTCGGCTACCGCTTCACCGCCAAGGTGACCTACCCGGCCGGCCAGGAACCCATGGCGCTGGCGGGATGAGCATGCTGAAGACCGTCGCCCTGGGACTCATCGTCTTCGCCGCCTCGTTGCCCCTGTGGCACTAGACTTACGCGCCCCTGGCTCGCCACCGCTGACGCGGCGTCTCGCTCTCTAAAGCTGGCTACACTCACGAGATGCCGCACTGGCTGGCCCTCTCGATCACCGTCTTCGGCGTCATCTTCGTGCTCGAGCTTCCCGACAAGACCGCGGTCGCGGCTCTGCTGCTGGCCACCCGTCACCACCCGGTCCCTGTCTTTGTCGGCACCGCCGCGGCCTTCGTGGTCCAGAGCGCGGTGGCCGTCTTCGCCGGGACGATCTTCGCCCTGCTGCCCCGGGAGCCGGTCCGGATCGGCGCCGGCCTCCTCTTTCTGGTCATGGCCGGGGTGCTCGTCCGGCGCAACCTGCGGCACGAGGAGGCCGAGGAGGAATCGCAGATCGCCCGCCAGGAACCACGCCACCGGCGGGCCGCCGTCACCGCATTCTCCGTCGTCTTCGTCGCCGAGTGGGGAGACCTGACCCAGCTGGCCACCGCCGCCCTGCAGGCCCGCTACCGCGACGCGGTGGTGGTCTTCTCGGCCTCGACGGCCGCACTCTGGGCCGTCAGCGCACTGGCGGTGGCGCTGGGCAACCGCCTCGGCGCGCTGGTCCCCGAGGTCCCCCTGCAGTGGGCTGCCGCCGCCGTGATGGTCGCAATCGCGCTGCTCTTGATCAGCGGACTTCTCGGGTAGTAGAGCGAGACGCCGCGCCAGCTTGGAGTCTACGAGCCCGCAGGGCGAGTCGCGCTTTCGCGCGCAAGCGCCGGCGCCGGAGGCAGCGAACGTGCAAGGCAAGCGAGCTGCGTCAAATTTTGCTGCTCGCGCCCCGCGGAGCTGCCGGAGGCACAACCGGCGCGCGTAAGTCTCTGGACTCGAAGCGATCACGCCGCAGGCGGTAGCGCGACCGCATCGGGCAGGGCCCGCTGCGGAATCGTGAAACTGAAGGTGCTGCCCTGGCCGGGCAGGCTTTCCACCCAGATGCGGCCGCCGTGCATCTCCACCAGCTGGCGGCAGATGGCCAGCCCCAGCCCGGTCCCCTGGTACTTGCCGCTGATCCCGCTCCTTCCCTGCTGAAAGCTCTCGAAGATCCGCTCCTGGTCTTCGAGCGGCACCCCGATCCCGGTGTCGCGGACGCTGACCTTCAGGTCCACGCCCTGCCGCTCGATTCGCAGGTGGACGCTGCCGGTATCGGTGAACTTGATCGCGTTCCCGAGCAGGTTGAGCAGGACCTGCTTGATCTTGGGCCCATCGCCGAAGACCTGGCCGACGTCGGAAAGGACGTCGCTCTCCAGCTCCAGCTTCCTGGTCCGGGCCAGCGAGCGCACGCCCTCCACGCATTCGCCGGCCAGCTCGGCGACGTCGATCGCGCCACGATGGAGCTGCGCCTTGCCAGCTTCCAGCTTGGAGATGTCCAGCAGGTCGTTGATCAGGGTGAGAAGGTGGCGGCCGTTCTGGCTGATGATCTCGACGTCCTGCCGCTGCTCGGCACTGAGCGAGCCGCCATCGCCTTCCAGCAGAAGCTGTGAGAACCCCAGGATGGAGTTGAGCGGCGTGCGCAGCTCGTGCGACATGTTGGCCAGGAACTCGGCCTTGTGCTGGTTGGCGCGGTTCAGCTCGGCGTTGACGGCCTCCAGGCGAGCGGTCTGCTCGGTGGAGAGATGGAAGAGATGGGCTTCCTGGATGGCGGTGGCGGCGTGCTGCGCGAACAGCATCAGCAGCTCGATGGTGTTCCTGTCCAGCGGCCGGCGATGGTAGACGGCGAGCACGCCCAGCAGCTGGTCCTGCAGCAGCAGGGGGAAGCCGGCGAAGGCAGCGATCCGCTCCTCTTCGAGCCAGGGCCTGAGCAGGACCTGGCGATGGTGCAGCGGGTCGTTGGTCACGATCGGAACCCGAAGCTCCGCGACCTGCCCCACCTCCGCCTCCCCGCGGGAGAGCGGCGAGTCCAGCGGTGGCGGTGACTGCGTCCGGTGCTGGCTGGCGCGCCGGTAGAGGCTGCCATCCAGCGGTTCGTAGAGCCAGATCTCGGCCACGCTGACGTCGAGGTACTCGATCAGCGAGGAAGCCATGCTGTCGAGCAGCTCCGGCTCGAACAGCTTACGGTTCATCCGGTCGATCGAGTGGTTGAGGAGGGCGAGTCGCCGGGCGCGCTGCTCCGCCTCCTCGAACAGGCGCAGGTTGCGCAGGGCGGCGGCCAGCTGCTGGCCGAGCAGCTCGAGCGCCTCCTGCTCCCACCGGGTGAGCTGGCGAAAAGCCTCGTCTCCGGCCAGGAAGAGGACCCCGCGCACGGTGCCCTCCAGCAGGATCGGCGTGCCCACCACGACGGCCGCCTCAACGCCCGGAAGCTCTCCCTGATCGCGCAGGGGCGCCCCGGTGATGGTCAGCGTCCGCCGCTCCTCGAGGACCCTGCCGATGATCCCGCCGCCCGGGGTGATGTCGAGCCCGGTCAGCGCCGCCGGCATCCGGACCACGGCCCGGATCGTGAAGCCTGCCTCATCCGCCTCGCGCAGCGCCACCGCGCCCCGCTCCATCTGCAGCAGCTCCATACCGCAGCGGATGACGGTGTGCAGGATCCTGCCGGGATCGAGCTCGCCCACCAGCTCGTTCAGCACCTGGCGCAGCTGCTCGGTCTGGGCCAGGCGGCGCCGCGTGCCCCTGATCTCGTGGTTCATGCCGCGCACCGCCGCCCCCAGGCCGGTGAAGCCGGAAACCGTGGGCACGGCCCGCAGGAAGGTATCGCGAATCGAGACCGCGACGTCCAGACCGACCAGCTGGAAGAGCATCAGGCCGGCGATGAAGTAAAGGCTGGTGACGATACCTCCCCACAACTCGAAGCGGAAGATGGCCTCGGCTGCGACCAGGGCATAGAGGAGGAAGGGCAGCTGAGACGAAGACTGATAGAAGAGCACGATCCAGCCGCTGACCACGACGTGGTCGAGCGCCAGGAGCAGGATGGCGACCCGGGTCGTGAGGCGCCAGGAGGGATTGGCCTGCGCCATCAGGATCGGGATGCTGTCGTAGAGGGCGACCACTCCGGCCAGCGCTCCGACCGCGGCCACGGATCGCGAGGGCAGGACGGCAGCCATGGCCGCGGGCACCAGGAGGGCGCCCAAGCGGAGGGCGACGAGCTGCCTGTCCAAGGCAGTCAACGACGGGCTCCCTACGCGGCCTGGGGGGACTGGAGATTGTTGATCATCTCGAGGAAGCGATCGCGGCCGAAGTCGCCCTTCTGGATGATCGTCTGGATGTTGCCCTGCAGGCGTTCACGGTCCTCGCTGCTCACGTTCTTGGCCGTGTAGATGAGGATCGGGATCTGGCTGCCGGCGGGATCCTCTCGGAGCTTGGAGACCACCTCGAAGCCGTCCACGTCGGGCATCATCAGGTCGAGGATGATCAGGTCCGGCTTCTTTTTCAGCGCCACATCGAGGCCGGCCTTGCCGCCGTCGGCGACCAGGACCTCCATGTTGAAGGGCTTGAGCATGGCCTTGACCAGCCGGATGTTCTGCGGATCGTCGTCGACGATCAGGATGGTGGCGGGCGTCTTGCGGCCGCGCTTGCCGTCGGCCAGGAGGTCGAACTTGACCATCATCTGAAGCAGCTGCTGGCGGTCGATGGGCTTGGTCAGGAAGTCGGCCTGGCCGATGTCGAAGCCGAGCGATTCCTTGTTGACCTTGGAGGTGAGCACCACCGGGATCTCCCGGGTCTTGGACTCCCGCTTGAGGTCGTAGAGCAGGCCGGAGCCGCCGTTGGGTGGCAGCTGGGTGTCGATCAGGACCGCCAGAGGCTGCAGCTGCACGGCCTTCTTCAAGGCCTCCTGGGCGCTGGCCGCGATCACCACCTCGTAACCCGCGTGGCTCAAGAAGGGCTCGATCCGGTCCCGCACCGAGGGGTCGTTGTCCGCCACCAGGATCACCGGCGCCTTGGAGCTGGGCCCACCGGCCGGCGGCACCAGCTGCACCGGACGCTCCTGGATGCCGGCCTCCTGCTTGGCGAACTCGATCAGCTCCCGGATGTGCTCCACCAGCCGCTTTCCGCTCTCGTTGATGTGCTGGACGAACTCCCGCCGCTCCTCGGGCGTGGTCTTGTTGGTGCGCTCGTCGAGCAGGATCTCGCTG
>Ga0209805_1001776_pt1 | contig 12806 bp, 15 predicted proteins | sample GraSoiAngelo_148_FD_185905 | JGI IMG/M metagenome (GOLD analysis project Ga0209805, IMG submission 185905) | Grasslands soil microbial communities from the Angelo Coastal Reserve, California, USA - 14_1009_09_20cm (SPAdes) (version 2) | ecosystem: Environmental > Terrestrial > Soil > Grasslands ... | reverse complement strand
ATCTCCTCCGGCAAAAGGTCGGCGGGCAGCAGGCTGGGACGGGCCCGGCTGCCCGGACGCTGGGTAGTCGACTTCTGCGGCTGCCGGGACTCCGTTACGGGCCCCGAGGTACGGAGTGCAAGTCCCATTGTGCCTAGGCGGCCAACTGGCGGGACTCAATGCCCATGTCGACCCCTGAGCGGATCGAGCACGGAGTGTGACGATCGGGCGAAGTCCGGATACCGCGTTATCGTTCGGTGACCCCTCAGCAGCAGGTCCCAAGCCTCTGCTAGCACCTGGATACCGCTATGCACTAGATCCTTGGCTCGATCGTTCGCGCGGTCAATGACGGGAGACGCAAGCATTCGGACAAGCGGCACTGCCCGAAAGGGCAGCGACTTCGAGCTTCCAGGGGGCGGTCAGCCGCCCCTCTTGATACAGCGCAGGAAGAGGAAGTTGGGGATGCGCCGCCAGCGGCCCTCGCCGGCGGTGCGCTCCCGGGTACGGTCTGGCCGCGGCGGTTCGCGAAGGCTCTCGATGAGCAGGCCCGCGGACTCGAAGGCCCGCGCGTAGGCCTCGAGCGGATAGGCCCAGCCGGTGAAGGTGAAGGCCAGGCCGCCGCGCTCGACCGGGACCTCGATCCGTCGCGGCTCCAGGTACGACCCCTCGATGACGAAGCGGGCGTCGTCCTTGTGACTCTCGAAGGAGCCGGAGTCGGCCAGGGGATGAGTAACGCCGATGCAGAAACGGCCGGATGGTCCGAGCACACGAGCCGCCTCACGCACGGCGGCGGGCATGTCCTCGACGTCCATCAGGACCATGTAGGCGACTACCAGGTCGAATTCGCCGTCGGCAAAGGGAAGCCGGGTCGAGTCCGCGACCTGGTAGCGTCCCCCCGGGTCCGCCTGCTGGGCGTGCCCGACCAGCGTGGGCGAGACGTCCGTGGCCACCAGGTGGTGGCCGCGGCTTCGGAGGTCGCGCGAGGTGCGCCCTTCACCGCAGCCGATCTCCAGCGTCCGCCGTCCCGGCGGCGGGACGATCTCGTCGAAGAACCGATCGCGATAGTCCCAGTAGGCGTCGTGCTCCGGGGTGCGGGCCCAGCGCAGCCAGCGGTCCGCCACGTCCTCGAAGCCGCGCCCGTGGCCCGCGCCCGCATCCATGCTCCAGTAGAGTAGCCCGGTGGCGGATCGGCGGGTCTTCCTCACCGGGCGCCGCTGGGAGGCGCTGGTCGGGTACGCCCGGGCGGTGCGGGTGGGGCCGGCGATCGAGGTCTCGGGATGCGCCCCGACCGCAGCCGATGGCTCCACGGTGGGGGAGGGCGACCTCTACCTGCAGACGCGGCAGTGCCTGCGCGTGATCGAGGAGGCGCTTGCCGGTGTCGGAGCCGGCCTGGAGGACGTGACCCGGACCCGGATCTTCACCACGGCGCCTCGCCGCTGGCGGCAGATCGGCAAGGCGCACAGCGAGGTCTTCGGGGCGATCAAGCCGGTGACCGCGCTGATCGGGGTGCGCGGCTTCCTGGATCCCAGGTGGCTGGTCGAGATCGAGGCCACCGCGTACCGGGTCGAGTAGCCGTCGCCGCATCCTTACTTATCTGTCGCGACTCCTCTGCAGGGCGGGGAGGAGGGATGGAGTCTTTGACAGACAGCTGTCAATACTGATTCGTATATTGGTCGCGGATTAACGGGGCGGGCGTGGAAACAGGTGTGATCGGAAGGCGCGAGAGGCTGGTGGAGGAGCTAGTCGGGCCTGCCTTTGATCCGAGGCTGGAGGAGCCGCTTCAACTCCTGGCGATCGATGAACGTCCGCTGGTCGCCCATCTTCTGCCAGCGCTGGAGCTTGCCCTGCTGCAGGTACTTGAAGATCACGCTGCGGGACAGCCGGAACTCGGAGGACGCCTTGCTGATCGGGATCAGGTCGGGCTCAGCCACCGCCCGTATCGTAAAGGCTGCGCCCGACCACGGGTGTCCACGGTCGTCCACTGACCGGGTATGCTGGAAGCCGGGTGGGCAGGGGAGCGACTCCGGTGGTGGTGATTCGGGTGGGAACCCCGGTGGAGCGCGCCTTTGCGGGCTTCGCTCACCATGTCTGGCGCTGCCAGGCCTGTACCGGCGGGCTCTGCCTGCTGGCGCTGGGGCAGTCTCCACCCCAGCTGTGCCGCGAGGGCCGCTGGCGGCTCGTCAACGTGCGCCGGCTCTGGAACCCGGGCGTCCCGATCACGATCCGGCGCCGGGGCCGCACGCGGCTGTTCGGGGCCTGGGACCGCGAAGAAAACGGGCAGACGGCGACCATAGGTGCGTCTACAGCGGCAAGGAAGCCTGGGGGTCGATGAGGGCGTCGCGCAGCTGGGCCGGCGAGATGTTGCCGCCGCTCAGGATCAGGGCGATCCGCTTGCCTCTCAGGCGATCGCCCAGGCGGAGCGCGGCCGCGAGCGAAGCGGCGCCGGCGGGCTCGGTGAGGTTGCGCGTGGTCTCGATCATGGAGCGCACCGCCGAGCGGATCTCGGCGTCGGAGACCAGGATGAACTCGTCGAGCATCTCCCAGAGGATGCGCTGGGGCAGGGCGAAGGCGGTTCGGGTGGCCAGGCCCTCGGCGAAGGTGTCGCAGCGGTCCTCGAGCAATCGCTGGGCGGACCAGGAGCGGTGGGCGGCCGGGGCCGCGGACGACTGGACGCCGATCACCGACAGCCGCGGATTGATGGTCTTGCCGGCGATACAGGCTCCGGCGGCGCCGCTGCCGCCGCCGATGGGCACGATGATCACCTCGACGTCGGGCCGTTCCTCGAGGATCTCCACGGTGTAGGTGGCAACCCCGGCGATGAGGAGCGGCTCGTTGCCACTGTGGACGTAGCGGTAGCCGCGTTCCTGGGCCAGGCGCTCGCAATGCTCGCGGGCTTCGTCGAAATCGCGCCCGACGGCGACCACCTCCGCCCCCAGGCCCCGCATCGAGGCCAGCTTGACGGGGTTGGCGCCTTCCGGCACGCAGACCACCGCGGGGACGTCGAAGAGCTGCGCGGCGTAGGCGATGGACTGGCCGTGGTTGCCGGTCGAAGCGCAGATCACGCCGCGTTCGCGCTCGCCGGGGCTCAGCCTCGATACCAGGTTGACCCCGCCGCGCACCTTGAAGGCCCCCACCGGCAGGTGGTTCTCGTGCTTGACCCAGGTCTCGGTCCCGGTCAGGCCGTCGAGCGCGGGATATCGGTAGAGGGGCGTGGGCCGCAGGTAGGGACGGATGCGGCGACGGGCGTCGAGGACGTCCGGGAGGGTGGGGATCTCGGTCAGCGTCGCCTGCGCCTGGGCCTGCGCCACGCCCCTCATAGTAGGTAGTGTGAGGTGATGCGGCTGATCCGCAGCCTGGCCCATCCTCTGTTGGGGGCGGTCTTCGTCAACGGCGGGCTGAGCGTCCTGCAGGATCCGGCGCCTCGCGCCAAGCTCGCAGCCCCGGTCGTGGAAAGGGTGGCCTCGATGGTGCCCTTCGCGCCCACCGACCCGGTGGAGGCCGTCAGGTTGAACGCCATGCTCCACGTCGGCGCCGGCGGGATGCTCGCGGCCGGGATTGCGCCGCGGCTGGCCGCCGCCGCGCTCGCTGGGTCAACGGTGCTGACCACGCTCGGGGGCCATCGCTTCTGGGAAGTCACCGACCCCAAGCAGCGGGGGATGCAGCGCACGCATTTCCTGAAGAATGCCGCCATCCTGGGCGGATTGCTGCTGGCGGCGCTCGACTAGTCGAAAAGCAGGTCCACGTCGGCGGCGTAGCCGTTCCAGGCAAGGTGGAAGCGCCAGCACCCAGGAGTGGGGACCCAGACGCCGCTGGGATAGATCTCGCCGGGCCCGGAGTTGTCAGGCTGGCTGAAACGGGAGGTCGGCCCCGCGGCTCCCAGCGGATGACCGTCCGCCTCCAGCGTCTGTCCGCCGCGAGGCGCCCGCACGTACCACAGGATCTTGTTGCCGTCGGCCCCGGAATGGAGCGGGTAGGAGAAGAGGTAGCCCATCGCCAGGTCGGGGGTGGCGATCACGTAGTTGAGATTGGCCGGGGCGTTCTCGCTGGCCCAGGAAGGAATCGCCCCGTTGTAGATGGGCGCGCTGCCGCAGCCGGAGGAGACGACGCGGGCTCCGGGCGGCCGCGTGGGAGAGGCTCCGACGATCGGCGCCGGTGTGGCCCCGGCCACAGGGGTGGCGGGCGCCGCGGCGGTGCGATCCCCCGACTGGGCCGTGGGGCCGCAGCCGCAGAGGAAGATCAGGGCGGCCGCGGCCGCGACCAAGGGTGCCCGGGGCATCGTCTTCGGATACACCGCCGCCGCCCGGCCGGTTCCATAGAATGCGACTCCGTGGACCAGAGGATAGAGCGCCTGCGCCAGCTGATCGAGGTAGTGGACCGGCTGCGCGGGCCCGGCGGGTGTCCCTGGGACCGCGAGCAGACCCACCTCAGCCTGCGCTCCACCCTGCTCGAGGAGGCCTACGAAGTGCTGGAGACGATCGACGAAGGGTCGATGCCGCGGCTGGAGGAGGAGCTGGGCGACCTCCTTTTGCAGGTCCTGATGCAGGGCGACGTGGCCGAGAGGGTGCGCGAGAAGCTGGTCCGGCGCCACCCGCACGTGTTCGGCGACGTGGTGGTCGATGGCGCTGACGAGGTGGTGCGCAACTGGGAGGCGCTGAAGGCGCGCGAGTACCAGCGGGAGTCGGCTCTGGACGGCGTCCAGAGGTCGCTCCCTGCGCTGCAGTGGGCCTGGTCGCTGCAGAAGCGGGCGGCCAACGTGGGCTTCGACTGGCGGGAGGTCGAAGGGGCGCTGGAGAAGGTGCGGGAGGAGCTGGGCGAGCTGCGCGAGGCGCGGACCCCGGAGGAGAGGGAAGGCGAGTTCGGCGACCTGCTGTTCACCATGGTCAACGTGGCCCGCAAGATGGGGATCAATCCGGAGGACGCGCTGCGCGGCACGACCGGACGCTTCGAGGCGCGTTTTCGGCTGATGGAAGAGGCGCTCCGCCGCGAGGGGCGGTCGATGTCCGAGCTGTCGATCGAGGAGGCGGACCGCTACTGGGAAGCCGCGAAGGCCCGATGACCCGATCTTGCAGCCTTGCCAAGCCGGGGAGCCTTGCCTATAATGCAACCCGTTTTCCGGGTCGCCGTGGCCATCACCCATCCCCCAACGAGTCTTGAGCAGCATCCAGCCAAAAACGTCCCGCGCGAGAGTTCATCTTTCCGCGCCTGACCGGTTGATCTGGATCGTCGTTGGCGTCATCGTTCTGTGGGGAGTGTGGGCGTTTGGATCGGAGATGCTGCTCAACCTGCGGTTGAACGCGCAGGTCGATGCCCTGCGGGCGCAGAATGCCCGGCTGGCCGATTCCAACGCGCAGACCCTGACCGAGCTCAAGACCGCGGCCTCGGCGGCCGCGATGGAAGAGTCCGCCCGCCAGCAGGGCTATTACCGGCAGGGGGAGCAGGTCTACGTCATCGTCCAACCCAGTCCGAGCGCGGCGCCCGCCCCGAGCGCGAGCGGGACCGCGGGCAGGCCGGCGGCGGCCGGGGCAGCGGCTGCGGGCGGGGCGAAGGGCACGGGCGGGGCGAGCGGCGCGGGCGGCGCGAATGCGAGGGGGAGCGTCGACGGCGGCGAGACGGCGTGGGGAGCGATCATCAAATGGTGGAGGCAGGTATGGCATTAGGCATGGCAAAAGGAGGCATCGGGGGCTAAGTGGCACTGACCGTAGGAACGGTGGTGGAAGGCACCGTAGTGGGGATCACGAATTTCGGCGCGTTCGTCCAGATCGAAGGAGCAGGCACCGGGCTCATCCACATCTCGGAAATCGCCAACGAGTACGTCCGCGATGTGAACAACCACCTGAAGATGAACGAGAAGGTCAAGGTGAAGGTGCTCAACGTCGACCCGAGCAACGGCAAGGTGGACCTCTCCTTGAAGCAGGCCGCGGCGCCGTCGACGCCGGGGCTGAGCGCGCCGCCCATGCTGCCACGCTCTTACCGTCGGGGCGGACGCGGCAAGCGGGAGCTGCCCGAGGGCCCGATCCGGTGTTCGAGGAGAAGCTCTCCAAGTTCTTGAAGAGCTCGGAGGAGCGCCTCCTGGACATCAAGCGGAACATCGAGGCCAAGCGAGGGGGACGCTTCAAGTAAGGGCCGGCTGAGCGCGAGCGGCCGGCCCCCTGGGCTGCCTGACGAAGAGCTGCCGGACGGCTTGACGAGCCGGTTGGGGCACGCCTAGAATGGCCGGGCGGCGTGGAGCAGTGGAAGCTCGTCGGGCTCATAACCCGAAGGTCGCCAGTTCGAATCTGGCCGCCGCAACCATCAAACACCATGCGGGAGCCTGCGGGCTCCCGCTTTCATTCAGGGCCGGTTGGCATGCGGCCCGTCACGATGGCCCACTCCGTGCGCTGGGTCAGGCTCCCGCCGGGGTCTTCGGCCAGCTTCTCCTCGAGGCTCTGCAGGCCGAGGCGGTACTCGAGCGGAGGCAGCAGCGTCAGCGTCGAGATGTAGCGTCCGCGCACCCGGTCGACCACCTCCGCCAGCGAGACCTCGCCCACCTGTTCCTCGATCGTCGTCGTCACCGTCGAGAAGCCGGCGCGGCTGAGCTCGCGCTCCAGGACCCGATGGTCGGGGAAGCGCGCCCGATCGATCTGAGGGATGCTGGGGAAGAAGGGGTTGAGGTAGAAGCTGTCGATGTAGGGATGGGTGAAGGTCCAGATGGTGAGGCACCCGCCGGGCTTCAGGATGCGGCCGGCTTCGCGGAAGGCGCGGGTGCGCTGCTTGAGCAGGTGGACGACCATCGACATCAACACCAGGCTGGCCTGGGAGTCACCCAGAGGGAGCCGGTAGGCGCTGCCCGCGTCCCACTGGATGCTGGATGGCCGGCCCTCGCCGCTCTTGGCGCGGGCGACCGCCAGCATGCGCGGCTCGTTGTCGATGCCGAGCAGACGGGCGCGCGTCATCGACGCCATGGCCATCGTCAGCCGTCCGGTGCCGCACCCGACTTCGACCACCAGGTCGTCAGCCGTCAGGCCGGCCGCCCTGAGCATGGCCTGCAGGCGGGCGCGGTCGGCGCTCTTGATCGGGCGAAGGACGTCGTACCGAGGCGCCATCGCGGCGAAGGTCTCGGACATCTTCTGTAAACTAGCGCATGGTCTGCGATGCCGGAGTAGCTCAGTGGTAGAGCAACCGGCCCATACCCGGTATGTCGCAAGTTCAATTCTTGCCTCCGGCACATCACCAGCCCGCCATCAGCAGTCCACCGACCCTCCATCATGAGAAGCCTCGCCGACCGTGTCGGGCGTGACGTCCGGCGGCAGGCCATCCTCCTCCCCGGAGAACGGGTGCTCGCGGCGGTCTCGGGAGGCCCGGACTCGCTCGCTCTCCTTGCCATCCTGCGGGAGCTGGTTCCAGAGCTGGGACTTCACCTGGCCGTGGCGCACTTCGACCACGGCTGGCGGGCCGACAGCCAGGAGGACGCGCGCTTCACGGCGGAGGTCTCGGCTGGCTGGGGATTGCCCTGCCTGGTCGGCGGCGCGGGCGAGCCGACGGAACAGAGCGAGGATGCCGCGCGCCGGGCCCGCTACGCCTTTCTGCGCCAGGCGGCGCACGAGACCGGGAGCGCGGTCATCGCCCTGGGTCACACCCGGGATGACCAGGCTGAGACCCTGCTGCTCCATCTCCTGCGCGGCAGCGGCTCGCACGGGCTGGCCGCGATGCGGCCGCGCAGCGGCGACCTGGCGCGTCCCCTGCTCACCGTCTCCCGATCCGAGATCGAGGACTACTTGCGCGAGCACCAGCTCGAGCCGCGCCGTGATCCGTCCAATGCCGACATCCGCTATCGGCGCAACCGCCTCCGCCAGCTGGTGATGCCCGCGCTCGACGACTTCGATCCAGCTGCACGCCGGCTCCTGGCCCGGACCGCGGAGATCCTGGCGGAAGAGGACCACCTGCTCGAGGAGCAGGCGGACCGGCTCGATTCATCGCTGCTCGAGGACCGGCAGGCATTCCGGGCCATCCCCGTGGCCCTCCAGCGCCGCCTGCTGCACAGGCTGCGGCCCGAGCTCGCCTTCGCCGACGTGGAGGCGCTTCGCCTCCGTCCAGGTGCGGCAGCCGCGCAGCCCACCGAGGCATCGCCATCCGGGCTAGAGCTGTCAGCCCGGCCCTGCGCATGCGAGCCTGCCACCTTCCGTGCCCGCGACCCCGCCGGTCACGTCGACGGCGACACCCTGGCACCGCCGCTGCGGATCGACTCACGGCGCGCCGGCGACCGGGTTCAGCCGCTCGGCTTTCCACACTCCAAGAGGCTCCAGGACATCCTGGTGGACGCTCGCGTGCCGCGTCACCTCAGGGACGCGCTACCGATCGTCCGTGACGAGCGCGGCATCGTCTGGATCCCGGGGGTGACGGTCGCCGAGGGCCACCGGGTGACCTCCGCAACCAGGCGCCAGCTTCATCTCGAAATCGTGACTTCACGTCCTGGCGATGCGGCCGTGACAACTTCGTGATGGTCACGGGGTTCGCAAAAGACCCGATGCTACAATGGGCGCTGCCATGAGAGGGCAGCGGCGAAACATCATCTATTTCGTCCTGCTCGCTGTTCTGCTCGCGGTGATCTGGGCCAGCTACCGCAGCATCAACCTGGGCACCAGTCCCACCCAGCGATCGCTGAGCGACCTCATCAGCGCCGCCGACAGCGGCACCATCAAGTCCGCAACCATCAAGAGCAGCGGCACCGAGGTCGATTGGACCGATACATCAGGCGATCACAAGACCACCTTCCGCGAGGGCTACCAGATCGAGACCAAGCTGACCGAAGACAAGGTGCCGCTCACGGTCGAGCCGCCGAGCTCGTCGAACGTCCTCCTCAACCTGATCCTGCCCAACATCCTGCTCTTCGTGGTGCTGGGCGGATTCGTCTGGTACATGATGCGCCAGACGCAGAGCGGCAACAACCAGGCCATCTCCTTCGGGCGAAGCCGCGCCCGGCTGCTCACCGGCGACAAGCCGGCGGTCACCTTCAACGACGTCGCCGGGGTCGAGGAGGCCAAGCAGGAGCTGACCGAGATCGTCGAGTTCCTCAAGTTCCCCGACAAGTTCACCGCGCTCGGCGCGCGGATCCCCAAGGGGGTCCTGATGGTCGGCCCTCCGGGCACCGGCAAGACCCTCCTCTCCAAGGCGGTCGCGGGTGAAGCCGGGGTACCCTTCTTCAGCATCTCGGGCTCGGAGTTCGTGGAGATGTTCGTGGGTGTGGGCGCGTCGCGGGTCCGCGACCTCTTCGACCAGGCCAAGAAGAACTCGCCCTGCATCGTCTTCGTGGATGAGATCGACGCCGTCGGCCGCCAGCGCGGCGCCGGCCTGGGCGGCGGCCACGACGAACGCGAGCAGACCCTGAACCAGCTGCTGGTCGAGATGGACGGCTTCGAGACCAACACCCACGTGATCGTGATCGCGGCCACCAACCGGCCGGACGTGCTCGACCCGGCTCTCCTGCGTCCCGGCCGCTTCGACCGGCACGTGACCCTGGACCGCCCCGACATCCGCGGCCGCCGCGCCATCCTCGAGGTCCACGCGCGGAACAAGCCCTTCGACGGGACGGTCGACCTCGAAGTCCTGGCCCGCCAGACGCCCGGCTTCAGCGGCGCCGACCTCAGCAACCTGATCAACGAAGCCGCCATCCTGGCCGCGCGCAGCGACAAGAAGGCGATCGCCCAGCCGGAGCTGGAGGAGGCGATCGCGCGGGTGATCGCGGGACCGGAGCGCAAGTCGCGCATGATCACCGAAAAGGAGAAGAGCGTCATCGCCTATCACGAGATCGGGCACGCCCTGGTGGCCAAGTCGCTGCCTAACGCCGACCCGGTGCACAAGGTTTCGATCATCTCCCGCGGCATGGCCCTCGGCTGGACCCTCCAGCTGCCCACGGAGGACCGCTACCTGGTCTCACGCAGCGAGCTGCAGGACACGATGGCGGTGATGCTGGGGGGCCGGGTGGCCGAGGAGCTGATGCTGAGCGGGGACATGACCTCGGGCGCCTCCGACGACATCGGCAAGGCGACCAAGCTGGCCCGCCGCATGGTCACCGAGTGGGGCATGTCGGAAAAGCTGGGCCCGCTCACCTTCGGCCACAAGGAGGAGCTGGTCTTTCTGGGCCGCGACCTCGGCGAGCAGCGGAACTACAGCGAAGAGGTCGCCGGGGAGATCGACCAGGAGGTGCACCGGCTGGTCGATGCCGCCTATCAGCGGGCCCGCAAGATCCTGACCGAGCGCAAGGACAAGATGGTCTCGCTGGCCGAGTACCTGAAGAAGGAAGAGACGATCGAGGGCTGGCAGATGGACGCCATCCTGAACTCTCCCGACGGCCGGATGCCGGTACCCACCATCGAACCCAAGGTGGAGGCGCCCCGCCCGCCGGTGCTGCAGCCGCAGCCCAAGGACGAGCGGGGGCCGGAGCTGCCGCCGGGCCGCCTGGAGCCGACCCCGGCCTGAGGCAGGCCCCGGGACAGACGCCGGAATCGCGGTCCGCTCCCAGCTAGAATAGAAAGCGAGCGCGGAGGCCATGCCCCGCGACTTATGGACAGACCGACCATCGCCATCGTGGGACCCGGCCGGGCCGGCTCGACGCTGGCCCGTGCCCTGACGGCGAGCGGCTACTACGTCGCCGCCGTGGCCGGGCGCCATCCGGAGCATGCCCGAGCGCTGGCCTACGAGGTGACGGCCCGCCCGGTCTCGACTCCCGCCGCGGCCGCCGCGCTGGCAGAGCTCGTCATCCTGGCCGTCCCGGACGACGCCGTCGCCCAGGTCGCGGCCGGACTGGCCGCGGCGGAGATGGAGTGGGGCGGCAAGCAGGCCGTTCACCTGAGCGGCGCCCAGGATCGGTCGGTCCTGGCCCCGCTCCAGGCGCGTGGCGTAGAGACCGGGGTCTTCCATCCCCTTCAGACCTTCCGCAAGGCCCCCGAAGCCGTCCGCAACCTGCCCGGAACGCTGATCGGCATCGACGCCGATCCGCCGCTGCGCCGGCGGCTGGAGCAGGTGGCCCGCGACCTCAGAGGCGAGCCCTTCGACCTCTCCGGCGTCAACCGCCCCGTTTACCACGCCGCCGCGGTGCTGGTCGCCAACTACGCGATCACCCTGCTGGCGGAGGCCACCGCGCTGATGGAGGAGGCGGGAGTCGAGCGCAAGACCGCCTACCGCGGGCTGACCCGTCTCCTGCTGGGAAGCGCCGGCAACAGCCTGGCCGTCGACGACCCCGCCCAGGCTCTGACCGGTCCCGCCGCGCGCGGGGACCGGGGCACGGTCGCGCGCCACCTGCGGGCGCTCAGCGGCGATCCCGAGCTGCAGGAGATCTACCGCCTGATGGCGGACCGAACCGCAGCGCTCTCGAACAAGGAGGAGAAATGAGCATCACCGTCTCGGACCTGCGCAAGTGGAAGGCGGAGCATCGCCGCTTCACCATGCTCACCGCCTACGACTACACGACTGCCCGCTGGCTGGACCAGGCTCAGATACCGGTGATCCTGGTCGGAGACAGCCTGGGCATGACCATGCTCGGCTACCCGGACACGCTGAGCGTGACCATGGAGGACATGATCCGGCACGGGAGCGCGGTGGTCCGAGGCGCGCCCGGCGCCCTGGTGGTGGGCGACCTTCCCTTCATGACCTATCACGCCGGCCTCGAGGACGCGGTCCGCAATGCCGGGCGATTCCTCCAGGAGGCGCGGGTGCAAGCGGTCAAGATGGAGGGCGGCGGCCGGGTGATCGACTACACCAGGGAGATGACCGGCATGGGCATCCCGGTCATGGGCCACCTGGGTCTGACCCCGACCTTCGTCAACCAGTTCGGCGGCTACCGGGTGCAGGGGCGCAGCGACGAGGCGGCGGAGCGGATCCTGTCGGACGCCCAGGCGCTGGAGGCCGCCGGCGCGTTCGCCGTGGTCCTGGAAGGCGTGCCCAGCGCGCTCGGCGAGCGGGTGACGAAAGCCCTCACCATCCCCACCATCGGGATCGGCGCCGGCCGGCGATGCGACGCCCAGGTGCTGGTGATCCACGACCTCCTCGGCCTGACCACCGGCCACGTGGCCCGCTTCGTCAAGCAGTACGCGCAGATCGGGCCGGCGATGGAGGCCGCCGTCCGGGCCTTCGACCAGGACGTGCGCGAGGGCGCCTTCCCCACTCCTGAGCACGAGTACAGCAACACCGCCCGCTGAGAGGATGCAGGTCGTCACGCAGGCCCAGGCCGTCCAGCAGCAGGCGCTGGCCTGGCGGGCGGCGGGCGACGACGTGGGGCTGGTCCCGACCATGGGCGCTCTCCACGCCGGCCACGAGAGCCTGGTGCGACGGGCCCGCCGGGAGAACCGCCGGGTGGTGGCGAGCATCTTCGTCAATCCCCTGCAGTTCTCACCGGGCGAGGACCTGGCCCGCTATCCCCGGCCGATCCAAAGGGATCTCGAGGTCCTGGAAGGGCTGGGGGTGGACGCCGTCTTCCAGCCGGAGCTGGACCAGATCTACCCGGCGTCCTTCAGAACCCATGTCGACCCCGGGCCCTGGGGCGAGGTGCTTGAGGGGCGCAGCCGTCCCGGGCATTTCCGTGGGGTGCTGACCGTGGTGCTCAAGCTCCTCGAGCTGGCCCGGCCGTCGCGGGCCTACTTCGGACAGAAGGACGCCCAGCAGCTGCTGCTGGTGCGGCAGCTGGTACGCGACTTCTGCCTCCCGGTGCGGATCGTCTCCTGCCCCACGGTCCGCGAGCCGGACGGCCTGGCGCTGAGCTCGCGCAACGCGTACCTGGACCCCGCCCGCCGGTCGAGCGCACCGGCTCTCTACGGCGCACTCCGTCAAGCCGCGCAGGCTTACCGTGACGGCCG
>Ga0209805_1001774_pt1 | contig 12809 bp, 11 predicted proteins | sample GraSoiAngelo_148_FD_185905 | JGI IMG/M metagenome (GOLD analysis project Ga0209805, IMG submission 185905) | Grasslands soil microbial communities from the Angelo Coastal Reserve, California, USA - 14_1009_09_20cm (SPAdes) (version 2) | ecosystem: Environmental > Terrestrial > Soil > Grasslands ... | reverse complement strand
AACGAGCGTTTCCTGGCTTTGCTGCACGATCCCGACGACGGGCTGAGCTACGTCCTGCGTCACGGCACCGACCAGACCGAGGGCGCCGAGATCCCCGCGGGCACCGAGTTCTACCAGTACCCGACGCCGGACGAGGCGCAGCGCGCATTCGAGCAGCTCCTCGCCGAGTCGAGGCAGGCCGGCGAACTTGTGGAAGAGGACTCGACGGACGATATCGGCGACTTCGAGTCGAGCGGCGCGGAGGTGCGCGACCTCTTCGCCGACAGCGACGAGGACGAGCTCTCCCAGGACCCGGTGATCAGCGAAGAGGAAGAGCCCTAAGCCGCGTCGCTCCCAGCAATCTCCAAGCATCCTCACATGCCGCCAACAGCACCCACGCGGAGGATTTGAAGCATGTCTCGAAGAATCCTGATCCCCGCGGTCGCGGTCGCAGCCCTGGTGGTGCTCGGGGCCGCCGGCGCGTACGCCTACTTCTTTTCCAGCCTGCGCTCGAGCCCGTCATCGCTGGCCCTCACCTCTCCGAGCCCGACAGCAAGCGCGAGCGCGACCACCGCGGGCTCTGGCGCCGGCACGTGGAAGGTCGCCTCCGGCTCGCTCGTCGGCTATCGCGTCAAGGAGCAGTTCGCGGGCCAGTCATCGACCCATGACGCGGTGGCGCGCACCAGCGGCGTGACCGGCACCGTCACGATCACGAAGTCGGGCGACACCTACACGATGTCGACGGCGAAGATCACAGCCCAGCTCGCCGGCCTCGCCAGCGTCGACACCGTGGCGGGCTACAACGTGAGCCAGCGCGACGGCATCGTCCAGCGGACGCTCGACGTGAGCTCGTTCCCGACCGCGGTGTTCGAAGCGTCCTCGGTCGAGCTGCCCCCGGCGACCGCCTCAGGCCAGGCCGTGACCGTCTCCGTGCCCGGCAAGCTCACCGTCCACGGCGTCACCAAGGACGTGACGGCCACCATCCAGCTCCGGGTCACTGGGAGCACGGCGCAGCTCGCGGGGTCGATCCAGGCCAGCATGGCGGACTACGGGATCACGCCTCCGCAGGTGCCGATCACCGTCGTCCAGCCGGCCGTCACGATCGAGTTCTCGATCAACCTGACGCAGGGTTAGGCCGGGACTATCGCGCCTGGCTCATCAGTCGCGCCTGGGTGTGGGCGAGGTGGCGAGCCGGGTCGGGATCGACGGCCTTGCGCTCGGGCGACGCGTAGTAGTCGGCGTCGGCACTCTCCCAGGACTTCGGCCCGTCGTAGGAGATGATCCAGACGAACTGATCCGTTCCGTCCACCGTCCAGGCGCCCAGGACGCGAAACCCGAGCTTCTCGCGCAGGGGGGACGATCCGGGACCGCCACTCCGAGATCCACTCACCCATCTCGCCAGGCTTGACGGTGTACTCGCGCAGCTGCCAGGTCACGCTTTCGATGTTCCCCGGCCGGGGGACCTTGAAGGGGCCCCCCGGCCAGGAATCCCACGCTACTTCTTGAGGCACGTCCCGGACGTCTGATTTGCCGCCCGGAGCATGTTGACCGTGTTGTCGTCCGCGAAGGCGATGTGCGCGCAGCCCTTCGAGTCGAGGTCTTCCATGATGAAATCAAGCAGGTTTCGGTTCGAGCTTGGGGCCACGCAGAAGATGCCGAGGTTGCAGATGTCGCCGATGTGCATCGGCGTGGTTGTGATCTGGGTCACGGCCCACGTCGCGCCGCCCGTGCCCGCGCTCAGGTTCAGCGATTGCGCCGCGTACAGGTTCCAGCTGCACGCGGGCGGGTAGGTGGTCGGGTTGCCGTTCGCCGGCCCGGGCCCGGCGCAGCCGCCGGGGTCGGCTTTGCCGAACGGGTCCGTGGGAAGGATCTCGGTCGTCCGCAGGTAGGCGACGTCGACCTGGCCGGGCCTGCCCGCCGCGATCGCCGGGAAGAAATGCGTGCCCCGCTCGCTTGCCGGGTTGACGCGGTAGGCGGCGCGCGCGCTGCCGGGGATCAGGCCACCCCCTCCGTCCCAGGTCGCACCCCCGTTGCTCGACCAGATCACGTACATGTCGTACTCGCATGACGTGTCCGACTGGACGGTCCCGGCCGTCGACTCGGCCGAGCAGGTGGCCGGGTTCGAGCTCAGGTTGATCGTGAAACCGAGATACGGGTTGCCGGCGGAGTCGAGGGTGAAGGCGACGAAGGGCGTGGACGAGTCGTGCCCGAAGCCCGCGTCGAACGCCTGCTGCGGCGTCCATGTGGCGCCGTTGTCGTCGGAGTACGAGATCCAGAGGGTGTGGAACGACTGGAGCATGCTGACGTTGCAGCCGGTCGCGTTCTGAGCGAGGTCGGCGGCGATCCAGGCGACGAAGATGCGTCCCGCGTGCGGTGTCCCGGGCGGCGCGATCCCGACCCCGGCGGGCACGGTGTTGCAAAAGGTGTAGCCCTGGGCGACCAGCGTGCCGCTGACTGCGCCGGGGGTGACGGCCGGGGCGGCCAGGACCTCTTGCGGCGGTCCGAAGGTGGCGCCGCCGTCGTGCGAGATGTTGACCCAGATCTGGCTCGGGCCGTAGAAGTCGTGGTACATGAGCACGACCTCGGCTTGCGAGGTCTGAGTCGCGGGAGGAAGGATCGACGCCGCGACCCAGTCGCGGTCGACGCCGAAGGGGCTGCAGCTGGTAGCGCACTGGGGGATCACGCCCGCACCGTGCGTCCACGTCGTGCCGTGGTCGACCGACTTCCAGACATCGGCCTGGAGGGGCGCGACGCCCTCGCTGCCGGCCAGGTTGCAGAGGTACACGGAGTTGGCCTGGTCCGTGGCCAGGCAGTCGTCGCCGCTGTTCGGGTCGGCGGTGGTGACCTGGTGCCAGGTCGCGCCGCTGTTGGTCGACGTGTAGGTGATGGTTCCGCCGCTCGGGGTCGTGTCGTAGAGCTGGCCGCGGCTGTCGGACACGATCGACGGCTCGCCGCCATAAGCGCCCACGTTGGCGATGCTGTAGCCAGGCGGCGGCGCGGCCATCGCGCCTGGAGACAACCCGATCGCGGCCGCGATCACAGAGACGATACCCCCGCCAGCCAGAAGACCACGTCGAGCCCTATTCATATCCGCACCCCCAAAGTTCGGGGCCCCCGGTCGGGGCCCCGTACAGCCATCAAAAAACGTATCAGGATCAGGCGGCCTCTGCCTCGGCAACCTCGACGATCGCTTCCACCCGCCGCCGGCGCACCGCCACGATCGCGGCGCAGAATCCGGCCAGCGCGATCAGGCCGGCAAGCTGAAACGATGCGCTGAAGCCATGCGTCAGCGCGACGTCGACGGCCGCGCGCGTCGGCCGCACGCCGATGAGCTGATCGCGGGCGATGGCCGTCGCGAGCGTGCCCATCAGCGCGATCCCGATCGAGCCGCCGAGCTGGCGCCCGACGTTGAGCACCGCGGACACGATGCCGGACTCGTCCGGCCGGACGTGCGCGATCGCGGTCATGCTCGTCGAGACGAAGACCTGGCCGAGGCCGAGGGCCAGCACCACGAGCGGACCGAGCACCGACGCCACGTACGACGCGTGGTCGGTGATCGCGGAGAGCCAGAACAGGCCGGCCGCGGCCATCAGCGCGCCGGCGGCCATCGGCAGCCTCGGGCCGATGCGGCCGGCCAGTCTCGACGTCACGCCCGCGCCCACCGCCACGCCCAGAGCCGTGGGCAGGAACGCAAAGCCTGCCTGGAGCGGCGTCAGGCCGAGGACGTTCTGCAGGAAAAGCGTCAGCGTGAACAGGGTGCCCGACAGCGCCGCGCCGGTGGCGAGGGACAGGGCGTACGCTCCGGATCGGTTGCGGTTCTTGAAGATCTGCAGCGGCATGAGGGGCTGGCGGCTCAACGCTTCGATGAGCAGGAATGCAAGCAGAAGCGCGAGCGCGCCGCCGAGCGTCGCCACCGTCATCGCGTCGTCCCAGCCGTGGACGGCGGCGCGTGAGAGCCCGTAGACCAGAAGCGTCGCACCGGCCGTGACGGCGGCAGCGCCAGGCAGGTCGAGCCGGCCGCGGTGGCCGCGCGCCGCGTTGAGGGCGCGTGGCGCGACCAGGGCGAGGGCGATCCCGACCGGCACGTTGACGAAGAGGATCCAGCGCCACGAGAAGTAGTTGGTGATGACACCGCCGAGGAGCAGGCCGAGCGCGCCGCCTGACGCGGAGACGGCGGAGTAGACGCCGAGCGCTCGATTTCGGGCGGGACCTTCGGCGAACGTGCCGGCGAGCAGCGAGAGCGCCGTCGGCGCGACCACGGCCGCGCCGGCGCCCTGGAACGCGCGAGCGACGATGAGCGCGGTCGACGTCGCGGCGAGGCCGCCTGCCAGCGAACCCGCCGTGAAAAGCAGGGTGCCGAAGACGAACATCCGCCGCCGGCCGAAGAGGTCGCCGGCGCGACCGCCAAGCAGGAGCAGTCCGCCAAACGCGATCGTGTAGGCGTTGACCACCCACTCCAGGTCGGTGGAGCTGAACTTGAGCGCGTGCTGAATGGACGGGAGCGCGACGTTGACGATGGCGACGTCGAGCACGACCATCAGCTGCGCGACCGCGATGACCGCGAGCGCGAGACCGGGCGAGCGGCGCGAATTGTCGATGAACATCGAATCCTCCTTCTCACGGCTGGTGGTGAGGCGCAGAAACTGGTTGATCCCGAGGGCGCGAAACTGCAGTCGCTCGTAGCGGGGAAAGGCCGGCGCCGCGGCGGCGAAATCGATGACCTCAGGGCTGGTGACCTCGTGCTGCCGCCCGCCGTACGTCACGACCGCACCACCTGCCGCCAGGACGTTCTGGTACCAGCCGGCGCGCTCGCTGAACGTCAGCGGCATGACAAACGCGCCCGCGTAGGGCCGCATACCGAGCGGGCTCGCGTACACGCGTCCCGTGCGGCGGCCGCGGTGGTGAAGCACGCCGACGATGGGCATCCAGCGCCGTCCCGCGACCAGCAGGACGAGAGGGTTGACGAAGCGGGCGGCGAGGCGGATGAGCCGACGCGCCCGCGGACCGATCTGGATCGTATGTTGGCTTTTCATACCCCAAGGACGAGGCAGCCGCGTGAGGTGTGACGCCGACCTCGGATGTCACATCCCCGGCAGGTATCTCGTCTTGATGTCGGAGAGATGATCGAGAGCACGGGCTTCAACCAGGCGTGGGCCGAGCACCACGGTTTTCTGCTCGACGTCGCGTACCGGTTGCTCGGCAGCTACACGGATGCCGAGGACGTCGTCCAGGAAGCGTTCACGCGATTGCTTCGCAGCGACCTCGACCCGATCGAGGACGCGCGCGCGTGGCTGGTGGTGGTCGTCAGCCGCCTCTGCCTCGACCATCTGCGCTCCGCCCGAGTTCGGCGCGAGTCGTACGTCGGGCCGTGGTTTCCCGAGCCTCTCATCGCGATTGACGGCGACGCCTCTGACCCGGCCAACGTGGTCACGCTCGACGAGAGCGTCCGGATGGCGATGCTGATCGTCCTCGAGCGCATGTCGCCCGCGGAGCGGGTGGTCTTCGTCCTCCATGACGTCTTCGACTTTCCTTTCGAGACGATCGCTGCGATGGTGGGACGCAGCGCGGCGGCTTGCAGACAGCTCGCGAGTCGCGCGAGGCGGCGTGTCAGGGAAGAGGCGGGCTCGAGCCGCTTCCACCTCGACCCGGCCGAACAGCGTCGGGTGGTGGAGGCTTTCATCGCCGCATGCGCCTCGGGCGACTTGAAGAAGCTCCTACCCCTGCTCGACCCGTCCGTCGCGGGTTGGGCTGATTTCGGCGGCCTGCTCCCGCCGGTGCGGCAGCCCAACGTCGGGTCCGACCTTGTCGGTCACAACCTGATCAATTTCTTTGGTGTCGCCTCGGGCACAACGATGGAGATGCGCGACATCAACGGCGAGCCCGGGATCGTGGCTTATCGGGGTGGCGACCTCGTGGCTGTGATCGCGCTGACTTTGAAGGCCGGCGCGATCACCCGGGTCTACGTCGTGGCCGACCCTCGCAAGCTGGAGCACGCCAGGAAAGCACTCGCTGGCTGACGCACTTTGTAGACTCGCGCTGAGACATTGACCCCCTCCATTCGGCTCGGGCGTCTGTTCGGGATCGAGGTCGGATTCAACTGGAGCCTGATCTTCATCGTCGCGCTCATCGCCTGGACGGTCGCGGCCGACATCCTGCCGGGGACCGCGCCCGGGTACGCGCCCCTGCTCTACTGGCTGCTCGGTGCGGCGGGCGCCCTCCTCTTCTACGCGAGCCTCCTGGCCCACGAGCTGTCGCACGCCGTCGTGGCGCGTCGCAACGGGGTCAAGGTCGCGGGCATCACGCTCTGGCTCTTCGGCGGCGTTTCGCGGCTCGAAGGCGAGCCCGTGAGCGCCCGCTCCGAGGCCTTGATCGCCGGCGTCGGTCCGCTGACCAGCTTCGTGGTCGCGGTGCTTTCCCTGATCATCGCTGTGCTCGCCGGCGGCAGCAGCCTCGTCGCGGCGCTGTTCAGCTGGCTGAGCTTCGTCAACGTCATGCTCGGCCTCTTCAACCTCGTACCCGCGTTCCCGTTGGACGGCGGCAGGCTGCTCAGCTCCCTGCTGTGGTGGAGGTCCGGCAGCCGGCAGCGCGGCGTGCACAACGCGGTCCGCGTCGGCCGGGTCTTCGCCTACCTCATGATCGCGGCCGGCGTGGTAGGCGTCTTCATCGGTCAGCCGGTGAGCGGGATCTGGATCGCCTTCGTCGGCTGGTTCCTGCTGTCGGCGGGCGCGGCCGAAGAGGCGGGGTCCACGATCCGCATCGCGCTGCGGTCGGTGCCGGTCTCGGCGGCGATGACATCACCCGTCGTCACGCTGCCGGACTGGGTGACGGTGCAGACGTTTCTCGAGTCGGTCGCTCCGAACCACAGCTTCACCACGTATCCAGTCCACGAGGCATCGGGCGCGCTCACCGGCGTCGTGCGCCTCTCCGACCTCGTCCGCATGCCCGCGGGCGAGCGCGCGGAGAGGCACCTGAAAGACGTCGCCAGGCCGATCGCCGAGGTGCCGGTCACCAATCCTCGCGAAGACCTGTCGGCGTTGATCGGGCGGATCGGTGGCGGGCTCGAGCAGCGCGTCCTCGTCTTCGACAAAGGCCAGCTGGTCGGCATCGTCTCGCCCGCGGACGTCGCCCGCGTGCTCACGCTGCGCGGCGCGCGCGCTACTTAGTCGAGGCCGGCTTCCTCAGCGCCTTCTCGATCTCGTCGGTGAGCTCGCGGAACGTCTCCCCGAGCGCTGAGCCGAACGATCGCGCCGTCTGCTTGGTCTTCGTCCTGACCTCCGGGTCGCGCGTGGCGGTCTCGAGCGACTTGAACACCGACTCCGCGGCCTGGCGCAGCTGCTCGAGAGAGCGATTCAAGTCCGCCGTCTCGCTCACGTCGCCGGCATCGCGATAGTGGCGCCTCAGCTCACCCGCAAGACCCTGGATGTCCGACTCGAACCGATCCCATGCATGCTTGCTCTCTTCTCGTGCCATGACTCCAACTTAGCTCACAGGATCATCGTGCTGACGCTGCGCCGCGGCGCGACCTCGGCCTCGCGGACGGCCGCGGCGATCCGCTGCAGGGCGACCGCGTAAGCCGCCAGGCGCATGGAGACCCCTTTCTCGGCGGCGAGCGCGGTCACAGCGTCGTACGCGCGGCGCATCACCACCGCCAGGCGAGCCTCGACCTCCTCGAGCAGCCATCGCTCCGAGTGCAGGTCCTGGACCCACTCGAAGTAGCTGACGACCACACCGCCCGCGTTCGCCAGGATGTCCGGCAGGACGTGGGCTCCGCGCCGGGCCAGGACCGCGTCCGCCTCCGGGGTGGTCGGACCGTTGGCCAGCTCGACGATCCAACGCGCGCTCACGCGCTCCGCGTTCTCGGCCGTGATCTGTCCCTCCAGCGCCGCCGGCACGAGGATGTCGACGTCCTCGTACAGCGGGCTGTCCGCCCGCTTCCTCTCGAAGGTCGTCCAGTCGCAGAAATGGGCCCCGCGGTCTTTGTAGGCGATCAGCTCCTCGACGGGCAGGCCCTCCGGCGCGACGAGGGACGCGGTCGAATCCGAGGCGGCGACGATCACCGCCCCCGCCTGCCGCAGAAGAAGGGCCGCGTTGGCGCCGGCGTTGCCGAATCCCTGGATCGCGACCCGCTTGCCACGCAGGTCTTCCTGTGCCGCGTTAAGAGCGGCCTCCAGCACGTCGAACCCTCCGCGCGCAGTCGCCTTGTCCCGGCCGAGCGAACCGCCGTGCTCGACGGTCTTGCCGGTCACCACGGCCGGGTCGGCGAGGCCGGACTGGCGCCCGTACTCGTCGGCGAGCCAGTCCATGATCCTCGCGTCGGTGTTGACGTCGGGCGCGGGGATGTCGACAAGAGGCCCGATCACACGCCAGATCCTCTCTGTGTAGGCGCGCGTCAGCGCCTCGAGCTCGCGCGGTGAAAGCAGATGAGGGTCGACGGTGATGCCGCCCTTGCCGCCGCCCATCGGGATGTTGACGACGGCGGTCTTGATGCTCATCCAGCCGGCCAGCGCCTTGACCTCGTCGAGGCTGACGTTGGGGTGGTAGCGGATGCCTCCCTTGTACGGACCGCGCGCCGAGCTGTGCTGGACGCGATACCCGGTCAGCAGCTCGCGCCGGCCATCGTCGCGTACGAGAGGGATCGAAACCTCATGGACGCGCTCGGGCCGCTTGATCCTGCCCAGCAGCGATGGATCGCCGACTCCCGCCACGGCCGACGCGGCATCGACCGTGGCGCAGAAAAGCGCGTAGGCACCCTCTTCGCCCATCAGAGCCTCCTCTTCGCGGATAGCTGCCTCTCATCATGCGCCCCGGGGCAGGGCCCGCGTGCCCCCGACGTGCTCAGCCTGGATGCGGAGGCGGGTGCGCCGGTCGTTGGTGCACGGCATGGACTCCACCTTTCTCCTCTGGGCGTGATCGCGGCCTTCGCTATGTTGCTTGCGTTGATCTGCATGCCAGGGCTCACTCAGGCCGCTGTGAGCAGCGAGGGCGACACAGCCGTCAGCGTCTGGCTCGCCTCGCGCGCCGGCCGGATTGGGGACGAGCTCGCGCTGCACAACCTGTCCCGCTTGCCCCCGCACTGGCCGCCGACCAGGAGGCGCCGCTGAGCAAGGAGTCTGCCGGCGTGCTCCTCCACCGGGCTCGCGACGGCAGGCGCGAGGTGCTGCTCGTCCACCCCGGCGGGCCCTTCTGGAAGCGGCGGGACGACGGGGCCTGGTCGATCCCCAAAGGCGAGATCGAGCCCGGCGAGACGGCAATCGAGGTCGCGCGCCGTGAGTTCCAGGAAGAGCTAGGGCAGCCCCTACCCCCCGGCGAGCTGATGCCCCTGGGCACGATCCGTCAGGCCGGCGGCAAGGTCGTCCACGCGTGGGCGGCGGCCGGCGACTTCGACCTAGGCGGGCTGGAGAGCGTGACATTCGAGATGGAGTGGCCCCCACGCTCCGGGCGGACGCAGGCGTTTCCCGAGGTCGACAGGGCCGGGTGGTTCGACCTGGAGACGGCGCGAGGGAAGATCCTCGAAGCGCAGCGGACGTTCCTCGACCGCTTCGAGGAGAAGGCCGGCGGCGGCTGACCCAACAGCCGCCGCCGAATCAAATCGTCGTGTCAGCTCACGGCCGAAAGGGCGTTCACCTGGCCGTGTCCGTACCAGGAGTTGTAGCCGGCGCCGCCCGTGCACTGCTGGGGGGCGCCGTTGTCGACGGACGGGAAGAACGCGTACTCCGCCTGCTGGGCGGCCGACGGACAGGGCATCGAGTCAGCCGTGTTGTCGACCCGCGCCTGCACCTGTCCGGGGCGCGTGAGGCCGAGGCTCTCGATCAGCGCCACGACGCCGGTCACGTGGGGTGAAGCCATCGAGGTGCCCTGCGCCCAGCAGTAGGTCGTCACGCCGACCCCGCCGGGTGCCGTCTCCGTGACCTTGCGCGCGCAGCCGATGTAGCTGGGCCAGGTCGAAAGCACGCGGCCGTGGCCCGGGTCCGCGGTCGGCTGGAGGACGCTGTCGCCTCCCGGCGCCACCACCTGGGTCACGCTCACGCCGTAGTTGGAATAGAACGACTTCTGCTGCAGGCTGCCGTCCGCGGTCACACCGATCACGCCCGGGATCTCGACCGGGATGACGACGCAGTCGTTGTTGACCGGACGCGGCACGGGCGTCGTGTTGTCAGGGCTCTGCACGTCCTGGGTCGGGTGGGCGAGATCGTCCGCAAAGTTGCCTTCGGCCGCGACCACGCTCACTCCCTGCTGCATGGCAAACCGGATAGCGCGAGACTCCGCCTTCCAGATCGCGCGCTGCGTCGGGTCGTTCTTGCAGTTGAAGTAGTAGGGGTCGGCGAAGTAGCTGTTGTTGGTCACGTTGAAGTGGTGCGTTCCGGCCCACCAGAACGCGCACACGACCGTCTCGGGGAAGAAGAATCCCGCTGCGTCGCCGGACTTGATGGCCGCCAGCTTGACGTTCGGTGCCACCCCGACGATGCCGATCCCGTTGCGGGCCGCCGCGATGGTGCCCGCGGTGTGCGTGCCGTGCCCGTTGTCGTCCTTCCAGGCGGCCGGTGAGGTGTTGGGAGCGCCGCCGATGCACGAGACGCTGTTGTTGAAGTCGATGTTCGCCACCAGGTCGGGATGCGTGTAGTCCACGCCGGTGTCGATGTCACCCGCGATCACGGTCGGGCTGCCGCTGGTGACCGCCTGCGCCTCGAAGGCATGGATCTGGCGCATGTCCCACTGGAACCCCGAGAGGGAGTCCCCGGGAAGAGATGGAGCCGCCGCCGCAGGGGTCGAGTCGCTGCCGCCCAGCTGGCTGTTGTCGAGGTGGGTTGCGAAGTTCGTCGTCGCCACGGCGCCGTCGACGCCCTTCGCGGCCTGGACGTTGGCGGCGAAGTCGCTCCGGTTCGAGCGCGCGATCGCGACACCGATCTCCGCGTAGTTGTAGACGAGCTGCCCGCCGGCGCCCTGGATCGCAGCGCCCGCACCGGACGAAGACGCTCCGTCCTTATACGTGACGATGTATGTCTGCACCGCTCCGACGGTGGCCGCGTGCACCGGTGTCGCGGGCACGCTCAGCACGGCCAGAGCCGCCGCCGCAATCGCGGCGCGGGGCCGCGAACCGATACGGATATGAGTCACACGCATACGTCTTTCCCCCTTGCCGCCAATACCGACGAAAGCCACGACTGAGCTTATCAACCCGTTCGGTCCGATGAAAAGAGGCCGTCAGGCGGTGCGCGGGCGTTGCAGAGGTATGGCCAAGACCAGCCCCCTCGAATGCGTCGAGGTGGAGACCGCGCCGATCTCGCGATTCGAGCGTCTCCTCGACGAAGACATCCGCTCCGAGCTCGACCAGACGATGGCGGGGCTCGCGGACTTGATGCGCGGCCACGTCATCTGGAACGTGAACTCGACGGCACGCGGCGGAGGCGTGGCCGAGCTGCTCGCATCGCTCATCCCCTACAGCCGGGGCGCCGGCATCGACGAGCGCTGGGCCGTCATCGAAGGGACGCCGGAGTTCTTCCACGTCACGAAGAAGCTGCACGTCCTGCTTCACGGGGTGGCGGCCGACGGTGAGACGCTGACCGAGGACGACCGCCGCGAGTACGAGGCCGCCACCGCAAAAAATGCGGCCGCCCTCCTCGACGAGGTCCGGCCGGACGACGTCGTGATCCTGCACGATCCGCAGACCGCGGGTTTGATTCCACGCCTTCGTGACCGCGGCATCCGAGTGGTATGGCGCTCCCACATCGGGGTGGACACGCCAGGCGAAGTCGTCCGTCGTGCGTGGGCGTTCCTGCTTCCCTATGTGGGAGGCGCGGACGCGCTCGTCTTCTCCCGCCGCACGTACGCATGGGATGGGCTGGAGCGATCGCGCGTCGAGATCATCCCGCCCTGCATCGACCCCTTCGCGGCCAAGAACAGAGACATGAGCGAGCTCGAGGTGAGCAAGGTTCTCGAGCAAGCGTCGCTGCCGAACCGAGGGCCGATGGTGCTCCAGGTCTCGCGTTGGGACCGCCTCAAGGACCCTGCCGGCGTGATGGAGGCGTTCGCCCGCCACGTCGCGCCGCGCGCCGGTGCGCTGCTCGTCCTCGCCGGCCCGGCGGTGATGTCTGTCACCGACGACCCCGAGCAACCCCAGGTCCTCGAGGAGGTCATGTCGCAGTGCGGGCGCATGCCGGACGCGGTGCGGGAGGCGATCGTGGTCGCCCAGCTGCCGATGGACGACGTCGAACGCAACGCACTGACGGTCAACGCCCTGCAGCGGCGCGCCGACGTGGTGGTCCAGAAGAGCATCGCCGAGGGCTTCGGCCTGACCGTGGCCGAGGCGATGTGGAAAGGCAAACCGGTGGTCGCCAGCCGGGTCGGCGGGATCGAAGACCAGGTGGAGCACGGCAAGAGCGGCGTGCTGGTGGACGATCCACACGACCTGCGCACGTTTGGAGAGTCGGTCGTCAGCCTCCTGGGCGATCCCGAGAAGTCCGCGGACCTCGGCCATGAGGCGCGGCGAACCGTCGCCCGCAAGTTCATCACGCCCTGCCACCTGATCGCCCAGGGCCGCCTGATCCTGGACCTCCTCCGTACGTAACATCGCCGTCGATGGTCAACAGCGGGCGGGGAGTCCTTCGCCAGATCGACATCCACCTTTCACCGCGGTCCATCACCGAATGGCTCGCATAGACCCTCACGACCCGGGGCCGGAGGCCGGGCGGCGGCGCGGCGAGGCGGCGCAGGATTCGGCGCGGTCGCCCATCAAGGCCGACAAGGGCGAGGTCCGTTTCGGCACCGCGAGCTGGACCGACCCGACGATGACCGCACCGGGAGTCTTCTATCCCGATGGCGCCAAGAGCGCG